>ERZ808274.32-NODE-32-length-75841-cov-15.031167_pt1 | contig 75841 bp, 48 predicted proteins | sample MGYA00521277_ERZ808274 | MGnify/ENA primary metagenome ERZ808274 (study PRJEB31516, sample SAMN03275597) | gut metagenome | biome: mammalia-associated habitat; material: feces | host: Papio cynocephalus | place: Kenya | collected 2012-07-28 ... | reverse complement strand
AAATGAAGAACGGCAAGGCGGGCAGGCTGTCCGAACATCAGAAAGAGGTCATCCCTCGCCTGCAATCCTACGGCAACAAAGTGGTCGTATGCCGCACATTCGAGGAATTTCAACGGGAGATAACCAACTACTTAACCCAGCAACAATGACCAGTAAGAAACAATCGCTTTTGGACGCTATCATTGACCTCGGTATCAAGTGCTGCAATACGGACAACCATAACACCCCGACAAGCCATAGATAAATCCACAAAAAGCGGCTCAAATCTTGCTCTGTACGGCATAAGTCGTCATAATGTCGGCAATGCAAAATAAAAGAAATACTATAACTTACTGATAAATAGCAATGTTATAGTGTTCCTTTGTAGCCCTGCCGAGAATCGAACTCGGATCTAAGGTTTAGGAAACCCGTATTCTATCCATTGAACTACAAGGCCGTAAGGTGCTAATTATGAATTATGAATTATGAATTATGAATTATGAATTATGAATGATGAATTTTAATGGCTATTTTTCTTCTCCACAAAGCATTTGATTCTTTATTCATAATTTATCATTCTTCATTATCTTGAGGGGAACTCGCCGTACTGCTCAAAGGTGTAGTTGAGGAAGTCGTTGAGCGGTTTGGCGGCGGAGGCGATGTCTAATACATGCTCCAAAAAGCCGGGCGAGCAGACTTGTTTGTCGGTAAGCGGTGTGCTGAACGTGAATGATTTGCGTTTGAGCCAGTCGGCATGCACGAAAGCGGGGTCAAAGCCCTGCGGCACTTTCTTGAGCATATCATCGGTATCAAAATCGGTGAAATACCGCTTGTATTCCGGTGCTGCCATAATATCTTCTATTTCGTCATAGTTGGCTTCTATCTCTTTGCGCAGGGTCTTCAGCAGTTCGGGGGACGGACACCATATTCCCGCAGCAAACATACAATGCCCCGGTTGGATATGGACATAGTAGCCGCCGTGCATTGATTTTCTGCCTCCGTGCGCAGCGGGGAATACACCGAACCACTCTTTGTAGGGGCGTTTATCAGCCGAGAACCGCACATCGCGATAGATACGCCAGATACAATCTTTGGGTTGCAGCCCCGCAAGAGTTGGGTCTATCTCGGTCAGTCCTGCGAGATATGCCTCTGTAAAGCGTACAAACTGGTTGTAACTCTCTGTGTACCAATCCTTGTGGGCGTTGAACCAATCGCGGTCGTTGTGCAACGACAGTTCGGAGAGGAAATCCAATGGGATGCGTAAATCGAAACCAGCCATCTTATTATAGCAGTTTGGCAATACAATCCCGCAGCGAGTCCGTCCAATAGGGGATCTCTATGCCGAAAGTTTGTTTTACTTTTGCCTTATCTAATACGCTATAGTGCGGACGCGGGGTCTTGTAGCGGTATTCCGACGACAGGATCGGGCGCACACGGCAGGCGATCTTCTGCCCGTTTGTCAGTTGGTTGTAGAGGCGGTGTATCTCCACCGTAAAGTCGAACCACGAGCAGACTCCCTCGTCGGTGAAATGATAGATACCGGCGTGCCATTCGGGGGCTTGGATAGCGGCAAAGATAGCAGCAGCGAGGTCGGCAGCACAGGTGGGTGTACCTATCTGGTCGAACACGACCCCCAGATTGTCCCGCTCCAAGCCGAGGCGAATCATCGTCTTGACAAAATTGTTGCCATATGGCGAATAGAGCCATGCGGTACGGAAGATGATTGCTTCGGGGCAGAGTGACAGCAGTTGTTGCTCTCCCTCATATTTGGTGCGTCCGTAGGCGGTACGCGGTGCCACGGGGTCATCTTCACGGCAGGGTATCCAGCCCTCGCCGGAGAATACGTAGTCGGTGCTAACGTGTATCACTTTGGCACCGGCACTTGCTAAGTTTGCCACCGCATCGGCATTGATGAGGCGTGCCGTCGGCTCGTCCTCCTCCGCCTTGTCTACATTGGTATAGGCGGCACAATTTACAATGAGATCAATGGCATTGTCCCGTACAAACGTATGCACGGCTTCGCGGTTGGTGATGTCCAACTCGGCTACGTCCGTGAAGAAATATATGTGATCGGGGTGCTGCGCAGAGAGGTTTCGCATCTCGTTGCCCAACTGACCGTTAGCACCGGTGATAAGGATGTTCATTTAATTAATAATTAATAATTAACAATTAACAATTAACAATTAACATGCAAGTAATGTTCTATTTTTCGGAGCGGTAAGGAAGGCTTATCCACAGGGTATCCACATCACATCCACCTCACTTTTCTTGCTTGTATGTACACACCTGCGATGTTCTATTTTTCTCCGCTTTTAATTACACATTGCGCATTATGCATTAATTAGAAGGGGTTGTCCAAGTCCTTGAGCAGGGGGTGTTTCTTGTCTTTGTCGCTCAGGATGTGTGCTTCTGCAGGTACTTGCCAGTCGATATTCAGGTCAGGGTCGGAAAGCAGCAACCCGCCGTCGGCTTCGGGGTGGTAGAGATTGTCGCACTTATATGTAAAAACAGCCGTCTCACTCAGCACGGAGAAGCCGTGTGCGAACCCGCGGGGAATGAAGAACTGACGGTGGTTGTCCGCCGACAACTCCACGGAGTACCACTGCCCGTAAGTGGGGCTGTCTTTGCGCAGGTCGACCGCCACATCCAGCACTTTGCCCACTGTACAACTCACCAGTTTGGCTTGTGTATATGGCGGACGCTGGAAATGCAGACCGCGTACCACACCATACGACGAACAGGACTGGTTGTCCTGTACAAAAGCCGCATCAATCCCCGCTTCTCGGTAGCGTTGTTCGTTGTAGGTCTCTACAAAATAGCCGCGTGCGTCACGGAATACCTGTGGTTCGATGACCACCAGCCCGTCAATGGGAGTTTTTATCACATTCATTGCTGTCTTGTCTGTTTTTTGAAAAGTGCCTGCAAAGATACTAAAAAAAAATCATCCCTGCAAATCTACAAGGTGAAACGGAATGTAAGGCGGATGCTGTTTTTCTGCCAACCGGTCAGTCCTTCGGTATAGGTGAGGCGGCGCACATAGTCTATACGAATGAGTTTGAAAATGTTTTCCAATCCGACCGTCATCTCCATATAAGGCCAGTTTCCCAGGACGCGGCTTGTCTCGGGAAAGACATAGAGGTTCTCGTATTTGGTGGCGGGGAAAGAGGGAGCGGCTTCAGTATCAGTATGTGCATACTCGCTGAGCAACAGCGGATTATTGCGTTTGCTCACTCCACCGTAGATGCCGCTGAACGAAATCACCTCGCGGAGTTGCAGGCGGTTGATACCGGGAATACGGTTGAGTATCCAACCTTTCAGGTAGTAGGTGGCATACAATGACACGTACTTGTCAAACAGGAATTCCATCGGTTGCATCAGGTTGAACGAGTTGAGTGCCAGCAAAAAAGACTGGTTGCTACTCGGCACATACAACTTAGTGAAAGGTACCTTGTTCCATTGTATTCCCCCCTGCAAGCGCAGATCAATATGCCCGAAAGAGGACAACCAGAAGCGTTTTTCTGCCGTGAAAGTGGTAGAGTTGTAGAAAAAGCGGTCGTCGGTATAACCGAATTGGTGGCTCAACGAGATAACAGGTGCATCGCGCTCCATATTGAAGAACGCCTCCTTGCCTATCCGGTTGCAACTGGCGAAATCGCCCGGTGCATAGCGCAATTCCACTCCGATCTGATAATCGTTGAATGTCTTCACGGGTACGGCGGTATAAGATCCGTCCGGTTGCACATCGGTGATACGCCGGTAGGACAATGACCCTGCCGCCTCGTTGTTCTGATACTGCGCCCACGCCTGTATGCTGAACTTGTTCGGCCACTCTTTCTGGTAGCGGAGTTTGGCGGTGTGGACATATTGGAACTGCCGTAAGGGGGTATTGGGCATCAGGAAGGAGGACATAAAAAGGTGGTCGCGGTCGAGCATAGTATAGATTTGTCCGGGAACCTCCACATCATACTGCCCCGACAGATACAACGCATGACGCATCGGTTCATAGGGATGGTATTTCTTTTTATTAAAAGAATAGATGAACGTGGCGTTGTACTTGGGGCGTAAATCTTTGCACCCGAAAGCGGCATACGTATAAAAGAAGAATTGCGGGTGGAGGTTCGCTGTGGAGAGGCACCCGACGCGCAATCTCACCCCCTCCAACGGGTTGTAATGGATGGTGTTGAAAACGGGACCGATGTCAATCTTGCTTTTGGCGGGGTCTGATGCAGTGGAGATATATCCGGAGAAGCAGGTCTCGACCGTGCGCACCAAGCCGGTAAAGACCGGCACGCGGCGTAACTCCGTTACCAGACTGTCCAGCACCGATTCTTTGGCGGTCAGCGGTTCTGTTCGCATTTCTTTCCAATCGTCCCGCTTGTATTTATGCACACTGTCTGAGGTCATTACATTGCCGGACATTCTGCCGAATATCGACTTATCCGCCTCTTGCCCGATGACATAGTCGTTATAAATACGCGCCTGATGGGCATAGAGTTGGCGTTTCTTGGAAAGGACGTAAAACTTGGCAAACAAATCCTGTTTCTCGGGTATCCACGTGCCATCCGTCAGTTGCGCGTAAGACTGATGGATAGAGAAATCGCTGACAAAGTTGAGGTTGATACGCTTCGGCACCGCCATAGTATAACTCTTTAACTTGTATGTACTGTCGTTAACTATATAGAGGTGTCCTGTAAAACTGTAACTCTCGCTATTCACCGGTACAAATGCCAAGTCGATACACTCCACTCCGTCCATCATCAGCGTATCCTGGATGTAGTATTGGTAATAAGATACCGCCAACGAGGAAGAAAGCGGGCTGACGAAGCGATTTTGCATAACGGCGATGTTATTCTGATAGATATCCACCTCTTTGAACATCGTTTCCAAGTCGGCAGTTAGACTCTCCATCCGTATCACTTCTTCCAACCCCTGTACACGTTGTGCCTTGATGTATGTCTTGCCTAGCGATGAGCCTTTTCCTTTCTTATACAGGTCGGACAATTCTTCGCGCAAATCAATCGTCAGCACGGGGACAGAATCAAACATAGAGGTGTCTATGTAGTTCTGCATAAAAAGGAACTGCTTCCAAAACTTGCTTTTGTTGAAATCGAAATTGAAATTATCCAGCGCAAGGGTGAGTTTCTCGTATGATTGCACCTTATACGGCTCCCCACCGCGCACGTTAGCACTGTCCTTATGGGCAATTACCTTGCGAATGAGTTCCACGGCGGGATTCTCTTTGCGGCGGTATTTGTGTTTCTCTTTGGAGGGCTTGACTACCACGTCCTCCAGCAGGTAGGCATCCGGGTGCAAGACTACATCCATCTGTTCTTCCAACTTGCGTGTGGGGATAGAAACGGACTTATAGCCCATCATTTGGAACGTGAGTGCCTTATACTGCGGTAAAAGTTCTATAGTGAAATTGCCATCCAAGTCGGACGTAGTACCTGTAGTAGTCCCCTCGTAGTAGATCTGCACAAAAGGTAATGTCTCCCCCGTCTCGGAGTCGGATACACGCCCCGATACGACATCCGCCCATATCGTTGTACAACATACCAACAAGAGGCACGCAAGTATATAACGGGAAATCCTCATTTCGTCTTTTTGGACGGACGGTGCGTCTTGGTGCGGAACACCACAAATTCCTGAATAACAAAGTTAAATAAACCGGAGAATACCAATGCCACGATATTGCATATCAATACATCCCACGCAAACAGGCGTTGCAACAACAACAAGAAGCCCATCTTGACGGCAAAGCCGCTCAGACAGGATACATTGTATCCAAAGAAGCGTAAGACTTTATATTTCAGAGACTCACCCGAAACACGGTTGTGCCATACGAAATGACACGCCACTACATAATTGGTCAGCACCGCCCCCTCAAACGAGATAGACGGCGACAAGATGTACTGCCCGAAATAATCAGTGAATAAGTAGTGCGAACATACCCACAACAACAACATATCCACCGTCGTACCACATAATGTGGATACGGCAAACTTAATATAGTTGAGCAGGATTGCTTTGCCACTCATAACCGTTTAGTTGTGTTTCTTGAGCGGGTCTAACTTGGCAAAGTAGCGGGCGTCCTTGATAAAACTGACCAGATACATCAAGAACATCACTACGAACAACACAATGCCCACATAGTCAAGCACATACAAAACGATCTCTTTTCCAAAGAGCGTCAGCGGAGTAGCAATGGACTGCAACGCAGGGCAGAAGAAAATAACAGCATTGACCAGGATAATGGCAAGGCGCAGTTCGGTAGGTCCCATCTTGGCATAGGTCAGTTTGAATTCGCTTTTCAAGTGAGCGTTAATCGCTACATACACCTCCAGCATCAAGTATGCCACCATTACCAGCATAGCCACAGACAAGTGCATCCAAGGGGACAATCCCACCCCGAAGAATACCGCCAACTGACAAAGCATATCGGTATTGTGGTCAAGGTAGTAGCCATACAACGGACGTTGCGTATCGCGGACACGGGCAAGCGTACCATCCAGCGAGTCGCCATACCAATTGATAACCAAACCCGCAGATGCCAACCAGAGATAGGCAGGACTGAGCATAGTAAGTGCAAAGCCGAGACCGGTCAGTACGGCACCAATCACACCGACAATGGTCAGCATATCACTCGTTACCCAACATGGCTGACGTTTTGCCAGCCAGACAAGTGCTTTCTTCTCCGCACGATTGAGAATAGAAGTCTGAACACGCACGGCTTGTTTGCGCGGTGCCTGCTCACCGGTAGATGTTGTATGCTCCATAGTTATATACTGTTCTGTTTCAACAAATGTTATATCCCCTCTCTTTCGAGAGAGCGTGCAAAATTACAAAGAAAAATCGGTTTGTGCAAATCAAAAGTAGGAACAATATAGAAAAACATATAGCCCGCTTCACAGTGGGCTATATGCAATACAATAAAATATTATTATGCATTATATTAGTATTTTGTTGCGGAGGATGGGATCGAACCACCGGCCTTCAGGTTATGAGCCTGACGAGCTACCACTGCTCTACTCCGCGCCATATATTTCCTTTTGCCCCAAAGGACTGTTTTGGAAATCGCTTGCAAAGGTACGGCTTTTTTTTGATATGTACAAATTTTAGGGGCAAAAAGCCGAACTTTTTTTGTGATTTATGCGTTCTGTTGCGGCAAAGCGGTTGCTATGAGGGCACCGTCTGACTGCACATCGAGGACACATCTGCCGCCGAACCAGAGCGGATAGTTGCAGTCGCCATGACCTGCGGGAAAGCCGAACAGAATAGGAAAATTGTAGTTCTCCACTGCTTCGCGGATGGTCTGCATCACGGAGCAGCCCATTGCGGGGTCGTCGGCGCAGTCGGTGAATTGTCCGACCATCAGTCCGCCAATACGCTCGAATACGCCCGACAGGCGCAGGTTGTTCATTATACGGTCAATGTGATAATGCCGCTCGGCGATGTCCTCGATGAACAACACGGGTTTCTCTTTTTGCTCCGCAAGCAAAGCGGTTAGTCCGTAGGGCGTACCCTGCAAGCCGTAGAGAACGCTCAGGTTGCCGCCGATAAGGGTGGAATGTACTTTTCCTATACGATTAAGCGGGTGGGGTGGAATGGTGTATGCCAAAGCATCGCCCGCCTGTGCGGGCTGCAAGGTGCGGCGCAACAGTTGCAAAGAAGGTGCGTTTTCGTTCCATATGGCAATATGTTTGCACATCGGGGCGTGGAGCGATGGCATACCTTGCCGGAACGCCAGAGCGTGCAGGCAGGTGATGTCGGAGAAACCGATAACGGGTTTGTTCATTGTGCCTATGCGGTCGATGATACGCTGCAAGCCGTAGCCTCCGCGCGAACAGAGAACCCAATCCACTGACGGGTCTTGCATTGCCTCGTTGAGGTCGGCAAGGCGTTCCTCGTCCGTCCCGGCAAAGCGTCCCGCTTTGTTGCGGGCATAGCGTCCTTCCGACACGGCAAAGCCCCACTCGCGCAGGCGTGCGCACGCGTTATCCATATAAACGGGGTCTATTGCTCCAGACGGAGAGACGATACGTATATGAAGCCGGCTGTCAAGCATACATCTTTCCTATTATCCAATTGACTAATCTTTTGGGCAGCAGCCAGTTAAGCACAAAGAAAAAACGATACAACGCCCCGCCTGTGTATTGCGGACGGGGGGAGCGGCAAGTGGCGATACGGTAGAAATCGCGTGCCATCGCCTCGGGCGGCATACCTGTGCGCTCGTCTTTCTCCATCGATTGTACGGCAGAGCGGATATGCGGATAGACCATTTCGCCGGCGATGCTCTTCTCCCGTGCGGCGGTGAAACCCGTGGACACATCGCCCGGCATCAGGACGCTCACCGAGATACCATATGCCCGCACCTCGTTCTGCAATGCGAGTGCAAGGGCGTTGATAGCCGCCTTACAGGCGGAATAGAAACTCTGGTAGGGAATGCTGAGTATAGCCGCCACGCTGCTTGTGAAGATGATTCGTCCGCTGCGTTGCTTGCGCAGTTGTGGCAGCACGGCTTGGACCACTGATACCGCTCCGAAAAAATTGACATCAAACTGCTTTTTGGCGTCAGCCATAGCGGTGAACTCCACCGCACCCGAGATGCCGAAGCCTGCATTGGAAACCAGTACATCAATCCGGTCGGTTTGTTCCAATACCTGTGCTATGGCGTTGCGCACACTCTCTTCACTGCATACATCGCAGAATATATGGGTAATATGCAGTTCGCTCTGGCCGTGGCGGCTCAGTTCGAACACCTGCCAGCCGCGCTTGGCAAAGAGCAGGCACGTAGCCCGCCCGATACCCGATGAGCCGCCGGTAAGCACTAATGTTTTCATAAAGCGATACGGTTGCCTAACAGGTCATACAATACGCCGTCCCGCTCGATGATAATCACACCGTTGCGCAGCATTTTGCGGACGGGCATACTCTGTTCTTCCGCAGTATCTATGCCGTTCTCCGTCTCGCACGGACAACCCGATTTCTTGTCTGCCGGCAGGTTGAGATAATCGGCATCGTAGGTGTTTTTCAGGTCGGCGAGTACTACGCTCTGCCCTTTGCGGTTGCCCCATATATACTCCGCCAGACAAGGATATTCAATGAACGGATTGCGGTTGTGCTGGAAATTGCTTACCGCATCCATACGTTTCAGTTCTTTCTTGCTGACGGGGTCTTGGCGGTGCCATTGGATCAGCACCTCTATCTCCCAAGGCTGGAACTCAAGATAGTTGTCGTTCTGCATGGCAAAGCGCGAACCGACATCCTTGTTGTCCAACCGCCAACCGCTGTATTTGCTGCATACGGCGTCGGGGTTGCCGTTGATGTCGCGCCCGTAACAGGTAGCCATATAGAAATAGGCGCGGGCGAAGTCGCCCTTGTACTCGTCTTTGGGTTCAAAGACCCAGAAATCCGTTTTCAGGGAGTCGTGGTATATCTTGCCTACCCGCAGCGACCCGGTACCCGACTTGATATTCTTGGTAGGCACGCCTAACGGATAATTGCTGCGCGAGGAGTTGGCTTGTGAGTTGGACGGATTGAGGTGGTAACAGTCTTTGTAGGCGTCGTTCTCCGCGCCGCCCCACCACGACTTGGCAAATGAGTGCTCTATGTTGCAGCCGCTTGCCTTATCACCGGGGTTGTTGAGTTTCTTCCAATCATCGCAGTACATATCCTCGCAGTAGCCGTTTTCATCGCGGTCGGCATAGTAGAATACCTCCCACGTACGTCCCTTTCCGCTGCCATACGGAATGACTGTGTGCTTGCGGATAATGGTTTTGAGGGTGGTTTTTAGTTCGGCATCGTGTGTACCGTCGATGCGGTCGTAGTAGCCTGCAGGCATTGTCTCTGCGAAGAGCAGGAGTGGCAGGAGGCTCAAAAGGAATAAACCGGTTTTCTTCATATAATATAATAGGTCAGATAGGATTGCAAAGTTACAGCAAAATCCGCAATACCGCAAATAATATGCATACAAAAAACGCCTGATACATTGTATCAAGCGTTTCCGTGTAGCGGGACCCGGGATTGAACCGGGGACCTCATGATTATGAATCATGCGCTCTAACCAGCTGAGCTATCCCGCCATCCGCCGTAGCGGAATCTAAATCTATATGTACACCATCACCACTTTCTCACGAAAGCGGGTGCAAAGATACAACAAAAATTTGACATAGCCAAAAATAAGGCACGTTTTTTGTGTTTTTGTATGTAATCCCGGGCTAACCTGATGGTAAGAACAGGGAACCGCAGGAGAAATACACAAACAATGCATTGTATTTGTATATGGAAAAGTCGGGTGGATGTCGGGTGGATGTCGGGTGGATGACGGGTGGATAGGCTCTTCTTATTATGCATTATGCATTGTACATTATGTATTTTCTTTTTGCATAATTGCCAAAAAAACGGTACTTTTGCCGAAATTTACAAACAGATACATTAAATACATACAAATATGAGTAAAGCATTACTGATGATTCTCGACGGCTGGGGAATCGGAGACCACACCAAAGCCGATGTTATTTATTCCACTCCTACGCCCCACTGGGATGCCCTGCTGGCAAAGTATCCGCACAGCCAACTGCAAGCCAGCGGCGAGAGTGTAGGTCTGCCGGACGGACAGATGGGCAATTCCGAGGTAGGACATATGAATATAGGTGCCGGACGCGTGGTATATCAAGACTTGGTGAAAATCAATCGTGCCTGCAAGGACGGTTCTATTATGCATAACCCGGAAGTAATCAATGCTTTCCAAACCGCCAAAGAGAGCGGCAAGAAACTGCACATTATGGGACTGACCTCCACGGGCGGTGTCCACTCTTCGTTTGACCACCTATTCTATCTCACCAAGATTGCCAAAGAGTACGGGCTCGACGGGCGTACGTTTGTACACTGCTTTATGGACGGGCGTGACACCGACCCCAAGTCGGGACTCGGCTTCATCGACCAACTCCAGGCACACCTCGCAGAGACCTGCGGTGAGATTGCCTCTATCCAAGGACGTTTCTATGCTATGGATCGAGACAACCGCTGGGAGCGTATCAAGGTGGCATACGACTGCCTTGTCAACGGTATCGGACACAAGAGCGAGGATATGCACGCTGCCGTGCAGGAGTCCTATGACGAGGGTGTTACGGACGAGTTTATCAAACCTATCGTACACGTGCGCAACGGAAAACCGTTGGCAACCATTGAGGAAGGCGATGTAGTGATTTTCTTCAACTATCGCAACGACCGTGCCAGAGAGATTACTATCGTTCTCACCCAGCAGGATATGCCGGAGCATGGTATGCATATCATTCCTAACCTCAATTATTACTGTATGGTTCCCTACGATTCGGCGTTCAAGGGACTGCATATTTTCTTCCCCAAGGAGGATGTACACAATACGCTGGGTGAGATAGTGTCCAAAGCAGGTATGAAGCAACTGCGTATTGCCGAGACTGAGAAGTTCGCCCATGTAACGTTTTTCTTCAACGGTGGTCGTGAGTCAGAGTACCCCGGCGAGGACCGTATCCTTATCCCGAGTCCGAAAGTGGCTACCTATGACCTCAAACCCGAGATGTCGGCACCCGAGGTTACCACTGCCCTCTGCAATGCCCTTGATACCCGGAAATATGACTATATCACCCTTAATTTTGCCAATGGCGATATGGTAGGACATACGGGCGTTTATGCGGCTGTGCAGAAAGCCGTTGAGACTATTGATACCTGTATGGACAAGGTGGTTACCACTGCGCTGAAGAACGACTACGAGATTATCATCATTGCCGACCATGGCAACTGCGACCACGAGATTAACGCTGATGGTACGCCCAACACTGCCCACTCGCTCAACCCCGTGCCGTTTGTGTATGTAAGCAACAACCATGTGAATGCTCACGTGGAGAACGGTATTCTCGCCGATGTGGCTCCCTCTATCTGCCATATTCTCGGCTTGCAACAACCTGCTGAGATGACCGGACACAACCTTATCAAGGACTAAAAGTCCGAGACTTGTTTACAGACATATCCCCGGCTGCCCTATCTACGTATGGCGGTCGGGGATATGTCTGTCTATAGTAGTCTCAATAATGTGCAGAAATGTTGCATCTGCTTGGCTTTGCAACATTTTTGGCGCACTTTGATAGCACAATCACCAGCCAAGTCGGAAATAAGTTGTACTTTTGCTGCGTATTTAGTTAGTTGATAGTATTGGTTGTTGGGAAGATTGCATTAATAAGGTTTTGATTTTGGTATTGGTCAGAGGCGGAAGTATCTTTGTAGAGAAGTATTTCCGCTTTTTTTATATGGTTTGTTATCAGAAGTTTACGATGATACCGGAAATTAAAAAGTATATGCCAAACGGTAGTTTTATTTGGCGGTGTGCAGGAAAAGGCGTATCTTTGCGCTGAATTTATACTATGAATCTACTAATTTTGTTGCAATATCATGAGACAATCTTACACTAAACCTCTACGGAAGCATATCTTGTATGGTGCGCTACTCTTGGTCGGAGTGGTGGGTACGGGCGTGTTCTTTGGCTGCCGCAACAGGCATAAAGCCGAGACGTTTGTTGTGGGCGTGAGCATCGATTTTGATGATGTATGGCATAACAAGATGATTGACGAGATAGAGCAGGAAGCCGTGTTGCACCCCGAGTTGAGCCTGCGCCTAATCAATGCCTGCGGTGACTATGCGTTGCAGGGTGAGCAGATAAAAACACTGGTGGACAAGGGTGCAGACATACTCATCATAGGTACGGGCGACCCTATGTATGTGCGCAGAGCACTGGATTATGCTGCCGAAAAGGGTGTGCCTGTGGTAATCAACTCGCATAACCCTCAGGTGGAGCAATATACGGCGTATGTGGGTACGGACAATCATGCAGCGGGACTGATGATGGGGCAGTATCTGGTGGAGCACGCCGGACGTGCAGGGTGCACCAAGCAACACCCGCTACGGGCAATAGAGGTGGTGGGTGTGATGGGGACACCCGCAGTAGATGAGCGGTATAACGGTTTGCGCGAGTATATAGAAGTGCATAGGGAGGTTGAGATTGCCGCAGTGGCACAAGCCGATTGGGATTTCGAGAAAGCCCGCAGACTGACCGATTCGTTGTTGCAGGTGTTGCCTGACATTGATATTATCGTGGCGCAAAGCGACATTATGGCGTTTGGTGCATACGAGGCGGGCAAGGCACGTTTCCCCGATAAGGATTTCCATATCCTCGGTGTGGACGCACTGAGCGGCAAGGGGAGTGGGGTAGAGGCTATACTGGAAGGCAAGATAGAGGCATCGATTACCAATGTGAGCCGTGGCGACCTGATGGTGCAGACGGCGTGCGACATCTTGCACGGCAAACCCTATGTGCGGGATGTGTTTTTGCAGCCCGTGCTGGTTGATCAGTCCTCCAAACGTCTGATGATGCGTATGTCGGAGGAACTGAACAACGAGAGCAAGGTTATTCAGACGCTGCAACTGCGTATGGACAACCTGTGGGGTGAGGCGGATACGCTCAAGAACACCAATGCGGTACTGATTTTCTGTTTGCTGCTGCTTGTGCTGCTGACCGGGGTAGTGATATTCCTATGCCGCTATCGTCTGCGTATTCATCAGGAGCGGGCGCAGAATGCCATAGTGCTGGAGCGTCAGCAACGGCAGTTAGACAAGATTTCGGCTGAGTTGTGCCAGGTGAAAGCCACACAGACGCAGGACGAGAAATTTATCAACAATCTGCAGGAGTTTATCGACAAGCACCTGTCCAACCCCGAATTGTCGATTGAGATGCTGAGCGGTGAGTTGGGGTTGAGCCGTGCGCAGTTGTTCCGTAAGGTAAAAGCCAAGTTGGGTGTATCGCCCGTGGACCTGATACGGCAGATACGTCTGCAGAAAGCCAAACAGATGCTGTGCCAGACCGATCTCTCGGTGTCGGAGATAGCCTACTCGGTAGGTTTTACCTCCTCGTCCTATTTCTCCAAATGCTACAAAGACTATTTCGGTGTGGCACCCAAACGGCAACCCCGCCAAGACAGGTCAGACACCCCAGCGCAAGAAAGCGGAATAGAAAGTTAGTATCAATTTTGTACAAAAATGTTGCATACACGCGTGTATGCAACATTTTTTATTTTCTTTGATTGTATTCTGTTTATGCGGTTGCAAAATAAGGCATAATTTTGCAGCGCAAAGCCGTTGATAGAGGCTGCGGCTTTGCAGACAACAGATAAAGTCTCGTAACTACTACTAAATTACTAACAACCATGAAAAAGAATTTCTTCTTTTCTATTGCGGCAGCGTTGCTGCTATGTGGAATGGGCGTGAACGCACAAACCGTTGAATGCCCTGATGCTGCGACTGCTCAAACAGCGGACTACTATTTGAGCAATCCCTACTATTTCCAGTGTACTGCGTTGAAAGACTCGGTCTTTGAGAACAAAGATGGTAGCAAAGAGAACGTAAAAGCCAATGCCGACGGGCTTATCAAACTGACCGATGACGGCTGGTCTGATTTCCACTGGTCGGGAACGAGCCGTGCTATCTTTGACAGCATCAATATGAGTGCGGCAGGTGATTATACGTTGATAGTCAATTACAAGAATGTAGGTGGCGTTGATTTGATTGTCAATGAGGACACAACGAAAACCAATTTGGATGGTGTGAGCCCTGCAAGAATGAAAATAGCCTTGAAGGAGGGAATGAATACCATAAAACTGGGTAAGGTCGATTGGTTAAGTTTCTACAGCATTCAGTTGGAGAAGATAACCAAAGTGGTTACCACCACTATCACTTTTGACAAACAAGGCGGCGTGGGCGGCACGGAGAGCGTTGTGGCTACGCAGGGTGAGGCTATGCCTAAGATTACAGTGCCGACCCGCGAGGGATATGTTTTCGAGGGCTATTTCAGCGAGATTGAGGGTGGCAGTCAGTACTATGCGATGGACGGCTCGAGTTTCAAGGCATGGGACAGGGAAGAGGAAGCGTTTACGCTCTATGCTCATTGGAACAACGGCAGTACGGGTGGCGATTGCCCGACTGCGGAACAGGCTATATCCGAGGACTGGTATCTGAGCCATATGTATGATGCACGCTGCACGGAACTGACCAACACATGGAAGAAAGACAACGGCGCATATATCTACACGAATGTGGAAGACGGGAAAGTGAAGATAACGGCAGACGGTCAGTGGATAGATTTCTACTGGGAAGACCCGAGTTCGATTGTCTTTGACTCGATTTATGTGAGTGAGGACGGCTACTATGATATGACATGGTTCTTCCGCTGTGATGCGATTGACGGTGAGGCTACTGCCGGTTCGAAAAACTATGTATATGTAAACGATGAGTTGTTCAGCGATGTAACCGTTTGGATTAGTGATGAAGGAGTGGAACTTGACCAGACGAAGGTGGAAGGTATAGAACTCTATGCCGACTTTCCGAACAAGATCAAACTGCAGAAAGGCAACGGTTGGCCTCTGACACGCGGTATCCAACTCTCCCGCGTGGGTATGGGAATCCGAAACGCACATACCGCGTCGTTCTTTGTGAGCGTAGAGGACGGCGTGATGACATTGAACCGCCTGAGCGGCAACAGCCGGATTGCCATATATTCGCTTACGGGCGAGCAGGTACTGACGGCTGCTACCAATGAGGCGACCTTTGCCACTACGCTTCCGCAGGGCGTATATATTGTGAATGTGAACGGCGAATATGCCAAAGCGGTAGTCCGCTAAACGGATACTCCCTGCCTTCTCCCGAGAGAGGGTGGGGAGTCTTTTCTATCGGGGCAGGTGGCTTGTTCTATCGAGAATCACCTACTAATCACCTACTAATCACCTACTAATCACCTACTAATCACCTACTCTTACTATACGGAAGTAAGGGTGTTGTAAACGAATTGTAAAACAAAAGAGATATGAGATATTGCACTGTTCTTTTGTCGTTGTTCCTTACCGTCGGTATGCAGGCGGCTGACCTGACACTGGCTGCGGGCGATGTGGAACTGACTTTCACCAAGGTGGCTGAGGGCTACCAAACCAACCTGACCTACAACGGCACCGACCTGCCGTTTATCGAGGCAGGCAAACCCGCCTATCTGGAGGTGCAGGGCAAGCCTGTGGCGGGCTATTACTCCACGGTGAGCGAAAACCAAGGAACGTTCACGTGTGTGGCAGACCTGAGGTCGGGGCGCGGTTCTCAGTTCCGCGTAACCGATACCTACACTTCGCCCGCCGCAGGGCAGATTTCGCTCCGGCGCGATGTGCAGGTGGTGAGCAAGAAAGGTGGGGACAACTATTTTCTCTCGGCTTTCGGTGTAGAGACTACCGACAATGCGAAGTTTACCAATAACGAATATCTTGTGCCGGGAGTGTTGTACAAGGGCTATTTCGATGCGGCATGCAATACGCCGACGTACTTGCCGCAGGACGGCGATGTATGGTTTCTGTACAGGGACGACCGTACGCCGCTGCCGTTTGTGATGTCGCGCAGCAAGCAAACCGGTACAACCATCACATTGGCGCATCAGGATTCGGAGTGCCGTACTGTAGTGGCGGATGCCAACGGGGATTCCTACAACGCCGGTTATCAGTTCGGTGCCTGCGGTCTGTGGCGTGATACTGCCAACAACCTTACGTACCAAGAGGTGATCTACCCCGGTACTACGAAATCAACCAAGTCGGGCAAGGGCAACCGTTTTCACCCTGTGGATACGGGTGTAAAGCACAGTTATTCGGTTTTTGTGAGCGTGTCTCATACCGACACTTACGCCGAGGCGGCAAAACAATCGTGGAACGAGGTGTTCAACCTCTATAACCCGAAAGTATATAATGTGGATTTGCAGGCTTGCTACGAAGGTTTGATAGAGAGCCTGCTGACCTACTATGTGCCGAGCCGCGCAGACGGCGGTACATACGACAAGCCGGGTTGGCCGTTTGAGGTGAGCCTGACCGATTTCAAGCCGAAAGGTATTGATTATCAGATGGGTTTTGTGGGTATGCAGGTGTCTTCAGGGTATTATCTGTATCGTTACGGCATAGAGAACAAGCAGAGCGACACGCGCCACAAGGGGGAAGCGGTGCTGGACTTCTGGGCGGACGACTGCCTGTCGCCCATCGGAATGCCGAGTACGTGGTATGACCCCAACGGGAACGGCGGCAAGGGCGGCTGGCGCAACTATGAGAGTATCTTGCGTATTATGACAGGCGGTATGGAAGGGTTGCTGAGCGCATGGTGCTACGGCACAAAGAACGGCGAGAAACACGACAACTGGATTGCTTCGTGCAAGAAATTCGGGGACTGGCTGCTCAGTGTGCAAAACGACAACGGCAGTCTGGCGTTCAGTTGGAACCGCAACAAGATACAGAACAACCAGCACCCTGTGAAATTGTCAAACGGACTGACGACCACTTCGGCACTACGCTACCTGGTGGAACTGTATATCGCCACGGGCGACGAGCGATACAAAGAGGCGGCACTGAAAGCAGGCGACTATTGCTATCTGTTCGTACATAAGAAATACCACTACTGCGCTTGCGTGGTGGATAATCCGCAGGTGATAGACAGCGAGTCGGGTTATATGGCGATGGTGGGCTTTTTGTCGCTGTACGATTTGACCAGAGACAAGAAATGGCTGGACGCAGCGGAGCAGGCGGCAACCTATACGGAGACATGGGTCTATAGTTACGAGATACCCGTAGAAGACGACCGCACCGAGGACAATCCTATTTTCCCGCGCGACCGCAGTATCGTGGGGCAGCATTTGATAGCCATAGGACACTCGGCTGCCGACCTGGGTTTTGCATGGACCTCGTTTGCCTACTATCGTCTGTATCTGCTTACCGGGAATGAGCATTACCTGAAAGCAGCGCGTATGTCGGCGCACAACAGCAAACAGTCGATGAACTGGGACGAGAGTCTCTATCCCGGGCAGCCGAAGGGCTTGCAGTTGGAGGCCTTCCAAGTGATGATACCGCGCCGTGTAGGCGGTGTGGCTACGACACTCAACTGGAACTATGCCGGACACCTCGACCCGATGTTCCGCTTCAAGGACGCATTCGGCACCCCCGATATGGAGGAGGTGGAGAAAATGAGTTGGGAGAAGCGTCAGGAGATGGCGGCACGCTACTCGCTCTATCAGTCGTCGGATTACGGGCAGACGATACTTGCCAACGAAGATGTGCGCACCGATATGGAAGTTGCTTACCCCAATCCTATCGATTCGGGCAGCAGCCTGCATATAGAGATGCCCGATGTGGCATATACGCTGAGTATATACACTATGGCAGGCGAGTTAGCCTACCGGTGTGATAAAGAAGGCTGCGCTGATGTGAAGATGGGCTTTCCGAGCGGGGTTTACACTATGGTGATACGCCACGACGGGGGTGAAAGTACGCAACGTGTGATTGTCAAATAATCAAAACTAATACTATGAAACAACTGAAAAAGATAACCGCACTGCTTTTCGCGTGGTGTCTGTCGTGTGCTGCCGTGCTGGCACAAGAGGTGCGCGGTACGGTGGTGGACAGCGAGGGCGAACCGCTGATAGGCGTGAGTGTGGTTGAGAAAGGTACGTCCAACGGTACGATTACCGACTTGGACGGTGCGTTTGTGCTGCAACTCCAGTCCACCGACACCAAGAAAGCCAAGTTGCATTTTTCGTATGTGGGCTATCAGTCCCGCGAATTGCCGGCAGACAGCCGTGAGTTGACACGTGTACAGTTGACGGCAGACAACCAACTGCTGGACGAGGTGGTGGTAGTAGGCTACGGTCAGAAACGCAAGGGCGGTATAGCATCGGCGGTAACAACGGTGCAAGCCGAAGATATTGCCCGCTCCACCAGTACCACCACTTCCGGTGCGCTGGTGGGCAAAATGGCCGGCATCACCTCGCGCCAGAGCAGTGGTGTGCCCGGTGCTGCAGCCAGCATACAAGTACGTAACCTGGGTACACCGCTGTATGTCATTGACGGCGTGATAAAAGACGAGGACGCATTCAACAACCTTGACATCAGCGATATAGACAATATCTCGGTGCTGAAAGACGGTGCTGCGGCTATCTATGGTGTGAAAGCGGCGAACGGTGTCGTACTTGTTACCACCAAGAAAGGCAAGGTCAACCAGAAGATGGAGGTGAACTTCAATGCCTATATGGGCTGGCAGCAATGGACGGAATATCCGGAGTTGCTCTCGGCTTATGACTGGGTGTATGCCAACTACATGCGCGATGTGAACAGCGGTACGCTGGCGGTTACCACCGAGCAGGCGCGTGCCGAGTTGGAGAAATGGAAAACGGGTTATTACAACCCCGAGACAGGCGAGGACTACCGCGGCTACGATTGGTACGGCAACTATGTGCGTTCCGCCGCTCCGCAGTACTACGCCAACGCCAACCTGTCGGGCGGCACGGAGAAGATGACATACTATGCCTCGTTGAGCCACGTGGGACAGGAGGCGGTGTTTAAGGATTACAGTTTTGACCGCACCAACCTGCAAACCAATGTGGATGTGAATATCACCGACCATCTCAAGTTCGGTACCCGGATCTCCGGTAAGATAGACAATACCATCAATCCCGGTCTGCCCGGAAACGACGACTACGCTGCCCGCAAAATGTCGGTGATCGGAATGCTGCCTATCTATCGCCCGTATGCCAATGACAACGATCAGTATATCAACTATATCGCCGGCTATGACGGTGCACACAACCCTGCTTCGTACACCATAGACAATGCGGGTGAGTATCACAAACGCAACACATCTTTCCAGACCAATTTCACACTGGACTGGCAGACGCCGCTGCAAGGCTTGTCGGCACGGGCGATGTTCTCGTATTACTACAACGGGCAGGATATCAACAATCTGGAAAAGGAATGGAAAGAATACACGTACGACCCCGTAAACAAAACCTACCAAGTGGCGTATGACAAGACCGATACATGGATGGAGCGCACCCGCGCCAAAACGAATGATATCACGGGGCAGGCACTCGTAAGTTATGACAACACATTCTCCGGACACCATGTGTCGGCTACCGTAGGTTTCGAGTTCTACAAACGTATGTACAACTCGCTCTACAATGCGCAGAACCCGGTTGAAAATCCATATATTGACTTGATTACCACCAGCAAAAACAATACAGTTGAGGAGCAGACCTACACACAGACTACTGCGAGCGGTATCTTCCGCGCAGGCTATGACTACCGCGGACGCTACATCATCGATTTTGCCGGCAGGTATGATGGCAGTTGGAAATTCGCCAAAGGCAAACGCTGGGGTTTCTTCCCCTCGGTGAGCGGCGCATGGCGTATGTCGGAGGAGACATGGTGGCAAGACGGAAGCATCAATGACTATTGGAGCAATTTCAAGATACGTGCTTCTTATGGTCAGTTGGGTGATGACAACGTCGGTTCGCTCTATCCGGACTTTGCGTATCTGGACGGATATACCTATAATTCGGGTAGTTATTTCACTACCTCCGACCCGCTTTTGGGTAACACCAACAGTGCTCTCATCGGCACTATTTACAAGGGTACGCCCAACACCCAAATCTCGTGGATGACCACCTCGTTGACCGATGTGGGTATTGACCTCGGCTTTTTCAACAACCGTCTGACCGCGGAGTTTGATTTCTTCTTGCGTACACGAGACGGTATCGCAGCGCAACCCGACAACCTTGTATTCCCACAAGAGTCGGGTCTCGTACCATTGGCAGAAAACCTCAACTCAGACAAACATATCGGTGGGGACGGTTTCATCAAATGGCAGGACAAAGCAGGCGATTTCAAGTATTACATCGGGGGCAACCTGACTATTTCGCGTCAGAAAAACGGTATCCGTGCAGGCGAGAAATTCGGCAATGCATGGGACAAGTACCGCAACAGCAAGTCCGACCGCTGGTCGAATGTGGAGAACAACCAGGTCTGGCAATGGGAGACCATCGGCGTATTCCAAACACAAGAGGAGATAGATAACTATCCCGTTATCATCGACGGTGCCAACAATACCACCCTCCAACCGGGCGACCTGATCTTCAAAGATGTGAACGGCGACGGCGTAATCGATGAATACGACAAACGCCCGCTCGGCTACTCGTCTGTTATGTATGCATGGTCTGATGCAACCGGTATCCGGCAGCCGATACTGAGTTTCGGTATCAACTTCGGATTCGAGTGGAAAGGCATTGACTTTGCCGTGGATTTCGCAGGGGCTTCGATGAATACATACGTGCCGGACTGGTATATGAAGTGGGCTTGCAGCCGCGAGATGGCGGGCTATGCCTCTACCACACTTGACAGTTGGCACCACGAGGACATCCTCGACCCCACTTCGCCGTGGGTAGCGGGTAAGTTCCCCGCCGTGAGTGCCAAACACCCGTCCGCACGCGGCGAAAACGATTTCTATACACGTGATGTGAACTATATCCGTTTGCGCAACCTCGTGCTCGGCTATACGTTCCCCAAACGCTGGACGGAGAAAGCCAAGATACAGAAGGCGAGAATCTATTTCGAGGGTACCAACCTGTTCTGCTTCGACTCGCTCGAGGACTACGGCGTTGACCCCGAGATTGCTTATGCCAATGGTATTGACTACCCGCAGAGCCGCGTCTTCACTATCGGTTTCAACCTTGGATTCTAATCAATGCACAATAGAAAAAGACTACAACAATGAAAGCAAGATATATCATCCTCTCGGCTTTTGCGGTGGCACTTGCGGCTTGCGACAACTGGCTCTCGCCCTCTGACTCCACCTCGCTGAGCGAGCAGCAGACCTATTCGTCGGTGGCTACAATCAATAGTGTGTCCGCCAACCTCTACAGCCGTCTGCGCTATGAGCAGTCGTTTACGCAGGACAACGAGACCTATGACCTATGTTCGTGGGACGAGGCTATCAATAACTCCGCCTATTGGGCAAACATCGGCAACAAGAATGCAGACTATCGCCGGTACTACGACTATACCCTCGTCCGTGACCTTAACAAACATATCCATTGTTTGCAGACCGTAGTCGGTCCCGACGTCTCTGCCGACCACCAACGCTATTTCCTTGCCGAGGCGCGTTATATGCGTGCCTACACCTATTTCGTGCTGGTTTCGCGTATGGGCGGTGTGCCGCTGCTCACCGAGGTACAGGAATATACCACCGATACCAAATCGCTTGCCAAACCGCGTAACAAAGAGTACGAAATCTATGATTTCATTCTTGGCGAACTCGATGCTATTGCCACTGACCTGAACCTTGCTGCCGCAGGCACCACCACGCGTGCCACGATGGGTAGTGCATTGGCACTCAAGTGCCGTGCCGCCCTCTATGCGGGTACTATTGCTTACAACTATGACAAGAGTGTTGCCAAAGGTCTCGTACTCACCGGTTTGGAAACGGGTATCCCCCGCGAGAAAGCCGACGGCTATCTCAAGCAGTGTGTTGATGCCTGGCAGTCGCTCAAATCTATGGGTGTTTATTCACTGGCATCCGATTATGGCGATTTATTCCAAGCGAAGAACAACTCCGAGGTTATCTTCGAGATTGCCTACGATGGTACCAACTTTACCAACAATTTCACTTTCTGGACGGTCCCGCGCAGCCTGCGTCCCGATACCAAGAGCGGCAGTTGTGTCAATCCTGTTGCCAACCTGCTTGACTGCTATGAGATGGCGGCTACCCATACCTGCGAGCCGTTCAACCCCTACAATGGGGGGAACAAAGCCGAGACTCTTACGGGCGTAACCTCTTCCAACAACTCGTACCGCCTTTTCGACAGCCCAGAGGAGTTCTTTGCCGGTCGCGACCTGCGCCTTGCCGCCACGGTCATCTATCCGGGCACTTCTTTCCGCGGTGCGGCAGTCGATCTGCGTGCGGGGCTGGCTATACCCAACGGCAGCGGTTGGACATTCAAGATGGCACCTACTATGGAGGATGTGGACAACTCCACAACGCTCAATTACTATGATAATCAACCTATCACGGGTGCAGAAGGTCCGCATATAACGAGCAACTATGTCAGTCATTCGGGCTTGCTCCTGCGCAAGTATGTGGACGAGACAAGCGGTTCGGAGAACAACGGGAGCAGCAAAGTTCCTTACATTGTCTTCCGCTATGGCGAGGTGCTTCTCAACGCTGCCGAGGCGGCTTACTACCTCAACGAGGATGGTATCGCCGAGTACAATGGTCTCAATATGGCGGAGACAGCCCTTGCTTTGGTCAATGAGGTTCGCCATCGTGCAGGGGGCGATGCATTCTGCCTTACGGCTTCCGAGTTGGACCTCGACCGTATCAAGAACGAGCGCCGTGTAGAACTCGCCTTCGAAGACCATCGCTACAACGACCTCAAACGCTGGCGTACTGCCGACGAGGTATGGGAGTACAACACATCCAACGAGCAGGCAATGACCTACGGTCTGTGGCCATACCGCGTCTATGCGCCGGGCGACGAGCGCAACGGCAAATGGCTTTTCCGCCGTGTGCTACTCGAACATCGCGGTGCCCTCGGTATTGCCAATGACCCGATTAAGTTTGACAATACCATGTACTATGCCACCTATCCGAAAGACGACGGCAACCCGTACATCGTTACCAACCCCAACCACTAACAAGATAGGACAATGTGGAGATGTGAAAACAAAGCAAACAGGCGCGGGATATGTTGTCCCGCAAGAAAGGTTTTGCCGGTTTTGTTTATTAATGGTTAATGCGTGGTGAATTATATGTTCCATAGAAAATAATTAACGTCTAATTACACGATAATTAACGTTCTTATAAATCTTACAACAATGAAAAAGTTAAATATATTATTCGCTTTTTGTTTGGCGTTATGCCTCTCCGCCTGCGAATACGACAACTACGATGGTCCCGAGTGCCGTTTTACGGGTCATGTTACTTATCAGGGCAAACCCTATGTCTTCGATGGCAACAAGTCTGTTCTCAAGGCGGTACAGAAAGGCTTCGGCAAAAACGACGGAGGCACACCCATCCGTATCAACGAGGACGGTACGTTTGCCCAACTCCTCTTTGCGGGCGACTATTACCTTACCCTCGACAACCGTCAGTATCCCTTCCGGTTCGTCGATTTCCATTCTCTCGGTGCCGGTCTCGGCTATGATACCATCCCTATGACCCTCACGGGCAATGCCGAGCGTGATTTCGAGGTTATCCCCTATTATCTCATCGACTCGGTCGGCTTCGATCCGCTCAATGCAGACTCCAAGGAACTGAAGGTGACGGTGCGTATCCGCCGCAACCCCGACGAGCGTCTCCCTGATACACTCCCGATGGTTACGCGTGCATACGTCTATGTCGGCACCAATCAGCATGTCAATTCCGCTACCACGCTTACCAAGGGCTCCCGCCCGCTCAAAGTAACGGACGAGGTTACGGTCAGTATGCGGGTCGATCTGTCCAAGTACCGCGATGCCACCTACTATGTCAACAACTACCGCGACTACCTCTATTTCCGCGTAGCCGTCGAGTTGGATGCCACATACATCGCTTCGGGCTACTACCTCCTCTCCGACCTCTACCGTGTCGATAACGTCCCCTACGTAACCAAATAAATTTATGGTTAAGTAATTATATGTTCCAAAGAAATTAACGTCTAATTATACGATAATTAACGTTCTTAGAATTTCCTTTATTTCTTTCATTTCTCTCGCACCGCGGTAGCGTGTGCGTAGAAACCACACACAAACGCAATAATGAAACGTTTCCTTTCCTTAACGATGCATCTCGTCTCGTTCTGCCTGTTCCTCGTGCTGTCAGGCTGTGCCAAGCAGCCGCAGGCACTCTACCAAAACCCGTTGTTCCCCCAATGCGGCCCCGACCCGTGGGCACTCTTCTACAACGGCAACTACTACTATATGCACACCACTCAGAACTGTCTCCGCCTGTGGGTAACGCCCGACATCACCGATGTCCGCAATGCCCCCTGCAAGACCATCTGGACACCCACTGACTCAACCAATATGTTCGACCTCTGGGCACCCGAGATACATCGTATCAACGGCAAATGGTATGTCTATTATGCAGCCGACGACGGCAACACCGACAACCACCAACTCTATGTCCTTGAGAACCCCAACGAAGACCCCTTCGAGGGCGAGTTCGTGATGAAAGGACGTATCTCCACCGACCCCGGCAACAACTGGGCTATCGATGGTTCCGTCTTCGAGAACAACGGCGAACTCTATATGGTCTGGTCGGGGTGGCAGACGCGCCGTGTCAGCACCGAGACCCAGTGTATCTATATCGCCCGTATGGAGAATCCGTGGACACTCGCGTCCGAGCGGGTCATCATCTCCCGTCCCGAACTCGAATGGGAACGCCATTGGGTCAACGAGAACGGTTTCACACCCTCATACACCATCTATGTCAACGAGGGCCCTCAGCCTCTTCCATCTCCCGATGGGCGGTATATCCATATCGCCTATTCGGCAAGCGGATGCTGGACACCCTACTATGCCCTCGGTCTGCTTACCGCCCGCACCGATGCCGACCTCCTCGACCCCGCTTCGTGGCAGAAGAGTCCTGAACCCGTCTTCCGACAGAAACCCGAAGCGGGGGTCTATGGTACGGGGCATAACAGTTTCTTCCCCTCGCCTGACGGCACCGAGTGGTATATCCTCTATCACGCACGTTCCCACGAAACCGACCCCGCAGGTATGGGCGACACCCGCACGCCCCGTATGCAGCGTTTTACGTGGGGCGACGACGGCTTCCCCCGTTTCGGCGAACCGCTGCCTACCGATACCGCCCTGCCCAAACCGTCAGGTACACCGTTTGTCAAACGTACCTACCACCCCGCAGGCAACAACATCTCTACCGCGTGGGGCGGCCAAATCAACCCCGATGCTGTCCTCCCCGAGTACCCGCGTCCGCAACTCGTCCGCGACCGTTGGCAGAACCTCAACGGATTGTGGCAGTATGCCATTCGCGAGGACTGCGACCCGCTGCCACGCGTCTGGGATGGTGATATACTCGTACCTTTCTGCCTCGAGTCGTCTCTCTCCGGCGTAGGCAAGACCCTCCCCTACCGCCACGCACTCTGGTATCATCGTACCTTCACCGTCCCGTGCGATTGGCACGGTCAGAACATCGTCCTCCATTTCGGGGCGGTTGATTGGAAAACCGATGTCTATGTCAATGGTACGCTTGCCGGCTCTCATACAGGCGGTTATACGCCCTTCTCTATCGACATTACCCCCTACCTCAACGGCAAGGGTGAGCAGACCCTCGAACTGGCGGTTATCGACCCGTCCGACCGTGGCTACCAGCCGCGAGGCAAACAGGTGGCTGACCCCAATGGTATCTGGTACACCGCTGTCTCGGGTATATGGCAAACCGTCTGGCTCGAACCCGTTCCGGCAAACCATATCACGGCTGTCAAAACCATTCCTGACCTTGCTGCAAACGTCATCCGCACCACTGTCAGCACGTCCGACCTGGCGGCAAAAGACCCTCTCACTGTCACCCTCCTTGCCGATGGCAAAGTCGTTGCCGAGGCTACGGCTGTTGCGGGTGAAGAGGTGTCGCTCCCCGTGGCTCAGCCCCGTCTATGGTCGCCCGACTCGCCTTTCCTATACGACCTCCGTATCTCTCTTGCCCATAACGGCAAGACCATCGACCAAGTGGCTTCCTACACTGCTATGCGCAGTATCGGTAAGGTGCAGGACACGCACGGCATCTGGCGTATGACCCTCAACGGCAAACCGCTTTTCCAGTACGGACCGCTCGACCAGGGCTGGTGGCCGGACGGACTCTATACCGCCCCCGCCGATTCGGCACTTGTCTTCGACATCGAGACCGCCAAACAACTCGGTTTCAATATGATCCGCAAGCATGTCAAGGTCGAGCCTGCCCGCTGGTACTACCATTGCGACCGTCTCGGTATGCTCGTTTGGCAGGATATGCCGAGTGGCGACGTGGGTGGCAACCGTTGGGCGCAACACTCCTACGAGGGTGGCACCGACCAACCACGTACCGCCGAGTCGGTGGCGGACTACTACCGCGAGTGGCAGGACATCATGGATTTCTGTATGTCCTATCCCTGTGTCGTTGTATGGGTGCCGTTCAACGAGGCGTGGGGGCAGTTCGACACCGAAGCCGTTACCCGTTGGACGGCAGAATATGACCCGTCCCGTCTCGTCAACTGCGCCAGCGGAGGCAATTTCCGCCGTTGCGGTGATATACTCGACCTCCACAACTACCCCGCACCCGCTATGTATCTATACGACCCGGACCGTGTCAATGTGCTCGGCGAGTACGGCGGTATAGGTCTGCCTGTCGAGGGGCACCTCTGGGGACAGAACCGCAACTGGGGATATATCAAGTTCACTACCACCGACGAGGTTACGGCGGAATATACCCGCTATGCACGCCAACTGGCAGCCTTTGTCCCGCAAGGTTTCTCAGCGGCAGTCTATACCCAGACCTCCGATGTCGAGGGCGAAGTCAACGGTCTCCTTACCTACGACCGCCGTCTCCTCAAGGTCAACCCCGACTCTGTCCGTGCTGCCAACCGGTATGTCATCGCTTCGCTTGAGTAATCGTTTGCCGGGCATTTGCCTTCCGTTTACTTTCCGGGTAACAAGCATAGGTGATTCTTAGGTGATTCTTAGGTTATTCTTAGGTGATTCCTAGGTGATTCCTTATAGGATACCATTATAAGCAGCCAATAATACTCGGCGAATAGGGCGCAAAGCACCGCTTTGTGCGCAAGCACGCGCCCTATTCACCGCTAATCTAAAAAACAATGCAAAATATGAACATACGCAATCGTATCACCCCCTCTCTGAGGGGGCTGGGGGGGAGTCTTCTTCTCCTCCTCTTATGCTCCTGCAAGAGCAACACCTCCCCCGCTCTCTATACCCTCACCAATACCAACGGTATGGAGGTCGCTATCACCGATTTCGGCGGACGTATCGTCTCGCTCCGTGTACCCGACCGCAACGGCACAATGCAGGATGTAGTGCTCGGTTTCGACGATCTGCACAACTATCAGACTGTCCCCACCGACTTCGGCGCATGTATCGGGCGGTATGCCAACCGTCTTGACCACGGACGAATCACTATCGACGGCACGACCTACTGCCTCCCCACCAACAACTATGGTCATACCCTCCACGGCGGACCTACGGGCTGGCAGTACCGGTTCTATTCGGCAGAGCAACCCGATGCCCATACCCTCCGCCTTACTATCCACTCCCCTGACGGAGACAACGGTTTCCCGGGTAATGTCGTAGCGTCTTGCACCTACACCCTCTCCGACGACAACACCCTCCGTATGGACTATTCCGCTACTACCGATGCCCCAACGGTCATCAATATGACCAACCACTCCTATTTCAACCTCTCGGGCAACGGCAACAACGACATTCTCTCCCATACCCTTTGGCTCAATGCCTCCCGTATGACACCCGTTGATAGCACGTTTATGACCACAGGCGAGATAGTGGACATTCCCGCAGGTTCGCCTTTTGATTTCTATTCTGCGCCCAAACCTATCGGACAGGACATCAACGCCAACGATATCCAACTCCGTAACGGACACGGCTACGACCACAATTTTGTATTGAATACCGATACCTGCGCCGCCTATACCCACGCCGCTGCGCTCTACTGTCCTACTACGGGTATTGCGCTCGATGTTCTGACTACCGAACCGGGGATTCAGGTCTATTCGGGTAATTTCCTGGACGGTACTATTACCGGCAAACGGGGTGAGGTCTATGGTTTCCGCCACGCAGTCTGCCTCGAGACCCAACACTATCCCGACACCCCCAACAACCCATCTTGGCCATCAGCCACCCTCCGCCCGGGTGAGGAGTACCGCTCTACCACCCTTTTCCGCTTCTCTAACCGATAACCCGGAAACAGAACAGGAAAAGGAAAAAGATATACCATACGAGGCTGTCTGACAAGTATAGGCAGTCTCGTATTTTGGTGGGAGACGACGCGGCTCGCGTCGTCAAGAGCAATCTTTTTCTGAAGAATAGGCTTTCTTTTTTACTTATTAGGCAGCCCCGTATGGCTTGCTAATTAAAAGATATTGAATGTAATCTGTAATGTTCCGCTCAACTGTTCCGGTACGCTTTCGGGGTTACGCCTACGTGCGACTTGAAGAACCGGTTGAAGAACGCCACATTGTCAAAACCGAGCGAGATGGCTATCTCCTTGATGGGCAATGTGGTGATTTTCAGTTGTGCCTTGGCATCCGTCAGTATCGCGTCGGTGATAATATCGCCTGCCGTGCGGTCGCTCACGCTCTTTACTGTCGAACATAGGTGGGGCAGGGTGAGGCGCATTGCCTCTGCGTACTGCCGTACGTGGTGCCATTCCTGATAGTGTTTTAGCACCATCTGGCAGTAGTCCTGATAAATCTCTGTCTTGCGGTCGGTCGGACGCACGATGTATTCGTCTTGGGAACGGGCATACGAGGCGTAACTCGACTGAAGCAGGTTGAAGATGTGTACCATACGTTCCGAGTTGAGCATCGACGGGCGCGTATTGCTTGCCTGCATCAGCAGTAGTGCCATATTCTTCAGTACCTCGCCCTGCTCTTCGGTTACATGTACTATCGGCGAACGCAACTGCAATGCCGTCAGCGACATACGGTTGTTGAATGTGTTCTTTTCGAGGAAAGACGACGAGAACAGGATATAATAGACCAACGCATCGTCCGAGAACTCGTGTATCAGTAGGAAACTTCCGGGTTCCAGCAGTAGCGCATCGCCCTTGCGGAACGAGTACTGTGTGATATTGATGGTCGCCCTCGCTGTACCGCGAACTATATAGGCATACACTCCGCACTTGATCTTGCACGGAAAACGCCCGTATTCGTTCATTATCTTTCCGCTGGCATCCCCTATCAGATAATCCACAGGGCAGTCTAACAGCGGGATATTTTTTGCTTCTACGCTCATACTCTTTTTTGTTTTACGCTCATACTCTTTTTTGTTTTACGCTGCAAATATACAAATAAATTTCCGAATATTCCGCCGAATCATAATAAATCATTCCTTTTCTTGTTAAAAAACACCTGTTTTCCTCTTTGTTTGCATAATAAGCGGGTATTGGTGTCTCTCTACCCGATTTGCCTGTATCAATTCTTTTTTGTACATTTGCAGACCGAAATGCAGACCGAAATGCAGACCGAAATGCCATATTGTATACCGCTATCTGACACTCGTATAGCATCTGTATAGAAAGAGTAGGTGATTAGTAGGTGATTAGTAGGTGATTAGTAGGTGATTCCTATGCGGATACCGGGTGTTTACCTATGAGTCGCCACCAACTTTCTGCCGGGGGCGCGGACGCCTCGTCCGCGGTAATTGGGTTGTTTTCTTGCCGCTTGCGGTATAGGAGACCTTGGATGCCAATTTATGGGTAATCGCCGGATACCGTGAGGTGCATTATGTATATTAGTTGTTAATTCTTAATTGTTACTTGGATATGAAATATCTTATTTCCGGCGGGGGCACGGGCGGACATATCTTTCCCGCTGTCAGTATTGCCAACGCTCTGCGTGAACTGGATCCGAAAGCCGACATTCTTTTTGTCGGTGCGCTCGGACGTATGGAGATGGAGCGTGTGCCACAGGCGGGCTATCGTATCATCGGGCTGCCTGTACGCGGGTTCAACCGCTCCAAACCGTGGAAGAATATCTCTGTGATTATCGACCTGCTGCGCTCTATGCGTCAGGCGAAAAAGATCATCCGCGAGTTCCGCCCCGATGTGGGCGTGGGCGTGGGCGGCTACGCCAGCGGAGCCGCTATGAAAGTGGCGGCACGTATGGGCATACCTATCCTGCTCCAGGAGCAGAACGGCTTTGCCGGTGTTACCAACAAACTGCTCAAAGACGATGCGGCGAAGATTTGCGTCGCCTATGAGGGAATGGAGCGTTTCTTCCCCAAGGAGAAGATTATTCTTACGGGAAATCCTGTGCGCCAGAACCTGACGCAGGGCAGTAAAGAAGCGGCACTGAAGTATTTTGAAAAAGAGTTCGGCGTGCAGTTCGACCCCGAGAAACCTGTGCTGCTGGTTATTGGCGGCAGTCTCGGCGCACGCACTATCAACGAGGCGATGCAGCATGGGCTTAACAACCTCATCTGCTCGGGCATACAGGTGATTTGGCAAACGGGCAAAGCCTACTATGACAATATCGTCAAGACCATACCTGCCACCACCGAGGTGTATGTCATCACACCCTTCCTGAGCAATATGCCCGATACCTACGCCTTGGCTGACTTGGTCGTTTCGCGGGCGGGGGCAAGCAGCATCAGCGAACTCTGTCTGCTCGGCAAGCCGTCCATCCTCGTGCCGTCGCCCAATGTGGCGGAAGACCACCAGACCCACAACGCTATGGCACTTGTAAACAAGGATGCTGCCGTATTGGTACGCGATGCGGATGCTAAGGACAAACTTATCCCCACGGTACTTAATCTCATTGAGGACAAAAAGAAACTGCAACAACTGCACATCAATGCCCTCTATCTCGCCCAAACCGACTCCGCCACACACATTGCCGAGGAGGTGATCCGTTTGGCACAGAGCAGAAAGCAATAGAATTACCGCTTGCGCCCGAACAGGTCATACCCCTCTCCGTGGCGCACTATATAGATGGCTCCGTCTCGGAGTATCTTTTGTGCAACGCCTGCCGTCTTGCCATCGTGCATACCGGTAGGCGTTTCTTGTGTACGCAATATGCAATGTACCATAAAGCGGTCTTGCTGTTCGCCCGCCTGCGTAGTGAATGAATAGTCTTGCAGAAGCAGATCGGTCTGCGCATTCGCCTGCTTGTCCGTCAGCCACACGTGTGCCAAGCGTTCCAAATAATGATTAGATTCCAAGTGCAAAATATAAGTTCCCGCTTGCGGTGCATAATATCCCAAACTGACACCTGTGGCAGTTACCGAATCGGGCAACGCATTGAAACTCAGTTCCCCGCATGGCATCAGGCTGTATAGTTGTACGTGCTGCCCGTTCCCGCGCAGTTTGATTAGGTCGCGTCCTATTTCATACGTTTCTGCAAATTTCGTCTGGTGCAGGCAGATGTTCGTTTCGTCTGTCTGTCCTGTGGCATCGCGGATAACGAGTTGCACCCATTGTGTGGCAATAGGGCTGGTTGCCGGTGCATAAGCGGCAACCGTCCGGGACACGCTTGCTTCAAAATGCAGCGTCTCGCCAAAGACCAAGTTCCCCGTCTCGGCAGCCTGGTAGTAGAACGGCTGTGCGGGATATATGGTGTCCGCTACGTGCTGCCAATAGGCGGCACCGTCTTTGCGCAGTTCCGATACATACACACGATCCGTCGGATCGTCTGCCAACACACCGGCATATTTGCTAGAATAGGGCGAACACACATAGTTCCACCCGTCGTGTGCCGCATCCACCTCGCCTTTCGGTGCTGTTACTGCCACTTCCGCATTGCTGTTTGCCGAAGAATACACCGCAGGGAACAGATACTCCCTGTAATAAGCCGATGCCGAAAGCATAGCATATCCCTTGTTAGCCTCGATAGTCTCTCCTGTATAGCGCACCCAGTTGTCTGCCACATTACCCTGCTCGGCACGGAGTTGCGTGTCGTAGGTGTTCAGCCGCCAGTGTTTGTCCAATACGCATACATCGCCGGCAGTGGTCTGTATATCGCGCGTGGTGGATTGTACGGGCAATGCAAACTGGAAATACTTCGTCTTGTTTGCCACAATGCGGGTGTAGTAAGTCTCGTGCGCTTGTATGTTTCCGCTTACCGCCCCCGCTTCCGTAGCCGTGGTGCGGACAAACAGTTTGGCACATGTAAGGGTGCAACCGTCCGCTACTGTCAGTTCGCCATCGGGATAGACGTACACATTCCTGACTGACGCATCCGTTGCCAATGTGGTTTTTCCACTTCGTACCACGATGTCGTCATCGGTGTTGTAGGTCAGTTTGCGTACCACCGAATCAACATAGATATACGGCACCCGATATTTGCGGTTAGAGACGTAGGTGTTCCCCTGCTTATCCCCGTATTTTGCCACAATCTGTACATCATCTCCTGCGTGCAAGCCCTGTGTCTCTACCCGATATGTCCTGTCGTTCTGCCCGAGGTACGAATACGTATTCCCCTCCTCAATGGGGTGCTCTTCCCCGCCGTCTATACCTACCGCCACCCCCATTTCCGGCGCACAGCCGTTCATATTCAGCGTCAGACTGTTCTCCCTCCAATCCACAATATCCATCTGCTCGCCATACTGTTCTGTACACAAAGAAATATCGTCAATGTATATTCGGTATCTGCTTCCTGTTTCAGAGGTTTTTGTACAATAGCCGATAATACGTATATATGCTGTTGTAGGTGTTGCAAATCTGACAATATATTCTTTTCTGGCTGTAGTTAAAGACAAGGTCGTGGTATCTTTAGTCCAATGTACACTATCTTTGGAATAGTACAATGCCATTTGTATTGATGAGGACGAACGTCCTGCATACCAGTGTATTGCTGTTAAATTGCATAGTTTGCCGCTGGTTAGAGCAGCGGCTGTTGATACGGCAGCACTGCCATTGGATTGCAAAATAACTCCTTTGGTAAATTGGAAAACGGTTTGGGTTTCTTTCAGATTGTTTATGTTCCCATTTACAATCGTCCATTTGAGCCCATTTGTGTTTGCTACATTGCGTACGGCATTGGCATACGAAGAATTAGTGGAATAGCCTTCAAATGTTTCGGTTATAGTATCTCTTTGTATTGAAGATATATTTCCAAACACAGCATATGCCTTGCATAGAAATACTGCTAGCAATATATGGTATATAGTATTCCTCATTATTTCTACAAATTATATCTTTCGGCTATTTTTAACGCCGCATTGATACCATCGAGAGCAGAAGATGTAATACCTCCTGCATAGCCTGCACCTTCACCGCACGGATAGAGGTCAGGCAGCGAAACCGACTGCAATGTTTCGGGGTCGCGCGGAATACGTACGGCACTACTGCTGCGACTCTCAACACCGAGAATGACAGCCTCGTTGGTGAGAAAACCCCTGTATTTGCGGTCGAAATCACGGAAACCCTGTTGCAAACGGGTGCCTATCTGCTGGGGTAACCACTCGTCCAAGCGGCTCGATACCGTCCCCGGCAGGTAACTGCAAGCGGGCAAATCAGGACTTTTCCTGCCCTCCACAAAATCTCTCAACCGCTGTGCGGGGGCTTGGCTTTCGGGTGCACCGTGCAGGAACGCCTCGTGTTCCAGCCACTCTTGAAACTCCAAGGTCGGAATACGTTGTGCATTATGCATTACGCATTCCGCATTAAGTACGTCTTCGGGGCGTATCTCCACCACCATACCAGAGTTGGCATACGGCGAGTTGCGATGACTGGCGGACATTCCGTTTACCACACAACTCTCCGCGCTGCTGCCTGCAGGCACGATATGCCCGCCCGGACACATGCAGAACGAATAGACGCCGCGCCCTTGCACCTGCGTTACCAGCGAGTAGGACGCATTACCCACCAGGTCGATAATCTCCTGCGGCTGGTTATGATACATCAGCCGGTTGATCAACGCCTGCGGGTGCTCTACACGCACGCCCATCGCAAAGCCTTTCGGTTCAAGACGTACCCCCTCCGACAGCAACATACGATACGTGTCGTGTGCCGAGTGTCCGATAGAGAGAATAATAGGAACTCCCCCAAGCCCCCTCAAAGAGGGGGATGACAGAGAATGGAACAATCCCTTGTCCACGCAGGTCTCAAAATGTATCTCCCCTCCGTGGGCGATGATACACTCGCGCATTGCACGGATGATAGAGGGCAGTTTGTCGCTGCCGATATGCGCATGCGCCTCGTAGAGGACATTGTCTTGGGCTCCGAAATGGTGGAACAGTTCCATCACCCGCTGCATATTCCCGCGTTTCTTGCTGCGACTGAACAGTTTGCCGTCGGAGAATGTCCCTGCTCCTCCTTCACCGAAGCAGTAGTTGCTCTCTGTATTCAGTCCCTGATTGCGGTTCAATCGGGCTATATCCACCTTGCGTGCACTCACCTCTTTCCCCCGCTCGTAGAGCACAGGGCGAATTCCGTGTTCCAGCAGCGTCAGGGCGGCAAATAGCCCCGCAGGACCCGCACCGACGATCACTGCCGAATGTTCGGCATTATGTACATCTTGGAAATGCGGCGGTTCGTAAAGCGGTATCGGAGCCTCGCGCTCCACTTTGCGCCCCTGTTCGTCCACCAATATAGTGAGCAGCACCTTTAGTTCCCGCTGTCGTGCGTCCACCGAACGCTTCACTATACGGTATTTCTGCTCGGCTTCGTGTGCTTCGTAGGGGGATAAGATGAGTTGTACGTTGCCCATATATAAAAAAGACAATGTACAACCCTGTTAAATTATACATTGCCCATTATGAAAAATCAATTATTTCTGTTTGATAGTTTCCATAATTTTTGCTTCCAATTCGTCCATTAGGTCGGGGTTTTCGCGAAGCAGTTTTTTTACATTGTCGCGCCCTTGCCCTATTTTGGTGTCGCCGTAACTGTAGAAACTACCCGATTTCTTCAGAATACCGTTCTCTACACCCAGGTCGATTATCTCACCTACTTTCGAGATTCCCTCGTTGAACATCAGGTCGAACTCGGCTTTCTTGAATGGGGGGGCTACTTTGTTTTTTACAATCTTTACGCGCACTTGGTTGCCCAGCACCTCATCGCCGTCTTTTATCTGCCCTATCTTGCGAATATCCAGACGCACACTGGCATAGAACTTCAGCGCATTACCGCCCGTGGTGGTTTCGGGGTTGCCGAACATCACGCCTATCTTCTCGCGCAATTGGTTGATAAAGATACACGTGGTCTGGGTCTTATTGATCGTGGCGGTCAGTTTGCGCAATGCTTGCGACATCAGACGTGCCTGCAAACCCAGTTTGTTGTCGCCCATATCGCCTTCTATCTCGGCCTTAGGGGTCAGTGCTGCCACCGAGTCGATCACCACCAAATCTACAGCCGATGAGCGTATCAGTTCGTCGGCTATCTCCAGTGCTTGCTCGCCGCAGTCGGGTTGCGCAATCAGCAGGTTGTCGGTATCCACTCCGAGTTTCTCGGCATAGAAACGGTCGAACGCATGCTCGGCATCAATGATAGCGGCAATACCGCCCTGTTTCTGCACCTCTGCCATTGCGTGAATGGCAAGCGTGGTCTTACCTGACGACTCCGGACCGTATATCTCTATCACACGTCCGCGCGGGTAACCGCCCACGCCGAGGGCAAGGTTCAGCCCGATACTGCCCGTCGGGATAACGGGGATATCCTCTATCTTGTCATCACCGAGTTTCATTATCGCACCTTTGCCGAAGTCCTTGTCTATCTTCGCCATAGCCAACTGTAATGCTTTCAGTTTGTCTGCTGACGGCTGTTTCTTTTCTTCTGCCATAGTCTGTTAGTTGTTCTTGTTATATTTTGTTCCGCAAAGGTACGTTTTTTTACCGACATACACAAATCTTTCCCGTAATAATACGTTCACCCGCATCAGATTCAGGCTCGGCGTGCCTGCTTCTCTGCCTTCGTGCTACAGCGTTACGCCGGTTTTGAATATGGCTATCTCGTGGTAGCCGTTCTTCTCATTGTTGGTCGGCGTGCCGTTGGCAACAGCGATAACATAGTCAGTGAAGCGTTTTGCCACCTCTTCCATCGGCTCACCCTCGGCAATAACGCCCGCGTTGAAATCAATCCAGCGGGGTTTGTTGTGGTATAGACCCGAGTTGGTGCTCACTTTCATCGTCGGCACGTATGTACCGAACGGCGTGCCGCGACCCGTGGTAAAGAGAACGATATGGCAGCCCGCCGAAGCCAATGCCGTGGCAGCAACGAGGTCATTGCCCGGTGCGGAGAGCAGGTTCAACCCTTTCACTTGCAGGCGTTCGCCATAGGGCAGCACACCGCGTACCAACGACTTGCCGCATTTCTGCGTACAGCCGAGGGCTTTGTCTTCGAGGGTGGAGATACCGCCCGCTTTGTTACCCGGACTGGGGTTCTCGCCGACAGGCTCACCATGCGAAAGGAAATAGTCCTTAAAGTCGTTGATGAGGTGTACCGTCTGGTCAAATAGTTCGCGGTTGGCACACCGGTCCATCAGGATGGTCTCTGCGCCGAACATCTCCGGAACTTCGGTCAGCACCGTGGTGCCGCCTTGTGCCACCAGGTAATCGGAGAATACACCCAGCAGCGGGTTGGCGGTGATACCTGAAAAACCGTCCGAACCGCCGCATTTGAGTCCGACACGCAGTTCGCTCAGAGGACAAGCCACACGCTCGTCGTGTGTGGTCTTCTCATAGAGTTCGCGCAGAATAGGCATACAATATTCCACCTCGTCCCCCTCAATATTCTGGCTCACTACAAAACGCACACGCTCATGGTCGTACTCGCCGCAGAATTGCTCAAAGATGTCGGGCTGGTTGTTCTCGCAACCGAGACCGACTACCAATACTGCCCCTGCATTGGGGTGATGCACCATATCACGCAGTATCTTTTTGGTGTTCTCGTGGTCTTCGCCGAGTTGCGAACAGCCATAGTTGTGCGGGAAAGCAAAGATGTTGTCCGCCCCCGTCTCTTGGCGCAAATGCTCTGCCAACTTGGTTACAATACCGTTCACACATCCCACGGTCGGAATAATCCACACCTCGTTGCGGATACCCACTTGCCCGTCTTTGCGGCGGTAGCCCATAAACGTGCGGTGCTCGTCGGGAATAGACAGCACCACCTTTTGGGGGTGGTATTCGTAGGAAAGCAGACCTGCAAGGTTGGTCTTGATATTGTGTTCGTTCATCCACGAACCGGCAGGCTTGTCCTCTATGGCGTGCCCGATAGGGAAACCGTATTTGATTACATTCTCACCTTTGTGGAGATCTTGGATAGCAATTTTATGCCCGGCGGGAACATCCTCGAGAACGGTTATTTTGCGTCCGTCCACCTCGATAACATTGCCTTTCTTTTGCGGCAGAATTGCCACCACTACATTGTCGGCAGGATTGATTTTCAGTATATTCGTCATTTTAGTTGAGTGTTGAGAGTTGAGTGCAGTTGAAAGTTTATAGTGGATAGTTCCAAAAAGAGACTGTCTAACAAGTATAGGCAGCCTCTTATTTTGGTGGGAGACGACGCGGCTCGCGTCGTCAAGAACTATCTTTTTCTAAAGAATAGGTATTCTTTTTAATTTGTTAGACACCCTCTTTATTGGTACTCCTAATTATAGAATCAGAGAATCGATTTGACGGTCTCGACCATACCTTTCGACTGGATGTCGTTGAGGAAACCCTCTACCATATCGGTCAAGCCGGGGATCTCGTTGAGGTTCTGTTTGCTCTCTTTCCAGATAACGTCGGTTGCACCCAGCACGCCTTCTGCCACTTTACGGGTGTCGCCCGTTGCCCAGAGACGCGTGAGTAGATCCATAATATCCTGTGCGTCGTTGGGTTGGATAGGGGCACCGTCTGCACGCGTACCGCCTTTGTAGTAGGTAATGATAGCCGCCAGACCGAGTACCAAACCCTTCGGCAAATGTCCCTTGCGCTCGAGATAGGTCTTCAAGCCGGGCAGGTCGCGGGTCTCGAATTTCGGGAACGAGTTGAGCATAATCGAGGTAACCTGATGATCTACATACGGGTTGTTGAAACGCTCCAGTACATCGCTGGCGAACTGGCGCAGTTCATCCATCGGCAGATTGAGAGTCTCCATCAGTTCCTCGAACTGCACTTTGTGGATATACTTGCCGATAACGGGGTCGTTGCAAGCGTCGCGCACGATGTTGATTCCGCTCAGGTAAGCCACCGGTGAGAGAACGGTGTGCGGACCATTGAGCAGCGTTACTTTGCGCTCGTGGTAGGGCTTCTCGCTCTCGGCAATCAGCACGTGCAGACCCGCTTTCTCTGCGGGGAACTCCTCGCGCAACTCCTCGATAGACATATTCTCCGGTTTCTCAATCACCCACAGGTGGAAGATCTCGGCTTGTACCACCAAGTTGTCAGCATAACCGATTTTCTCCTGGATAGCCGCAATATCTTTGCGCGGGAAGCCCGGTACAATACGATCCACAAGGGTGGCGCATACGTAGTTGTACTTCGTAAACCACTCCTTGAAACCCTCGTAGTCAGCACCGAGGTCTGCTTTCCAAAGTTCGATATACTGGTAGATGCACTCCTTGAGGTGGTGTCCGTTGAGGAAAATCAACTCGCAAGGCATCAGGATAAGACCTTTCTTCGGGTCGCCGTTGAAAGTCTTGTAGCGGCGGTAGAGCAGTTGTACCAACTTGCCCGGGTAACTGCTTGCGGGGGCATCGGTGAACTTGCAAGCAGGGTCGAAAGTGATACCCGCCTCGGTGGTATTGGAGATGACGAAACGAATATCAGACTGGTCTGCCAAAGCCATAAATGCCGCATTCTGCGAATAGGGGTTCAAGGCGCGGGAGATAACATCGATACGCTCCAGCGAATTGACTGCCTCGCCGTTCAAGCGACCTTGCAGATTTACGTGATACAAACAATCCTGACCGTTGAGCCAGTCCACCATACCGCGTTCGATAGGCTGAACCACCACTACGGAACTATTGAAATTGGTCTTGGCGTCCATATTCCAGATGATCCAATCTACAAACGCACGGAGGAAATTTCCTTCGCCGAACTGGATAATTCTTTCGGGTGCAACGCTCTTGGGAGCGGTCAGTTTGTTAAGTGCTTTCTTCATAATAAAGATAAATTTATGTATTTGTATTTTCGTCTGTTTTTGTTATAGAATCGTTATAGGTTGGTTATAGGATAGAATGACTATCCACCCGTTATCCACCTGACATCCACCCGATTTTTCTATACGCATTGTGCATTGTGCATTACGCATTAAATATAACGCTGCAAAGTTACGGCTATTCCGCAACTCGCGCAAGTACAAAATGCCACAATATGTGGAAAAATTGATAAGTAAGTTTAAGGAGATATTTCTAAAGAAATGTCAGATTGAGGCAGTTGCAGGCATTGGTATCATCTTCCGACGAGGTTGCAGCGGTGACGGTTACCTGCGCATTGAGATTGTTGTAACCCGTTGTGGAATCCCATATATCGGCGTTTGCCAGACGCACGGCGTAGGCGGGATTGGCGGCAAGGCGGCTGTCGGCATCAGGCAGGTGGAGATACAGACCGTAGGTGCCTGCCGCCATATCCGCAGGCAGCGTGAGTGTCTCGGCGATGGTGGTCATGGCATCGGGCTGCCAACTGCGCGGGTCGGATTGCAGCAGCAATGAATAGGTGTTGCCGTCCGATTTCAGGACGATGTAGGCGTGCCGCTCGTTGTAGAGTGGGGCATATCCCGTATTATTGATATTCAGCGAGATCTGCATCGTTTTGCCGGCTGCGGCTTGGGCGGAATAGGTGCCGTTGGTGAGTACAAAACGGTATCCCATTTGGCGTGCCATTATATCGTAGTACGAACTGCCGGAACCGTCCTTCTCTTTTTTCCATTGGTTGGTGGCATACTCACTATATTCATAATTGAGATACGAATAGCGCAGCCGTTTCATCTCGGCTGCGGCTTTGGCTCCCGTGCCATACTTGGTGTAGTTGGAGGCATTGCTTTCTTCGATATTCGTCTCGCCACCGTTGGGTACATATAGGCACTCTTGCGCAATGTAGGCTTTGTCGGCTTCCACATCGGTGTAAGTACCCATATTGTCGGCTCCGTTGCAGAACGCATCGTTGTGGTGTCCGAGACGGGAGCGTGCGTCCTGCTTCCATGCAGTGGCTGCGGTCAGCGCAACAGCATCGCCTATATAGTCAGTCTTGAACAACGGGGTGCGCAGTTGTACGCATCGTGAGGCGGGTACGGCGTCCAATAGCCAATCAATGAGATTTTTCTTGGTCTCTTTGGAAATTTTATCACCTGTGCCTTGAGAGGAGTAGTACCACTCACCCCATACTCCGAGGAAACCCGCTTGCACTACATAGATTACATCCGCATTGGCTTGCAGCACGGGTTTGAGTTGCGACAGGTGCTTTTGCCAGATATTAGGTGAGGCGTCTTGGTAAGGTTTGTCAGAACTATTATTGGTGTAAGCAAAACGCAATATGCACTTGAACCCGTTGGTGCGGAATTTTGCCATATCGGCGGTTATCTCGTCCAATACCGCCTGCGGGAGAGACACGTTGCGGAAATTATTCAGATAGTACAGACGTAGTAACAAAGAGCGTCCTGCAGCCTTTCCGTCAGTAAAATAATGGTCGCTGAGGTTGCTCTTCCCGTCTGCGGTTACCACCTGCTCTATTTGCTGGTAAAAGCCGCGCTCGGGATTGGAGAAAATGGTGGTGTGGTCGGCAGTGTAGGTGCGTGAAACGGTATTCTTTGCAGGCTTTGTGGTTGTCTGTGTCGCCATATATGCCCGCTCGTACTCTACCGCCGCGAGGATAAACGCCCCTAATACTTTGCCCTCGGTAGGGGTGGCAATCTTGGTGTCGCTGCCCGATAAATAGTAGTTGGCATCGCCTTTTCTGTTGTCGCTCAACCCCGCAGACGCACAACTCTGAATGAGTGCATACGTATTTCCGCCTTGGTTCTTCACCAAAAACTGCTCGACTAATCCCCGATATCCTTTCTTGGCAATCTCGCTGTAATCGCTGTCAAACAAGCCGAGACGTTGCCCTTTGAGAAAACCGGCTACGAACAATGCCGAACCCGATGACTCTAAATAGTTGGCTTTGCTGCACCCCGCAGGCGTTACCCCGTTGGCATATTGCAGCAACTGGCACCAGCAACCCGTGGCGGCATCCTGACGAGCCACCAACCCTTGTGCTATCTGATTGAGATACCCGCGCAATACGGCATACTGCGGGTGCGAGGACGGCATCAACTCCAGTACATCTATCAATGCGAGGAAATACCACCCCTCGGCACGTGCCCAGTATTCCGCTGACACCCCGTAATGCGCTCCTTTCGTCTGGTCTGCCCAATAGGAGTCGGCAGCAGGAGTGGCTGAGAAAGCATGGTAGAGCAGTTGCTTGTCTCCGTCCCATAGTTTGCCCCATGTCATCGTGAACTGTCGGGCGATGATGTCCCAGCACTCTGTTTCTGTTTTGTCGCTGAATGTTCTGTGGTCGTGCAGCAGTTGTGCCAGCAGGGCGGGACCCATATACTGCCCGTCGCACCACATCTCGTTCTGATAACTGTTCTTGTGCCACCAGCCGCCCGTGTAGGTATCGTCTCCGCAGAACGCTTTGGAGGTCTCTGAAGAAATGCTATAGGTCTTATTGTAGTTCTCCAAACCTTTGAGCGTGCTTTCTTTCGCTGTTTGGCAGTTGGCGTATGTAGTAGCATCGGCAAATTTCGCCCCCGGCTTGCTCAAGTCTGCCAACCCGAAATAGAGTTTGCAGGCGTTCAGATCGTCAAGAGTCTTACTTTGACTATGGTCGCTATTATAGTATGTGTTGCCATACGCCGCCATACTGTAGTACCACGGTGCCACAAATGCAGAGTCCTGATAATAGTCAATAGCCTCCAATACGGCTTTCGCTACCAATCCCGGTACATAGTCGAAATCGCGGTTGGATTCGGTTTTTTTTACCAATGCGCCATCGGCATCATATTGCGCAAAACCGGCGGCTTTCCCGTTGGCGTTGAAATGGTACAGACAGGCATCAATTACCTCGCGCGAGTAGCGCACGTCAGGATCGAAATCCATTGCCTGTGCCGAAAAAGATACGCCCCAAGCAACAATGGCAGCAAAAAGAATAGTGTGTTTCATACGGAGGTGGGATGGGTGAGTAAAAAACGAATACAAAGGTATCACTTTATGCGCACATACACAAACATCTGCCGAAATATCAACAATATATACCTAATTTATGCACTCGGCGGCAATGAAAAGTACCTTTATGGAACGAATTATGCTTTGTTTTACACTTTCCCAAGCAAATGATACGCTTTGTTTGTTACATCATCGGGGACGCGGGTGCTACGGGTTTCCTGCAAGCCATAGGCGAAGTAGGGTGTCTCCCCCTCGCCCGCAGTCAGTTTGCCGCAAACTGAATGACGCTGCTACGCATTGGGAGACGACGCGGCTCGCGTCGTTATACATCATACGTTATGCGCCACAGGCGTACAGAGTACCATCCTTATGCTGTCAGGTCTATGCTATTCGTATGTGATTCGTATGTGATTCGTATGTGATTCAGCGGTTTTTGTTTGTATTTCAGGCAGTTAGTTATGTTCCTGTTTCGCCGGTTTGCTTAATAGGTGAACTAACTGTCTCATAAGCAACGGATTATAACAAAAGAGACTGTCTGACAGGTATCGTCGGACAGTCTCTTTTGCTATGTTTTGAGAACCAACCTCTGTAGATTGTCTCTTGGGATGCAACGGGGATGTTTATTGTTGCGGGCAGGGCGATTTCTTGCGGCAGAGAAACATGTATATCGCGTAGCCCAACACCATCAGCAGGAGCGGGAAAAGGGCGTCGCCCACGGGGTTACCATTGTATTTGTCATCTTCATCCTCTTTATCAGGCGGGTTAGGGTTGACATGACCCCTGCGTGGTGAAGAATATGATTCCGCCGCTGTCTCCGATGGCAGATAGGTGATGCCATCTTCTCCCAGTGCAAAAGGCGCAGCAGCGATAGCCCGAAAACCTGTACGGGCTGGTGGCTCCGGTTCCGGTCGCTTCTCCCAATAAGACGTGGTAGAGTGGAAAGGCATTACACTCGGAAAATCGTCCGCCGGCAGGGTGGTGCAGACGCAGGTCAGCAAGCAAAATATAATCAGTCTCTGTTTCATGGTCAGTATATGTTAATGTGTTTCTGTGAGTATGCTTTCTTAGCGGGTTACTTTGTGGACAATCCGGGTATTTTCGCCGTTTACGTGGAGCAGATAGACGCCCTGTGTGGCAGGAAGTACAATGTCGGTCATCGCTTCAGCGGTGTGAGAGAGGGCGCACAATCGTCCCGCAGCGTCATAGATACCTATTTGCAAGTCCTCGTGTGCGGGATTGCTGAGTCGCAGAATACCATCGGTGGTTGTCAGGTTGGCAATACCCGTAGGTGTCTGTGCTTCTATCGGCGTAGAGGAGATGTAGAAACGATTGACATCGTCATTCTCGCTTGTGGTGAAAGTGTAGGTGTTCCAATCGGTAATAAGCGTGGAGCGTTTCTGCTGTGTATCATTGAGATACAGCATCCGTCCTGTATAGGTGAAAGAGAAAGTGTATTGGTTTTCCATTCCCTTTTCAAAACCGAGAGTTGTACCCTCGATGTCTGCTACTGCGGACACTGCCATATCGCCTATCGGGCTGATAGCGTAGAGCGAAGCCGAGCGGCCGTCGTTGCTCATAAACTCAGCATCCCACCCGTTGTCAAATTGGTCGGAGAAAGCCTCATCCTCAAGCAGGTACAGATTGGTGTGTGTATGGCTGTCAGCCACCATAATCTTCATCATAGCCACTTGTCCGGACTTGTTGGCAGCACTACGTTTGGGAGCATATAGCGGTTTGTTCATATTGGCGGTTGCACCACCGCGTACCAAGCGATTGTAGTCCAAATAGAGCGATGTCTCGGAGTCGGTAATCACATCGAATGCCTGCATAGCGGGTATCACTGTAGGACCTGTGTAACCGCTTTGTTTTGCCAAGTTGATGGGAACGGATATCCATTGTCCTGCAGTAGTGGTAGTGTTGTCGCCTGTAGCCGGTCCGTCCTCGGGGTCGCGTCCCGTATTGTATATGTAGATGGTAGCGGGGGCGGTACCGAAGTCGGTTTCTTCCATTTTGCTGATACTAATCGGTGCAGTCCATGAGTTGCCGATCATATTTGTACCTCGGTAATTCTCATCCGCATTCTTAATAGTAAGCGGAATATCTCGGTTGGTAGCCGCGGCTAAGGTGCCTTGCAATGTATAAGTAACACGTTCATTCTCGGTAACGCCGGTAGAAAGACCGTATCCGCAGAATTGCACTAGCGAGGTGCCGTCGTCTTTACGTGTCCAACCCTCCGGCTCCGTCCAAAGCCAGGTATATGAGCCATAGAAACATTGTGGCACTCGTGCCTCTTGGATAGGCACACCTATATACTGCCAGTATTTCTTGCGTTCACCGTTCACCCATTCGAAATAGGCTTTCGAGTATAGTTGTACCGTGGCGGCTAATTGCTCGTCTGCTTCTGTGGTATGTATCAGCGCACCCGTGCCCGTCTCTGAGGACTGAATGGTAATCATTTTGGGGTCGGAAACAGGCTGTGTATTATACTTGTCATTCCTGCTTGATATAGCCCAAATCTTGCCATTGGCAACCAAGGTGCCGGTGGGGTTAATGGTCAGCGTCTTGCCTTGTATAATCTTGATAGTGGCTGCAGTGGCATTGGGTATGTTGACATTGCAGTCTTCGGCTATTTGTACGTTTTGCTCTTTGAGAGGAACACGTCCGCTGCTCCAGTTGGCTGCGGTAGCCCATCGGTGGTCGCCGCTGCCTGCTCGCTGCTCTGTGCCGCCGTTGTCGAAAGTAACGGAGCAGTCGCTCACTTTAACAGGATCGGTTTGCAACAGGTATTCCAAGCCTTTGATGATAGCCTGCTCACCGATAGGCGTAATCAGCGAGGTGGCGTCTGCATTGACCGACAATACGAGCATACGTGCACTGATGTTGGTCTGGCGTTCACAGCAGGTAACGAGTGAACCGTTTCCACCATCGGAGATAATGGCGATATTGACGAAGTTAGCGGCATTTACAACACTGAACCCCTGTAAGGCTTTTTTGCTATCATATCCGCCTTGGGAGGTAACACGTACCACAATATTGCCATTGCTATCATAGATAATCTTGTTGGCATAGTCTTGCTCGGTAGGAGTAGTACCTTGATATGCCTCCAGTCCGTCAAAAATACCATGTGCCAAGCACAAGACGGTCATATCTTTTTGTGTAGAAGACGGTTTTTCGGGGTTCCCAGTAAAACCTTTTTCTTTCCATGTCGGAAACTTTTCTTTTGCCATATGGGATTTGAGCGATAGCATCGGGCGATAGTCCACTAATTTGGCTAATGAGTCAATTTCGGGAACAATTGTTTTTCCTTCTTTGCCAATACCGGTGCGCACAAAGTCGGTGAGAATGATGATATCGAACGGCTCATAATTGAGTATATTGAAATAGGCATAACCATTCACCGGTACTACCTCAAAATGCTGCTTAATAGCCGTATAAAGCGGCAGTTCGGTATTTATGTCAGTGTCCACCCATTCACTTTTTGTTTGTTTGCATAGGTCGGCTTTGTTAATGCCTGTCAAGAAATGACCATGCAGTTTCAATTTTTCTTTATCACGTGTCAGTTGGTCTGCACCCGAGATGATAAATGCCAATGCAGGACGATTGATTATGCGGATAGCAATAGAGTCGGCATAAGCGGGACTCAACTCGTCGCAATTATCATAAGGTGTGAGTGTTACTATGATCGTGTCGCCTGCTTGCCATCCGAGAGAGGTGGGAATGTCGTTAAGCGATGTGGTAACGGTATAGCGTCCTTGGGCATCGGGCGTATCTGATGTCTGCAGGAATGTAAGGTCTGTGTCCGTTATCTCGGTTCGGATGCCATTGCGTTTGCAGACCGCTGACAACCGGCAGGCTTTGCTATCATTGCCTGCTGATTTGTAAGCAAAGAGATGGCGAGCGGTTTGTTCTGCGGGATATGTGTGCCCCGGGCGGTAGAACAGGAAAGGCGACAGGCGCACTACTTCCGGTGTTGCGCTTTCGTTGCTGGTGATGTGGGCGGTATTCTCCGATTGTGCATAGCAAAGATCGTGTACCACTACAAAATAGTCGCCTATCGTCTGTACGGTATAGGTGCTACCGGTAGCCCCATCAATAGGTTCACCGTTTTTATACCATTGGAACGTTATGTTCCCGGCTGTATAGTCGGTGCTGATGCCGTCATCTGCTTTCGCTTTTACGCGAAGTGTGATAGACTGGTTACAACCGAGCGACATATTATCTGCCTCAATAACAGGTGTGGCGTCATTGCAAGAGACATATAATGTATAAGACGCTTCTGCCGGACAGTAGTCGCCGTCTCCGTCATAGGTGGCGGTAATGGTGGTTGTCCCCTCCATAAAAGGTATGATTTCCGTGCCGTTATCGCGTATGATTGCCACAGTCTCGTCACTTGAAGTGTATTTTATTTCTGCGTCTGCAGGCAGTCCTTGTGTAGTGAGGGTAGGTATTTGTGTTCCTGATACAGCAGGGGCGATGGTAAAAGTGCCGTCTTGGTTTAGTCCATTCCATGTAAGTGTAACGGGATTGCTGCACCACTGTGCGACAAAATCGTAGTTGGCAGAGATGGAGAACGGAATGGAAGGGTAGTACTTCTCGCCGTCCTGGTCGGTAAAGCAAACAAATGTCTTGCCCGTAGGAGGTACTATCTCCGGCAGAGTGAGGTCGGCACCCTTGTTGATAAGGATATAGTAAGAATCCGTAGTGGCAGGTTCTTTGGTCCATTGTGCCTGTTCGTCGGTGTTTTTGAATGTACCGCCATTGAGGTTGAGCGTAGCCTTTACTCTTCCGGTAGAAGATGCATTCCATTGTGCAATAAAGGTTTGATTCTCGGTGAGGGCGAACTTTTCCCCTGCAGCACGCTTGGTAAGGGACGCATCTTCGGCTTGGTAGCAGTCGAACTCATAACCGGCAAAGGTGGCGGTAGGCAGAGTGATGTAGGAACCCTTGGCTACCGTAATGGTGTACCATATTATTCCATCGCTCTGTACCTGCTTGCTATAGCCGAGGGAAGTGGCGTTGGCTTCATCGATTATACCTCCACCGGGTTTGACGGTAGCGGTAACGGTCTCTACATTTTGACATTGCTCCACTTGGACAGCATAAAAATGATCATCGCTACTCAAACGATATATCCGGATAGAACCATCCTGGTTGATATCATCCTGTTGCAATGTATAGGTGTCTGTGGCTTGTCCTTTTGCAGGAACACTGATTTTCGTCCGTGTTTCTGTAACCGTTTTGCCGTCATCTTTTTTTATACAGAAGCCCATATTTTTATCCTTGCTGATACCTTTGAACGTAACCTTCAGTTGGTCTCCTGCAAAAAATGCTTTTCCTGCTGCCGGTTTTAGTTCAATGTAATCGCTTGCGTCTAACTTAACGGCACCATCCTTTCTTTCGGCTTTCCCTACAATAGAAATTGTTCCTATCTCAGATGTCATTAGTACATCGCCGGAGGAGGCATAAGTTCCTTTTGCAATTGTTACACAGCCGACTTCCTCTTCCCATTCGGCGTAGAGGTTGATGTCACCATAGAGGCGGTGGGGGGTGGGATAGTCCAGGTCTTTGAGGGTAAACTCGGTTTTGTTCCAATCGCGAACTTTCCAGTTTTTGAATACATAGCCTTGTTTCTTGGCAGCATCAGTGATAGCCGCCGCATCGGTAGGTAGCAGGTCTTTAGAAGGATAGGTGTAGGTGGTAGGTGTAAGTCCGTTGATGGCGGTATTCTTGGCATTGTCTTCGTTCTGTCCGTCCCAATAGTATATATGGAATGTAACGGGGGTCCATGTGGCGGTAAGTGTGAGGTCGGAAGTGATGTTGTCTATTGTGCTTTGGTCGGCAGGGTAAGTGGTCTTGCCGTCGTTCCATCCGGCAAATTCATATACGGTTGTGCTGTCTGCTGCAATTTTGATGGCAGTGTAGTCGGGCAAAGAGAGTGTGCCTTTGTCAGACACCTGCGTGGTTTGAGTCGGAATACCGGATGTAGTCAGATCCTCACCATACTCATCCGGTCTGCCCTCTTTGTAGGTAATGGTATGCGAGATGGGGTCGGTGCCACCTGCGGCAACGGTGATTGTTGCGGAGGCGGAAGTGGAGGTGCAAGTACCCGAAGAGACGATACAGCGGTAGTAGGAGACGCCCGCCTTATCGGTGGGGGGGGTATATGTGTCGTTTGTTGCGTTGGGTATATCGGTAAAAGTGGTGTTGTCGGTGCTGCTTTGCCATTGGTAGGTGAGTGTACCGTCGCCGGTGGCTGCTACCTGCAACGGAGTTGCCGTTGCGCTGACGGAATAATTGGCAGATAGTGGTTGGGTGGTGATTTTAAGGGATGTGCAGGAAGAGGTAGGAGACCAAACTAATTTCGATACATTAATTTGTTTCCCACTGCTAGTTAAATTATTGGGATCTTTAGAAGAGGATCTTGTTGATTTTAAGTAAACAGATGCTTGTGAGGTTGTTATTGGTATATTAAAAACTATAGTTGTTTCTGCTTTTGCATGCATAATCTGCGTTTCAGTGAGATTTTCACCAATATACAAATCTAAAGCCACATAATCATTACTTTGAGGTGTACATGTTACTGTTAATGTTCCAGATACCCCACTTGGAATATTAAAATGCAAAATATTGTTGCTTTGCAATTTGATATAATTGGTATTTGCATTTGCATTGAAATAGAGACCATTATCACCTTTGTTAGAAGTGAAATTTTTAGCCGAATGGTCGGCACTATATTCCCAAGTAGTAGCAACAGAAGTGATAGTTTCCGCTCCCCATACCCCGCAGGAGAAAGCGAGTGCGCCGAGGAGGATGATGGCACGGAGAGAATGGACGGAAAGGGAATGACCTATACGTCCGCACAAGGAAAGGGCGGTGCGGAGATTAGATAATAAGGCGGAATTACGAGTGTAGAAATGCTGCATATCGTGGTAAATTTTAGATTTACAAGGTTTAACTTATGAATGTTTCGGCGGGGCACAGTTGTCCCTACTTGTTCGGAAACGCGTGCAAAGATAGTACATATTTTTAGTGTGCGTGTGCAAAAATTGTCAAAAACCGTATAAAAATGCACTTTGGTGTTGTATAACATAAAATAAGAGGGAGCGGGCGGCGGATAGTGGCGCGTGCTTCGCACAAAGCGGTGCTTTGCGCCACTATCCGCCGAATGTGGTTTATTCTACTAACATTCTATGCTGAATAACCCGTTAATCACCCGATAACAACCCGATAATCACCTATACTTGCTATACGCATTAAAAGGGCTCCATTACTGTTCGTTAGAAGACCATTAAACAAGGTTCTGCTAATTAACGTGAGTTCGAGATAAAGTCTCCTTTGCCGCACAGCGGCAAGAAATCTAAGTAAATCGTTGTTTTTGCAGCCATAAATTGCCATTAATCTTATTCGCCTACGGCGGCAAAGTAAGACAATCTGCTTATATCGAACCGACGTTAACTATTTCTTAGAGGGACATATAATCAGCCATATAATTGAACCATATAATTCGCATTGCTATGACTAATGATAACGGGTATTGCGGGTATCGTATTTTTTTTGTAATTTTGCAGCGATGTTTTTTTATATTTTATGACTATGCGGAGAAAAATACGTTTGTTGGTAGCGGTGGCGGGGCTGCTGCTATGGATTATGCCCGCAAAGGCGGAGGATGTGGTGTATCTGACCACGGAGCAGTTCAAGGCACGGATATTCGACTATACCAAGGAGAAAGAATGGAAATACAAGGGGGACAAACCCTGCGTGATTGATTTTTATACCACGTGGTGCGGTCCGTGCAAGCGGCTCGCCCCGATAATGGAAGAACTGAGCCAGCAGTACTGCGACCAAGTGGTGTTCTACAAAGCCGACACCGAGCAGGAACGTGAACTGGCATACATATTCCAGATTTCGAGTATCCCGCAGGTGATGTATATCCCCGTGGAAGGCAAGCCCGCATTGCTGAAAGGGCTGTACCCGAAAGAGGAGATAGTGAAGATAATCAATGATTTCCTGTTGGCGGAGAAATGAGAGACTCCGGACTCCCCCAAGCCCCCTCAAAGAGGGGGAATGTACGGAAAACGTTAATTATTTTTTTTGGGGGGGGACATATAATTAGCCATTAATTTATTTTTTTGCTCCAAATATGACCAAAAATTATTCAAATAGCATAGATGCGGGCATCCATAAATTACCACAAAAAGTTCTCCGTTAATGACCATTAATTAGCCATTAATTAACCATTAATTTCTGCTTTTGTTCTGCTTTTGTGGGCGGGGAGAGATTATTTGTGGAATTATATGTTTTAAGATATTGTGTAATCCGCAAAAAAGCAGTAATTTTGCAGGCTGTAGCGTGAGGGCGGAATATGGGGTAGATTAAGCGGCTGTATAGGGCTGTTTTTGAAAGAAATAACAAACTTAACAATATAAGTTGGGGCATTCCAAACATAGAGTAAGTCCCCGTTCATTTTTTATTTACCTTTTGCGCAGATATAGAAAAGCGCAGTTGTCTAAAGTACGCGGATGCAAAAGTCTGACTTTATCATTGAGGTAAACCATGTCTCGAAGCAGTTTGAGGATGGGAAGTTTGCCTTAGACGATGTGAGCCTTCAGGTTAAGAAAGGCGAGTTTGTAACAATCTTGGGTCCTTCGGGCTGCGGCAAGACCACGCTGCTACGATGTATAGCGGGTTTCCAGGTAGCGACGTCGGGAGACATCCTACTGAACGGCGAGGACGTAACGGAGATGCCACCGCACAAGCGACCCGTGAACACGGTGTTTCAGAAGTATGCACTGTTCCCCCATTTGAACGTATTCGAGAACGTGGCTTTCGGTTTGAAACTGAAAGGCGTGGCGAAAGCCGAGATGGAGAAGCGCGTAAAGAAAGCACTGAAGATGGTGAGCATGTCGGACTACGAGTACAGGGACGTGAACTCGCTGAGCGGCGGTCAGCAGCAACGCGTAGCTATTGCACGGGCTATCATCAACGAACCCGAGGTGCTGCTGTTGGACGAACCACTGGCGGCTCTCGACCTGAAGATGCGCAAAGACATGCAGATGGAACTGCGTGAGATGCACAAGAAACTGGGTATCACGTTTATCTACGTAACCCACGACCAGGAGGAGGCACTGACGCTGAGCGACCGCGTGGTGGTGATGCGCGACGGCAAGATACTGCAGACAGGAACCCCGAGCGACATATACAACGAGCCGAACAGTTGCTTTGTGGCGGACTTTATCGGCGAGAGCAACCTGCTTGACGCCACGATGGTGCGCGACCGGCTGGTGCATTTCTGCGACCGCGACTTCGAGTGCGTGGACGAGGGCTTCGGAGAGAACCAGGAGGTGGATGTGGTGGTGCGCCCCGAGGACTGGTATATCGGGTATGCCGACGAGGAACAAAAGACAAAAGACAAAGAACAAAGAACGAAGACCGGGGACGCGTTAGATCCTGTGGCGGCAGCCGATGCGGAGGATTATACCGACGCTCCGTGGCAGTTGTACGGCACGGTACAGAGTTGTATCTTCAAGGGTGTGCATTACGAGATGACGATGCTCACCGACAACGGCTACGAACTGATGATACAGGACTACCACGCCTACGCCCCCGGACGCAGAGTGGGGCTGGTGGTGAAGCCGGAAGATATACAGGTGATGCGCAAAGCACGCCTCTGCAACACGTTTGAGGGCAAGGTGCTCGAGGGCGGCAAGGTGGAGTTTCTGGATGCGGAATGGGACATAAGCGACCGCATGGCGGAGCGTTTCAGCGCAGGCGAAGAGGTGGACGTGGAAGTGGATTTCGAGCGTGTGAACCTGCAAGACGACGAGGAAGACGGTGTGCTGCAAGGCGAGGTGTATTTCATTCTCTACAAGGGCGACCACTACCATCTGCAGGTGCGTACCGATGACGGCGACGACCTGTATGTGGACACCAACGATGTGTGGGACGACGGCGACCGCGTGGGCGTGAAGATAGCGCCGAGTTATATCCGCCTCTACAAGAAGCAGGACAAAGAACAAGGGACAAAGAACCAAGAAACGGGCGGCGATGAAAACAAGTAAATGGAAACGTATGCTGCAGTCGCGGCGTACGTGGGCGTGGCCTTATGTGCTGTTCCTGATCTGTCTTGTGCTGCTGCCGCTGCTGCTGATCGGCGTGTATGCGTTCACCGACCCGCAGGGGCATTTCACGATACAGAACTTCGTAAGTTTCTTTACCAAGTCGGAGGCGGTAAACACATTTATCTATTCGCTGGCGATAGCACTGATAACCACGATTATCTGCCTGGTGATAGGTTACCCCGCGGCGTATATTATGGCGATGCAGTCGTTCCGCACGCCCGCCGTGATGGCGATACTGTTTATATTGCCGATGTGGATCAATTTTCTGCTGCGTACGATTGCGACGGTGGAACTGTTCCATATGTTCGGTCTGCCGCTCGGCGAGGGGGCGTTGCTCTTCGGTATGGTGTATGATTTTCTGCCGTTTATGATCTATCCGATCTACAACACGCTGCAGAAGATGGATATGAGTCTGGTGGAGGCGGCGCAAGACCTCGGGGCGAACCGCTTCAAGGTGTTTACCAAGGTGATTATTCCCCTCTCGATGCCGGGTGTGTATTCGGGTATCATCATGGTGTTTATGCCTACGGTATCGACGTTTGCCATCTCGGAACTGCTGACCCACAACAAGATAACGCTTTTCGGTTCGCTGATACAGCGCAGTTTCTCGGAGGGCGGTATCACGATGTGGAACTACGGTGCGGCACTGTCGCTTATTCTACTGATCATCATAGGGATGACCTCGTTCTTCGGGCAGAAAGACGAGAATAACAGGGAAGGAGGTATCGTATGAAAACCGGTTCGATGGTGGAACGCCGCGGCTTTTGGTCGCGCTTTGCAGGGCAGGCGTATCTGTGGCTGATACTGGTGGTGCTGTATGCGCCGATACTCCTTATATTTATATTCTCTTTCACCAAAAGCAAGGTGTTCGGCAACTGGACGGGCTTTACCTTCGGTCTGTATGAGAACCTGCTGACGGGCTATGACTATGTGGATCAGGTGCAGGTAGATCCGAACCTGTACAGGGCGATGCTCTATACGGTGATTATCGCCGTGTCGGCAGCGGTGATTTCCACGCTGCTCGGTACGCTGGCAGCGATAGGTATCTACAATATGCGCCAGCGCGACCGCAGGATCATCACGTTTATGAACTCGATACCGATGATCAACCCCGATATTCTGACGGGTATATCGCTGTTTCTGCTGTTTGTGTTCCTCGGGATAAGCCGCGGTCTGGCGACGGTGATTATCGCCCATGTGGTGTTCTGTACGCCGTATGTGGTGCTGAGCGTGATGCCGCGCCTGACAAAGATGAACCCGAATATCTACGAGGCGGCACTCGACCTCGGGGCGACACCTTTTCAGGCACTGCGTAAGGTGCTGATGCCGGAACTGTGGCCGGGTATGATTTCCGGATTTATCTTGTCGGTTACGCTGTCGATAGACGACTTCGGCGTTACGTTCTTTACCAAGGGCAGCAACGGATTGGAGACGCTGTCCACCTTTATCTATGCTGACGCACGCAAGGGCGGTCTGACCCCCGAGTTGCGTCCGCTCTTTAGCCTTATCTTCCTCACCATATTGGTGTTGCTGTTGATAATCAATCTTCGTACAAACAAACAACAAAAAACAATCAAAAAGAAATGAAACGTTCCTTTTTTGCTTTGGTGCTGATGGCAGCACTGACTTTTGCAGGTGTAACCTATTCGGCTCCCGCTGCGGCAGCCGACCGTGCGCACACACTGAAGGTGTACAACTGGGCAGACTATATCGATATGGATAATGTGCTCAACAAGTTCCCCGAGTGGTACAAGGCACAGACGGGCGAGGACGTAACGATACAGTACTCGACCTTTGACATCAACGAGTCGATGCTCACCCAGATAGAGGTGGGACACGAGGACTATGACGTGATCTGCCCGAGCGAGTATATCATTGAGCGTATGCTCCGCAACAACCTGCTGCTGAAGATAGACAAGAACTTCGGCGAGACCCCCGACTATACCACCAACGTGGCTCCGTTTGCCGTGGAGAAATTCCAAGAGATGGCACCCGACAGCAGCGTGAATGTGGCGGACTATACGGTAGGTTATATGTGGGGAACGACGGGTATATTGTACAACACGGCGCATGTGGACGGTGCCGACCTGCAGTCGTGGTCGTTTCTGACCAATCCGAAGTTTGCGGGTAAGATCTTTATGAAGGATGCTTTCCGCGACATCTATTCGTGCGTGGTGCTGTATGCCTACCGCGATGAGATTGCCCGCGGCGAGGTAACGCGCGACGAACTGGTGGCACACATCACGCCGGAGCGTATCCAGCGTGTGGAGGATACGCTAAAAGTAGCGAAGAATAATATCGCCGGCTGGGAAGTGGACTTCGGCAAAGAAGAGATGTGCAAAGGACAAACATGGATGAATGTATCGTGGTCGGGCGATGCGCAATGGGCGATAGACGAAGCCGCCGAGGGTGTGGAACTGGCATATATCGTTCCTAAAGAAGGGTCGAATGTATGGTTCGACGGCTGGTGTATTCCGAAATATGCCGTAAACACCAAGGCAGCCAGTTATTTCATCAACTATCTCTGTATGCCGGAGAATGCCATCCTGAATATGGAGGAGATCGGTTATGTGAGCGTTATTGCTTCGCCGGAGGTGTTGGAATGGGCGGACGATGCGGCAGAGAACGAGGAGACGGCGGACTTGAGTTACTTCTTTGGCGAGGACGCTACGGCAGTACATGCCAATCAGGTGCTTTACCCTGACAGGAGTGTGATTGAGCGTTGCGCCTTGATGCACGACTGCGGCGACCAGACCAAAGATATGCTGGAGATGTGGAACCGCGTGAAAGGCGACAACCTCTCGAGCGGAATGGTGATTTTCCTGGTGGTTGTGCTGGTTCTGATAGTAGGTGGTATCATTTTTGCTGCTGTCAATAAGAACAAGAAGAAGGCGCAGCAGCGCGGACGGCGGAAATAAAGACAGGAACTGACCGTCTGCGCTGACAGTAAGCCGGGCGGATGACGGGTGGATGTCAGGTGGATAGGCTTTGCTTTCCGCCTGCATTCTGTACCTATACTATACGGAATCACCTACTAATCACCTACTAATCACCTACTAATCACCTACTCTTGTAAGCACGAAGTATAACACCGATAATACAACTGATATGAAGCGAATAATCCGAACATTGGTACTGCTTGCGCTGTTGTTGTGCGTGGCGGAAGGCTATGCGCAACAATCGCAGATGGAGACCGACTACAACCGTATTGCAGAACGCTTTGAGGCACGCGACAAGAGTTTGCAGAAAGACCTGAAAACCTATCTGCAGAAATACCCATACACGACCTACGAAGACGAGATACACTTTATGTCGGGCGTGCTGCAAGCTGAGAAAGCCAAATGGAAACAGGCAAGCAAGGAGTTGGAGCAGGTGGAGCATACGGCTCTGACCCGCCCGCACCAGACGGATTATCAGTTCTATCGCGGTTACTGCTACCTGATGCTGCAGGAGTATTCGCGGGCGGTGGTCTATTTCGCGCAACTGAAAAAGACCGCCAACCCCTACACGACGAAGGCGACGTACTACTATGCCTATAGCCGGTACAAACAGCAGAAATACGACAAGGCATTGCCTGTGCTGCTGTCGCTGGAAGATGTGAGCGAGTACCAAAAGACGGTACCCTACTACATCGTGCAGATCTATTACGCGCAGCAGGAATACACCGAGGTGAGGCAGCGTGCGGAGGCTTTGCTGGCAGCGCAGCCCGACAACGGGAACAATGCGGAACTGCACCGTATGCTGGGTGAGATGTACTACCTGAAGGGGACAAAGAACAAAGAACAAAGAACAAAGAACGAAGACCTGAAAAAGGCGGTGGAGCATTTGCAGGCGTATGAGAAAGCCGTGCGCTCAACCGATGTGCCGCTAGTGCGCAACGACCTGTACCTACTCGGTATGGCGGAATACCAACTCGGGGCGTACAAAGAGGCGGTCGGGTATCTGAAGCAGGTGAAGCAGGAGAATGATACCATCTCGGAGAGCGTGTGCCTGACGCTGGGCAATGCGTATATCCAACTCGGGCAGCCCGAGCAGGCGAAACTATCGTACCAAGCGGCTGCCGCCTATCGGCTGACTCCCGCGGTACGCGAAGAAGCCCTATACAACTATACGCTCTGCACTTATAATTCGTCCACGGCTCTGGGCGAGAGCGTACGTGCGTTCACCGAGTTTCTGACCGAGTTTCCGGACAGCAAATACGAAAACGAGATCTATGCGCTGCTGAGCGATGCGTTTGTGCGGTCGCGCAACTATGCCTCGGCGTTGTCGGTATTGGATTCGATAGACAACCCGATGCCCAAGATGCTGCAAACCAAGCAGTATCTGCGTTACCAGTTGGGTGTGGACGCTTTTCTGCAAAACAAGATGGAGCAGGCACGCGGACGTATGACGGAGGTGATAGACCACAATACCGAGTCGGCGCAATACACCACCGAGGCATACTACTGGCGTGCGGAAGCCGACTACCGGCTGCACGACTACGACGCTTGCATTGACGACCTCAACAGGTATATGGCGCAGAGCGATGTGCGCCGATCGAGCAACTACCTGCAAGCCGACTACCTGGGTGGCTATGCGTATTTTGCGCAAAAGGACTATCCGAAAGCGCAGACACGGTTCTTGCGCTATATCGACAATGCCGACCCCAATGACCCGACCTATGCCGATGCGCTCAACCGTATAGGCGACTGCTATTTCAATGCACGCAATTTCCCGTCCGCCATAGCCTACTACGGTCAGGTGGTGGACAAGAACGCCACGGGAGCGGATTATGCCACGTTCCAGCGCGGTTATGCCCAAGGTTTGCAGCACAAGTACAACGACAAGATCAACACAATGCGCACCCTTGTATCGCGCTATCCGAAATCGGACTATGCGGACGACGGTCTCTACGAGACGGCGCGTGCGCAACTGCAATTGGACAACGAGCGTGCGGCGATAGCGTCGTATGAGCAACTGCTGCAGAACTACCCCAACAGCAACCTCGCCCGCAAGGCATCGCTGGAGCGGGCTATGCTCTACCGCAACCTGCACGAGGACGACAAAGCCATTGCCGCCTACAAGCATACGATAGAGACCTACCCCGCTTGCGAGGAGGCTTATACGGCGTTGGACGGACTGGAGGCACTGTATGTGGAGAACGGCAACATCAGCGAGTATCTGGCTTATACCAAGCAACTCGGGCGTATGAATATGCAGGTTACCACACAGGACGACTCGCTGAGTTTCGCCTCCGCCGAACTGCAATATATGCAGGGCAACTATCAGCGTGCGGCAGCGGCGTTGGCAGTTTATCTGAACAAGTACTGCTCCGGCAGCCGCTATTGCACCACGGCGCAGTACTACATAGCCGATTCGTACTACCGTCTGGGCGAGAAAACCGATGCGTTGCGCGAGTACAAAGCATTGACCGACATCACGGGCAACCCGTATATGGAAGAGGCGTGTATGCGTGTGGCAGAACTGAGTTACGACGCACAAGACTACCGCACCTCGCTGGATTATTTCTACAAAATGCTCTCGCAGGCGTCCGACCATGACAAGATCAACATCGCCCGTCTGGGTATCCTGCGTTGCAGTTACTACATGGGCAACCACCAATCGACGATAGATATCGCCACGCAGATACTCGCCGACGAACCCGTGGCGGACGATGTACGCAAGGAAGCACTCTACAACCGTGCGAAAGCCTATATCGCCTTGTCGCAATACGAACAAGCTATCAGCGACCTGACCCCGCTTGCCAACGAGGTGCGCACGGCTACGGGCGCAGAGGCTAAATACTTGCTTGCCGATTGTCAATTCCGCCTCGGAAACCTCGACAAGGCTGAAGCGGAGGTGATGTCGTTTGCAGGGATGAATACGCAGCAGCAGTACTGGTTAGCCCGTGCATTGGTGCTGCTCTCGGACATCAATATGCGCCGCGGCGATGATTTCCAAGCCCGGCAGTACCTGCTGACACTGCAAGCCAACTACCGCGGTGAGGATGATATACAAACGCTGGTGAGCGAGCGCATTGCCGCCCTCGATGAGAAAGAAAGAGAACAAGTAGTAGAACCCGAAAGCGAAGACTGATATGAAACGCATACTCCTCATTTTGAATTCTGCATTATGCATTACGCATTACGTATTAGCACAGGATAGCACCCTCAACCGCAATGTAACGGTGGAGCGTGAGTTCCAACCGGTGGTGCAGTCGGCGGGCAAAATCAACGTCCGTCCGAAAGTGCTGGAGACGACCCTGCCTGCCGCAGAGGTGCATTATTCCGATTATAATGCTATGCTTTCGCCTGCTTTTAACACCAATTCGCTCCTGAGCCAGCCGATGCGTTTCTCTGCGCCTCACCAATACAACGGATATGTGCGGGGCGGACTGGGGCATACCAATACGCTGTTTGATTTCGCTTATCATCTGGACGACAAGCGGAACAGCATTCTTGATGTCTATGCCAACCATCGTGCCGAGTGGGGGCGGCGTGCCAATAGCAACACCCGTTTGGGGTTCGGTTTCCGCCATACGTTCTCTACGTGCGACCTCTATTTCGGTTTTCGGGGTGTCAACCGATTCTATACCCGCTACGGGCGGTATTACGACGGCAATAAGGGACTGACGGTGGCGCATTACAGCGATTTGCAGCCAGAGGACAAGCAGAATATATGGATGGTGGATGCCTTTGCGGGGGTGAAGAGCAACAACAGATCGGATATACAATACAAGGCGCAAGTGGGCTATACGCTTTTTGCACTGCCCGACTATGTATCCGAACACCAGGTACGTACCACTGCCAACATCGACTGGAGCAGCGATGCGCACCACGTGGGCGGCAATGTCTATGTGCAGAACTCGTTTCTGCAAACCGACCAAGTGGCAGACACGTTGTTCAACTCGCGCCACGCATTGCGTATCGAGCCGTATTATGCCTACCGGGGTCGCCGTTTCTCCATCCATACGGGGGTGAACTTTGATGTCAATATCGGTCGCGGGCAGTTCTTGTCCGGTTTGGAGCAGGTTACGTTTGCGCCATCGCCCAAGGTGGAGTTTGAGGCACAGATAGCCAAGAAATGGCTCACTATGTATGGTATTGCGCAGGGCAGTCTGTCCACGGGGACGCTGCAAGCCTATATGGAGGGGCTTCCCTATCGTGCCATTGATCCGGGGATTACATCGCACCACGTGGCGGGCTATACGCCTATTGATGCGCAACTCGGTTTCCATATCCGCCCCTATCGCGACCTGCTGATTGACATCTATGGCGGCTATGCCTATCAGAAGAATAAGATCACCTCGGTGGCTACGGTGGAGCAGATTACCTCCCCCGCCGGTGTAACCATCCTGCCCGGTACGTTCTCCTATTTCTATGGCGACTACGGTCGCGGCAAGATAGGGGCAGCATTCTCCTATCATTATCAGGATATTATCAATATCCACCTGTGGGGGAACTACTATTTCTGGCAGGCTTTCCGCCAGGAGAACATAGAGAATGGCAATTTCACCAAGGCTTGGTATAGCGTGCCGGTGCGTGCAGACGGAGTGTATGACCGTGCTGCGTGGGATATGGGGCTTCGTATTGACGCCCGTATCGACAAGCATTGGACGCTCTATAGCGACAACCGTTTTGTGGGCAGCCGCACCGCATTGGTGTCAATGCCCGATGCCAACGGTTCGTATGAGCGCACCCTCAAACCGATTGTCCAACTGAGCCTCGGTTGCCAATATGAGACGGTGGTTGGCAGCAAGTCGTTCCGCGAGAAAACCACGCAGCCCAATCTGGCGGTGTTCTTCCAACTCAACAACTATATTCACCGTCGCAACGACATTTGGTACGGGTATCAGTCGCAGGGTATCAATTTCCTACTGGGAGTAACCTATAAATTCTAAATCAAAGGGAGAAAAGATAGTCCAATGCCTCTGCGATAGCGGAGGCGGGCAAAGTCCGGTTGATAACCGGTTCGCCGATGTTGCGCAGGAGCGTGAAATTGGGGAGTATTTCCGCCGTTGTACCATCTGCAGATGAGGCAACGGCGTTTTTTTTGTCCTGCGACATCAGTTCCATAAGACGCGACTGCTCTTTGCAGTTGCAGGCGGGGCGTCCGTAGTATTCCGACATTATGCGGGTCAGTTGCATCAGCGGTTCGCGCGGGCAGCCGAGATGTACGACACTCAGATAGAGTTCGGCAATCATTCCCCATAGGACGCAATAGCCGTGCGGAGGCTGCGGCTCTGTGTGTTGCTCCAAAGACAACGACTCAATGGCGTGCCCCACGGTATGCCCGAAATTCAGTGCGTGGCGCAACCCTTTTTCGTGCGGGTCTGCCGCCACAATCCGTTGTTTTACAGCCAGGCTTGTTTTTATCAGCGGTGCAAAAGCCATAATATGCCCCCGCGCCTTATCAGTACGCATAGCCCGCAGGTAGCCCTCTATGTCAAATGCCAAGAGTTGTTGCCAATCGCTTTCGGACGACAGCAGGGCGTGCTTGAGCATCTCGGCAAAGCCGCTCAGGAATTCCCGCTCGGGGAGTGTCTGCAAGAAAGTGGGGCAGACAATGGTCTCTATGGGTTCGGCAAAGATACCGATACAATTCTTCAGTCCGTGGTAGTTAAACCCCGTCTTCCTGCCTGTTGAGGCATCCACCATAGCCAGCAGTGTGGTGGGGATATTCAGAAAGTCAATCCCGCGTTTGTAGGTGGCTGCCGCAAACCCGCCGAGATCGGTGGTCAGTCCGCCGCCTATGTTGACAAGCAGTCCTTGGCGGGTGATATGGTGTTCGAACAGGAAATCCCATATCCGCTCCACCGTCTCTATCGTCTTGTTCTCTTCCCCGTCGGGGATACTCAAAAGCGGGTAATCACATCCTGTAAAAGTCAGGTGGATATAAGGTGGATATAAGGTGGATAGCAGGCAAATCTGTGTCTGCGGATAATGCGCCGCAATGGGCGCAAGCGTGCGTTGTAGGTCGTGGGTGAAAAGCATTGTCTATTTTACATCCGCATTGAATTGTATCTGCTGCGAAGTGAGAATATACGGCGATACGATATGCAGGTCGGAGCCGCTGTTCAGTCCCGCAGGTATCACAACCGTCTTGCTCGCACCGGGCAGCAGTCCTGCCAGCGAAGTGGGAGATTGGGTATCACCGATAGCGAAATACGCATCGCGGTAGAGTGGGGCAACGCCCTCGTTGCAAACGGTTACCCATGTCTGTGTACCGTCTGTCTTGCAATCGGTTACGCGGAAACAATACCCGCTTGCCATACCTGCCGACTTGAACCGTGCCGTGGTGCCGTAACTGCCGCTCGGGGCATCGTTGGCTATCATAAACGAGATATGGTATTTCTTAGCCATCTCTTCCCATGTGTGCCCGTACATACCCGCAGGATTAAGGAAATTCTTCTGGTCATCGCTTGTATAGTAACTGATCTCTCCGCCACATACGCCTGTCTGCCAACGGGTTCCCTTGCCGATGGAATTCCAGTTCTCCTCGTTGTAACCGTCCGATGAACCGATCTCGTGTCCCGCATGCATAAAAGAGTCGTCAAACAGCCCGAATGACAATGCCATAAGTGTCTTGTCTGCCACAATCGGGCTATATGACTCATCGGCTGCATCAATAGAGACAAGCCACGGAATACGCACTACGGATGCCATATGTTGGAGAAACTCTTTTTGGTAGGCTTTCGACGGGAAATTAGTACCGAGTTTAAGACCGGTACCATAAATATGATACTCCGACCAATGCCCGAAACCCACTTCGAGAAAAGCAATACGCGGGTCCTCGTTGTAGCGGGCTGCCAGATCTGTGTAGAACTGCTTCGTAAACCATTGCAGTTCGCTATTGCTCCAATCGGCATAATAGGTCGGTCCGTCCCCGCCCGGATTTTTGCTGTAGGTCTCTTTGTAGTCAGACAGTGCTTTGATGTATTGCGGGACGGCTGTTGCTCCTTTCGTACCGTCCACATCGGTGCTGCTGGGATACTCGTAGCGGAAACGGATAATCGCCTGGTGTCCACGCGAAGCAATATCATTCAATATATTCTCAAGATACGCCCAATTGTATTGTATTTTTCCGTCCTTTTTGCCCGTAACTACCTTGCATGGGAGGCAATAGTGAAACTCCAGACTGATGGAAGATTTATATTCGTTGATACGGCTGTGCGACGGCCACATCACAAGCCCCGTCATCGGCTGGACGGCATCTACACGGCTGCTTACCGCCACGCGATGCGTATTATCGGGTATGGCAGGTGCGGAAAAAGTGATACTGTCCAAATCGGAAACGGTGTATTTGCCGTCTTTCCAAAGGTACATCTGTGCCGGACAAGTTGAGGAAAGAAATAGGGCTGCAAGTGCCAAAAGAGTGTGTTTCATAGAGTATGTGTTTTTGTAAACCGATTATTTTTTGTACCTTTGCAGGAAATATCGGTTGCAAAGATACACATTTTCAGGCAAATGGCAAAACGAAAAGTTAATTTTTATGTCGTATGGCAAGGACGCACTCCGGGAATATATACCTCGTGGACGGAGTGCGAAGCGCAAATAAAAGGCATAGCCGCCAAATACAAAGGATTTGAAACCCGACAGGAAGCCGAAAAAGCCCTTTCGGATGGTTTCGAAGCATATCTTGTGCCAAAGGGGAAAACGGAAAACAACACTATCGCCACTGCCCGATACAAACCGGTATATCCCGCTTTGGCAGTGGATGCTGCCTGTTCGGGAAACCCCGGTGTATTGGAATTTAGAGGCGTGATAGCCGACACCGGTACAGAGGTCTTCCGCAGGGGACCCTACAAGGGGGGGACCAACAACATCGGTGAGTTCCTCGCCATCGTCTTGGGCTTGGCGTATCTCAAACAGCATAACCTGCCTTGGGTATTGTATTCCGACAGCCGAACCGCTCTGGCATGGCTGCGCAAAGGAAAGGCACAGACCAAACTCGAATGTACACCCAAAAACGCAGAACTGTTCGATATGTTGCGGAAAGCCGAACAATGGCTTGCCTGCAACACCTATACCACCACTATCTATAAATGGGATACCGAACATTGGGGTGAAATACCCGCTGATTTCGGCAGGAAATAACAAGATACAATCCGTTCAATCCACTTGTATGTCGGGTACCTCGTCCTGACTGGCGGCAATAGTCTCGTTCTGACGGTTGCGCAGCGAGACCTGCTCCCTGCTCACGCACATCATAATACCGAAATAGACACTGGTTATCAGCACACTCGTACCCCCCCGGCTGATAAGCGGCAAAGGCTGACCGGTTACTGGTCCCAGACCGACCGCCACAAGCATGGAAATCAATGCCTGGCAGGTGAGCATCAGTGCCAAACCCATCACCATCAGCATAGAGGCATCATCGCCGTAGCGGGTAGAGATGAAACAGGCACGGAAAAGCAGCCACAGGTAGAGCGCAATCACCACCAATGCCCCCACTATCCCCGACTCTTCCACAATAATGGCATAAATATAATCGGCATACGCAAGCGGCAGATAATCACGCTCTTTGCTGTTGCCGGGAAACACACCGAGAGGAGATTTGCCACCACGGGCTATGGCAACATTGGCATACGCCTCCTGACGGTTCTCATCGGTGATAACGAAAGTGGCGGTATCGCTGTCCGCCTTGTCTGCAAACAACTTGCGGTCAATACGCTTCACCCATGTCTCGGCACGCCCGAAAAGTCCCGTCATCTCACGGTCTCGGCGGACAAAAGCGAACTCTACCACACAATAACCCAATACAAGAAAAACGATGGCGATACCTGCCGTAAAACCCCAGAACTTGAACGGAATACGTGCCAGAATCCACAGCAGAAAGACAATACCGCAAATCAGGATGGCTGTGGAGAGGTTGCTCGTCATTACGGGCAGTGCCACCACTGCGGCTATACCGAGTGTCCAAAAGAAATACTTGCGCTTGTCCCCCTCGGTCTTGATGCGCGAGAGCAGGTCTGCAACCACGATAATAAGCGACAATTTCGCCAACTCGGATGGCTGAACAGTGAAACCCGCAATGCGTACCCAACGTGTGGCACCATTGAGCGTTACGGCAAACGGATTGCCCGGAATGAGCAGCGAATAGAGCAATACTATGGAAAGCAGCAACAGCACATATCCCCCGATCCGAATGATATAGGACGGCAGAAACTGCACAAAGAAAGCAATCGCCACACCCAAAGCGATAAACACAATCTGTTGCCCGACAGGACCGAGTACGGAATGTTTCTGATAGACCAACATACTCGATGCCGAGAACAGTGCAATAACCGCCACCACAATCATCGAGATATAAATCGCCCACAACCCCTTGTCTGTATTTTGTAAGTTCGGTAGTTTCATCGTTTTTTTTATTAAAACCGTTAAAAATCTCCGTTAGTCAGCCGTTAATTTTTGTGTTGAATTTGTTATAGGATCGTTATAGGTTGGTTATAGGATAGATATGTTAAAAAGTTTATCCACCTTATATCCGCCTTACTTTTGCATACGCTATCCACCCGTCATCCACAGAACATCCACCTGTGTCGGACATATCTGCTTTCCCTGTTTTTTCCCTGATGTTACCCTGAGGATAGGCGGCTATTCTGCAGAGTGTTTTCGGAGAATTTCCACCGAGCAGTCGCGCCAATGCTGCAGGTAACCTGCCGTCATCTGCATATTGCGCATATCGCTGGCATCCCATACGGGAAGCCCCCACCAGCCGTCTGCCTGCCAGTATTTGAGTTGACGGCAACGGCTTTGCAGCACATAGACTACCCCGTAGTAGCGGTTGCCGATACGGAAACGGTCGAGACAAAGCAGGCGGTGGTGCTGTGGATTGACGATGATATTGCGCCACACGATGTCCGCTCGCTGTAGCGGTTCTGCCTGATAGACATCGCCGTGCAGGTTGATCGTTACCGAGTCGGCATAGATGGCATAGTCGGGTTGCAGATTGACAGGGCGGTTGGTTTCGATAAGCAGCACCTCGTCGCGATAGACAAAACACAGCGAGTCGGGACGGAAAGGCAGGTCGCGCAGTACGCTTTCCGCAAACCGCCTGCCTTTGTAGTTGCTGAGACTGTCTGCCGAAACGAAATGCGCCCCGTACGAGCCGTCCGACATATTCTGCTCCATCTTCGGCTGGTCGGTAAAATGCCAATAGATATGCGACAAGTTGTCCGTTATGCGTCCCGTTTCCGGTGCATATTGCCAGCGGTCGCCCGACGAAAGCCCGTGTACACCTGCACAGGAAGTGAGCAGCCCGAGCAGGGCTATCCATAAAAAGTATTTGTATCGTACCATCATTTGCTGTATTCTTCAATCCGTTTTTCCAACATCTCCACCTGGTGCGGGAGTAGGTCGCCTTTTTCCGCCGCCTCACGGAAAACAGGCAGATATTTCTTCCACATATCCATACCGTAGTGCTGCACCACGACCCAGACGGCAGAGGTGGCATCGCCTATCTCTTTTTTGCCCAACCAGCCGCGTGCGGTGTAGAGCGAGTCCACAAAATGCATATGAAGCGTGTCGGTGCGCAGCATCTCGCGGCAGAGACTGTCTTTCTCGGGTGCATTGGCATAGTAGGCTGCCACATAGCGGTGGCGGATAGACTGATCCTCGTCCCAGATTGCCATCAGTTGGTCGTACAGCGGGTGTTCGTAAGCGGCTACCGCCCGTGTATAACGGACTTGACTCTCGCCGGCTACCGCCGCCCAACGGGCATCACTATGCAGCACCTGCAAATCCGCATCGGCATCCAACCGGCGGCTGTACCATTCGGGGAAACGCTCCAGCAAGGTATTGAGACGGTGAAAAGCCTCATCGGTCTGCCCCGCTTTTGCCGCACAACAAGCGGCGTTGTAATAGTTGTTGCTCCCCGCCTCTCCGCACGCCAAAGCCTTGCCGTAATAGGCAGATGCTGCGGCATAGGCACCCTCCATATAGCATGAATCGGCGCAGTGGGTCAGGATAAAGAAATCGGTTGTCTGCGCCATACACATAATAGCGGTACAAGACAGCAAAAACAAGCCCAATCGGAGATTTTTCATAGTGTTTTATAATTTTCGGACGGCTGCCATAAACTGATCGCCGCGGTCTTCATATGATTTGAACAAATCGAAACTTGCACAGCACGGTGAGAGCAGCACCGTATCGCCCTCATGTGCGGCTTGATACGCCCCGACCACGGCATCGTGCAGGTTGTCGGTATCAATAATCTTCAGTCCGAAGCCTCCGAAATGTTCGCGCAGTTTCTCGTTGTGCAGTCCCATAAAGACCAACGTATGGCATTTCTTGCGCACTAAGTCGTCTATCTCGGAGTAGTCGTTGCCTTTGTCCTTCCCGCCGAGGATCAGCACAGTCGGCGTGGTCATCGATTCTAATGCGTACCAGCACGAATTGACATTGGTCGCTTTCGAGTCGTTGATAAACCGCACGCCGCGAATGGTTGCTACATATTGCAATCTGTGCTCCACACCGGCGAACTGCTGCAGGCTCTCGCGGATGACATCGTTCTTAATGTGCAGTATCTGTGCTGCTATCGATGCCGCCATCGAGTTGAGTTGGTTGTGTTTGCCTTTCAGACTCAACTGCTCCACCGGCACTTGCAACGGTTCTGCGACATTGACCATCAGGTTATTATGTTCAATCCACGCAGCATTCACGCCGCCGATATTCTTTGCCGACTCACAGGGTGTCTCGAAACCGAAAGGATAGAGCGTCGCCCCTGGACGCATTTTATGTATCTCCTTGTCAATTACGGGGTCTTCCGCCCAGTAGATAAACGCATCGTCCTGGGTCTGGTTCTGCGTAATGCGGAACTTGGCATTCACATAGTTCTGAAAATCAAATCCGTAGCGGTCGAGGTGGTCGGGCGTGATATTCATAAGAATAGCGATGTTCGCACGGAAATCGTACATATTATCCAATTGGAACGACGACAGTTCAATCACATAGTAGTCGTGCTTTTCGTGTGCCACCTGCAATGCTAACGAATTGCCAATATTGCCTGCCAACCCCACATTCAGTCCCGCACGGTGCAGAATGTCGTAAATCAGCGAGGTGGTGGTTGTCTTGCCGTTGGAACCCGTGATACAGATCATCTTCGCATCGGTGTAGCGGGCGGCAAACTCAATCTCGGAGATAATGGGCGTGCCTTGCGCCTGCAGTTTCTGTATCATCGGGGCGGTCAGCGGGATACCCGGACTCTTGATTACCTCGTCGGCATTGAGAATAAGCGGCTCGGTATGATGTCCGTCCTCCCATACGATGCCGTTTTGGTCAAGCATAGCGCGATACCCGGGTTTGATTTCACCCATATCGCTCACAAAGACATCAAAGCCTTTCTCTTTGGCGAGTATCGCGGCTCCCGTCCCCGATTCGCCCGCTCCAAGCACTACTATTCGTTTCATAGGTAACATAAATTTGCGTGAATAATCTGTGTTAAAGAAAACGTTAATTATCGTATCTTCAATGTCAGTATCGTCAATGCTGCGAGAATCATTGTTACAATACAGAACCGCAGGACGATTTTTGTTTCGTGGTGCAGTTCGTTGTTCCCTTTGAACTTTACAATACACGTCGGGTCGTTGCGCAACACCTGTTCCATCGAGGTACGATAGTGGTCGTGCAGGGGCGTGCGTTTCCATACACGGATATGCTTGCCGCGTTTCTTTGCGAATTTGTACACCTGCGTTTGTACAATCACCGACACGCTCTCCATCAGGAACACCCCGCACAATAGTGGTATCATCAATTCCTTGTGGATAATCACTGCACATACGCCGATAATTCCGCCGATAGTCAGACTGCCCGTATCGCCCATAAAGATCTGTGCAGGGAAACCATTGTACCACAGAAAACCCACCAATGCTCCTACAAACGATGCTAGAAACACCACCAACTCCTCGCTGCCCGGTATGTACATTACATCGAAATACTCCGCCCATACGTAACTGCCGCTCACGTATGCCAGCACAATCAATGCCACACCGATAATCGCCGAGTTACCCGCACACATACCGTCCATCCCGTCGTTTAGGTTCGCCCCGTTGCTTACGGCGGCTACTACGAATATCGTCAGCAGCACGAAAAATATCCACCCTGCGCGGTATTTGTTCTCTTCGCCAAGAAAAGAGAACATATCCGCATAGTTGAAGTTGTGGTGTTTTACAAACGGAATAGTCGTCTGCGTGGATTTCACCGCAGGTGTCTTGTCCACCACCGTGATATTGTTCTCCACGTGCGTGCGGACTACTTCATTCATTTTTACTTCCGGACTGTAACGGAGCGTCAGCCCCACTATCAAACCGAGCGTAACTTGTCCCGCAATTTTTATCCAACCGTTCAGTCCGTCTTTGTTGTGTCGGAAAGTCTTGATGTAGTCGTCGGCTAAGCCCAATGCTCCGAGTATCAACGTGGTGATAATCATCAGTATCATATACACATTGCTCAGTTTGCCAATCAAAAGGCATGGCAGCAATATGCTGACGATAATCACTATTCCGCCCATCGTCGGCACCCCTTTTTTGGCAACATTGAATGGGTCGGTTTTCTCGTCGCGCTGCGTCTCCGAGATATGCTTGCGTTTCATCTGGCTGATGAAATACTTGCCGAAATAGATACTTACCAGCAGTGCCAGTACGCCTGCCACTATCGCACGGAACGATATATATGTCATCAATCGCGCCCCGGGCAGTTCGTTGAAATATGTAAAGAGAGAATAAAACACTTTTTCTAATTATGAATTATGAATGAATAATGATGAATTAACGGCGTCTGCATGATAATTTATGACCGCCTTTATGACCGCCCTATGCTATTTGAATAATTTTTGGTCATATTTGGAGCAAAAATTAATGGCATATTTATGTTTTTTGTAGAGCGAAATTTATGGCTAATCATATGTTCCCATAATAATTAACGTCTAATTACACGATAATTAACGTTCTTAATGTTCAGCAGTATTTCCGTATCACCTCGTGGTCGTCAAAGTGGTGCTTCACGCCTTTGATGATCTGGTAATCCTCATGTCCTTTGCCTGCTACGAGAATCACATCGCCTGCTTGCGCCAGCGTGCAGGCAGTCTTGATGGCGGTCTCGCGGTCTTCTATCACGAGCGTCTGCTTCAGTTCCTCCTCGCTCAGCCCCGCCTCCATATCGTGCAGGATGTCCATCGGTTCTTCGTCGCGCGGGTTGTCCGAGGTCAGTATCAGTTGGTCTGAACCGCGTTTGGCTATCGCCGCCATCATCGGGCGTTTGCCCTTGTCGCGGTTGCCGCCGCACCCAACCACGGTAATCAGTCGGCTGCCTTTCTTGCGTATCTCGTTGATTGTCTGTATCACGTTGTCCACCGCATCGGGCGTGTGCGCATAATCCACTATCGCCGTCCAACCTTTCTCGCTGCGTATCGTCTCAAACCGTCCGTTCACGGGGTGCAGCGTCGATAGTACCCGCAGCACTTCCGTCTTGTCGAACCCGAGACACATCGCCGCCCCATAGATACAGAGCAGGTTGCTCACGTTGAACCGCCCCACCAGCGGCACAAACACCTCCTGCCCGTTTACGTCTAATAGCATTCCGTCAAAACCCTCTTCCAATATCTTCGCATGGTAGTCCGCCATCGCACGGGTGGAGTAGGTATGTACTTTCGCACGGCAGTTCTGGGTCATCACCAGTCCGTTCTTGTCGTCTTTGTTCGTAATGGCAAATGCCTCTTTTTTCAGTCCGTCGAAGAGGCGTTTCTTGGTATCACGGTAGTTGTCAAATGTCTTGTGGTAGTCAATATGGTCGCGCGTCAGGTTGGTAAACAACGCCCCGTCGAAATCCAGCCCCGCAATACGTTCTTGCGCAATGGCGTGGCTGCTCACCTCCATAAAGGCGTACTCGCACCCCGCATCCGCCATACGGCGCAGCAACCCGTTCAACTCAATCGCATCGGGTGTTGTGTGTGTGGCGGGTATAGCCTCGTCCTCCACATAGTTCACCACCGTCGAGAGCAGCCCCGCTTTGTACCCGAGTCCGCGCACCAATTTATAGAGCAGCGTGGCAATGGTCGTTTTGCCGTTTGTACCCGTTACTCCCACCAGCGTCAACTGCTTGCTCGGCTCGCCGAACCAACGGCTTGCCAGCAGACCGAGGGCGTGGTCGGTATTCTCCACGAGGATATAGGTCGTGCCATCGGTGGTCGCAGGCATATAATTCGCATTGCTCAGCACCACGGCGGCAGCCCCTTTTGCTACACACGAGGCAATGAACGTATGTCCGTCCACTGCCGTCCCCGCTTGCGCTACAAACAAATCGCCTTGTTCCACCTTGCGCGAGTCGAACTGCATGCCCGCTATCTCTTTGTCGGTAGTCCCGACTGTCTGCTTCACCTCTATGGCTTGCAGCAATTCCTTCAGTTTCATATCGTATGCAAAACTAATTCAACTAAATATAAAATTCTTTTTATTTCCTTTATTTCTCTCGCACCGCTTCGAAGTCGTATAGGAATAACAATCCTTAAGCCCTCTCTTTGAGGGGGGGGAGTCCTATCTTTTCTCCAGCACCTTGTTCCCCTCTTTGTCAAATACATAGCACCCCGTGCTGGCCATCGTCTTTTCGGCAATTTTTCTTACCACCGTTCCGCAGTCCATGCCCGCATCGTAGATTCCCCGTTTGCTTGGGTCGTTGATGACGCATATACACGTATATTGCGGGTCTTCTTCGGGGAAATAGCCCACAAAAGTCAGGCGGTGCCGGTTGCTTGTATAGCGTCCGTTTACGAGCAACTGCGCCGTACCGGTCTTACCTGCGATGTGTACCAGGTTGCTTTGCGCTTTGCGTCGCCCCCATGGGTTCACCGACGCTGTTCCCAAGCGGTTGTCCCATACTACGTCGTGCAACGCACCTTGTATATCCCGCAGCGTGGACGAACTGCAGATTGATGACTTTACCGTCTCTGTGCTGTAGCGTTCTACGGTCTCGCCATTCTGCTGTATCTCTTTTACCAATATGGGGCGGATCATCTTGCCGTCATTGGCAATGGCGTTGTAAAACATCATCATCTGCATCGGACTCATCTCCACCGAATATCCGTACGACATCTTGCTCAGCGTTACCGTATCTCTCGGCACGTCAATGCGGTTTTGTTGCGCACCGGGTATCTCGCAATAGACGCTGTCTAATAACCCCATTTTGCCTATACGGTTCACAAATTTCTTTGCGCTCCCCTCGTAGGCGTGCGTAATCAGTTTTGCCATTGCGATATTGCTTGATACCGCCAAGGCTGAACGCAAGGTGTAAACCGTGTCGTGCGGGTGGGCGTCTTTGTGACGAACTTTGATATAGGTCCAACCGTCTTTATATACACGTACCGTGTCGTCTATATCCGCCTTGCCGTCGTCCAATGCTGCCATCATAGCAATGGTCTTGAAAGTCGAACCCGGTTCCACGCGTGTTACGGCGTGGTTCTTCATCTCGCAGTAGGTATCGTCGCTCGTGCGGTCGAGGTTCACAATGGCTTTTACCTCACCCGAGTGCGTCTCCATCAGTATGCAGCAACCCCATTCACCATCTATTATACCCAACTGTTGTCGCAAGGCTTTCTCGGCTATATCCTGCAAATCGGTATCTATAGTCGTTACCACATCTAACCCGTCCTCGGCTTCTTCTATCGTTACATACTCCGTCCGTCCACCGATACGCTGACGCGCACTCATACCATCCGTGCCGCGCAGTTGCACCTCAAATGCCTTTTCCAAACCCGCATTGCCATATCCGTCATCGCCGTAGATGCTGCCTATCGTACGGCTCGCAAGATTACCGAATGGCTTAATGCGCTTGTGCTGCGCCTCAAAAAGAATACCGCTTTTATATTTACCTAAGCATATCGGGTACGACTGTTCCAACCTGCGCTTCTGCAGGTAATCTATGCGCTTAGTGGTTACCTTCAAACGGCTCTTGCCGTTTTTGTATGCGTTGGAAATCAGTTGTTTGTATTCGTCGGCACTGCGGTCGCCTATTATGCTGCTCAGGTTGGCTGACAACGAGTCTATGCTTTCTTTATATAGTTTGCCGTTCTTTTCATGCAGTGCGGGAACACGCGTATCCATATAGATGTAGTATTGCGGCATACTGCTTGCCAGCAGGTTGCCGTTGCAGTCAAGGATATTACCGCGTGTGGCGCGAATAGGCTGATTCACCGCTACTTGCTTGTCTGCTATCGCCAACCAACGCTCGCTGTCAAACACCTGTATATAGACAATCTTGCCTATTACGGCTGCAAAACCCAGCGCAATCACACCGAATATCAGTGCAAAACGCAATATCGTATTTCTCTGCTCGTCCGACACGCCTAATTCTTAATTCTTAATTCATAATTCATAATTCTTAATTAACTCTCACCGGTGGGGTCGTATTCTCTTTCAGGTCGCTGCCCCGTTCCTCCAAGGTGCGCACTATCTCCGATTGCCGTGTTGCATTCACCCATTTGGCACTGATAGTCAGATACTCAAACTTGGCATCCAGCATCTCTCTCTTTGTGTCGGTCAACTTGTGTTGCTGGTACATCGACTGATACCCTGCATAGATATAGACAAATACCATCACGATAATCAGCACAATCAGTTTGTACTGTTTGCGCAGCCCTTGGCTCATCAGTTTCTCTCCGTTGAGCCAACTCTGGATATCGTGCGTATTCATTGCCATAGGTCGTTATAGGATGCTTATAGGATAAACCTCAAAAGGTAAGGTGGATGGCAATCGTTTCTCATTCTGCAAGCCCCCTCTTTGAGGGGGTTGGGGGAGTCTTCTCCGCCACCCGCAGTTTTGCGCTGCGGCTTCTCGGGTTGCACTCCACCTCTTCTTCGCTTGCCGTCAGTCCTTTCTCTATCAGTTTGAATGGCGTGAGGATGTTCCCGTAGAAATCTTTCTCTATCTTGCCTTCTATGTTGCCTGATCGCAGGAAGTTCTTTACCAACCGGTCTTCCAACGAGTGATAGGTCAGTATCGCAATCCGTCCTCCGGGCTTCAGCAGGTCGCGTGCTGCCACCAGCATCTCGCGCAATGCTCCGAGTTCGTCATTCACCTCCATACGCAGTGCCTGAAACAGCCGCGCCATATCTTTTTTCATACCCGTCGGCACTTCTATCATCCCGTTGTGCATTGTGCATTGTGCATTGTGCATTGTGCATTGTACCAACTGCTCCGTCCTCGTTATCGCCTCTTTCTCCCGCGCCCGCACAATGGCTTTTGCTATCTGCCGCGAGTTCTTCATCTCCCCGTACAAATAGAGTACGCGTGCGAGTGCTTCCTCGCTGTACGTGTTCACAATGTCGGCAGCGGTACATTTGGCAGATTGGTTCATACGCATATCCAATGGACCTGCAAAGCGGAAACTGAACCCGCGCTCCGCCTCGTCAAAGTGGTGAAAACTCACACCCAAATCCGCCAGCAACCCGTCAATCTCTTCCACCCCGTAGTAGTCCATAAAATTCCTGAGGTATCGGAAGTTCCCGTGTACAAACTGCCACCGCGGGTCATCCAACAGAGAAACACCCGATTCTGTCTTCCCCTCTTTGAGGGGGACGGGGGGAGTCAGATTCTTGTATGCGTCCATATCCTGGTCAAACGAGAACAGACGCCCCTTTGCTCCCAACGCCGCCATAATAGCCCTCGAATGTCCGCCTCCGCCGAAAGTTACGTCCACATACGTCCCCTCGGGCTGTATCTTCAGTCCGTCTATCGTCTCCCCCAACATCGCCGGTATATGGTACACATTCTCCATAGTCTTATCCTTTCATCTTTTGTCTTATCCTGCTCGCCAAATCCTTCCGGTCAAGCCGTTTCTCGCCAAATTTGTCGGGACTCCATAGCGCAAACCTATCCAGCATACCTACAAACAACACGTCCTGTTGCGCCCCTATCGTCTCCAAGTTCTTCTTTTGTAGCAAGATACGTCCTTGGTTGTCCATATCGAGAAACTCGGCATCCGACATAAACTGCATCAGCAGCATCTGGTCTTCCGGATCCCATTCGTCCAACGCTTGGCGCAACTGTCCCACTTTCTCGTTCCATACCTGCTCGGGGTAGAATATCAGACACTCATTATCGGTATCACGGCGCATAACGATGCGTTTGCTTTCCGCCTCGTTCAGTATCTTCCGATACACGGCAGGAACGAAAATGCGCCCTTTCTCGTCTGCACGCGCCTCGATATTTCCGATAAATGTACTCATATTCAATAGGTTAGAATTGGTAGAACTACGTAAGAAACACTCTGCATGTTAATTGTTAATTCTTACTTGTTAATTGTAAAACCGTTGCAAAGATACAACTTTTATTTGAATTACCCCACTTTTCCCCACAAAAAAAATATCTACGCTCTTTTCAACAACTTTTCAACAAAACAAATATTGCTCAAATTGTACAGAATCAGTAAAATATATACTTTATAAACATTGTGGCGAAAAGTGGTGTTAATTATTGCTGAAAAACCCCAATGTGGCACTTCCTACGCCCCCTTGTGCTACCAACTACGGTACAAACACGGTAGATATACGGTAGATATACGGTAGATACACGGTAGATATATGGTAGATACATGGTAGATACATGGTAGATAATGCTGTTTCTTACAGGTGTTTACTTATAAGTTGCCACCAGTATCCCGCCGGGGACGCAGACGCTGAAACTGATACGGCAATATATTCCGAAAGGAATTGATTTTTGCATACTTACGGAAGAATAGATACTGCAAATTCAATATAAGTTCAACCGAAGACTAAGAGAAAAATTAAATTTTATGACACCCGTTGAATGTTTTTCCAAATATTTTTGCTAACTTTGCACTCACTTGTTGAAAGAGTATACAACTATAGTGTCCATTTAGAAACGCAATTTTGGGGTACACTTTTGCCCCCTGTCAGCCCCTGTTGAGGGTACCGAAACAGGGGCTGACAGGGGGCGCCCCAAAGAACCGTCCAAGGCAGATGCAATACAAAAGAATAAAAAAACGGGAGAGGATTTGCACCTCTCCCGGAAATCAGTTAATTTTGTATTGTCATGAGCAA
>ERZ808274.30-NODE-30-length-79258-cov-3.871406_pt1 | contig 79258 bp, 57 predicted proteins | sample MGYA00521277_ERZ808274 | MGnify/ENA primary metagenome ERZ808274 (study PRJEB31516, sample SAMN03275597) | gut metagenome | biome: mammalia-associated habitat; material: feces | host: Papio cynocephalus | place: Kenya | collected 2012-07-28 ... | reverse complement strand
AGAGTGGACCAAGGTTGAGATCCCTCTGGAATACGTCTCCACATCGCGCAAACCTACCCATATCATCGTCTCGGCTGCCGCCAGCATGCTCGGTGACTATTTTACTGGCAGCCCTGACTCCGTGCTCTGGATTGACGATCTGAGGCTGGAGTATTGACGTGCCTGCTGGTGTAGGGGGCGATTCTTCCATTATCAGCATACTCGAAAAACGCTGCGCCTGGCAGAACTGGTGTTTTGTCCGCCAAGAAGGCTTTTGGCTGGACGAACTGTGTAGAACTGGTGTTTTGTCCGGAGAAATGGGCGTCGGCCGGACAAACACCAATAAAAAAGGATGACTGATTCAGTCATCCTTTTTTGTGGGAGCTGAGGGAGTCGAACCCCCGACCCTCTGCTTGTAAGGCAGACGCTCTGAACCAACTGAGCTAAGCTCCCGAGCGACCCATCCGTTTCGTTTGGGTATGCAAATGTACAACGATTTTTTAGAACGACAAAATTTTTTTTACTTTTTTCTGAAAAAATTGCAATCTTTGTATTCCGTTCCGTTTGGGGATAAATAAAAAGACCAATTGAACGGCTGTCTGGGGATGTTTTGGTTTTGACAGCATCGATTCTGGATAGTAAGCACGTCGGGCGTAGGGGGCTGGCCCGTTAATCCCAGTCTTCAAGCCATAACTGGCAACTACAATTATTCATACGCTTGCTAGTCTCCAAGAGACTGAGCATTTATCGGTGAGGCCAAGGCTGCTTCACTGACGTATATCCCTCCAGCTTTAGGCCGGTTCAGTCTGGATTAAGGGGTATCATATAAACCGGATGCGGGGGAAGGACGCCTCTATGTCCCCTCAAGTTTTAGAGGATAAGTTGCACTTGGCCTGTCTTCCGGCACTGTGCAGTCGAAAACTAAAGAAAGAATAAACGTGTAGAAAGCTGTTTGGAACAATGTTTGGACGAGGGTTCGAGTCCCTCCATCTCCACTTCTAATAATAGATGATCATGGATAATTATCTGATATCCGGTATCCAACAAATCGGTGTTGGGGTTGAGAACTTCCGGGATGCATGGAAATGGTATATTGAAATGTTCGGCATGGATGTTCGTGCGCTTGAGGATGATACTGTGGCGGAGAGGATGCTGCCATATACAGGCGGCAAACCGCAAAAGCGTCATGCGTGCATCGCGTTGAATCTTCAAGGCGGTGGCGGATTCGAGATTTGGCAGTATTCAGAAAGGAAGCCAGTGCGGGCAGATTCTCCCGTGGAGGCTGGTGATCTAGGTGTGTTTGCCGCCAAGATCAAGACGCGGGATGCCGCTGCTTTTCGGACTCAACTGCTCTCTAAGGTGAATGGCAGTAGTAAGAGCGGTGTGGAAGTAGGGGAGCTGGCCTGCCTTCCAGATGGGACTCGCTGTTTTTTTGTGAAGGATCCTTGGGGGAATTGGTTCCAGGCTGTGGAAGATAAGTCCATTTTCATAGAAGATCACAAGCTTAATGGCGGTATCGTAGGTGCTATGATAGGATCTACAGATATTGATCGGGTGCTTCCTTTGTATCGTGACGTTCTCGGATATGACACTGTAGTGTATGACAAGACTGGGGTGTTTGATGATTTGAAGTCGCTTCCGGGAGGGGATGGAAAGTTTAGAAGGGTGCTTGTCTCGTACAAGGAGGACAGAAAGGGCGCTTTGGCTGATCTCTACGGTAGGAGTAGTATCGAGCTTGTGCAGGCGTTGGACCGCACTCCGAAGAGGTTGTTCGAGGGGAGATTTTGGGGAGATCCCGGTTTTATCCAGATATGCTTCGATGTGACCAACATGCGCGCGTTGGAAAAGGCATGTGTGCGTGCAGGCTACCCGTTCACGGTGGATAGCTGCCCGAATGATGAGCATTTTGACATGGGAGAGGCAAGTGGTCATTTTACTTATATTGAAGATCCAGACGGTACATTGATTGAACTTGTGGAGGCTCACAAGATTACCGTGCTGAAGCATCCGCACATCTATATAAATATGCTCACGCGCCCGCGCGAGAAAAAATTCCCGAAGCTGTTTGTCCGGATGATGGGACTTTTTAGAGTGAAATTTGACTGATTGTCATGAAGAGAGTATGGATTACCGGTGCGAGTTCCGGGATAGGGGAAGAGTGTGCCGTGGAGTTTGCCCGTCGGGGTGATTGTATTGTGATCTCCGGGCGTAGGCTTTCAGAGCTTGACCGTGTGGCGCAGAGGTGTAGAGACGCTGGTGCCCATCAGGTAAGGATCCTTGCATTTGACTTGTCTGATACTGGAATTCTTGAAGATGTGGCGCAGAAGGCGTGGGAGTTTTTCGGTGGACTAGATATATTGTATTGCAATGCCGGTATTAGCCAGCGTTGTGATACTGATGAGGCTGATATTCAGACGATTCGAAAAGTGATGGAAGTGGATTATTTCGCTCCTGTCATCATTACCAAGGCTATTCTTCACCGAATGCTTGCTGCAGGAGGAGGCCAACTTGCCTGCACTAGCAGTATCGCGGGCCTTTTCGGTAGCAGACAAAGGTGTGCTTATGGAAGTGCTAAGGCTGCAATTCTCAGATTCTATGAGACAATAGGGGCTGAATATCATGACAAGAACATCCGTACCACGGTTATTATTCCTGGAAGGGTTCGCACCAATATTTCGTACTCTGCACTTGAAGCAGGTGGCAGGCCACATGGAGTGTTGGACAATGGTCAAGCCAAGGGGATAAGCGCTTCAAAGGCTGCCAAAGCAATAGTTCGGGCCATACTTCGCGGCCGAAGGGAAAAACTTGTAGGCGGTATGGAACTGGTAGCCGTGTGGGTTAAGAGATTCTGCCCGGCCTTAAGTGCCGTTATTTCACGTAAGGTGAAGAATTAATCATTGCGAACATTCTCCTAAGTGCGGCGTCATCACCTGAAGACTCCAATTTGACTTTGGATGTAGGGGTGGAAGGCGCGCTGCTGTTTTGAGCATTAGGCAGCGTGGCAAGCCCCTTGTCTACAAGGATGTCCTTTAGATGAGCGGCGACCGCTGGTGCCGGGTCAATGAAAGTGACCCCTGGACCAGCCACGGCGCGCATCGTATCCAGGAGAAACGGATAATGTGTGCAGCCGAGTACGACAGTATCAGCTCCAGCATCCAGAAGAGGCTGCAAGGAAGCCTGAACCACGGACTTTGCATGAGCGCCAGCAAGTTCTCCTTTTTCCACAAGTTCTACAAAGCCGCGGCCTACACTTTCTTTCACGGATATGTTTCCGGAGTACAGGTCTCTTGTAATATGATATTTATCTCCTTTGAGGGTGCCTGCTGTTGCCAATACGCCTACAACGCCACTGTGTGTCTTGTGCGCGGCTGGCTTGATGGCTGGCTCCATGCCTACGAACGGAATATTGTATTCGTCTCTAAGCATGCTAATGGCTGCCGCTGTGGCGGTGTTGCACGCTAGTACCATGGCTTCTGCCCCTTCAGATAGAAAATGTTCGCAGATGGCTTTGCACCTATCTCTGATGAAGTCAGGACTCTTGTCCCCGTATGGGCAGAATGCATTGTCGGAGAAATATATATAATTCTCATTAGGGAGAGCCTTGAGAATCTCCCTAAGTACAGATAGTCCGCCGACGCCGGAATCCATTATTCCTATTGTTACCATGAGAGCAAATTTACGTCATCCGTTGAATAAATCAAAACAGTTTCGTAATTTTGTAGGTTATAATTGAAGACTTGATGATAACACAGGAGCAGATAAAGGACCTTCAGGGGCGGGTGGAGACACTTGACCGCTGTCTTAATATGAAAGGAAAAAGGGATGAGCTTGAACTGAAAGAAAAGCAGAGTCAGGCTCCCGATTTCTGGGAAGACCCCAAGAAGGCGGAGGCCTTTCTTAAAGGGGTGAGCAGCTTGAAGTCGTGGGTAACTGCTTATGATTCCGCCAAGTCGGCAGTGGATGATTTGGATGTCTTGCTGGAACTTGATCCGGAGAGTCCGGAGACTGATGAAGCTTTTGACCATGCTCGCCGTCTCGTGGAAGACCTTGAACTTCGTAATATGCTCGGAGAGGAGGGAGACTCGCTAGGGGCCGTGCTGACCATTAATTCCGGCGCTGGGGGGACAGAGGCCAATGATTGGAGCGCCATGCTCATGCGGATGTATATGCGGTGGGGCGAAAGAAACGGATATAAGATGACAGTGACGGAACTTCTTGAGGGTGATGAGGTAGGTATCAAGTCTGCTACCATCCAGTTCGAGGGTGATTATGCCTATGGCTACCTCAAGGCAGAGTCTGGAGTACACCGTCTGGTGAGAATTTCTCCATTTAACGCGCAGGGCAAGCGTCAGACCACATTTAGTTCCGTATTTGTGTACCCTCTTGTGGATGATACGATCAATATTGAAATTAATCCTTCTGATATAGAGTGGGATACGTTCCGCTCAGGTGGCCATGGCGGTCAGAATGTGAATAAGGTGGAAACGGGGGTTCGTGTAAGACATATTCCGACTGGAATTACTGTGGAGAATACGGAGACCAGAAGCCAGCAGGACAACAGACAAAACGCGTTGCGTATTCTAAAGTCACGTCTCTATGATATTGAACTCAAGAAACGTCAGGAGAAGCAGGCTGAGCTGGAGGGCCAGAAGAAGAAAATCGAATGGGGTTCGCAGATACGCTCGTATGTGCTTCATCCTTACAAGATGGTCAAGGATCTTCGTACTGGATATGAAACCGCTGATACTCAGGGAGTTCTTGATGGGGATATCAACGAGTTTATGAAGGTCTTCCTGATGCAGAACTGATAGACAGTCTTCCTGTGTGGAAGCATGATTTACAAGAGTTGTGCGGGAGGATAAGTTTCGCAGACCGTGCAAGGCTTGACTAATAAACGTTTATATGCGAAACGTGTATTGTTATGACAGAGTTTAAGTATGCTCCAATGTTTCAGCTTGGCGAGGACAAGACTGAATATTACAAAATTCCTGGTTCCGAGAAGCTCGTCAGTACGGCGGAATTCGAAGGCCACAAAATCCTGAAGGTATCCAAAGAAGCCCTCACGGTAATGTCAAATACGGCTTTTCGTGATGTAAGCTTTATGCTTCGACGCTCACATAACGAGCAAGTGGCCAAGATTCTTTCTGATCCTGAGGCTTCTGACAACGACAAGTATGTGGCTCTGACTTTCCTTCGCAATGCTGAAATCGCTTGCAAGGGGAAACTTCCTCTCTGTCAGGACACAGGTACTGCTATCGTGCATGGAGAGAAAGGCCAGCAGGTATGGACAGGCTTCTGCGATGAAGAGGCGTTGAGCCTCGGGGTTTTCAAGACTTACACTGAAGAGAATCTCCGTTACTCTCAGAATGCCCCTCTGGACATGTACAATGAGGTTAATACCAAGTGCAACCTTCCTGCCCAGATAGATATTGAGGCCTGTGAGGGAGACGAATACAAGTTCTTGTGTGTCACCAAGGGTGGCGGTTCTGCCAATAAGACTTATCTCTATCAGGAAACCAAGGCGCGTATCCAGAATCCGGGAACCCTTGTGCCGTTCCTCGTAGCCAAGATGAAGACTCTCGGCACCGCTGCCTGCCCACCATATCATATTGCTATCGTTGTAGGAGGCACTTCTGCAGAGAAGAACCTTCTCACTGTGAAACTTGCTTCTACACATTACTACGATGCGCTCCCTACTACTGGCGATGAGACTGGAAGGGCTTTCCGTGATGTGGAACTTGAAAAGCAACTTCTCGAGGAGACTCACAAGATTGGACTTGGCGCCCAGTTCGGTGGCAAATACTTCGCCCATGATGTGCGTGTAATTAGGCTTCCTCGTCACGGTGCAAGTTGCCCGATTGGTCTCGGCGTCAGCTGTTCCGCAGACAGGAACATCAAGGCTAAAATTAACTCCGACGGTATTTGGATTGAGAAAATGGATGATAAGCCGTATGAACTTATCCCTGAGAATCTGCGCAATGCCGGAGAGGGTGATGCTGTGAAGATCAACCTTGACTGCCCAATGTCAGAGATTCTCGCTCAACTTACCAAGTATCCAGTAAGCACTCGTCTGAGCCTCAATGGAACCATTATTGTGGCTAGGGATATCGCTCACGCCAAGATTAAGGCGCGGCTTGATGCCGGAGAAGGTATGCCACAGTACTTTAAGGATCATCCTATCTATTATGCCGGTCCTGCCAAGACTCCGCAGGGAATGCCTTGTGGCTCGCTTGGACCTACAACCGCTGGCCGTATGGATCCTTATGTGGATGAATTCCAGGATAATGGCGGAAGTATGGTTATGCTTGCCAAGGGCAACAGAAGTCAGGTGGTAACCGATGCATGTCACAAGCATGGCGGGTTCTACCTTGGCTCTATCGGCGGTCCTGCTGCAATCCTTGCTCAGAACAATATAAAGTCTATAGAGTGCGTGGAGTATCCTGAACTCGGAATGGAGGCTATTTGGAAAATCCGCGTGGAGGATTTCCCTGCATTTATCCTTGTGGATGACAAGGGAAATGACTTTTTTAAGAAGTTGGGTCTGTGAAAAAATGGCTTAAAATAGCCATAATATCAGTTTTGGGGTTTATTGCTGTGGTCCTTGTGGTACTGCAGATAGTTCTAAATTCGAAACTGGTTACTGACATGATAGATGAGTTTGCCGTCGAGTATATTGACGGCAAACTCGCCTATTCACGTCCAAAAGTTTCTGTCATCTCTACTTTCCCTTCTGTGAGGGTGAGGCTTGATAGTGTGTCTGTGACATATCCGCATGACATGTTTGATAGAGATGATGACAGCCTTTTCATATTCGGGCTCTGCGGAGTGGGGGAGACGCTTGATACCTTGGCGGCCTTTGATAGACTTGAGTTAAAAGTCAACCCTTTTTCGCTCATAGGAAGAAAACTCAATGTGCGGGATGCTCGTTTAGAAGGGGTTCGTGCCTTTGTTCATGTGTATGATTCTCTTTCGAGCAATCTTGGAATACTCAGGCTATCTGCTAGGCAGGAAGATGAGGACGATGCAGAGGCCGGTGAGGTATCATTCCGGGTAGCGGTAAAGCGACTGGAAATTGCTGATTTTCCAAGATTTATCTATGAGGAAAGGGCTTCGTCCCTTGCTGCATCTGTCCTTTTCCAGAGTCTTGCTCTGAACGGGAATGTGAGTCTTGATGATGGTGCTGTGGCATGTAGGCGGATAGGGGTGAGGGTGGATTCCTTGTCTCTATTGGCCTTGAACGCAATTGATACACTTGATTTTTGCATGCCGGAGTTTTCGGTGACCCAGCCTGATATCAATCAATTTGACATCCTTATGAAATCTGAGGCCATGCTTCGGATGGAGGAGCTGGGTAAATTTATTCTTCCTATAGATTTGTCGGGTAGGGTAGGTATTGATAAGCGCAAGGAGTATGTTGACCTTGACGCAGACGGACTCAAGGCCTCGCTGGCATATATGCCTCTATCACTTGATGGGCATGTGAGGGTTGCCTCGGACAGTACGGAGATGAAAGCGGCGCTCAGACTTGAAGATTGCCCTCTTGATACCATCAGATACAAGTATGCGAAGGAATTCATGCCCCAACTTGCGGACTTTTCTACTGATGCCCGCATCTCTGCTGATTTTGAGGCTGACGGTGTGCTTTCCGCTCATAGTATCCCGTCTTTGGAGGCGTGCCTTCGTGTTCCACATTCATATACCGTGTATCATCCAGAAGACATTACTGCTGAACTTACTGTGGACGTAGACGCAGAGATGTCACCTGACAAGGTGCTGAATGCAGATATTCATGAATTCTGCATGGTACTTCCAGGAATTGATGTTGACTTGGACGGTGAAGGAATTGACCTGCTAGGAAAGGATCCTTGCTATAGCATTTCGGCTGATGCTGCGGCGGACCTTAGAAAGCTTATGAAAATAATCCCTGCTAATTTGGGGATTACAAGGGCTTCTGGGGATGTGAGACTCAAATTGAGTGCGCATACCCATAAGTCGGAACTTGTGAATTACAAGTTCAATGAAGCTGATATTAGTGGCTCCCTCAGAAGCCGGAACCTCGCCGTGTCGATGAACTCAGATAGTCTTAATACCGTACTGTTTAACAGTGCGATAGATGTACGCTCTGGTAAGACCGGATTTGATCTGAAAGTGGATTTCGATAGCCTTTACTTTAACAATGGCGTGGAGCTTATAACGCGAATCAGGAATATCCGCAATGAAGGGCATCTTTCCAAGACGGTGTTGGGTGGAAAACTGCTTCCTAAACTGTCTTTCAGTTCGCGTAGTGAGCGTATGTTCTTTAAGTATGGAGCTGGAAGATATGGCTTGCGTGGGGCGGATTTTGCTGTCTCGACACAGAAAATCGTCCCTAAAGAAGAGGCCCATAAACCGCGCAGGATGCCTGCTTTCCTTCAGGAAAAGGATTTTGAGTCGGCGGATGTGGACATTTCGCTCGATTCATCCTTGGTAAAGTATCTTCGTAATTGGTCTACTGAGGGGCATATCAAGGCAGCTGGCGGTTATTACTCCTCGCCGGGTTTCCCTCTTCGAACCAGGCTCACGGCTTTGGATGCGTCTATGAACGATAAGGAGATTATGCTGGAGGCTCTTGGGGTGCGAGCTGGTACAAGTGACATTACTGTATGTGGGTATGTACGAGGACTTAAGAAAGCACTCATGAGCAAGGATATGATAAATGTATATCTTCTTGCCGATTCGAGACGTATCAATGCCAATGAGTTTCTTTCTGCCATGATGGTAGGAGAGAAGGACTATGGAGATGTAAGTGTCTCGCAGGAGTTGGACGAAAGCTTCGTGACTGATACTTTAGCGGATGCCAGGGTTAATGTTAAGGATTTGCCTATATTCATAGTGCCTGGGAATGTGGATCTGACCCTTAAGATGAGTGCTGATCAGATAGATTTCTCCGAGCCTCGCATGGGTCCTTTATCGTCAGGAGTCAGAATCAAGGATAGGACGATGCAGCTGACGAGTACCGAACTATCTACAGATATTGGGGACATTAAACTTGATGCGTTTTATTCTACCAGAACCAAGAAAGATATATCCGCTGGAGTGAATCTTTCTCTGAAAGGAATGCGGGCCAGGGAGATAATCAGCCTTATTCCTTCTGTGGATACGCTTATGCCAGCATTGAAGGCATTTGAGGGAAAACTTGGTCTGGATGTGTCTGCTACAACGCAGATTGACACCAATAAGAATGTGATAATCCCGACTTTGGACGGTGTTATGAGGGTTCGGGGGGAAGACTTGAGAATTTATGACCAAGGAATGTTCGGGAAGTTTGCAAGTAGGCTGATTTTCGGTAGAAAAGATGCTCTTGATATAGATAATCTTTCGGCTGATGCTATCATACATGATAGCAAGGTGGAAGTATTTCCTTTTATGCTCAGTTCGGACAGATTCCGTTTCGCGCTTCGTGGTACCCAGAACTTTGACAAGAGTATGTACTATCACGTCTCGGTGCTGAAGTCTCCTTTGCTTATTAAATTCGGCGTCAATCTTTATGGGACTACCGATAATTGGCATTTTACTCTTGGCCGTGCAAAATATCGCGATGGCCGGCTTCCATCATATACCAGACAGTTGGATACTGTACAGATTAATCTGTCAAAGTCTATAAGAGATATTTTTAGACGTGGTGTTAATGCCGCCATGCGTCACAATGTTAGTGCGCTCTCGGACATCGAACAGCGCAGTTCCCTAATAGATCCAGTGCAGCGTGGAGATGACGAACTGGATGAAATGGAAATGGATGAGTATGCTGATATGATTGACAACTTTGTCTATGAGCAGGAGTTTGAAGACCAGAGCCAGGCTATCGAGAAGGAGGTCAATGAGGCATTGGCTGAGAGTTCTGTGAATATTGACGACTTCTATCGACAGTACGAAGATTCGATATACGACAGACGTATGCAGCGCAAGATGGAGAGAGCAAGACGAAAGGATGCGCGCAAGGCGTCAAGGCTTGGCGGGGCGTTATGATGGAGAAGAAACAGATACGTGCTATGATGCGTCTTCGGGAGGACTCCTTTATGGAGTCTGGCGTAGCTGAAGATGAGTCAAGGAGGATTATTTCCGCTCTGGAGTCTCATCCGGTGTTTTCGAATGCTAGATGTGTACTTGCATACATGTCTATCCGTGGTGAGGTCGATACTTGGGATTTTCTCGAACGGTGGAGTGAGACCAAAGACATGATAATTCCGCGAGTGGCCGGGGACTCTTTGGAACTATGCCGATATGATAAGGAACGGCTTGTGCCGGGCTACAAAGGAATTCTTGAGCCATCGGACGATGCTGAACTTGTGGAAGCTTCAGAGGTTGGACTTGCTCTTGTTCCTGGTATAGCTTTTGCTCCAGATGGGCAGGGGCGCTTCTATCGTATGGGTAGGGGCAAAGGCTTCTATGATAGGCTGCTACCTATACTTAATTGTCCCATTGCTGCTGTTTCATTCCCTTTTAGGGAGATGGATAGTATTCCTGTGGATGCATGGGATAGGAAAGTTGACTATTTGTTTAAATAACAATATTATGAGTAATATTTCAGAAAATGATAAAATTTTTATCAATCAGGCCATAGACCTTGCCACAGAGAATGTGCGTAATGGAGGAGGTCCTTTCGGGGCTGTCATCGTCAAGGACGGTGAGGTTATTGCTACCGGAGTTAATCGTGTAACCTCTAATGCTGACCCTACCGCTCACGCGGAAGTGCAGGCAATTAGGAGCGCTTGTGCTAAACTTGGGCATTTTGAGCTGAAAGGTTGTGTGCTTTATACATCGTGTGAGCCTTGCCCTATGTGCCTCGGCGCCATATATTGGGCCCGGCTCGACCGTGTGGTCTATGCCGGAACCCAGACGGATGCCGCCGATGCTGGCTTTGATGACTCGTTTATTTACAAGGAGATAGCTCTTCCTATGTCCTCAAGAAGCATCCCGTTCAAGTGGGACGGGGATATAAAGCGTCTTGAACCGTTCGATGAATGGCGTCTCAAAACCGATAAGGTAGAATATTAATAGTACAGAAAAGCCCGAGGAATTGATTCCCCGGGCTTTTTGAATATTACGTATTTGGTTACGGCTTGAGTGGCTCTCCCATTTCTGAATTTTCAGCATCTGCTGAATTCAGCTTGAATAGCATGAATGACGGAGTCTCTGCTGTGTATGGAGTCCATACTCCTCCATTTGCTCCGTTAGGATCGCTATATTTAGCGAAGTTGGTCCATGCGGTAAGCATCTTCTCTGAAAGATCCCAGTCTCCCTTTGTCCAAGGTCTCCAGCAGTGCTTGAGAGACTTGAATACGAACCAAAGGTCTGAAGAGTGGAATGCACCCTTAAGGCGGCTGGTTACTTCTGGATGAGAACCGTCATCAGGAAGAGGACGTGCAAACTCGTATGCCCAGCACTTTGCGCCCTTGCTCTCACGATCAAGTGCGAAAGCTGCTACACTTGGTGCCATATTTCCCATATCGTTGAGAGTATATCCAATCATGTAAGGTACGTCGGCAAGAGTTCCACTGACGGCTGCGTCATCAAAACTCTTTAGGCATACATATCCGTCCACGATAGGTGATCCTGTCATGTAGGCACGCTTTCCAGAAGCTGCATTGTAGATGGTGGAGAGAGCATATACGGTCTCAGTACTTGCAGCTCTCATTTTCTTAAGATCAGTAAGTCCTGCCCAATCGAAAATCTCCTTGCTCTGTTTCTCTGACTGCTCGAGTGTCATGGACATTCTTCCCATGGAAGCACTTCTCTCGTCTGGTACAGTGATTCCTCCTGCACTCATGATGATGGCTTTCTGGAATTTTCCGCGTGCGAGTGGGGATTCGCAGAGTGTCTTAACACTTCCACCGCCGGCGCTCTGTCCGAAGATGGTTACATTGTCAGGGTCTCCACCGAACTGTGCGATGTTCTTTTGAATCCAGTTAAGAGCCTCAATCTGGTCGAGCACTCCATAGTTTCCAGAGACTCCTTTAGGATTCTCTGCGGAAAGCTCTGGGTGAGTGAGGAATCCGAATACGCCGAGACGGTAGTTGAAGGTCACGAGAACCACATCTTTTGATGCCCATTCCTGTCCATCGAATTCTGGCTCTGAACCCCATCCTTCGCGGTACCCGCCTCCGTGAATCCAGAGGGCGACAGGCAATTTCTTGTCCACCTGCCCTGGGGCTTTGGTGTAAACGTTGAGGTAGAGACAATCTTCGCTATACGGGGCCTCATCGCCGTAGCCCCACTCTGTAGTATATCCTCCAGGATAGTGGACTGCCTGATAACCTGGATGTCCGAAAGAGTCAGCTACAAGCACGCCCTCCCATGGAACTACTGGCTGAGGAGCTTTCCATCTCAAATCACCGATTGGTGGTGCTGCGTATGGAATTCCCTTGTAGGCGTATACTCCCGGATTGTCGCAAAGGACACCCTGCACCTGGCCACCTTCGATGGTCAGTACCGGGTTTGCAGGCTCTGACGTGCAGGCCAAAAGCCCGAGCATCGACAAAAGCAAAATGGTTTTTTTCATAAATGAATGTTTTAGCATCCAAAAATAGTGAAATAAGGCGTCATTATTGTGCGTTTACCATAACAATTTTTTCTTTTGGCGTGTCATCGAGAGGACGGCATACAAACTTTGCCTTCCCGAAGTCTATTGCTGACAGGTCTATGCAGCGGATATTGCTGTTGTGCATGGTCCTCCAGTAAATCTTCTTTCCTACCAGGTCTGAGGCTGCCGTATACTGTGTCGCGCTCGGAATGTCCGGCTGCTGCTCGCCTGGAGCATACTGGCTTCCGACTGGAATGTCAAAATTATTAAGGATATGGAAAGCTTGTATTACGGTGTCTTCGGCCTTGTCCTTTACGGGTGCGCTGCACTGGAAAAATGCTGCACGAATAAATCTTGAAGGCGGGGTGAAGTCCCCCGGCAGTCCAAGCAGGCCTGTGCCTCCGCCAATGGCTTTCATATCCAAACGGCCAAGTTTTCTTTCCGAAATTTTACCAGAGTTGAGGTTGATATAGTTGTTGAGGTTGGTCAGATGCCAGTCCAGGGATGGTGAGTTGGTGAGCACCCCGAGTTCGTTCTCGTAGAAAATGCATTTCTGGTCGATGATTTCGAGAACTATCTGTCTGCCGCTCTGCTCTGTGAATCTCCAGTGGATGGTGGATGCGCGCGGGTCTATGGGATGAATTTTAATCTCATTCACCGCATTCTTTACATCATCTACAGTGGCGCAAGTGCCGAGAATGTATGCTACAAGTTGGAGGTCGGCTATGCTCTTGGTAGCGTTTCCCCTATTATAGGATTCGTATTCTCCGTATTCGGGAAAGTAGAAAAGCCCTGCGGAGAGTCCTTTTTCGTTGAGACCCTCAGTGACGAATTCGGACTGCTCCACGGCGAGCCCTACATATCCGTACTTGGTCTTGAAGCGCATTCCTGTGGCTCCGTCAGGGGTAAGGGACTGGCTTGTGTACCCGCGCGGAACTACTACATAGAGTGAATTCATGTCTGTGGCCGCCCACTCGATGGTGCGGGCTGTCACGGTGCTGCCATTTGAGGTCTTGAGTGTGATTCCCGTGCAGGCAGAAGTGTTCTGCGCTGCCGCCAAGGCTGTCGCTGCGACTGCCATAATGGCAATAATGTGCTTTTTCATAATGATTTACGAGCGAAATAGTCAACTCGCAATGCTATTAGACAACAATTGTTCCAATGAAGAAATGTCAGAATTTGTGTCGGCGGATGGAAGAAAAAGCAAACAAATTGTTACAATTTATGATGATTATTCCGGTCCGTCTTGGTATATTTGCAGAATATGCTTGAATTTAATTTTAATAACTGATAATTATGGCACAACAATCAGCGGAAGCTAAAGGCTTCTACAAACTCAGCTGGCTTCAGAGGATCGGTTACGGCGCTGGAGATTTGGCTCAGAATCTAATCTATCAGACTATCAGCATTTGGTTGCTTTTCTTCTACACTAACGTTTACGGTCTCAAGCCTGATGTGGCTGCTGTTATGTTCCTCATCGTGCGTCTTGTGGATGTCCTTTGGGATCCTGTTGTAGGTACTATTGTGGATAAGAGCAATCCGAAATGGGGCAAATATCGCTCTTGGCTCGTACTTGGCGGTATTCCTCTCGTGGGACTTGCCATCTTGTGTTTCTGGGGAGGTTTCAGTGGGTCTGTCATTTATGCGTATGTCACTTATGTGGGAATGTCTATGTGCTACACTTTGGTGAACGTACCTTACGGAGCCCTCAACTCTTCCCTTACTCGTGATACGGACGAGATTACGGTCCTGACTTCTACCCGTATGTTCATGGCCAACCTTGGAGGTCTTGCAGTGAAGTCGCTTCCTCTCGTAATCGCTCTGTTTGCTCCTACTATTAATGGAGATGTACATTATGATGTGCCTGAAGCCAAATCTGCCTGGTTTATCACTATGAGCATATTCGCTGTTCTCGGTCTCTTGCTTCTTATTTTCTGTTTCTCCCAGACCAAGGAGAGAGTCGTGATGGATGCTAAGGATTCCGCTAATGTGAAAGTCAGTGACCTTTGGACCGAGTTTGCGAGAAACAAGCCTCTTCGCGTGCTTGCATTCTTCTTTATCACTGCATTTGCCATGATGAGTGTCAGCAACGCTGCCGAATCATATTTTATGACCAGTAATATTCACGCCAATAATTTCATGACTACTGCATTCATGTGGCTCGGTACCATTCCAGCATTTATCTTCATGCCACTGGTTCCGGCTATCAAGAAGAAAATCGGGAAGAAGGGAATGTTCTATATGTTCCTCGGTACTGCAATTGTCGGTATGGCTATGATGTATGTAATTGCAAGTGTGCCTGAGCTTAAGGAACATTTTTGGCTTCTCTGCGTTGCACAGTTTATAAAGAGTACTGGTATTATTACTGCTACTGGATATATGTGGGCTCTTGTACCTGAAGTTGTGGCCTATAGTGAGTTCACCACAGGACGTCGTATTGCCGGTATCGTGAATGCTCTTACTGGTATCTTCTTCAAGGCAGGTATGGCTCTTGGTGGCGTTATTCCTGGTTTTGTCCTCGCTAGAGTACACTATGATGCGAGTCTATATGAGCAGAGTCCTCTCGCCCAGCAGGGTATTCTTTGGCTTGTATGTGTCATCCCTGCTATTCTACTTCTTCTTGCTATGTTCATCATCAGCAAGTATGAACTTAGTGACGAGAAGATGGTGGAAATCAACAATGCCATTGAGGCAAGACATAAAGGAAACGAATAATCACATATCATTTTATTATGAAGACAAAGAAAAGATACGTATGGCCTTCTGACTATATGGCCGATCCGTCGGTACATGTTTTCGACGGTAAACTCTATATCTATCCTTCTCATGACTGGGAGTCAGGAATCCCTGATGATGATTTCGGTGCTGAATATGACATGAAGGACTACCATGTGCTTACGCTTGAGGGTAAAGATCCTATGACTTCCCCTGTAAAGGATAGCGGAGTGGTTCTCAAGCGTGAAGACATTGCATGGCACGGACGTCAGCTTTGGGATTGCGATGTTGCCCGTAAAGGCGGAAAATACTATCTGTACTTCCCTATGAAGGATAAGAACGATGTGTTCCATTTTGGTGTCGCTATTGCTGACAATCCTTGCGGACCATTCATCCCTCAACCGGATCCTATGCGCGGAAGCTACTCCATCGATGTATGTGTGTATGAGGAGAATGGAGAGTATTATTTCTATTTCGGTGGTATCTGGGGCGGTCAGCTTCAGAGATATCGTGACAACAAAGCGCTTGATACTGGTTCTACACTTCCAAAAGATGATGAGCCTGCTCTTTGCGCCAAGGTTGCAAAACTCTCTTCTGACATGCTGCAGTTCGCCGAGGACCCTCGCGATGTGGTTATTCTTGATGAGAACGGTCAGCCTCTTCTTGCTGGTGATAACGAGCGTAGGTTCTTCGAGGCCAGCTGGCTGCACAAATACAACGGAAAGTACTATTTCAGCTACTCTACTGGTGATACACACTGCATCTGCTACGCCATTGGTGACAACCCTTATGGACCATTTACCTACAAGGGAAAGATACTTACTCCAGTAGTTGGCTGGACTACTCATCATAGCATCGTTGAGTTTGAGGGCAAGTGGTGGCTTTTCCATCACGACAGTGTACCTTCAAATGGAGTCAATTGTCTTCGCAGTCTTAAAGTGTGCGAACTCAAGTACAATGAGGATGGTACTATCCAGACTATAGATGGAATAGACGAATAGTTCGTTCTGGATCGCTCGAATAAGAGAGGCTGACTAATCTGATTAGTCAGCCTTTTTTACTTTTTGTGATAGTATTGACATAAGTTGTCAAATCATTATTCTATTTTTGCAAAAAAGATGAATTGTGGAAAAATAGTGTTTCGACATGTTAATCCTTCATACTTCAGACCTGCATTTGGGCCACACGTTTCATACATATGACAGAACTAGGGAGCAGTCGGACTGTCTTAGACAGATTGAGTCGATCGTTTCTGAACGCAAGCCCGATGCGTACATCATTTGTGGAGATGTTTATCATACGGCTTCTCCTCAGTCGTATGCACAAGAAATGCTGATGCAGCATCTGCTGAAAGTCCATCAGATTGCTCCCTCGATGAAAATAATATTGATTGCCGGCAATCATGACAGCAACAAGATAGAGATAAATGACCCTCTTTGGAATATGGTAGGTGTTTCGATTGTTGCTTCAATAAAACGGAATATACTTGAGGGCGAGGGCGGTGATGTATATCATCAGGAACTTTTTAGACGTCATATCCATACCGTTGAAAAAGACGGAACGTTAGTGGGCTTTATTGTTGCCATTCCTCATTGCTATCCTGGTAATTTCCCGTCTGTCAAGGAAGGACTGCCTCGTGCAGATAGACAGAAAGAGTTCATGTCACTTCTTCTTGAAGAAGTTGTAAGAAGGAATAAAGACCATCTTCCAGTAGTGGTTATGGCACACACAGCTATTAAACGCCCTGGCGGCGAGAATCCTGATGCTATCGGGCAGGACTTGGACATCATTGGCGGTATTGATATGATAAGTGTGGACGCTTTCGGCCATGGATATGACTATGTTGCGCTTGGACATATACATTGCCCGCAAGACATTTCTGATAGAATACGATATTGCGGCTCCCCACTTCCCGTGTCTTTCGATGAAGATTTCCGGCATAGCGTTTCTCTGGTAACCATAGATGCGCATGGTGCGAAGCCGGAGATTGAGGCGCTGGAAATTGTTAATGCCATGCCGATTATTACGATTCCTGAGCGGACTTGCAGGAAAAGGGGAGAAGTTGTTTCCCTGCCATGGGAGGAAGCAATGCAGGAGTTTGAGCGACTTGATCCGAAATTGGAGTGCTACGTGAGACTAAATGTGACAGACGACGGCACCATCCCTATGGAGGCCAAGGATATTGCGGCAAAGATTCCTGAAAAATGCCATCTTCGGGCGAAATTCTGTCTGGTCAATCGTGTGAAGAAGGCTGGGGTATATGGCGACGGTATGATGCCGGATGTCAAGATTAGCACGGCAGAACTGAGCAGAATGACTCCATATTCGGTGGCAGAACTCTTTCTTAAGGAAACTGGTAGGGAAGGTCTTGATGCGCATATTCTGAGCCTTTTGAAAGAGACAATAGCTGAAGTCAACCAAACAGACAATCAAGAATAATATGAAAATCAAACGACTTGACATTAACAATATCGCATCTATCGCACATGCGAGCATAGATTTTACATCAGAGCCTCTATCAGATTCACCGATATTTCTTATTTGCGGGGAGACTGGGAGTGGGAAATCAACTATTCTTGACGCCATTTGTCTGGCTCTTTATGATAAGACACCTCGTCTGGCAAACGGAAAAAGCACAGAAGATAAGACATATAGTGAAGGTGGACAAGAGATAGGTATAGACAAGGTCAATCAGCTTCTTAAAAAAGGGGAAAAGGAGGGCGCAATATCCCTCTGGTTTGATGGCGTGGACGGATCTACATATTTGGCGGAATGGAAATGTCGTGTCAACCGCAATGGCAAACTCGAAGATGAGCAGTGGTCTATTACTGATAGTAAGGGTATTACTGATACAAGCAAAAAGCGAGATGCTAAGATGGCTGAAATAATCGGACTTGACTACGATGAATTCTGTCGTACCTCCATGCTGGCACAGGGTCAGTTTACACAGTTCCTTAAGGCTGATACGAAAGACAAGTCTGATATTCTTGAGAAGATTACAGGTACAGAGATTTACGCAAGAATCGGGAAACAAATACACGAGAAGTCTAAGAATGCATACGATTGTTTCAAGGATGCCGATAGGAATATAAATTCTGTTACTTTGCTTCCATCTGATACAAAAGAACAGTACCTTTCGGAGATGTCCGCGATTGAGTCAGTCCTCAAAAAAGATGCGGAAGATATGGAACGGTTGGAAGAAATTGTCAAGTCATTGGAAATTCTGTCGACTGCAAATAGTTCTATTGCTGCTTCTAACAAGTCAATAAACGATTCAAAGACTAAATTCGTGAGACTTGCTGGTGATCTTGAGTGCAGAAAACTATCGCTTAGTTCAAAGCTTGATGAAGCGAGGGGGCTTGATAAGGCTATTGCTGCCATGGAGGAGCATTCTGACATGTTCAAGAATGTGCAAGCTATAGAAGCACATCTTGAGAATATAGCCAGACAGGGCAATATTCAGAAAACGCATGAGGGAATCATCAAAAAGGCTGAAATTGATCTTGAAAATTATAATAAGTCTTTTGACGTACTAGCGCAGAGTAAGGAAGAGGCTGAAGTTGTTCTGACACAGAAAAATAATGCCTTGGCTGAAGCAGAGGAAGAATGGAATTCTATGTGTCCGAAAATTGTTGAGCAGCAGAGACAATCGATTGCTGAAGAACTTGGCCTTGTCAGCGCCGCACGTTCTGAGTATGCATCTATTAGGCAAAGGGAAAAGGATCTTGAGTTGTATAGATGTGAATACTCTGAGTCGGAAGGTACTCTTGCCTCTGAAAGAGAGACGCTAAAGGGTCTTGATGAAGCAGTGCAAAAGACAAGAAAGGATTTTGCTGAGGTGCAAAATGTCTATAACCTTCAGGCTCAGGTTTTGGATAAGGCTGCTGTAAGCCTTCGAGAATGGCTCCGGGAAACTGGTTTTGATGAATGCCCGGTGTGCCACTCAAAGATCGTGTCTCTGGCCACTGACGAACAGGAGGAGAATAATTTAAAACCTTTGAAAGATCATCTTGCCAACAAGAAGAAGATAATGGAGGAGGCTGAAAGTGCATTTGTGACGGCCCAAACAGCCCTTTCAGTAAAAGAGGCTGAGCATACTGCCCAGAAAAAGAGAATTGACAATGCCGAAAATGAACTTCGCGTTTCAATGGGTGAATTTGCCCTCAGATATGCTTCTCTTCAGATTTCAGTTAGTGACGGGGATATCAGTGATGCTCTAGATTTAAGAAAGAAGTCTCTTAATGAGCGTAAAGAAAAGAATGAGTGGGCTATTAGAGTAGTAAATGAAAAGAGGAAACATGCTGATGATGTCTCAAAAGAGCTTAGCCGTTTTCGAAAAGAGACATATGAGCCGCTTTTGACTGAATATAATGATATTGACAAGAAAATCGCTACCATCAAGGCCAATATTAGCGCAGAGAGAAACCTTATTGAGCAGTCGCGGGAATCTGCGGATGCGTCCAATGAAAAGGTGGATGAGTTGATTTCATATCCTGATTGGAAAGAGACATGGTCTGCAGATTCTGATGGTTTCATGTCAAAATTGAGGAATGATGCAGAAAAATATAACAATGAAGTCAGGAATAGAGACGATATAAAAATAGTAATAGAGAGGATGAATGATGTCATTAATTCTGTATCAGAGATTTGCAGTAGAATTATTGGCAGTGATTCTTCTTTTGGGGCAGAAGCAATCGTTCCTGTTGAGTGCCCTGGAAATGTATTGACTGAGTGGGGTGCTCTGGAGCGTGGTATATGCGTTGACCGGGACAATATCAAAAAGGCAGAAGCTGATGGGAAGAAAGCTGAGGAAGCTCTTTCTAAGGCATTTGACGCGGATGATACTCTTCCTCGGACAAGGGATGAACTTCTTAATAGGAGGTCTGAGCTGAGTCGGGAAATGATGGCGAAATCTAGTAGGCGTGGCGAGATTAAGAATATCCTTGATGAGGATGAGAGGAAACTAAAGGGCAAACGGGACTTAATAGAGAAACGAGATGCTGCGAGAATTGTGTATGATCAGTGGAAGACTTTGGATGATCTTTTCGGTGGCGCCGAAGGGTATGCTTTCAAGAAGATAGCCCAAAGTTACATTATGCAGGATATCCTCAATCACGCGAATTCATACTTGAGGAAAATCGCACCGCGTTATGAACTGACTGCGCAGCCTGGCTCTCTTGTTATCCTGGTTAGGGATACTGAAGAAGGTGGCGTCCGTTCAGGCAATACACTCTCGGGCGGAGAGGGATTCGTCATCTCCTTGTCTCTTGCTCTGGGCTTGTCGAGCCTTGCAGAGAACAGTATGAGTGTTGATACTATATTTATTGACGAGGGGTTCGGAACTCTTAGTCAAGAGTGGCTCAATAGCGTCATGTCTGCCCTTGAGAAGCTCAACTCCACTAGCGGAAAGCATGTGGGTATCATTTCCCATATTGAAGACCTTCAGAGGAGGATTCCGACAGTGATAGAAGTGAAGAAAAAGAATGCTTCTACAAGCGAAATCTTTGTTCGTGGATAAATGAAAAAGACCTCAGAATCAATCGATTCAGAGGTCTTTTTTGTGCGGGCGAAGGGACTCGAACCCATACGCACAAGGCACCAGATCCTAAGTCTGGCTTGTCTACCAATTTCAACACGCCCGCATCATTTATGCAAAATTACGAAAAACGTTTGATTTTACAAGCATTGCGATAAAATATTTGGTTTTTTGCTAAATGATAGGCTGATGATTCTCAGCCGTTGGCTCCTTACTGTAGATTTCCTTGAACCATATGAGGGGGTTGGATGGGAAGTGTAAAGAAACTTTACACATAGTGTATAATTTCTTTACACACTCTAAGACGTGTTCTGCTGTTAAGATGTTTATAAACAATTAGTTGATTCGTATGGTACGTATTTTGGAGAAATAGTTTTCTTGGGAGGGTATCTGTGGAAAATAGAATTTGATGTTCTGGGAACAATTGTCCTCTTGGGATAAAATTTTTGAAATGTTATGTCAAGCACATATCTGAAGTTTCTGTCAAGGAACAAACTTTACACATTCATAGAGGCTTTCGGTCTATCGGTTGCTTTGGGATTTGTAATTCTTCTGACATCGTATGCCAAGACGGAGTTTAGCATTGGTGTGGAACAACCGCTTTCTGAGCAGCTCTATGCGGTCGGGGCAGGTGACTCTTTTGGAATGACGCTTGGAACCTCCGAGGAGTTCTTCCCATCCATTCCGGAGATCAAAGGTTGGACCAGAATTACTGAGGTAGGCACGTGCGATGTCATATTCGGTGATGACTATTATCGGGTGGAGGCGGCTTCTATTGACACGAATTTTTTCGAGTTCTTTGATTATCGCTTGACAGGCTGCTCCAAGGAAAATGTTCTGGATAAAGAGGATGAGGTGATTCTTTCCGAGTCGTTCGCTGGGAAAGTGTTTGGAAATGATAATCCTGTAGGCAGGGCCATAAATGTGGGCGGATCCCATTTTACGGTTGTCGGGATTATAGAGGATTTCGGACCTATGGATGTGTTCAAGCATTTTGATTTGTTCACAAGTATCAAGTATGCGCAGAAGACGATTGCTTTAATGGATAATTTCGGCAGTACGATCCCATTTATTAGACTTGATAACGGAATTGATGCCGAGAAGGTGCGTCAGGTTCTTCTCGAAAAGTACATGGACTATTGGAGTTTCTATAAGGCTGATAATTCTGACAACGCTTTCTTGTGGGGATCAAGCGTGACGAGACTTGACAAAATCTATTTTTCAGACCTTCAAGGTTGGAATTGCTTGAGGTCTGGAGATAAGAAACAGGTTGAACTGTTGTTTATAGTAGCTTTGGTGTTGTTGGTCTCTGCTATATTCAATTACATCAATCTGACTGTTGCACAGACAAGTAAACGAGCCAAGGAGATGGCGACCAGGAGGTTACTTGGCGAGAGTTCAATGAATATTGTAGCGAGGTACATGGCTGAGTCGTTCGTCTTTACTCTCGGGTGCTTCGCGGTAGGATACCTGTTAGCATATTTATGCAAACCATCCTTTAATGAGATTTTGAGTGCTGATATTGTGCTGGCTCCTGACTTTTCATCTGTACTTTGGGCGGTTTCAGCCTTACTCGTAGTTTCTGTCGTCTCGGCATTGATTCCAGCGGCTCTTGTGTCTCGTTTCAAGCCGATAGATGTCGTAAAGGGTGAATTCCGATATAGGAGCAAGATGATTTTCGCTAAGGTTTTTATCGTGCTTCAGAGCGTGTTCAGTACTGTTCTCATTGCGATGGCGCTCACTATGACTGCTCAGGTTAACTATCTGGTAAACCTTCCTGTAGGTTATGAGACACGGAATGTTATTCAAGTTAATTCCAGAGCCTTGGGCTATTCGGTAGAAGTTCAAGCTGCCCTTCGAGACAAGCTTAAGTCTTTACCTTGTGTGCAGGATGCTGGACTTGGGCTAAATAGCCCACTTTCGTGTGGCGCTAACGGCATCCACGATGGTGATGGAAAGGTGATTGGTTGGTTGCGTCTAGCGCAGTTAGATACGACATCTATTGGCATTTTAGGGATTGATATTCTGGAGAGATACAGCAGGCTTTCTTCGCCGAAGGTGCTGCTGACAGAGACTTCAAAAAGGAATCTCGGGGTTGCAGCGGAGCATCCTTATGTCGGTGGAGATTATACTAATGGGCAATTTGAAATCTGCGGTATAGTGCCAGATTTCCGCGCCAGAAACGCTCTGTTCGAACCTATGGAGAATGAGCAGAACGCAATTCTTGTTGTTGATGAGGACTATGGCTATGCCTGCATTCAATTACTTAAGATAGTTGGTGATCGTTCCGATGCCATGGCAGCGGTTAAGAATGCTTGTCGTGAATTTGCTAAGGAGACCTTGGGGATTCCTATGGAGATGGAGTCCTTCTACCTTGACGAGGAACTTGTAGATGAACTTAAAGGTACAAGGAATGCTATGCTTATCGTGCTGTCATTTTCAGTAATAGCCATCTTGATTTCAGCTCTTGGTTTGTTTGCGATGTCGCTCTATTTCGCAGAGCAGCAGAGCCGTCAAATCGCAGTGCGCAAAGTCTTCGGTGCCGATGTTAACTCTGCAGTTAGGACATTGTCTGAGCCGTTCATGATCATGAGTTCGGTGGCTGTTTTGCTCGCGTCTCCGCTTTCGGTATGGGCCATTGGAATTTATTTGCGTGGGTTCTACATTAGTATTGCCTTCCCTTGGTGGGCAGTTGTTTCGGCCGCGCTGATATCGTTGATAATTGCGTTCCTTTCCGTGGTTGGGCAGTCCTATGCCGTCGCCACACGTAATCCGGTCAGAACGATTAATCAAGATTGATGATTCTGGTCACGAGGGGGGATTCTGCAAAAAAAGGAGGTGGCTATCAGTTCTTTGACTTTTAGTCACCTCCTTTGCTTATGCTATCCTGCCATTTTGCAGGACAGTTATGTTAGTATCCGAAGATCTCTTCAAGAGAAAGTTCTTTGACAGGCCCTAAAGTAGCGAGGTACTTGGTGTCAAGATCCTTTATATCACCAAGGATTGCATACTGGTAGGTGCGCCCCTTGACCCACTTCTGCTGAACCTTTACAACATCTTCCATTTCAAGTTTCTGGAGGTCGTTGAAAACTTGTTTGCTCATCGGCTCATCAAGACCGAGTCTGCGACAACTCTGGTAGAGCCTGAGCACGTTCATACCAGTGGTACGATTAGTCCTCATCCTACCGATTATCGCTTCCTTGGCAACTTGGAATGCTGCTTCTGACTCTGGCATGTTGTTGATGATCTCATCAAAGGCTTCAATAGCACTGCGCATCTTGTCGTTTTGGGTGGCGATAACAGCTATGTATTCGTATGAGTCATCTGTTGCATAACTTGGGGTTGAGAGGCTTGCGGATGCGGAATATGCGAGTCCGCGTGCTTCACGCATCTCCTGGAATACGATGGCATTCATGCCGCCTCCGAAGTATTCGTTATACATATTGATTCCGGCTGCTTCAAACGGATCAAAAGTCTCGCCACGATTAGAGAACTGCAGATAGTATAACTGTTTGGCATCGTATTGAGCGAGGAATACCTTACTCTCATCTGTCTTCAGAACCTCATCGTGCCTCTCCGGAAGAATCTCTGCACCTTCAGTCATGTGATGACTATTTCTAAGGACGGATTCAAGATCTCCTGCTCCCATAGGTCCGTAGTATAAAATTTCGTGGCCTTTTGAGAGTACATCCTTGATGGCTGAAAGTATCTCATCTGACGTGAATGCTTTGATGGTGTCGTTGCTCAGCACACTTTTCTTGATATATTCCGGACCCCAAAATAGGTATTTCTGGAGAGCTGAGAAACAACTTGACTGATTCTTCTTGCTGTTTGCGCGATTCTTGATAATGTCGCTCTTGAGGTTGGCAAGGATTTCGTCATCTCCTACGGCATTGAGAAGCACATCTTCATAGAGTTTGATAGCTTCTTCCATATTCTCGCTAAGTCCGCTAATACGTACAATGCTTGAGTACTTATCTGAACCGAAAGAGTAATTGCATCCTAGTTCGTACATCTTGAAAGCGAAGTCTTCTTTAGTCATGGATTCAGTACCAAGGAAGTCAGCGTAGTCTGATGCGTAGTAGAGTGCCGGGTTGTCGGCATAACCGTAGTTGTACCTAAATTCTACCGTGAAGATATCGTTGAGAGTATTTTTTTTGTAGAGTACTTCTGCTCCTTTCTGGAGTTCAAATTTGGCCATATCATTGGAGAAGTCAATGAATACTGGTTCTATAGGCTTGACCTTTGTGTCCTGGATTTCCTTTACGAAATCGCTGACCGCATCACGGTTGGAAACTATAGGGGTAATCTTAGGAGCGGAAATCTTCTTGACGGTCTTATCCTCACCGATACGTTTGTAGAGTACGGCATAGTTGTTCTCTCCGAGGTACTCGTTGGCGAACTTCACGACATCTTCCTTTGTTACAGCCTCAAGCCTATCGAGTTCTGCCGCAGCGTCTTTCCAGTCCACTCCATTGATGAAGGCGTCTACGTATCTGCGGGCTCTAGAACTGTTGTTCTCAAGTGAGCGCATGTTGCTGAGCTTGATGTTGTTAATGGTGGCTGCAATGAGTTCATCATCAAAGTCGCCGCTTTTGAGCTTGGATATCTCTTCGAGGGCAAGTGCGGAGAGCTCTTCAAGTTTCTGTCCCTCCTTAGGGTATCCGATTACGATAAACCCACCGTAATCGGCCATGCCAAGTGAGGACGCTCCTAACATCATGGCCTTCTGCTGCTGATTGATATCAAGATCCATGAGACCACATGAACCATTATAAAGTATGCTCTGGGCTATTTCTGATACGGCGGCTGTCTTGAGATCAGCATTGCCAGGAAGCCTCCATGCCATATACATGTACTCTGATTCGAGTCCGTAAACATCTTTAACGATAGGCTTTTCGATAGGCTTTTCCGGCTTTATATCCAGTTTCGGAACTGATGGATTCGGCTGCCAATCTCCGAAATATTTCTCTATTGCCGCAACCATTTCATCAGGGTCGAAGTCACCGGATACGCAGATGGCTATATTGTTAGGAACGTAATACTCATCATGGTACTTCTTAACGTTGGTGATAGAAGGGTTCTTAAGGTGGTCTTGGCTTCCGAGAGTCGTCTGCTGTCCGTAAGGATGGTTAGGATAGAGGGTTGCGAGGAGGGTCTCATACATTTTATTGTTGTCTTTGGTAAGAGACATGTTTTTCTCCTCGTAAATGGTCTCAAGTTCGGTGTGGAATCCACGGATGACGTTGTGGCGGAATCTGTCTGCCTGGATACGCGCCCAGTTGTCAATCTGATTGGAAGGGATGTCCTCCTGGTACACGGTCTCATCGCATGAGGTCCATGCGTTGGTCCCTTTTGCGCCAATCAGAGACATCAGTTTGTCATATTCATTAGGAATAGCCAATTTGGAAGCTTCATAGCTGACAGAGTCTATCCTGTGGTAGATAGCAAGACGCTGTGCCTCATCCTCTGTGGCACGATACTGCTCGAACAAGGCTTCAATCTCATCGAGCATAGGCTTTTCGGCTGCATAGTCTGTAGTACCGAACTGCTCTGTCCCCTTGAACATGAGGTGCTCGAAATAGTGTGCGAGTCCTGTGGTCTCAGACGGATCGTTCTTGCTACCGACTTTGACTGCGATGTAAGTCTGGATACGTGGAGTCTCCTTATTGACGGACATATAGACTTTGAGTCCGTTACCAAGAGTATAAATCTTGGTGTCCTGCGGATCGTTCTTTACGGTCTCGTACTTGCGACCACCGCAGGAAAGCACTGTGAGGAGAACCCCCACAAGTGCCATAATCCTTGTTAAACGTTTCATATTATTTATAAATAACAACTTTTCTAACCAGGCCATGGAGCACTGGTAATCATACTCCATGGACCAAGCGCCAAAAGTACGAATTTATAAGTAAATATGCAACAATAGGTTGCACCGTCAATAGTGCCTATCCTGATCGACCCAAATTAGTCTGGAGACATCATATCCCCTTCTACGAGCTTCTGTGAGCACTGACTGTCTTATATTCTCTGGGAGGTCGGGCGTCCTTGAAAGAATCCATAGGTATTTGTCCGACGAACTTCCCACCAGAGCTACGCTATAGTCATCATCTATCATGAGGACTCTATAGTCGGAATAAAAGAAGAGAAAGAAGGATACTTTCAGGAGCGCTGGCTCATTTGTCGGATCTGGCTGCTTTGCTTTACCTTTAGCAGTCTTGTGCTTTCCGTTTTTCATACCTGAATTCAGAACATCAATTTTCCCATCATCGCGAAGCACATATTCTGCCGTCACGTGATCCATCCCTCTTTCAAAAGAATGGTCGAATCTTGCAATTTCGTACCAGGTACCAAGGAATCTTGAAAGTTTAAGAGAAGCAACGGGAGTGTTTTCAACTACACCTGCATGTAAGCACAAAGGAAGCGATACCGATGCGGCAATCACTGCCAACTTCTTTGAAATGTGTTCCATACTCTTTGTGTTAGTGGTTAATTAGTGTATAATCAGCATAATACAAAGACAGTGCCTCAAAAGTGGGCACTGTCAATATGTCAGTATGGAACTATTATCCTATTTCTGTCTTGTGCCACGGAGCACAATATCCTTTGTTCGTCCTTTGATGGTAAAAGCAATAGAATCCCCGTCGAAGTTGAAGATGAAATTCTCTACCGTACCCACATTGAACATCGATAGATAGAAAGTCTTGAGTTCCGATGTGCTGGTCCATGAGCAGATGCCCGCAGTGCGTGCAGGAGTTGTACTCATGGTATTGGCGTAGACCATGCCCTGGAACGGATTCCTCCTATCGGTCATTCCCATTTTCCAGTCGAATATTCCGAATGGGATGTTGTGGATAGCAGCAGCTTCTTCGATGGTGAGCATGCAATTGCCTTCTGCATCGAAACGTAGGGCAAGGTCGCTGATGCCATATTCATTGTGGAACATCTTGTACCTAAGTGTCTTGGATGTGATGATACAGGTCGTGGAAGGTAGAGGCTTGGCAAGCTTGTATCCTTCAATCTGGGCAGATAGGTCAGCCTTACTTTTCTTGAGCTTCTTGTCGGAGCATGCATCGATAAGGGTGTACATGATGCTATTGAATCCGGCCTCATCGCGAATTTCTCCATGGGATGCTATCACGATGTCACTGTCAGGAATGACAAGTGCTAGCTGGTTGGAGCCTCCAATGGCTCTGTATGAGCCATGCCTACCCATCCATGTCTGGTATCCGTAGCCCTGTCCTCCATCGTCTTTGGTGTTCTCATCCTCGCTCCTTTCTGGATGTTGGAAAATATGTGGGGTGGTCATGGCCTTTACCCACTCTGCGCTTACCAACTGCTCTCCATTCCACTTGCCCCCTGCGTTGAGGAAAAGGCCGAGTTTCGCGAGGTCGGATGTCCTCATATGGGAACCTCCGTTGCCCATGTTGCGTCCGTCAAGATCCATTTCCCAGATGACATCCTTTATGCCGAGTTTGTCGAAGAACCGTGGCTGAAGATAGTCGAGCAGGTCCATGCTGGTGACTCTGAACATAATATGTGAAAGCATGTGGGAGCAAGTAATATCATAAGCGAATGAAGTGCCAGGCTTATGGGCGAAAGGGGTGGCGAGAAATGATCTTACCTGACTTTCTCCTGAGCCCGGATAGGAAGTGCTCGCGTGTCCGCATGACATGGTGAGCAGATGCTCGACAGTAAGTTCCTCCAGTCCTTCTGGAAGCTTCTCCGGAAGCAGATCCGGGAAGAAATCCATTACCTTGTCGCTGATTTGGAGCAGCCCTTCATCTACTGCCATGCCCACTGCTACTGCAGTGAAAGTTTTGGTTGCTGAATACATGGCGTGCTGGTACTCCGGTGCATAAGGATACCACCAATGCTCGGCAATAACCTTCCCGTGGCGAAGAATCATCAGGGAGTGCACATTGTAACCACCTTCGTCAAGCGCCTTGAATACGTTTGCGATAGCCTCGCTCTTGACTCCTTGTTCCTCCGGTGTGCTTCGCTGGAGTCCATCGTTCCAGCAGGTCTGGGCATTGGCGCTAATGCTAAGCGCCAGTCCCGAAATCAGTAATAATATTCGATTCATTTGATTTTGGATAATTGTCAGTTCTGAATGGGGAAGCGAGAATGCCTGCCTTATTGCAGAGATTGGCGTCTTCCGGATTGTTGGCCCATCCATAGCGTACGGCTGTAGGATGTTTTACCTCCGGACTGGAGACTATTACTGTCGAGCCTTTGATGACGGCATCTGCCCATACGAATTTCCCATCTTCTCCTGCGATGGCAAAGTGCCTGAGTTTGCAGCCATCGCTGGTTTTAAGCCCTCCGCGAGCTTCGTCGAAGTACAGAATAATACGCGATCCGTCGATCTTCATCTCGCGATATACTGGCCCCATGGCATCAATCTTCTCTCCGTAGCAGAGCTTGCGCGCGCCCAACAATATGGTTGCAGCCAGATCTTTCTTGTTGAGGGGGTGAATGTCATTCCATTCTCCAGTATGATAACTTGTGGCGAGGTAAGTGTACGGAGTATTCATATAGGCTTTCAGCTGTGCTTCCCTCATCCTTGCCCAATCTTCATCCACAGGATGGTCGTATTTCTTCATGTAGTTCGGAAGCTGGCATATCATTACTGGCATATTCGTATCATGGAATGCATCTCTCCAGCTTTCAATCAGAGCTTCAAGCTGTTTGTCATAAATATCTGCGTGATCCGCATTGCTCTCTCCCTGGTACCATATCATACCAGAGAAGACGTAGTTTGTCAGTGGGGCAATCATGCCGTTATACAAGCCGGCGCCAGAGAACTGTGGCCCTCGTCCGAATCCAGGGAATCCTGATGCAGTCCGCTTCTTCCCGATCTTGTATTTCCACTCGCCAGTAAGGTCAATTGTGGCCTCGTCGCCTTCAATTTTGTATGGTTTGTCTGGTACGAATCCTGCGTCTTCGGCATTGGCTGTTAACCTTACGGCCACCACATTCCTGCCTTTATGAAGTACACCTGCCGGAATATCATATTTTCTTGGAGGCCCGAAATAGCCGGTGCTGCCGACTAATGTACCGTTGACATAGACTTCATCCCCATCAACAAGCCGTCCCATGTATATCTTTGCATGCCTTCCAGCCATGGACTCAGGAACATCAATGGTCTTGCGGTACCATATTACTATTCCTGGCTGTATCCCGGCATCGGTGAGGTAAGTAGGATTGTTGATAGTATTCCAATTGCTATCGTCCCATGTTTCGCTCTGCCATTTTCCTCCCCCTGCATCGGCCATTTCCGCGGCTGCTTTCTCGGCTGCTGCTTTTAGCTTGGCTTGTGTCTCAAAAGTGAGTAGCCTCTCTTCCGGAATCCAGCTTTCAATGGCTGATCCTCCAAGACTTGAGACAATCACTCCCTGCGGAATACCAGTGTGCTCGTATGCGAGAACTGCGTACCAATAGGCGAGAGCCTTCCAGTTCATCACGTCTGAAGCAACGGCTGAATGCCAGCGCTCTCCTGCTGGAATATCATCTTTGACTTCTCCCGGAGTATTTTGGGTAGGAGTCTTGTACATGCGGATATTGTGATTGTTGGAGAAATTGATTTCTGGATACTTGATCAAAAGTCTTTCTATAGGGGTCTCCTGATTGGACTGTCCAGAACATAGCCAAACATCGCCCACGAGAATATCTCGAAGTATGATTTCATTTATTTCAAGAAGGTAAGGTCCTCCTGCGGCGTGCTTGGGTAAAGTGACTTCCCATCTGCCATCAGATGAGCCTTCGGTAAAGAAGTGCTGCCCGTCGAATCTTACAGTTACTTTTTCTCCTGGGTTTGCCCATCCCCATATCTTCAGCTCACGGTCGCGCTGCAGTACCATACAGTCAGAAATGATCTGCGGCAGTCGGACCTTCGCTGAAAGGTTCCCCACGAAAAGCATCGGGAGAACAAGGCAAAGAATCAATGTGGTCTTTTTGATGGGACAAAAATATAAAAAATAATCGTATCTTTGAGAGTTTTACAGTACATTCGGTAGTATGAAGTTTTCTCGAATTGTGGCTTTGCTGTCAGCCGCTTTTTTGTTTGCACAGCAGTCCTGGGGGCAAGTGGGCGTATCCGTGGAATTAGGCTTTCCTCAAGGAAGTTTTAGTGATACTCAGACGACAGACGGGACTGGGGCTGGCATCGGTGTGTGCGCTGGCGTACATTATAGGTATGATCTTGGCAGTATTGTAGCTGCTGTCGGTGGAGTTGAGTTCAACTATTCCATGACTAGAGACGAGAAATATAGGTATACCGAGCATCTTCATCATCGCGGGGGCGGAACTTATATGGCTTCTATCGGGCTTGGCCCGCGCTTTAAATTCTATGACACCTTTCGGGAGGTTCCGTTTTTTACGGAGCTTAGGTTGTTGGGAAGTTATGTGAATACCTGTACCACCACTTTTCGTTCCGGCAACGCGAGTACAGGGTATGAACTAGAAACCTGTCATTATAAAGGAGGCTTCTGTGCAGGCTATAGCGTATCTCTTGGCCTTGAATTAAGCAGAAGCAGTCTTGCCATAGGAGTAAAAGACTATGGCAAGACAGATGTTCTAAACATTGAGAGTGGCGTTTCATCTCCTGTACATCCACTTACATTGTATGTGTCCTGGACTAGATGGTTCGGGAAATAATGTCTCTTCTGATATTATTTGAGCAGGCTTTTGAGATAATCGCACTTTTCCTTGCGTCCGAGAGTCTTGCTCAGGTCGCATGAGAGCTTTACGCAGTCGTGCCATTCACGCTTTTCAGTGATGCGGCATTTGGTGAGTTTGAGTACGATATTCATGGGCTCGCAGCCTGTGACGTCGCAGGTGAGAAATGTTCCCATACCGTATGAGTCTTGAACTCGTCCATCTACATAGCGGTGGATTTCAAGCGCCCTGTCAATGTTAAGCCCGTTGCTATAGCATACTTGTTTGGTGGATGGGTCGATGCCGAGCTGCTTGTATTTTTCTATTATCTTCTCCGTCTGCTCCTCCTCGCTTCCGGAGTCTACCCGTAGTCCCTTGTACATCATCGCCATTCTCTTGCTAAGGTTGCTGAAGAATACTTTGTCTCCGAAGCAGTCGTAAAGGTAGATGCCATTGTCCCCATCATAGACATCGCTGAACTTCTTCATGACATTGAAGTTGCACTCGAATACTCCGCTGACATTCTCCTCGAAACTTATGAGCTGATGTGACATAGTGCCCAGCGGCGATATGTGATACTTCATGGCAAGCCAGACGTTTGAACTTCCCGTGAATTTGCCGGGCCATTCGCGAGATGCGTAGACTTCGCTCATTGCCTTGACAACGGCTTCATGATGGGTGAAACTGAGTCTGCGTCTTGTGCCCATATCACCAAGTGTAAGTCCTCCACCGAATATGGCCTCTGACTTTTGGATGGCCCTGCGGTATTCGAGCTCAGCGTCATATCGTTCAAGATCACCGCGGAGCGTGTGCATAAGTTCTGAAATGCAGCTCAAGATAGGCATTTCCCACATGATGGTCGAGAACCATTTGCCTTGTACACTTATTTCAAGATGTCCCTGCTCGTCCTGCCGAATGCTGACTTCATCCGGATTGAACCTAAAGCCTTTCAGAAAAGTGAAGTACCATAACGGCAGATAAATGCAGTGATTTGTCATGTACTCGACTTCTTCATCTGTGATGATGACGTCCTTCATGTAATTTATCTGCTCGCGAAGCAGCTTGTCAAATCCTTTAGGGTATATCTGCCCGTTGCGGTCGTAGAAAGTGTATTCTACTTCCGCCCTTGGGTAGGTCTCAAGTATATAATACTGGCAAGTGAATGTATAGAGGTCGTTATCTGTAAAATGCTTGATTATCGGTTTCATAAATATGATTTTCTGCAAAATTAAAAAATTAATTTCTTTTTTCCTTAACATTGTGCCGGTCTTTTCGTCTATAATATGGCGCGTCTGAATAGGCTGTGCGGAAGATGTTGTCCTGCGAAACGCACAAGCCATATATCGAGGCATTTCTCGCAGGAATGAAAAGAGTATGTGTAAAAGATTTTTGATGTTTTTATTGGTTGCATTGACATCAGTGATGATGCTGGAAGTCAGTGCGTGTGCACAAGGGAAAAAAGTCCCCCGGCGGCAGTTGAAGGCCCTTGTGAATGAGTACAAGTCCAGAGGCGAGTTTGAGGGGATGAATTTTGGTAAGATGGCCTTGTCTCTTTTCCGTAAGGCCGCTAGTGTGGATGCTGGAGATGATGAGTCTGTTGCTGCTGCCCTTAAGGTGATGAAGTCTGTGACCGGATTGACGGTGGCTGATTATGAAGATTGTAGTCCGGAAGTGCGCAGGTCGTTTAACCGTAAGTTGTCCAGGATAATGGATGGGGTGGAACTTCTGATGTCGGCAAAGGATGAGGGCGAGACGGTTTTGGTCTACGGGTATGTGTCCAACGGAGGGAATATGGTGGAGGATGTGGTAATCTCCATGCCTGATGAAGGTACGCTGGTGTGTCTGTTCGGCCGGATTGATATGAGTCTGGTAGGAGAACTTGTGGAGACTGCAAAATGAGTGCGGAGGAGTTTGAAAGTAGGTTTCTTCCGTTGAAAGATTCTCTTTATCGCGTGGCTTTCTACATCCTTGAGTCTGAAGATGATGCGATGGATGCTGTGCAGGATTTGTATCTGAAGCTATGGAGTTCTGCTGATGCGTTGGAAAATGTCCGATCACCCAAAGCATATTGTGTTACTCTGATTAGGAATATTTGTCTGGATATGGTGAGGAGAACGGCAGGAAAGGTAGCAGGCGAACTTCCTGAAGTAGCCTCGGATGAGTCTCCTTCTGACGAAAGAATAAGCGACAGGCAGCGGATAGAGGAAATTCGAAAGCATCTTTCTTGTCTTCCCGAAAGGGAACGCATGGTTCTGAAACTTAGGGTACTGGATGACTTGAGCTACGCGGAGATACAGAGCCGTACGGGAATAGGGTACCTCAGTTTGAGGGTCCTGCTGAGCAATGCGAGAAGAAAATTGAAGAAATCACTAGAATAAGAGTATGAAACGTATAGAAGATATTGAGAAGCTCGGGGCCGATGAACTCGAAAGAATTGCAGATCAGTCTGAGGTGCAGGCTCCGTCAGAGTTGACGGGTAGGATTGAAGATGTGATGTGCGCTGAGAGATTGGCCCGAAAGCATGGTCAGACCGGTGTCAGGAAATTTGTCTGGATTCCGGCGGTAGCAGCGGTAGCAGCAGCGCTTTTCGTGGGAATACGCTATGAGAATATCAATGCGGTTCCGAAGGATACCTTTGATGATCCGAGAGAAGCTTACGCGGAAATAGAACGTGCATTTGGTGCTATCTCAGAAAAGGTGAATAAGGGAAAGAGTATAGCGGATGCGTCTCTTTCACAATTGAACAAAGCATCCGAAGTGTTGGATAAATTTTATAATTGATATTGGTATGAAAAAGATTATTATGGTAGTAGCAGCGATGGCCCTTAGTATAGCATCATTCGCACAGGACGCCAAGTCCATTTACAACAAGTATTCTGACAAAGCAAACGTCAGCGCTGTCTATGTCTCTCCTTCGATGTTTAAACTAATCGGAAATCTTCCTGATATTGATATGCCTGAAGGGGAGGTCAATATCACTCCTTTCGTTCGGCAGATGGATGGCATGTATCTTATTGACAGCGAGAATTCTGAAATCAATGCCTCGATTCTTGCAGATGCTGAGAAATTAGTCAAGTCTAGTAAGTATGAACTTCTCATCGAGGCTAAAGATGGAGGGGAAGCAGTGCGCATCTATACAATTTCAGATGCTGATACGGTTTCAAATTTTGTGATGATTGCTTCAGAGCCAGAAGAGTGCACGTTCATATCCATAAATGGTAAAATAGCAAAAAAAGATCTTGAAAAGTTGCTTTCTGCTGCTGTCAATAACTAGGATTCTTACTATTTTTGCAGTTGATGAACGAAGAAAGAAGTACGGATAGGCTTGCACGGTACATAATATGGGCAGCAGCTGCAGCGGCAGTGCTCTTCCTGTGCTGGTTTTTCAGAAGTGTGCTAGTCTACATTGTTTTAGCATCGGTCGTCTCCCTTTTGGGGCGGCCGATTATGGCTGTATTGAGACGGCTTAAAATTAAGGGTAAAGGCGCTCCTGATTGGCTTCTGTCCATCATTTCGCTTCTGCTTATAATGGTCGTCTTCCTTGGTGTTGTAACGCAGGTTGTTCCTGTGGTCTCTGGAATTATCTCTAGTGTCTCAAGTAATCTGCAGTCAGGTTCCTTTAGGGGTTCCGAGTTTACTGAATGGATAGGTCGGTTCAATGCCTGGCTTGTGGGCATGGTCCCAGCTCTGGGGACAGATTTCCGGATTCAGGATGTTTTGTTCGGATGGATAGGGAAGGCTTTTGACTTGAGTTCTGTGACTTCTGTTGTCGGCTCTGTGGCTTCTGCGTTGGGCTCTTTTGGAATAGCCCTGTTCAGTGTCATGTTCATAGGCTTTTTCTTTGTAAAGGATGAGACTCTTTTCCGGAGGATAATAGGTGCGTTGGTTCCTGATAGGGTTGAAGATAGGGCTATGAGGGTCATTGGAGATATAGAGCATCTGCTGTGCCGCTATTTTGTGGGGCTGCTGGCTGAAGTTATGGGTGTGGCACTCCTAAATTTCCTTGGGCTGTGGCTAATAGCACGGGTCGGTCTGTATCCTGCTATCGGAATAGCTTTTATGACGGGCCTTCTGAATGTGATTCCTTATGTGGGCCCATGGATTGGTGCGGCGCTTGGGACGGTTCTTGGAATTGTTCTTAAGTATAGCGGTGCTGCTGCAGTAGGTGTCTATCCAGATTTCGCCATTGTGCTTATTACTCTGCTGGCTGTATTTATTTGTACTCAAATGGTGGATAATTTCCTATTCCAGCCGCTCATCTATTCGGCGAGCATTAAGTCCAGCCCATTGGAGATTTTTATAGTGTTGTTGATGGCGGGACACGTAGGCGGCATTGTCGGAATGCTCGTTGCCATTCCTTGCTATACCGTGATTAGGGTTATAGCAACCAACTTTTTTTCTGACTTCAAGCCTATCCGCAGACTTATGGCTGCTACTGGCTCTGAGCAGCATGCCTAAGCACTGAAATTGGTCTGACTTTCAATCATTTTTCTTTCTTAAAAACTTTTAGAAAATTGAAAAAGTTAATACCTTTGTAGGCTAGATTGAATTACAGAAATTTTATGAAAAAAATGTTCATGGCAGTAGCTCTTGCGGCTACTATGTTCGTTGGCTGCAACGAGACCAAGAAGAATGACGGAAATTTCGCCAAGTATGCTACAGTCAAGATTGGAACTGAGAATACGGCCTATATCGATGCGATTTCGATTTATGGCAAGGAAGTTCTTAATCTCTATCGTTTTGCAGCGATGGAAGCTGACAATATCTATTGGAAGCAGGTGTTTGGAGATAAACAGGCTCTTGAAAATCTTGAAGATCCTCAGGCAAGGGAGTATGCTCTTGTCAATTACGGTCCTTGGGATAGGATCACGGGAAAGAGTTTTGTGGAAGGCTTTTCAGATATGCCATCTGGAATGCTTTTCTACCCATCCGATATGACACAAGAAGAGTGGGATGCCTTTGATGCTCCAGACAAATATAGTCCATATACACTGATACGCAGAGATCATGAGGGAAAGTTGTGTACAGTATGGTATCATGATGAGTATCATGACAATATCAGCAAGATGTGCGATTATCTTAAGGCTGCCGCTGATCTTACCATCGTACCTAGCGTGAGGGAGTATCTACTTGCCAAGATTGAGGGACTGAAGACTGACTCTTACGAGCAGAGTGCATATAAATGGCTTGATACCAATGACAGCAAGATGGATTTGGTACTTGGTCCTAATGAAAGCAGTGACGATCAACTTCATGGCATTAAGCGTTCTTATGGAGCCTATATCATCCTCAAGAATCTTTCTCGGTCCGAACAACTCCGCAAGTTCAGCGAGCAGATGCCTGAGTTCCAGAAGAGCCTTCCGTGCAAGGATGAATACAAGACATTCGTACCTGGTACAGAATCTACCATTTATGCTGGAGATGCATTGTACTATGCTGGTGCAGCCAATTGTGGCATCAAGGATATTGCTATAAGTCTTCCTTTCGATACAAAGGTGCAAGCTGAAAAAGGTACTCGCAGTATACTCATGCAGAATGTTATCGCTTCCAAGTTTAATGGTATCCTCGTTCCTACTGCTGACCTCGTAATCAGCGACAAGGATCGTGAGCACGTCAATGACAAGGCCTTTTTCTGGAATGTGGCTTTCCGTGAGGTGGCTCATGGTCTTGGAGTTAAGACTACTCTTGACGGGCGCAGTGTGGATGAGGCTCTTGATAATCTGGCTGCTGTGGTGGAAGAGGTGAAGGCCCTCTCTACAGGAACTTTCCTTGCTTCTAGTGTAATTGCCAAGTTTGAGACAAATGAAATTGTGACTAAGGAGGATAGTTATGCCACATTCCTTACGGCACTTCTTCGCTCTGCTCGTTTCGGAGATGAGGAAGTCGTAGGACGTGCCAATATCATCTGCTACAACTATCTCAAGGAGGCCGGAGCATATTCTCGTCATCAGGATGGCTGCTACTACATCAACTATGATGCTTTCCGTGACGGCGTGTCTTCTCTTGTAGCTTCAGTGCTTGAACTTCAGGGTAATGGGAATTACGACGCTGCCAAGAGTTTTGTAGAGAAATACGATGTGCTTGGAGATGACCTTAAGGCTGATACTTTCAACATGATGCTTGAGGGAATCCCTGTGGATGTGAAATTTGACTTCGTATGGTAACGGGAACTGCATATTCCATTCTTCTTTTTGCCATAGCTATAACATTGGGACTTATGCTCTCGAAGCTTAATTTCAAGGGCATTACCATAGGTTCTACGTGGATTCTTTTTGTGGGAATAGTTATGGGGCATTTCGGCTTTGTCCCGAATGCCAAGGTGCTTGCTTTTATGAAGGATTTCGGACTGATTTTGTTCGTATATTCCATTGGACTTCAGGTTGGACCGGGATTTCTTTCTTCCTTTAAGAATGGCGGCGTAAAACTCAATCTTCTTGCAGTGGGGCTAGTTCTCATGTCTGCGCTTACAGCGTTTGGAATTCATCTTGTCACGGGTGAAAGTCTGCAGACAATGGTAGGCGTGATGTCCGGTGCCGTGACAAATACTCCTGGACTTGGTGCTGCTCAACAGACGCTTCTTGACTCTGGCGGATCAAGTACTGATGCTTCCAGACTTGCTTCTGCCTATGCAGTGGCATATCCTATGGGTGTGTTAGGTGTGCTTGCCCTGCTGATTATCTTTAAGGCTGTATTTAAAGTTGATCTCGACAAGGAAACTCGTGATATAGAGTCACAGAGCAATGCGGCTGAGAGCGCTGCCCGTCGTATGCATTGTGCCGTGACAAATCCGGCTATCATAGGAAAGACCATAAAGGAGGTAATCAATGATGACCTCAAGAACGAGATGGTGATTTCGCGGATTATGCGTGACGGCGAAGAGTTTGTTCCTGGGGATGATACTGTGCTCAATGAGGGAGACAAAGTCCTTATCGTGACCACCCAAAAGAGTGTAGACACTATTCGAATTGTTTTCGGAGCCGAGGTGCCTATGCATCTTGATGATTGGATTAAGGGGCATAAGAGTGCGCCTCTGGTGAAAAGACTCGGTATTACCAATACTGCACTGACCGGTAAGAAACTCTCCGATATTCTCTTTAAGGGACAATATACGGTGACAGTGACAAGGGTCGTGCGTTCGGGTGTGGAACTTGTGGCTACTCCTGATCTTCGCGTGCAGGTAGGTGATTACTTGCAGGTAGTTGGAGAGAAGGACGGAATAGAAGCGCTCTCCAAACTTGTTGGCAATAAGGCTGCTGCGCTTGAGAAGCCTAATCTTTTCCCAATATTTCTGGGAATAGCACTTGGTGTGGTTCTCGGATGCGTTCCTATAGCTATTCCAGGTATTCCTCAGCCTATAAAGCTTGGTCTTGCCGGTGGCCCGCTCATTGTGGCTATTCTTATCAGCTGCCTTGGGCCTAGAGCACACATCACTACCTATACCACATTGAGTGCAAATATGATGATACGTGAGATAGGAATATCATTCTTCCTTGCTGCCGTGGGACTTGGGGCAGGACGTACTTTCGTCTCTTCCCTTACTGCTGGTGGTTGGTGGTGGATTCTCTATGGTGCCATTATTACCATTGTTCCTATTCTGGTGATCGGATTGCTTGGCAGGTATGTGTTCAAGCTCAATTTCTTCCAGATATGTGGACTTGTGGCCGGTGGTACTACCAATCCTCCAGTACTTGCTTTCGCCCAGAATGCCTACGGAAGTCAATATGTGTCGCTTAATTATGCTACAGTATACCCTCTCTCTATGTTTATGCGCGTACTTGTGGCTCAGGTGATGATACTGATCGCGATGGCGTAGGTGGTCCTCATAGGATTTATTATAGGTTAATTAATAGTGTTATGAAAGAAAAAATGTTTTTTGCGGCAGCCGTTTGTTGTATGATGGCTGCATCATGTGGCAAGGAGAATGTGCCAGATGAGCCTGTTGTGCCAATGAAGGCTGTGGTTTATGCTGTTGGTCAGGAGATTGTTCCGGGTGCGGGTTTCTATTACGCTTCAATATGGAAAGATGGTGTACGTACCAGGCTTTCTGATGGTACTTATGATGCTTTCTGCAATGGCGTCTATGCAGACGGTGATAATGTGTATATTGTTGGATGCGAGGCTACTGGAGACCTTGTGGATGATGGGTATTACGATCCATACCAGCAGAATGTGGGTGTGATGTGGAACTTCAAGGTTGGTGATGAGGCCAATGCTATCAAGACCACACTTAGCGATGGCAAGTATTCTACTTCTCCGCTTGCTGCTACTGTGTGTGGGGGAAAGGTATATGTTGCCGGATTTGACTCCCCTAGCTATGACAGACGTGCTATCATGTGGGAGGATGGACAGATCAAGTATCTTACTGATGGTACTACGGATGCTCTTGCCTACTGCATTTATTCTGATGGAAAGGATGTTTATGTCGGTGGTTATGTCCAGAGCGCTGATGATAGTTCCTATGGGGTTGCTACCATCTGGAAGAATGGTGTGGCCCAGAACCTGACAGACGGGAAGTCTCTTGCAAAGGTTAATGCTATCTATGTGGATGGCGGAAAGGTATATGCTGCCGGTGCAGAGAGGGAAAAATCTGAAAATTGGAGGGGCGTACTTTGGATTGACGGTGTGGCGCAGTACTTTACAGAAGTGTGCGGAACTGAGGTTACAGGCCTTTATGTAAAGGATGGCAAGTGGATTGTGGAGGGAAATATGACGGATGATAATAGCGATATTCATCCTTACATCTGGACTGCTGAAGGTGCTGAACTTGTGTCTGACGTGCAGATGTGCCAGGGCCTTGGTCTTGCGGTAGATGAGGATGACGTGTATGTCGCTGGAACTGCTTTGACAGGCTATGATGAGGATTACAATACGCTCTTTAAAGGCTACCTTTGGAAGAATGGCGAGGTTCAGGCTCTTGAGACTGATTCTGAAGACTTCTCTTTGTGGGATGTCACCTGCGCTTATGTTCCTGAGCAGTAGTTTATAGATTGATCCCGAATAATATTTAGGGGCTGACTAAGATTTTAGTCAGCCCCTTTTTGTTATCAATACCAAGTGCTTATAACTATTTGAAGAGTTGCTTGGCTGTGAGTTCGAGGTAGTCGCGGCAGTTCATCCATGTGTGCCCACCGCCTGGGTTGTAGAATGTGTGCTTTACCTTGTTGTCTGTGAGATACTTATCAAGTCCTGTGGATGCCTGAATAAGGAAGTCTTCGCTTCCTGTGCCTAGCCAGAGGAGTTTTAGGTTCTTCTTTATATCCTTTATGGAGTTGTATGTGCCGTTGGTGAAGTTAGTTTCATACTCGTTGCCGAAGATAGCTGGTGCGTATGCGGCTACCCAGTGGAACTTGTCAGTATTGCCGAGGCCGCAAGCAAGCGTTTGACGTCCTCCTAGAGAGAATCCGGCAATGGCGCGGTGATCGGCATCGGTATATACGTTGTAATTAGATTCTACGAAAGGTATGACCTCTTTGATAATTTCGGCAGTTATGAGGTCTGTGTCCATGGCGTTGTATGGCTTGTTCTGTCCGCTTGCGTTCATCTCAATGTATGGGTTGGCATAAGGCATCACAACAATCATTCTTTTGGCGAGTCCTTTGGCGATGAGATTGTCAAGTATGATATTGGCGTGTCCTACCTTAAACCAAGTCTCGTATGTGTCAGTCATGCCATGGATAAGGTAGAGAACAGGGAGTTTCTCCTTGCCTTCAGGCTCGTATCCTGCTGGCGTGTAGACTACCATAGGCCTTTCGATGCCACCGCAATTTTCGGAGTGATAGTAGCGATAGCTGACTTTTCCGTGAGGTACATCCTGCATGTCTTGCATACCAGGCTCTGGTCCGCGCACGTCAGCAAGACTGTACTTGAATCCTTCGTTAGGGAATATGTACATGTTGGCTGCGTCTGCTATCTTGGTGCCGTCAATTACGAATGCGTATGGGTAGATGTCTGGTTCGTCCGGCTTTACGGTGATGCTCCATACACCATGCTCATCTTTGGTCATGGCTTTTGTCCCGTTGAACATCTGGCATTCGAGCTCAACCTGAGCGGCGTTTGGCGCGCTTACTCTGAATGTGACGCTTCCGTCCGCATTGTATTCAGGAGAGACGACAGGTCTTGCAAACAGTTTTCCCATTACTTGTGGGGTAAGCTGCTGCTCGCCTTTCTTTGGCTCCACGGTGAGCTGCATGGACTGAGTCTTGGCATTTGGCTTGAAAAGCAGAGGAAGTGTCTCGTTGAGGAAGCACTTGGCGTTCATCCATGTGTGCCCGAACTTATCGTGGGTGAAATATTTGACGTTGTTAATACCCTTGCTATCCAGGAATTTAAGGTAATCTACTGCACTGCCGTACAAGAAATCGTCTGTGCCTACTCCAAGCCAAAACAGGTGAAGGCTGTCGTTGAGCTTCTTGGCGTCGTCATAGATAGGAAGGTCTGTTGTGGTAAAAGAACTATATGAGCAGAGGTATGAGAACTTGTCTATGTTTCTTAGCCCATTGGAAAGTCCCTGGTTTCCACCACGTGAGAATCCTCCTATAGCGCGGTGGTCGCGATCGTTGATTGTGCGATAGTTCTTCTCTACGAAAGGCATTAGGTCATTAATGAGATCATTGCTGAACATATCGCCTTTAGAACGCAAATCTGTCCCTTCTGGGAAATACTTTGACGGGTTGCCGTATGGAAGAACGACTATCATAGGATCAGCCTTGCCTTGTGCGATGAGGTTGTCAAGGATGAAATTGACCCTGCCGACCTTGAAATAAACTTCTTCGGTGTCGGTAGTTCCGCTGATTAGGTAGAATACTGGGTATTTTTTGTCTTTGTTCTTGTCATAGAATGGTGGGGTGTAGACTATGGCGTTGCCGTAAGTGCCGATGGAGTCTGACCAATAGTTAATGTAATCAACGGCTCCGTGAGGAACATTCTGTGCAGAATGGATGAGCGGAGACTCTGGGGTGCGGATGTCAACGATGCTATTCTTGAAGCCTTCGTTAGGGAACCAATCTGGGTTGAGAGGGTCCATTACTTGTATGCCATCCACTACGAAGCAGTATGGATACATATCAGGTGCTGCCGGACCGAGAGTGAGAGACCATACGCCGTTCTCGCCCTTGACCATGTCATGTTTTCCAGCGAATTGGACATCTACCTTTACATCTTTTGCTGTGTCGCTGCGGTAGTTGAATGTGACTGTGTGGTCAGGATTGATCACAGGTGAACTGATTTGTACTGGCATCTGTCCCGCTGGGCGACCTCCGCGTCCAGGCTGGGCCAAAGCTAAAGTTGCGAGTGATAGCGATGCCAAAACTGCGCAAGAAAATTTGATTTTGTTTAGCATAGATATGAGATTATGTGTAATTTTGCGAAAACTAATAGTCAAAACCAATATGCGTTATTATCCAATCATCATGACGGCTCTTGCCGTAGTAAGCATTTCTGCCTGCAATCACCGTGCCGATATTTTATCCGTAGGGTCAGACTCTCAGCTAGAAGAGAATAGTCTTTATTCTGAAACGGTAGTATATCGTGACAGCAATGTCGTTTTTCGTCAGATCGACGAACATACATGGGAAGGAAATGGTCATCTATGCTACAATGAATCTGTATACCTTGTTGAAGGAAACCATCGGGCTCTGCTTATAGATGCTGGTACTGAGATTCCTAATCTTGATAAAATTGTTTCCGGAATCACTTCTAAGCCGGTCATGCTTGCTGCTACTCATGTCCACCCGGATCATACTGGCTCTGCTGTAAATCTCTTTGACGAGATATGGATAAATGCAGCAGACATGGTTAATGTTCCGTCTATGATGAAAGACTATAAGGGCATCATTAAATATCTTTCTGATGGTCAGGTGATTGATCTTGGAGGAAGAGAGATTGAAGTAATCTTTACACCTGGGCACACTCCGGGTTCTACCACATTCTTTGACAAAGAGGCTCATTACGGATTCAGTGGAGATGCGTTTGGCTCTACAAATCTTCTTCTTACCACTAACTTTTCTACTCTTATCTGTACTACATCCAGAATAGCAAGATATATGGAGAAATATGGTATAGAGAAGATGTATCCAGGCCATTACCATGGGGACAATCTGGAGACTCTCCAGAGAGTAAAAGACCTCAATAAGATGGCGGAAGAAGTTCTTGCAGGCACTCGTACAGGAAAGAGTGAAGGTGGGATGTTGGGCCTCAATACCGTCGTTACGGACTATGGTGTTAATATCCGCTACAAATCGCCTAATGCTATAAAATAGCGTCAGCAATGGCGCGAATCGTTCTCTGGTTAAGTGCGAAATCCGCATCGGTGCCTCCCTTGTCTTCAGTAAGGCCTCCGCATATATCAGCACCGAGAATTTTGAATTCTTCACTTAACCGTCGGCAAAGCGTAAGTAGTTCTTCAAGAGTCATTTCCCCTTGGCTCCAGTCTGTGTGGGCATATTCTTGCGATAGCACGTCAATGTCTACGGACAGATAGATAGTATGCATCCCGACTTCAGAAATGGATCCGGGATTTTTTATGCTTTCAGGCGAACTCGTAAGGTGGCAATAGTCGCTTGCTTCCCTAATCCATACCGTCCGTTTGCATAGCGGCAGCTTTCTTGCCTGCTCGACCCAGCCTCCGCAGCTGAGAAGCTCTTCTGTGAATGCGCTCTGCTGGTCGTCCGGATGGTTGTCAATTAGCACAAGGGAAAATGGCTCCGTGAGCCTTTCTAGCCAGAATAGAGTTTGATAATGATAGTCTCCTGTCCCGATGAAATGAATCGCGTTTATCGGAAAGGAAAGTATCTTCTGCCTTATTGTTTCCGCACTTTGTGGGGAGCAGTAGCAGTTGGTTTCTTCAATATGCGAGAAGTCTGTGATGATTATGTCTCGTGTGAACTCGGTCCTCATTTTGACGATGATGTATATGGCGATTCGACAATTATCATGGTTACGAAGTTATAAAAAATACTTCAAAATTGTGGCCAGAGTGAGTGTGAAGACGGTTTTGTTGGATATATTATGACACGAAAGGATTTCAAATCGTAAAAAAGTGTTATATTTGTTCAAATCAATAAAGGAATGCCCGTAGAAGAACAATTTGCATTAGATTCAGACAAGGTCTACTATTCGATGGATGAGTTGACCCTTGATACTGAAGAAGGTCCCAGAACACTCAAACTTGGTGTGTGGCTGAATGTGGATCCTGTTAGGATTCATAAACTTATTGTAAAGGATAAAGTGCTGCAGGTGGATGTTTTTGAAGTTTTAAATCCGCTTGTAAGTAAACTTCGTCGTGCTGATCCTGAGTATTATAAGCGCTTTATGGGGCTGAAACTCGTGATAGATTACCCTGGCTATAGTAATGGGATCCTTGCTAGCATTCCTTTTGAAAATGATCCTCTTGGCTTCTATAAATGGTGGAGAAAGGGTAAGCACGAAGATAAGGTGCATCTTTCCCTTGCCAACCAGATTCGCTTGTTCCAGAAAGTGAATATGATGGATTCTAAGATGCTTCTTAAGAAAGATTTGGAAATCCTAAAAAAATAACTGAACAATATGGATAATCAGTTGAAAAAGACTTGTCTGCATGACCGGCACGTGGCGCTGGGTGCACGGATGAGCCCTTTTGCCGGTTTTGATATGCCGATTCAGTATAGCGGTATCATTGACGAGCATAAGGCAGTACGTGAAGATGTGGGGGTGTTTGATGTCTCTCACATGGGTGAGGTATTCGTATCCGGAAAGGATGCCGAGGCTTTCGTCAATCACATCTTTACCAACGATGTCCGCGGGATGTCGGACGGCAAGATTCTCTACGGCATGATGCTCTATCCTGACGGAGGTACAGTGGATGACCTACTTGTGTACAAGGAGTTTGCTAAGGATCATTTCCTTCTCGTAGTCAATGCTGCTAATATCGAGAAAGATTTCGATTGGATGAAGAAAAATGCAGAAGGGTACGAGGTGACACTGGACAATGCTTCAGATAAATGGGGGCAGATAGCCGTGCAGGGCCCTTCATCGGAGAAGGCTGTGACGGACGTTCTTGGCCTCAAGGATGCTTCCCGGCTCGAGTTCTATGAGTTCATGGATGAGCAGGTAGATGGTCATAGGGTGATTTTAAGCCGTACTGGGTATACTGGAGAAGATGGCTTTGAAATATATGCTTCCGTAGATCAGACTGTGAAGTATTGGGATGCGCTGATTGCCTCTGGTGTTAAGCCGTGTGGGCTTGGATGCAGGGATACCCTTCGTTTTGAGGCTGGTCTTCCGCTTTATGGAGATGAACTTAGTGCGGAGATTTCTCCTGTGATGGCTGGTCTGAGCATGTTCTGCAAATTAGATAAGCCGGAGTTCATAGGTAAGGATGCCGTTTTGGCACAGAAGACAAACGGGGTGTCTAAAAAGATAGTGGGTATTGAGCTAAATGATAACGCTGTTCCGCGCGCCGGGTATCCGGTAGAGACAGAAGATGGCGTGCAGGTCGGTGTGGTGACTACAGGGTATCATTCGATATCTTTGAATAAGAGCCTATGCTTCGCGCTTGTGGATTCTGCACATGCTGCACTGGGTACTGGACTCATGGTCAGGATTCGCAAACGTGTGTTCCCCGGTATCGTAGTTAAGAAAAGATTCTATCAGACAAGGTATAAGAAATAAACATTGGAAGTATGAGTAAAATTGTAGACGGACTCCTTTACAGCGAGTCGCACGAATGGGTGAAAGTGGACGGAAACGTGGCTATTATTGGTGTTTCTGATTTCGCGCAGAGTGAGATGGGCGATATTACCTATGTGGATATGCCGGACATTGACGATGAATTCAGTGCTGGTGACGAGTTTGGTGCGCTTGAGAGTGTGAAGACCTCAAGTGAACTCATTACTCCTGTATCCGGGAAAGTGATTGCCCGTAATGACGAGCTTGAGGACAAGCCTGAACTTATCAACGAAGATGCCTATAGGGCATGGATTATAAAAATTGAAATGTCAGACAAGTCAGAGCTTGACTCTCTTTTGAGTTCTGGCGCATATGCTGACATCGCGAAATAAATATCCGGGCATGTCTAATTTCTGCTATTTTCCACAGACGGAAGAAGATATTCGCGCGATGCTCGATAGAATAGGGGTGTCTTCTCTGGATGACCTCTATTCCGATGTTCCGTCAGAATGTCTCTACAAGGGAGAATATGATCTTCCGGGGGCCATGAGCGAACAGCAGGTCAGGGATTTTTTCGAGTCCCTTGCCTCTAAGAACAGTAGGCTTAAGGTGCTGGTAGGGCAGGGCGCTTATGACCATTATGTGCCTTCCGTAATTCCTTATATTACTTCGAGGAGTGAGTTTCTTACTGCATATACTCCGTATCAGTGTGAAATTTCACAGGGTACTTTGAGGTATATTTTCGAGTGGCAGTCCATGATTTGCCGTCTTACAGGAATGGACATTTCCAATGCTTCTATGTATGATGGTCCTACTACGGCTGCGGAAGCCGTGAGGATGTGTGTGGCAAGCACTAAGAAAAAGAAATCTGTGATAGTGGCGGCTACTCTTCTTCCTCATGTGATAGATGTCATAAAAACTTACGCTAAGTATTCTGGCGTGAATGTCGTAGTGTCTGACAGCATTGCGGAGGATGTAGCGGAAGGAGTGCTGGATCTTGCAGGTGTAATAGTCCCTTCTATCAATAGGTATGGGGTTATAGAGTGTCATGACGGTCTTGCTGATCTCGTACATTCGCAAGGTGCGCTTCTTGTGATGTACTGCGATCCTTCTACCCTCGCTGTGGTGAGAACTCCTGCCGAATGGGGCGCTGATATAGCGGTGGGTGACGGCCAGAGTCTTGGTATTCCTCTTTGTTATGGAGGCCCTTATGTGGGATTCATGGCATGCCGTGAAGCATATATGCGTAAACTTCCAGGTCGTGTGGTCGGCCAGACGGAGGATGCTTCTGGGAAGCGTTGCTATGTACTTACCCTGCAGGCAAGGGAGCAGCATATCCGTCGAGAGAAAGCGACTTCTAACATCTGCTCTAACCAGTCACTTATGGCTCTGTGGTGTACCGTCTATCTTTCACTTATGGGACCTCAGGGTATGCGACAGGTCAATGAGCTGAGTTATGAGGGAGCACATTATCTTCATGATAGACTTCTTTCTACAGGAAAATTCGACGAGGTTAATGATGGGGAGTTTCTTAAGGAGTTTGTCCTGAAGCCGCTCTGTGATGTGGAGAAAATGCAGAAATCATTTCTGGATGCAGGATTTTTCGCTGGTCTTCAGACGGAAGAGGGGTATGTGACTTTCTGTGTGACAGAGAAGCACCCTAAAGAAGAACTTGACAAAATAGTGGAAATAGTTAAAGCGCTCTGAAGATGAAATACTACGACAAACTCATATTTGAGGTTTCCAAGAAGGGACGGATTGGGTACTCCCTTCCTCATGCGAGCGGAAAACTTCCTCGGGAAGGGAAAGTCTGGAGACAGTCCCCACTTGACCTGCCTGAGGTAAGTGAACCTGACGTGGTACGTCATTATACCAACCTCAGCCAGATGAATTTCGGTGTGGATACCGGGTTTTATCCTCTCGGTTCCTGCACGATGAAATACAACCCGAAAATCAATGAGGAGGTGGCAGCTATGCCCGGGTTCGCTGGGCTTCATCCTCTTCAGCCAGATGGTACCGTGAAGGGGGCAAAGGCCGTGGTGGAAGGTCTTGACAAGTCGCTTGCTGCCATTACAGGCATGAAACACTTCACGTTCCTTCCTTGCGCCGGGGCTCATGGTGAACTTACTGGTCTGATGCTCATGCGAGAGTACCACTTCAGTAGGGGAGACCTTGCTCGCACCAAGGTGATTGTTCCGGATAGTGCGCATGGTACGAATCCGGCTTCGGCTGCGGTCTGCGGATTGGAGATAGTAGTGGTTAAGTCAAAGGAGAACGGGCTTGTGGATGTGGATTCACTTAGGCCGCTTCTAGGACCAGATATTGCCGGTATCATGATGACTAATCCCAATACACTTGGGCTTTTCGAGCATGAGATCCGGGAGATTGCCGCGCTTATCCACGAGTGCGGAGGACTTCTCTATTATGACGGAGCCAATATGAATCCTCTTCTTGGAGTAGTGCGTCCAGGGGATATGGGATTCGATATCATGCATCTCAATCTCCATAAGACGTTCTCCACGCCTCATGGTGGAGGTGGTCCGGGCAGCGGCCCGGTTGGCGTGGCAGAAAAGCTTGTACCGCTTCTCAACATCCCTAAGGTGAGCGGATTCCATGGCAATTTCGGGGTGATGCTCCGGGCTTATGCCTACATTCTGATGCTGGGAAAAGAGAATGTGAAGATGGCAGGTAAACTTGCTACGCTCGGCGCAAACTATATCAAGGAGTCTCTTAAAGACTGCTATAAGCTGCCTATTCCTACGGTATGCAAACACGAGTTTGTATTCGACGGATTGCTTGAGCCTAATGGCGTAAGCACGCTTGATGTGGCCAAGCGGTTGCTTGATTACGGGTTCCACGCTCCGACTATCTATTTCCCTCTTCTATTCCACCAGGCTATTATGATAGAACCTACGGAGACAGAGTCCATTGAGACTTTGGATGCGTTTATTGCGGTAATGAGAAAAATCGCTGAAGAAGCCAGGACCAATCCTGAACTTCTTCATTCAGCGCCGGTATCTACGCCTATTGGAAGACCTGATGAGACTAAGGCTGCACGTCAGCCAATCTTGAAATACGAATAGGAAGATGACAAAAGCTTATAAGGGGCTCATAGTTCTTTTGACGCCTTTTTTCTTAGGTTTCCTTCTCGGTATCCTTGTGGGGCATTCCTGCTCGCGAGATACCGGGGAGAAGTCTGAGACAGAGGCTGTGGTTGAAGCAACGGACGTTAAAGATTCTATTGTCCCGGAGGAGGCTCCGGCGGTCAAAGAGGAGGCATCCCTTGAGGATGATGTGGACGGTACGGGCGTATCTGAGGCGAAAGAGGTTATCTACTATGGGCCGCGTATGTCGTATGCTAAGGTTTTCGCTGATCTGAATGATGCTCATGTATCACTTGCTAAGGTTGTAGGCCTTCATTCTGTACCACAGACCAGAGATGAACTTTCAAAACTCAGTGGATTGGTTAAAATCTCTGATAATGAATACTATGTGGTAGATGATCTGAGGTACTCTATGCCTTTCCTGACTAAAGGTGCATCGGAGGAGTTAATGACCATTGCACGGGCATTCAGCGACTCTTTGAAGTCCAAGAACCTTCTGGATTACAAACTGGTCGTTTCATCGCTTCTTCGTACTGAAGAGGATGTTAAAAGGCTTCGCCGTAGTGGTAATCCGAATGCCAGCGACAACTCTGCCCACTGCTATGGTACTACTTTCGATATCACATATACCAGGTATTACCGTGAGACTGAAACGGACAGTTTTATGCAGCCATACGAACTCACTAAGGTTCTTGGGGAGGTTCTTCGGGATAGGAAAAAAGCAGGTGCTTGCCTTGTGAAATACGAGCGGAAGGAGCACTGCTTCCACATTACCTCTTGCAAGTAGCAGGCGACGGTTCTGATGTTCCGACTACTATGGCGCTATCCCCATCTACAGTAAAGTGAAAGTCTATTCCATTGAAGACTATGTGATAGATCCGGTTGGGGTCGTGCTGATATTGAGGCTTGGGGTTTTGGGACAATATACATTCGAGCGCTGAGAGGTCTTCATGTGAAAGTCTCTCGGGTATCTTGCATTCAAAATAAATATTTAGACTCTTCCATTCTCTGGTGTCTGTAAATCCGCTACGAATCCCTGAGTGGGAGTCGGCGTATTCTATATATGGCTTGATGTCGTATATAGGCGTGCCATTAGCGATGTCTGCCCCGAGGACTTCTATTATCCCCTTTTGGGGAATAATTCTTTCGATTTTTACGGAACTGAGTCCAATTGGATTAGGACGATACGGAGAGCGTGATGCGAATACTCCTATACGTTCATTTCCACCAAGTCTCGGAGGCCTTACTGTCAGTTTGTCGTGGGATGAATCCTCTCGGTTGAGGTGGAATCCCCATATTAACCATATATAATCGAATCCTTCGAGCCCTCGCAGAGCTTCCTCTTGTCTGTATTTCTCTATAAGTACGATTTCGCCATGCAGACTTTCAGCAAGTCCAGACTGTCGTGGAAGGCCAAACTTGCCTTCTATAGGTGAATGGAAATATGCGATGGGCTCAATATTCATCGGATTTTAATCTATTTGGCTGGAGTGGCGGTTGTGTCAGCCATCTCTTCTTTCTGGCTACCGTTTGCTCCCACCTCGCGCATATATCTATCGTAAAGTGCGTTGAAGTCCTGAAGATACTTCTTGTTTAGAGGTTCGGATGCTGGGGAGTTGAGTGAAAGTGGGTCAATAGGTTTCCCGTTTTCCCAGATTCTGAAGTCAAGATGAGGGCCTGTGGCAGTGCCAGTCGCGCCAACGTACCCTATGACCTGACCTTGAGATACTCGTGTGCCGACCTTGATTCCTTTTGCAAATTTGGAAAGGTGCATGTATGAACTTTCGTAGCCGCGCATATGCTTGATCTTGATGCGGTTGCCTCCGCCTGTCCCGTCCCATCCGCATTTGGTGACAACTCCGTCTCCTATGGCTTGAACTTCAGTGCCCGTAGGTGCTGCATAGTCAACAGCGGTATGGGCTTTGACTTTCCCTGTGACAGGATGTTTACGGCTATAGGAGAATCGGCTGCTGATGCGGTTATATTTAAGAGGGGCTTTAAGGAACATTCGTTTGAGGCTAACTCCGCCTTTATCCCAGTAAGTCCTACTTGAGCCTTCTCCTGTATTGAATAGTACGGCAGCCACCTCCTTTCCGTCTTTGCCATTGAAAAGACTGAAGCGAACGGTATCGATGGAGACAACCTCACCGTCACAGACACTCTGGTCATAGATGATTCTGAACCTGTCTCCCTGCTGGAGGGTGAAGAAATTGATGCTCCACTGATATATGTCAGCGAGATTCATTATGAGGTTTGGACTGGCTCCAGCCGATATCATATCGTTCCATAGCGAAGAATTTATAGTGACATCGGCGAGTCGTCTTTGTTTTTCTACAGGCTTGCTATAGTTCCATACGTCAAGCGTGTCAACGCATCTGAATACCGTAGACTTTACCATATCCTGCTCATAGACAACATATTGCAGTGTATGAGTTCCGCCGAGAGTATCGTAGTAGGCTCGTACTTGATTACCTGCCTTGAGCTTGCGTAAGTCAAGGACGGTGTCGCATAGCGTGGTGAGTCTATATGAGTCTTGTGCACCGAGACCAAGCCTTGACATGAGTGTGGAGAAAGTCTCCCCACTTCTGAGGCTTGTACTATCCACTTCAAGATGGCTGAATCGGAATCCGATGGCTGGTATCTGCTCTTCTTCTTTTTCGGCTGCTGCATCCGCTTTCCTATTTCCGCATGAAGATGCACCGATGATGACAGAGAGAGCGGCTGCCATAATCGCATATAATGTTGATTTTCTCATTTCAATGAGTTACTTGATCAGATTGCCCAAGATGCTTCGTGTGAGTGTCCGTAGAGCGCTTGAGGTGGCATTGTTGATAGCCTTTCCAGCTATCGCTTTTCCTGTAGTTGTCTTGCTCTTTTTGCCTGTGACAGCATTGGCGGTAGCTGTACCGACGCTTCGGGATACGCTTGATATAGCCGCTGTGGCAGCAGCCGTGAGTACGGCTCCACCTATCTTTCCGAGAGTGCTTCCCCTTACGCCTCCTTTTTCTTGCCGTACTGCCTTCTGCTCTGATAATGCTTGTTGTTCCGCTGCCCTGCGCTCGCTATCCTGAAGAAGGATCTCAAAGGCGGATTCCCTGTCGATAGACTGTTCGTATTTCCCTTTTACTGAACTTGCATTCATGATGTCAAGCCGCTGTCCTGCAGTGATGGCTCCAATCTGGCTAAGCGGGAACACGATTTTCGCACGTTCCACTACAGCCGGTGCGCCGTTCCCCTCAAGGAAACTGACGAGGGCTTCTCCTGTGCCAAGGTTCATGATGGCATCTTCCGTCTTGAAAGATGGGTTGGCGCGGAATGTCTCTGCTGCTGCCCGTACTGCTTTCTGGTCTTTCGGCGTATAGGCTCTAAGCGCATGCTGTATGCGGTTGCCAAGCTGTCCAAGTATTGAGTCTGGAATATCAGTCGGATTCTGTGTGATGAAATATACTCCCACTCCCTTGCTTCTGATAAGGCGTATCACCTGCTCGATCTTTGCGACAAGTGCTGGCGCCGTGTCAGTGAATAGCGTGTGGGCTTCGTCAAAGAAGAATACAAGGCGAGGATGTTCCTGATCTCCGACCTCATCAAGCCTTTCGTATATCTCAGAAAGAAGCCATAGAAGGAAAGTGGAGTAGAGTTTGGGATTGAGCATCAACTTGTCTGCGGCAAGTACACTCATGACACCTTTACCATCGATGGTGTCGAAGAGATCCTCGATTTCAAATGCAGGCTCTCCGAAGAATTTATCAGCGCCTTCGTTCTCGAGTGAAAGAAGTGCCCTCTGGATGGCTCCTATGCTGGCTGCGGATACGCTTCCGTAGATCTTTCCGTATTCTGAACTGTTTTCCCCTACATGGCTTAGCATAGCGCGGAGGTCTTTGAGGTCCAGCAGAAGCAATCCCTTGTCATCAGCCACCCTGAACACTATATCCATTACCCCTGACTGAACGTCGTTAAGACCCATGAGACGGCTTAACAGCTGAGGCCCCATTTCGGAAATGGTGGTGCGCATGGGATGTCCCTGCTCTCCGAATACATCGTAGAATCTGGTTGGGCAGCCCGCAAACTGAGGACTCGCGATGCCGAATTCCGCGCACCGTTTTTCTATAAAGCCAGTCATTTTTCCGCTTTGGCTGATGCCGGATAGGTCGCCCTTCATGTCAGCCATGAAGCATGGCACGCCAGCCTGGCTGAAAGTTTCTGCAAGTACTTGGAGGGATACTGTTTTTCCTGTTCCGGTAGCACCTGCGATAAGACCGTGTCTGTTAGCCATGCGTCCGTTGATACATATCGGACCTTGTGGCCCGTGTGCAATATATAATCCTTTTTGCTTGTCGTACATATCTTGTATTTCTAGTTCTGGAGTTCCAACCAACGGGTTTCCAGTTCGTCTATTTCGTTACTTACCTGCTTGAATAGTTCCGCTGCCTCTTTGAGCTTGTCGTATGGCAGAGCCCCGCTATTCATGTCTTTTTCTATGGCTGCCTTCTTCTCTTCGAGCTCCGGAAGTCTTGATTCTATGGATTCGAGCTCGCGTTTCTGGTTAAAACTTAGTTTGCGAGGCTTATCCTCAGCCTTTTTCTCTGGCTTAGCAGAAGATTGTGGCTTGATGGAAGCAATTGAATCTTTTTTCTTAGCTGACTCATAGTCCCGCATATATGAGCGGTATTCGCTGAACGAGCCTATGAAGTCCTTGACTATGCCCTCTCCGCAGAAAACCAGTAGATGGTCTACCACTCTGTCCAGAAAATGGCGGTCGTGACTTACGATTATGAGAGAACCGCCGTATTCCTTGAGGGATTCCTCAAGGATATTGAGGGTCACGATATCAAGGTCATTGGTCGGTTCGTCAAGAATTAGGAGGTTGGGGTTCTTCATGAGGATAGTGAGAAGATAAAGTCTCCTTTTCTCTCCACCGGAAAGCCGAGATACTCTTGTGTTGAGCATATCATGCGGAAAGAGAAATCTTCCCAAAAGCCTTGTGTCTCCTACTATGTCAAGGACCGTGTCGTCCCCGGTAAAGTCCATGCCTTCCTGTCTATAGTAGCCTATGACGAGGGACTCTCCTCTTTCTATGACACCTGACGATGGCTGAAGTACGCCTGTTAGAAGATCGAGGAATGTGGACTTTCCGACGCCATTACGGCCTACGATTCCTACCTTGTCGAATCTCTGAAAATTATAGCTGAATTCTTTCAGCAGACAGCCTCCTTCCCAGAAGTAGGAGACGTCTTTGCAGTTGATTATCTTGGAGCCGAGACGTGATGCCTCTCCCACACCTTCCATGGTCATCTGCTTAGTGGTGTAGGTCTGTGACGCTCTTTCTGAGAGTTCGTGAAAAGCGTTGATGCGATATTTTGCCTTACCGCTTCTCGCGCAAGGAGTGGCATGAATCCACTCAAGCTCGCGTCTGAGAATATTTCTTACCTTGTCGGTCTGCGCATTGTAACTGCTTATCCTTTCATCACGCTTCTCAAGATAGTTCTGATAATCGCCCTTGTATGTGTATACTGCTCCGTGATCGAGTTCCATCACTATATTGCAGACTCTGTCCAGGAAATATCTATCGTGGGTAACCATCAGAAGAGTGCACCTACTACGTTTTAGATAAGACTCCAGATACTCTATGGCTTCGATATCAAGATGGTTGGTAGGCTCGTCCATAATCAGAAACTCCGCCTGCGAAGCCAGCATCTGGCTGAGTGCGACCCTTTTGACTTCACCCCCGGAGAGCTCTCCCATTTTGCGTGTCAAATCGTGGAGCCCGAAGTTGCCCAGGAACTCTTTGGCTTTCTGGGTAAATTCAGCCATACGTTCTTCATCGAAATTATGGGTAAGATCGCGGCTATTGAGAAGTATCTGGTCAAGTATGCCATTCTTCGGGTCGCAGTCGTATTCCTGCTCTAGAAAGGCGATACGTATGTCCTTTAGGAACAGAATCCTCCCTCCCGAGTCGGACTTGTCCTTTCCGGCAAGTATTCTCAGAAGTGATGTTTTCCCGGTTCCGTTGGGGGCGATTAGAGCAATTTTGTCCCCCTCATTCACATTGAATCCTATGTGCTCGAAGAGAATCTTCGGACCATAGGATTTCGAAATATTTTCTATCTGAAGAAATGACGGCATAGGTTACAAGAGTCCAAGCACCTTGTCTCTTGAAAGAAGACAATCACCTACAGATGCTGCCTTGCGGTCGAGCGTGGATAGGACTATGGATGTGTCTGAAGAAACCTTGGAGAGGGACAGCCTATTGACTGCTGTCTTGATAGGCAGTAGAAGATAGTCTTTTCCTACTATCAGCCGTCCTCCGATTACCACTAGGCCCGGGTTGAAGATGTTTAGTACTCCTGATATGCCTCGTCCGAGAATGTCTCCCACCTTTCCGATACAGTCTATTGCCAACACATCTCCCTCTTCAACTGCTTTGAGGATTTCATCAAGTTCAATATCCCCTTTCCTTTGGTATATGTTCAACAGAGAGGATGAGTGACCGTTTTTCAGTTTCTCTACCATCATTCTATGCAATGCGGATCCAGAGGCACCTGTCTCAAGACAGCCCACCTTTCCGCAACGGCAGATGATGTCATTGTTCAGGGCAGGGAAGTGCCCGAGTTCTCCGGAATAGCCAGACTTGCCATAATAAAGCCTTCCGTCAGCAATGATACCCATGCCGAGCCCCCAGCTGATATTGATGAAAATCATATTCTTGTCGGCTTTGTGTCCGAGGGTCATATATTCACCGTAAGCCATGGCCCTTGAGTCATTTTCTATGGTGACAGGAACATTGAATTCTTTCTGGAATATGCTCTTCAGGGGTATATCGTCACTTACGAAATAGGTAAGACTATAACCTTTCTCTGGATTTACCCTTCCAGAAAGGCTTACGCCTACACCGAGAACCTTAGTCCAAGGCACGCCGCACTTGGTGACTTCGTCCTTAACCATGCGGCAGATGGTTCTAAAAGAAAGTTCGCTGGCTTCAAGGACGAACTCAATGTCTTGGATGAAATTGACTGTTTCACCCTTGAAATCGCTTATGGCAATATGGAAATGGTGTCGTGCAATATCTACGCCTACAAAATATCCGGCTTGAGGATTGAGACCGTATACACTTGGCCTTCTGCCTCCTGAAGTACCGACTTTTCCTTCATCCTGAATGAAGTTGTCGTCTATAAGTTCTCCGATTAGTTTAGTTATTGTTGGTACACTGATTCCAAGAGCTCGGCTGAAATCCGCGATGCTGTAGTTGTTGTGGATGATGCAGAGCCTGAGAATTTCTCTCTTGACGCTGGCATTCTTGCCTGTAGTATCACTGAGAAAGGATTGTGTCATATATGTAATTTATTATTCTGCAAAAATATAAAAATTTTTATATATTTGCGAATTATTTGCGAAAGAATTAAGTAATGTTTTTGGGGAAGTTCTTTAAAAGGCTCAAATCTGCCAAGTTGTCCATGCGCTCCAAGCTGGTGTTGAGCCTTCTGTCCATAGCAGCAATACTCTTGGTGTCATCCACGATTTCAGTGCTTGAGTATCGGAGCATGAGCAATTATGTATCAGAGCTTATCGCAGATGATATCAGTAGCATAAATGTGGCCAATAGGCTTTCTGATATGACCAACCAGTACAATCTTCAGATTCTTGAGTCTATTGGGGAAGAGGAGGAGGCTGAACTGCCTGAGTTTGACGCGGATTACTTTACTTCCCATTGTGATTCTCTTAGGATGAGTCCGTCTACCAACAGAATCTATCCTATGGCCGACTCCGTGATGTACTCGTATGCTGCATTTATGCTGACGTCTAAGGAACTTGAGGGTGTGGTTTCTACATCTTTTCTAGATACGCGAGACTGGTATTTTAACAGGCTTCAGCCGCGGTTTGACCGACTTACAGAAGATATAGACAGGCTGACAGATGGAATATACAAGGATCTGGAGAAGAATTCTGCCACTTTTGAGCGCGGATTCTATCGAAGTATTATTCCAGGAATAGTGGCAGTAGGTGTAGGCCTCCTGCTCGTGCTTATGTTGTTGTTTTTCATCCTTGCATTTTATGTCAATCCGCTTTACCGGATGCTTGACGGTCTGAATGCATATCGTGCCAGTGATAAAAAATATTCTGTGAGATTTGAAGGGGATGACCAATTGTCAGAACTCAATGATGGTATTTCTGAACTGGCTGGAGAAAACCAGCAACTTCGCCGTCGTATCAGGGAGATAAGGAAATGAATTGGAAAGTAATCAGCAGAAACATCGGCTACGCACTTCTTGTGAGTGCGCTTTTTATGTTTCTGTCTGTGCTTGTGTCCATGTCTGAGGGCAATGACTCTGCTTTGGCGGCACTTGCCATATCGTTTACAATCACTTTCCTGGTTGGCGTGTTCCCATTTATCTTTGTCCGTAAGTCAGAAGCAATCAGCCTTAAGGAAGGATATGTGATTATCACGCTATCGTGGCTCATGTCATTTATATTCGGCATGTTGCCTTATGCATTGTGGGGTGGCCCTTTTTCTCTTGTGAATGCGTGGTTCGAGTCTGTGAGTGGGTTTACGACATGTGGGTCCACCATTCTTGACAATATCGAGGCGCTTCCCAAGAGTTTGCTCTTTTGGCGCTCTTCCACGCATTTCATCGGTGGTTTGGGAGTCGTGGTGTTCTTGCTTCTCATTATTCCGGAGTCAAGTCCTATGAGGATGAGACTTACCAATATGGAACTTACGTCCTTGAGCAGAAGCGGTTACTCTTCAGGAACAAATAAGGTAGTCTATATTTTCGCCTACGTATATCTTGCTATTGCAGCGGCTGCCTTTTTATGCTATATTTTGGCTGGAATGAGCCCTTTTGATGCTATCTGCCATGCAATGAGTGTGGTGGCAACCGGTGGATTTAGCACCAGAAATGCGTCTATCGCTGCTTTTGACTCACGTTGGGTGGAGATTATTACCATGATTTTCATGTATCTTTCGTCTCTTCATTTCGGCGTGCTGTATATGACAGTCGTGTCCAGATCCCTTCGTCCGATGAGGAATCCTATCTTTAAGTTTTACACGATTTCAGTGTTAGTTGTCTCTTTTATCCTTGCCGTAGGTCTTCGCTTTAACGGCATCTGTGAAGGCTGGGGAGAGGCTTTTTGGAAGGGAACTTTCAGCACTCTTGCCATATCTTCTACTACGGGATTTGCTATACTTGACAATGCCCTTTGGCCTGACTGGATGTCCATTATGTTGGTGTGTGTGGGTATTGTCTGTGGCTGCTCCGGCTCTACTTCCTCTGGTATTAAAGTGGACAGACTTCTTATTCTCTTCAAGTCTATAGGCAGATATGTCAACAATATCCTTCACCCTTATTCTGTCAACGAGGTGCGTCTTGGAAAGCATATACTTAGGGACGATGAAGTGTCTCCTCATCTGCTGTATCTAGCACTTTACGCACTTGTCGTGGTGGTGTCAGTGTTTTTGCTGATATGTACAGGGATTGATGTGGAGAACTCCGTTGCCGGTACCGTGTCGACTCTTGGAAATGTTGGCCCCGCTACTGGTGCAATGGGAACAATGGGGTCTTTTAATCACATGACTGTGGGGGCTAAACTGATATTCTCGATGGATATGTTTCTCGGGCGAATCGAAATTTATCCTGTGCTTGCTGTAGTCGGCATGATTGTGGGGAGGAGGCGCAAATGACCGGCCGCTCTGAGTTCCTTTACGAGCGCTTCCTGAAGAAGTTTGCCTTTGATCCTACCATTTGTCAGGACAGGCTTTTTCAAGAATTGGCCGACTTTATGACTTGCGATGATGCTGATATTATGGTGGTCAATGGGTACGCTGGTACTGGAAAGACGAGCGCGATGGCTTCTGTAGTTGCTGCCTTGAGGGAACTGGGGACTCTGTCGGTTCTTTTGGCTCCTACTGGACGGGCTGCAAAAGTTCTTTCTGGTATCTCCAAAAGGCCTGCATATACCATACACAAGCACATTTACAGGCAGAAGTCTGTGGGAGATGACGGGTACGGTAAGTTTTCGCTCGCACCCAATAAGAGTAAAAACGCCCTTTTCGTGGTGGATGAGGTGTCGCTTATCGGTATGGATACTGCCCAGGGGCAGCAGGGAGCATTATTCGGGACAGGTAATCTTCTTGAAGATCTGGTGGATTTCGTGAGGTCAGGTGTAGGATGTCGCCTTGTGATGATGGGGGATTCCGCACAGTTGCCGCCTGTCGGACTTGATTCTTCCCCGGCTCTGAATAGTAGTTTTATGGAAGGATTCGGTGGGGTGCGGTATTGTGAACTCACATCTGTCGTACGTCAGGAGAAGGAATCTGGGATTCTTCGCAATGCCACTATTCTTCGGGAGCTGATTGCTTCTGGGGCTGCGGAGTCTGGTATGGATTCGTTGCCTATGGATCTTAATGGCGTGGATGATATTGTAAGGGTGTCTGGTGGAGAGCTGGTGGATACTTTGACGGATGCATATTCGCGCTTTGGGGAGGATGGTACGATGGTTCTATGCCGTTCCAATAAGCGGGCGATCCGGTATAATATGGGTATTCGGTCGATGGTCCAGTTCAAGGAGGAAGGGCTTGTAAGGGATGATAAACTGATGATAGTCAAGAATTGTTATCAGTTTGTGGAGAACGTAAAGGGACTGGATTATATCGCCAATGGAGACATGGCGCGGCTTGTGCGCATTGGCGGATTTGAAGAGAGGTATGGGCTGCACTTTGCTGATGCTACCCTTTTCTTCCCTGATTATGATGCGGAGGTTAATGCAAAGGTCTGTCTTGATACACTGGAGTCCGAATCTGCAACGCTTAGTTACGAGCAGCAGAATGCCTTGTATCAAGGTGTTAGTGCCGATTATTCGGATAGGGGAAGTAAGAAAAGAATCTGGGATGCTGTTCGAGAAGATAAATATTTCAATGCGCTTCAGTTGAAATATGCTGATGCCATCACCTGTCATAAGTCACAGGGAGGGCAGTGGGACTGCGTGTTCGTGGATTGTCCTTTTTGGCAGGACCAGTATGGAATAGAGGATCTTAAATGGCTGTATACGGCACTTACGCGTGCGGTAAAGCAGGTCTATCTTGTAAACTTTAAAGACAATTGTTTCGTATGAGGAAGGTATTTCTGATACTTTGTACTTCGCTTTGTGCTATGTCATTGTGTGCAGCGCAGGATAGGAATGTTACGGTCTCACCTGATGGAAAAATGTGCGCTTTTACGAGGGATAATGATTTGTGGATAAGGAGCGTGTCTGATTCTGTGGAGACAAGGATTACTTATGATGGCAGTGATGTTATCTTGAATGGCTACGCCTCTTGGGTGTATTATGAGGAGATCTTCGGACGATCCTCCAATTATAGGGCATTTTGGTGGAGCCCGGATTCTAAGAGAATAGGTTTCTATCGTTTTGACAATTCTCCTGTATCGGTATTCCCCATTTTCTCTCCTTTCGGACAGAACGGGGAACTCCGTATGACGAGGTATCCTAAGGCGGGTCAGGCTAACCCTTCTGTACGTATCGGTATTGCTGATGTTAGCAATCCAGGTAATGCAAGTATAGTATGGGCTGATTTTTCTGAAGACGAGGATCAATACTTTGGAACACCGTTCTGGGGAGCTGATTCCAAAGAGCTATATGTGAGCCGTGAGCCGCGTAGGCAGAATGTCCTTGATATGTACGCTGTCAGTGTATCCGACGGAAGCAGGCGTTCTGTATATCACGAAGAGTATCCTACGTGGGTTGAATGGATAGAGGGAATGATATTTTCCGACAAAGGCTTATATATGGCTCGTAATTTCGAGACTGGGTGGGAACAGATCTATTTTCTTGGGTATGATGGAACTTTGAAAAGACTCTCGTCTGGTGAGAATTGGGATATTAGCCTTGTGAAGGTGGATGAGAAGAAAGGGAATGTGTGGTTTACCGCCAAGAGGGATTCGAGGCTTCATACTTCTTTATATAAGCTCGACCGTAAAGGACGTATTACTGCACTTACTGATCCTGAGTATAATCTGTCTGGATTGAAAATCTCTGATGATGAAAGAACTTTTACCGCTTCTCTTTCGACTTCAAGCAAGCCGGCTCGTAAAGTTGAGGGACGTATGGATAAGTTCGTTCAGAAGTGGATTGAGGATGAGAATCCTTCCCTGCTTGAAGGCCACCCTCTTCCGAAGATCGTCAAGATAGAAAATGATGGGTATGACCTATATGCATTGATGTCGCTCCCGGAAAACTTTGACCCGGATAAGAAGTATCCAGTGGTTATGCAGCTTTATGGTGGCCCTGGCACTCCATATGTGAGAGATAGGTGGGGGGATCGTGATGCTTCTGATGACTGGTGCTACCACAATGGTATTATTTATATTGTCACTGACCCTCGTTCTTCTGGTGAGAATGGGCGTAAAGGTATGGATGAAGCATTCGGGCGTATGACTGTGGTGGAGCTTGGAGACTATATCTCGTGGGCTAAGTGGCTGAGGTCCTTGCCTTATGTCGATGGTTCAAAGATAGGGGTTGAGGGATTCTCCTTTGGAGGTACCACTACCGCTATGCTTGTGCTCCGTTATCCGGAGTATTTCTGCTGTGGAATTGCTGGCGGGGGAGTGTATGACTGGCGCCTTTATGATTCGCATTATACGGAGCGTTTTATGGATACTCCGCAGGCTAATCCGGATGGCTATAATATTGCCTCTGTGCTGAGTTATGTTCCTGAAATAAAGAATCCTGGGGCGCTGAAACTCACTCATGGTACTGGTGATGATAATGTGCATTTTCAGAACACGCTTCTGCTGGTGGATGCTCTTCAAAAAGCTGGAATCCAGTTTGAATTGATGATATATCCAGATGGAATGCACGGATACCGTGGTGCTCAAGGTCGCCATTCCGCCGAGGCGGATCATCTCTTCTGGTCAAGACATCTACTTGAGGATAGATAGTCTTCCGCGCACATTGCGCCACCCTTTACATATTTGTCATTTAAAGTGCCCTAAGGTTTCCGGGTGACTATAAGGAGTCTGGTTGATGGCGCGCTGCACCCAAATATGTGATATGGACCTCCGCCTTTCGAGTTAAGTTTCCGTTGCAATTCTTCACTGGAAAGAGGAAGGTTTTTGGCGCTTACTTCAGCATGAGGGTATGTCTCCCCGAGTTCCTTGATGGTGCGTCCGCAGAATTCTCGTATTTCGCTTATGACGAAGATCTTGAAAAAAGGCAGGAACTCTTCTGTGGGTTGTCCGGCTGGGGCAATATAAAGATGGGTGGTTGGTGCTATTTTGCCGATGCCAAACCTTTGGCATAGCAACTTGAATGCTCCGGTCTTCATGATTGCAGCTTTGGGCTCAAGGAGTATGTCTCCAGGATGAGGTGTATGGCAGATGTTTATACGAGAAATAGCCTCTTCGTGCGGTGAGAAACGGAACGTCCCTAAGTCCGATCCATTCTCATCAAGGTCTGTGGCGAAAATGGTCGGCTTGTCGGTGCTTTCGGCGTTTGGCTCGTCGGCAGTGCACGAACTTAATATGCACAGAAGTTCCTTAACTTCTGACTTTACTGACACGATGTGCATTTCCCTAATGATGGGGCCAAGTCTTGAGGTGAGCATGGTTAGATCTGCCATGGGGGAGAGCTTGAGCATAATTGTTTTGGCCCTGGTGAAAAGAACTGGAAGTAAGAGTGTTATGTCCGGTGTGCAGTCCTCGAGAAGAAATACTTTCTTTCCAAGCCCGTCGCGTCGTGCCGGGTCCGCATAGAACATGTCGCATTCGGGAAAGACGGTGCTGATGGAAACTTCTTCGCATCGTAATTCCACGTTTGAAATGCCAAGTTTCGCGAAATTACTTCTTGTTGCTGATGAGAGCGTGTCGGAGCGCTCGTAAGATATGACTTGTCTTGCGATTCTTGAAAAGGCCCAACTGTCTGCGCCTAGCCCGCAAGTGAGGTCACAGATAACAGGCTTTCCCTTGAGAATTTCCTTTGCCAATGATGCCTTGAAGATGGCTGTGGCTTCTGACGAACATTGCTCAATGGAGAGGGAAGACGGCAATTCTATGCCTTCAATACCATTCCATGAAGGAATCTTCCTCATGATTTTGCGCCTTGCTTCATCCTTCGATTCTTCAAGAAGAATGGAAAAACTTTTTTTTTGTTTCTTCATGCCAAAGACAAATATAAGAATATTAAGCCATACTTTTCGATGAAATTCTTGGTTTTCTTTGTATAAAGAGCTATATTTATCAGTTGATTGTATACTAAAACATTCTACCAATGAAAGATTTTGAATTGAAAGCCCAGAGCTGGTTGGATGGAGATTTCGACCAGAAGACAAAGATGCAAGTGATTCAGCTTCGCAATACGGATCCAGCCGGATTTGAAGATGCATTCTATAAGAATTTGGAGTTTGGAACCGGAGGCCTGAGAGGTATAATGGGAGTCGGGACCAATAGGATGAACAAATACACGGTGGGGATGGCCACGCAAGGACTCGCCAATTATATTTTGTCGCACTGTGAGGGGGATGATTTAAAGGTCTGTATCTCCTATGATTCCAGGAATAATAGTAAGGAGTTTGCCCGTATAGCGGCTGACGTATTGTCTGCAAATGGAATCAATGTCTATATTTTTGATAATATCAGGCCCACGCCGGAGATGAGTTATGCTGTAAGGCTAAAGGGGGCTGTTGCTGGAATAATGATAACGGCTTCCCATAACCCTAAGGAGTATAATGGATATAAAGTCAGCTGGTCTGATGGAGGGCAGGTGACTGCTCCGGTGGATAAGGAGATTGTGGCAGAAGTGGCTAAGATAACGGATCCGTCTATGGTGAAGTTCGAGTCTGGACTACGTTGTGGGGAAATATTGACTATGGGAGCTGATGTGGATGAATGTTATCTTCGTGACCTTCTTTCTCTTAGTCTAAGCAAAGAGCTATGTGCCAAGCATTCTGATCTGAAAATCGTTTATACACCTCTTCATGGATGTGGAGTGCGTCTTGTCCCTGAAATACTTGGACGACTTGGGTTTAAGAATATTATTCATGTTCCGGACCAGGATGTTTCGGACGGAAACTTCCCAACAGTAATTTCACCAAACCCGGAAGAACCAGCTGCCCTAAAGATGGCTATTGATATAGCGGATAAGACTGGTGCTGATCTTGTGATGGGCACGGATCCAGATGCGGATAGACTTGGGATTGCGGTTCGTGACAATGAAGGAAAGATAGTTCTCCTTAATGGTAACCAGACAGCTTCGATTCTTACTTACTATATTCTACGCCGAAGAGCTGATCTTGGAACTCTCGGAAAAGGGAAGTATGTGGTTAAAACCATTGTTACTACCGAGTTGATAAGCGAAATTTGCGCGAAGTTCGGAGTTCCGGTATATAACGTCCTTACTGGATTCAAGTACATTGCAGAGGTTGTTAAGCGCCGTGAGCAACTTGGGGAAGAATTTGTGTGCGGAGGTGAAGAAAGTTACGGCTTTAATGTTGGGCAGTTCGTGCGTGATAAGGACGCGCAGGTTAGTTCTATGATGGTGGCAGAGTGCGCCGCATGGGCGGCTGAGCAGGGATTGACTTTGTATCAGTTACTTCAGAATATTTATAAGGAATTTGGTTACCGTAAGGAAGGTCTCGTGTCCGTGGTCCGTAAGGGAATATCTGGGGCGAGGGAGATCCAGCAGATGATGGTAGATCTTCGGTCAAATCCTCCTAAAGAGTTGTGCGGCTCTCCAGTGGTTAAGGTCGTTGACTATTTGGAACCAGAAAAGACTGGGCAACCGTCATCAAATGTGGTTCAATTCTTCGATAAAGACGGTGACGTAGTGTCAGTGCGTCCATCAGGTACCGAGCCGAAAATCAAGTTCTATTTCGGTGCCAAGGGAGAGGATGCTGATGCCAAGATTGAGGCGCTTAAGCGGCAGTTCTGCGAGTAGAAGCCTTGTGATATTTGCATAGGGATGCGAGGGTACAACTCTCGCATCTCGGCTTTATGGCTGTGCATGTGTACCTGCCATGCAGAATCAGCCAATGGTGGGCCCTGGGTCGCAGTTCCGGGGCGAATCCTTCTTCAAGGTCCTTTTCGACTGCAAGAGGAGTCTTTCCTGATGAGAGACCAATCCTACGGGATACACGGAATACGTGAGTGTCTACTGCTATTACAGGCTCTCCCCATGTGATGGATGCTACTACGTTGGCAGTCTTGCGCCCGACTCCTGGAAGCGTCATTAAGTCTTCAATACTTGTAGGAATCTCCCCATGGAAGTCTTGAACTATCTTTTGTGCGGCTTCCAGAATGTGGGTCGCCTTGCTGTTGGGGTATGAGATGGACTTGATCAAGCCAAGTATTTCCTCGTGCGAAGCTTTGGAGAGAGAAAGGACATCTGGGAAATGGCTGAAGAGTGCTGGAGTGGTCATATTGACACGTTTGTCCGTGCACTGGGCAGAAAGCATCACGGCAATCAAAAGCTGATATGGACTATCGAACTTCAACTCCGACTCGGCATCCGGCATGGTGTGGCTGAATGTCTCAATGATGGACTCAAAGAGTTTTTTCTTCGCACTTCTCATCTTTTATCTCAAAAATTCGCCCTGGATATCTTTCGGTAATGGAGCGGTTATGTGTGACCATAATGATGGCGGTTCCTTGCTCCTCATTAATGCTGCGCAGTAATTTAAGTATGCTCTCTGCTGTCTCCTCGTCAAGATTGCCAGTAGGCTCGTCCGCAATTATCACCTGCGGAGAGTTGAGCAGGGCTCTGGCTATGGCTACACGCTGCTGCTCGCCGCCGGATAGCTGGTGTGGCATCTTATGGGACTTTGTCTGCATTCCTACTGACTTGAGGGCATCATCGATTCTTCCGTTTATCAAAGTCTCATCTTTCCATCCGGTGGACTTGAGTACAAACGAAAGGTTGTCATGAACCGTTCTGTCCATAAGCAGCTGGAAATCCTGAAAAACGACACCTATTTTCCTTCTCAGAAAAGGAATATCCTTTCTTCGTAATTCTGCGAGATTGTATCCGCATACCTGTCCATCTCCGTTTCCGAGACGGTTTTCTGCAATTATAGTCCTTATGATGGAGGTCTTTCCTGTACCGACTTTCCCGAGAATATAAACGGTTTGTCCACTCAATACATCCATATTCAGACCATAGACTACTGTGTTCTCGCCGTTGATGATATCGGCGTTGTGAAAGGATATTAACGGTTCGCTCTTTTCTTCCATAAAAGGTCGTTTTTTCTTGTCTGGCTGCAAATATAGTGGGATTTTTTAGTAAATTTGTAGATTACGAAATCGAATGTTTATGAAAAAAGTGAGAATATTATCGGGTGTGTTGGCCTTATGCCTCTTAGGCTTCGGAACATACCTTCCTGCCAAGGCCTCTGAAGATGACTTCAAGGTGGCAGAAGACTTGTATAGACGTGGGCTCTATGATGAGTCGCGCACATTGTTTGAGTCTATGCCTGCTAGCCCTGTGTCAGAAGGATACATTGTGTTGTGTGCCCTCAAGACCAGAAGTGCCGGCTATGACGACCTAATGGGAGCGTATGAGAGGAAATATGGTAAAACAATTCTTACTAGTGACATCCGATTGGAGAATGCAAGACTTCTGTTTGATGACGGACTGTATGCAGAGGCTGGCCTGGAATTCTCTAAGGTGGCTTCTAGTGCCATCTCCAAGCAGGATATGCCGGAATATGTATTCAAATGTGCATTCTGTGAGTATTCTCTAGGCCGCTATTCTGAAGCACTTCAGTTCTTGACACTACTTGATGCGTTGGAATATTCCAGGTACAGCGCTCCGGGGTATTATATGCAAGGACTTATACAGTATAATAATGAGGACTTCGTGTCTGCTGAGAAGTGCTTTAAGAAATCAGCTTCAGATAGTCGTTTTAAGGAACTTTCGGAGTTCTATATTGTCGACTGTGAGTTTAGCATGAAGAACTATGAATTTGCTGCAAAAGAGGGGGAACGACTGTATGCCACTGCGCCTGAGGGCCGTAAGGAAAGGCTGGCACGTATCGTTTCAGAGTCAAGTCTCGTATTGGGTGACAACCAGAAAGCACGCGAGTATTATGACGGTTCTGTTAAGACTGAGATGACTCGTAGTGATTATTTCTATGCTGGCTCAGTGATGTATTCCGTTCGTGATTATAAGGCGGCTATCGACAACTTTAGTAAAATGACCGACCGAAGCGATTCTCTTGGCCAGATTGCCAATTATCATCTTGGTAATTCATATCTTAAAATTCGCAATCAGGTAGCAGCTATGAATGCGTTCAAGTCAGCCTCGGACGTGTCGTTTGACCCTCAGATTACGGAGGATGCCTTGTTTAATTATGCCAAACTCGCATTTGATCTGAACAAAGATACGAAGGGTTTCACTCAGTACATCAAGCGCTATTCGACTTCTTCCAAGGGTGCACAGATTTATGGTTACATGGCTCTGGCTGCCCTCTATGATAGAGATTATGCTGCTGCGGTAGACGCATACGACAATATCGACATATTGTCTTCAGATATGCAAAATAACTACACTAAGGCCAATTTCCTCCGTGCCGAGCAACTCTTCGCAGGAAACTCCTATCGGGATGCAATACCATTCTACAAGGCTACTGCATATTATTTGCCTAAATCTGACCGCTTGGCTCAGATGGCCAAGTATAGGCAGGCCGAGGCGAACTACATGACCGGGAACTACCTGGAGGCAGAACGAGGCTTTACGGATCTTTATAATGCCTCGGCACTTGAGTCCTTAGTTCAGGGGAAGTTGCTTACTTATAATGCCGGGTATAGTTGCTTCAAGCAGAGAAAATATGATGAGGCTGCCAGATGGTTCGATAAGTATATCCAGTCTGGAAATCCTCTCTATCGTGAGGATGCGATGAATCGCCGCGCTGACTGTGACTTTGGGCGTAAAAATTACAAAGAGGCTATATCATCGTATCAGAAAGTGCTGAACGAATTTTATGCTCCCGATGATATCTATCCGTATTATCAGCAGGCGCTTTCTTATGGACTTGCCGGAGATAAGAAGAGAAAAGTATCAACGCTTCTTCACGTGGAAGATGCTTCTAGCGAAGCTCCGTTGTATGCAGAGGCCTACTATGAATTGGGTAAGGCACAGATGGACAATGGGAATAACAATGATGCCATTAGGAGTTTTACCCATCTTAAGGAAAATGTCTCCGATGCTGCCTATAAGGTTAAGGCGACCATTGGCCTTGGAATGGTGTATCGCAATATGAGCAAATATGAGAAGTCGCTTGAGTGCTATAAGTCAGTGGTGGAGTCAATGCCGGGCAGTGAGTATGCGGAGGAATCAATGATTGCCATTGAATCCATTTATCATAAGATGAAGAAGCCGGAGAAGTTCCTTGAGTATGTGGAGGCCAATGACCTTGCGCTCAAGAGAACTGATGCTGAGAAAGAAAAGATGTATTTCAGTACTGCCGAGCAGCTTTATCTTTCTGGAAATTATCAGCAGGCTATCGCTACACTGGGTAAATTCATTGAGAATTATCCGCAAAGTCCGGATATGACTCAGGCTGTCTTCTATTTGGCGGAGTCTTATCGTGAGACAGGAGATAAGGAAAAGGCCTGTGCTGAGTACGCCAAGGTGATGAATGCTGAGTCATCACTCTCGTTTGTGGAAATGTCCAAACTCCGGTATGCCCAGTTGTCTTTTGACCTGCAGAGGTACTCTGATGCTTATAACGGGTATCTGGCGCTGTCTGAAACTACTAGAATAGAGAACAACAGGACTGTTGCTAGAGAGGGAATGATGCTTTCTGCTTACAAAAGTAAGGACTATGACAAGGCTGTGATAGCGGCAACGGCTGTCGTTTCTGATGTTGATGCCGATAAGGATACCAAGACTGAAGCCAAGTATATAAAGGCCAAGTCTCTTCTTGCTACCTCCAAGAGATCTGAAGCAATGAAACTTTTCGCTGAACTTGGGGCTGTTCCATCATCTCCTCGCGGGGCGGAGTCCAAGTATCTTTTGATACAGAACTTATTTGATACAGCTGATTTCGATGCAGTGGAGAGTGAAGTTTACGATTTCTCACAAAAGTCTGGCAATCAGTCTTATTGGCTTGCGAAGGCTTATCTTGTACTTGGAGACTCTTTCGTGGAAAGGGGACTGTATGATCAGGCTAAGGCCACGTATGAGAGCATCGGTGAGGGTTATCAGGCTCCTTCTGCCGGAGATGATATCGCAGATAACGTAAAGAAGAGACTTGATCGTCTCGCAGGCTTAATGGAAAATTAGTATGCACAAGAAAATATTATCTGGTGGGCTGGTGCTCACAATCGCGGTTTCGTTGGCCGCCCAAAATATCAATCAGTCGGTACAAGTGACGAATGATTATGAGACGAGGTTCGCGGATTTTAAAAAGTCCTCGCCCGAACTGGTGCTCCCGGACTCTTTGTTCGCCTTTGACTACAATTTCGACTATTCGGTGTTTGATACTCCATATAAAGGTTCCTACGAATTTACCCCATATAATGTGGAGATTGTGCCGCAAGCTCTTTCTTATGACGGAAGCAAGTTCTTTTTGAAGGCAGGGGCTGGCTACACCTTAAGGCCGAGGCTTGATGTCGTTTATACTCCTGTTCAGAGCCGGAATGTGGCCATGTCGGTATATAACTTCGGCCATGGATATTATGGTTCTCAATTCTATGATTTTTCTGACAAGTTGGGAATTTCTGGCCATTGGTTTATGCCTGCTACTGGTACCGTTACTTGGAACGCCGGCTACGAGGGAATCTTCTCGGGAGTAAAAGAATATAACGGAACGTACCATTCGGCATTTGCCGAATTGGGTATTGAATCTCCTGATAGGGGAGGGTCTTTTTTCGTGTATGGTCTTGACGTGGCTGGGCGCTACGGTGCCGAAAATGTGTCAGAAGGAATGTTGTCACAGGGAGATGTGAAGATGAAAGCCTATCTTGGACCAGTGCTTAACTCAAAATACAGATTCCTTTTGGACTTTAACTTTGATATGATGTCTCTTGGGGATACCAGGCCGGAAATGAAAGACCAGATTGCTAGTTCTGCTGGATTCAGGCCGCATTTTGTATTTACTTCGGGGATTTTCGATATTGACCTGGGGGCGAGACTTGATTTTGTGATGTCTAATGGCTCTCACTTTTTCCCTGCTCCATCGGCAAAGGTGTCTATGGACATTCCTTCTGCATCGATGCGACTAACTGCTTCTTTGGATGGTGGTGCACGGTTGTTGTCTTATTACGGATTGAAGTCATTCAACCATTTCTATCGTTATGCTGTGTCAGATCCAGTGTATGAACGTGAAAGGTATAATTTGGCGGTTGGGCTGCAAGGTGCTATCGGTACATATCTTCAGTACGGCCTGAAGGGTGGCTATGCTGCATATTCAAATTCTCCGCTCGATGCATGGTGTGGGGTTGGCTATGGTGACTATGCCCTCGCGTATGCAAATCTTGACATGAAATGGCGTTCGGAACATTTCCGGTCTGATTTTTCCGCACGTTATGGGTATTTTGACGCGTATGGGTCTATTGCTGCTTTTGCCCCAGCTGCATTCACTTCAGAATTTGACTTTCATTATGCGTATCTCCAACGCCTCGATGCCGGCCTGTTTGTAAAGGCATCGACATTGAGATATGACATCACAGGTGCTCTTCCTGATATTCCTGGGTATGCTGACCTCGGACTCTCTGTCGAGTATTCCTTTTCTCGTGGATGGTCTTTATGGGGTGAAGTTGGCAATCTGCTGTGCATGAAGATTCAGAGACGTCCTGGGCTTATTGAGTCAGGTCCTTATGCTACGCTGGGAATTTGCTTTAAGGTCAAGTGAAAATAATTTAGTATATTTGTAGGATTTTAACATAGTGCAGTCCAAATGATGGAAAAAGAAGATATGAAGAGGGCGGAAGAACAGTATTCCGCTAATAGTATACAGGTTCTTGAAGGTCTTGAGGCGGTGCGTAAGCGTCCGTCCATGTATATCGGAGACATCTCAGAAAGAGGTCTTCATCATCTTGTCTACGAGGTGGTGGACAATAGTATTGATGAGGCTATGGCCGGCTTCTGTGATACTGTTGACGTGCAGATTCTTGAAGGAAATTCTATAAGGGTTAAGGATAACGGACGTGGTATTCCTACTGGTATGCATGAGAAAGAACATCGCTCTGCACTTGAGGTGGTTCTTACGGTGCTTCATGCCGGAGGCAAATTCAGCAAGTCCAGTTACAAGGTATCAGGAGGATTGCACGGAGTCGGTGTGTCATGTGTGAACGCACTTTCTGACAGTCTCGTGGCAGAGGTACACCGTGAGGGAAAGGTATTTGTACAGAACTACTCCAAAGGAAAACCGTTGGGCCCTGTGGAGGTAACAGGCGAGTGCGATGATACGGGTACTATTATCACTTTCCATCCTGATCCGGAGATTTTTACTCAGACAACGGTATATAAGTATGATACTTTGGCTGCACGCCTAAGGGAACTTGCTTTCCTTAACAAGGGCATTCATATTACCCTCACCGACAAGCGAGAGCTGGTGGATGAATTCGTTGAGGATCCAGTAACAGGCGAGTCTAAGCCTACAGGAAAGCAGGTTTATCGCAGCGAGGAGTTCTATTCAACCAAGGGTTTGAGCGAGTTTATCAACTATCTTGATGCAGATGCACAAACCTTGATTCCGGACCCTATTTGCGTGAATTCAGATAAGATTATCCCTATCGATATTGCGCTTCAGTACAATAACGGATATAGGGAGAAAATCTACTCTTATGTCAACAATATCAACACTATAGAGGGTGGTACCCATCTGCAGGGATTCAAGATGGGACTGAGCCGCTCGCTAAAGCAGTATGCCGAGAAGAACAAGCTCTTGGATAAGTTCAAGGGTGACCTTGCTCCAGAGGACTTCCGTGAGGGACTTACTGCGGTGATTTCCGTGAAGGTTGCAGAACCTCAGTTTGAGGGACAGACCAAGACCAAACTTGGTAACCCGGAGGCGACTTCTGCCGTATCTCAGGCTACTTCCGCGGCCATGGAGGCTTATCTTGAAGAGCATCCGAAGGAGGCTAAACTAATTATCGAGAAAGTCGTTCTTGCCGCTACGGCACGTAATGCCGCCCGCAAGGCTCGTGAGATGGTGCAGCGTAAGGGCTATATGTCAGGAGGAGGAATGCCTGGAAAACTTGCAGACTGCTCTGACAGGAATCCTGAAAAGTGTGAGTTGTTCCTTGTCGAGGGAGATTCCGCAGGTGGTACAGCCAAGCAGGGTAGAGACCGTAAGACGCAAGCTATACTTCCGTTAAGGGGTAAGATTCTTAATGTCGAGAAAGCCACTGGAGACAGAGCTTTTGATTCAGAGGAGATTAGGAATATTTATACGGCGCTCGGTGTTACCGTGGCTCAGGAAGATGAGAATGGAGAGAAACACATGGATCTCAGTAAACTCCGTTATCATAAGATTGTGATTATGACCGATGCTGATGTGGATGGCTCTCATATTGCTTGTCTTATTCTTACATTCTTCTTCAGGTATATGTTTGACCTCATAAAGAACGGTTATGTATATCTTGCAACTCCGCCGCTTTACTTGGTAAAGAAAGGGAAAGAGGAAGTTTATTGCTGGACAGAGCAGCAGCGTGAGGAAGCTGCTCTTGCTTTGGGTAAAGGGACAGACAAAGGTTACACGGTACAGAGGTACAAAGGTCTTGGTGAAATGTCCGAGGACCAGTTGTGGGAAACCACTATGAATCCTGCTAAACGTAGGCTCAGAAAGATTACTATTGACAATGCCGCCCAAGCAGAGCGTACGTTTTCCATGCTCATGGGTGATGATGTACCACCTCGCAGGCAGTTCATTGAGGAAAATGCACATTACGCTAAGATTGATGCTTAATATTTGATATATTATGGTAGATATATTTGACAGAATACACAAAGATTCAGGTGGCCCTATCGGCCAGTATCTTGAACAAGCTTTTGGATACTACATGTATCCGCGTCTTGAAGGTGAACTTGGTCCTCATATGATTTTCAACGGGATGCCGGTTCTCAACTGGAGTCTTAACAATTATCTTGGGCTAGCCAATCACCCAGAGGTACGTAAGGCTGATGCTGAGGCCGCTGCACAGTATGGTCTCGCTTACCCTATGGGCGCTAGAATGATGAGCGGTCAGACGAGATATCATGAGAAACTGGAGAAAATGCTTGCCGACTTCGAAAAGAAGGAGGATGCATTTCTTTTTAACTTCGGATATCAAGGTATAGTGTCTACTATTGACGCCCTGACTTCCCGCCACGACGTTATAGTATATGATGCGGAGTGCCATGCATGCCTTCTTGATGGTATCAGACTTCATATCGGAGAGAAATTCAAGTATCGCCACAATAATATTGAAGATTGTGAGAAGGTCCTTGCACGAGCTTGCAGTGTGGCAGAAGAGAATGGCGGTGGAGTTCTGCTTATAACTGAGGGCGTTTTCGGTATGACTGGTGCTCTTGGAATTCTTGATAAGATCACTGCGCTTAAGAAGAAATATCAGTTCCGTATCCTTATTGACGATGCTCATGGTTTCGGCCTGCTTGGTGAGCACGGAAGAGGAACATCAGAGCACTTCGGATGTATGGATGAGGTGGATCTCTATATTGGCGCTTTCGCGAAATCTATGGCGTCTATAGGTGGTTTTGTGGCAGGCCCTCATTACATCATCAATTATCTTCGTGCTAATCTCCGCTCTCAAATGTACGCTAAGTCTCTTCCTATGGCGTTTGTGCTTGGAAATATCAAGCGTTTGGAGATTATCGACTCTCCAGAGGGGGATGAATTGAGAAAGAAATGCTGGGCTATAACTCATGCTATCCAGGACGGATTCCGCAAGGAGGGCTTCGATATTGGAGAGGCTGAGGCTTGTGTGACTCCGGTGCATATCAAGGGAGGAGTTGCTCAGGCTACGAAGATGGCTAAAGACCTCAGAGAGAATTATAAGATTTTCTGCTCAGTGGTGATTTACCCTGTTATCCCTAAGGGAATGGTGATTTTCCGCATTGTCTCAACGGCTGTCCATACAATGGAAGATGTTGAGTACACGCTTAATGCATTTAAGGAGATTAAGGCCAAACTGGATGCCGGTTATTATGACGGTGATGATTTGGCTGCGATGACCATAATGTAATCTCTTGCTAATGACTCGTCCTTCCCTGTCAAAGTTTATTCCTTTAGGACTTATCTTCTTGCTTCTCGCTATTCTTATGCCGAGAAACTCGAAGTTTGCCTATGATTACAGGAAAGGACGGGAATGGAAGTATGAGACTCTGTTCGCGGAGTTCGACTTCCCTATATACAAGACTGCGGAGCAGATAAGGGAAGAGTTATCTTCCAATACTGAGAGAGTCGTACCATACTATAGATTCTCATCCGTTACAATGAACCGGAGTTTGACTGCCGCTCAGGGCAAGGATCTTGGAAAGCTGAAAAATGCCGTTGTCTCGGAGTTGCGATCGTTGTATACAAAGGGCATTGTCCAGGATGAAGGCCGCAAGCAGAAAGACGATATTCCGCAGTCTGATATCATATATATCCAGAGGGATAAGAGGGCCATCAAGACTCCTTCTACAGAAGTCTATAAGCAGTCGGAGGCGAAAGCCAAATTGCTATCTGACTTGGGAGCGATGTCCGATGTCAATGTAGACTCTCTTCTTAAAGCGGAAGGGGTTTACGATCTTATAGTCCCTAATGTGATATATGATGAGCAGACCACAAAACTCGTGAACGCTGAAGAAATAAACGATATTTCTCCTACGTCTGGCTATGTGCGTGCTGGACAACTGATTGTCTCTAAGGGGGAAATCGTTACATCCGAAATAGAACAGATGCTCGATTCATATAAAAAAGAGCTTGAGTTGAATGTGGGATATCTCGGCCCTACGGCACTCGTTATTCTGGGCAATATCTTGCTTTCAGCCGCATTGGTGGTTCTGCTCTATTTTGTAATATCGTTCAGTTGCCCGTCCGTCTTTTCGGACAATAGGTATTACTATATCATCAGCCTTTATTCGCTATCTTCTGTTCTCACGCTGCTGCTTGCTGTGCATCATGAGAATATTTTGTTCGCGGTGCCATATTCGCTTTTCGCGATTATGCTTCAGGCCTTTATGAGCCCAAGGCAGATAGCACCAGTCTACATTTCAATACTGACTCCGCTTTTGGTATCTTCCAATGAAGGAGCTGTGCTATTTGTGATGTTTGCGCTTGGCGGACTAGTGATGATATACTTGTTCAAGTATTTTCAGCAGGGGTGGAAGCAGTTCCTTGCAGCAATGATTAATTTCGCCATTGTTACCATAGTTTTCCTTGGATTCAAGGCATCCGATCTGGTGGCCGGGGGTGTGTGGTATGCAATATTGGCGTTGTTTGTCGGTTCCATGCTTTCTGTGGCTGGTTATCCGCTAGTGTATTTGTTTGAGAAGATTTTCAATCTGGTCTCAAATTCAAGGCTAGCGGAACTATGCAATACTTCAAATACTCTTATTAGGGAGTTGGAGCAGAAAGCCCCGGGAACTTTCCAACATTCTCTTCAGGTCATGAATATGGCCGATGCGGTATCAAGGCTTGTAGATGTTAATCCTGATCTGGTGCGTGCCGGTGCTCTTTATCACGATATAGGTAAGATCAACAACCCGCTGTGCTTTATTGAGAATGAGTTCATGGTGAAAACGGATGCCAAGTATCATAGTGGTCTGACTCCAGTCCAGAGTGCGAAAGATATCATTAGGCATGTCTCTGACGGTGTGGAAATAGCACAGAAGCACAGACTTCCGAAAGTTATTATAGACTTTATAGATACACATCATGGTACGACTGTAGTTCGGTACTTCTATAATCAGTTCTTGAAAGAGGGTGGGGATCCGTCTTTGATTTCGGAATTCCGTTATACTGGACACAAGCCTGAAACCAAGGCTCAGATAGTGGTGATGTTGTGTGATAGCATTGAGGCGGCTTCAAGGACGCTCAAAGGTAACAATGACAGGATCTACTCCGATTTTGTGGAGAGTATTGTGGCAGGAAAAATGGAGGAGGGGCAGTTTGACGATGCTGATATTTCTATCAGTGAGTTAAAGGCTCTTAAAGAAGGACTTAAGCAATATCTTGCACAACTCAACCATGAGCGAGTGGTTTATCCAAAGAATAAATTGAATAAAAATATTAACAATGAAAGTATTACAAAACAAAATTGATGATCTCAATCTTGAATTGACCGTTGAGGTTGAGGCTGCTGACTACGCAGAAATTGAGAGGAAAAAGCTTGCAGAGCGCAAACGTACCGCTGATTTCAAGGGATTCCGTAAGGGTATGGCTCCTATGTCCATGATTAAGAAGATCTTCGGGGAGCAGTGCCTTGTAGAGGCCGTCAATCAGGTGCTCTCGGGTGCTCTTGATTCTCATATCAAGGACAACTCACTGCATGTTATTGGAGAACCGCTTTCTTCAGAAAAACAGCCTGAAATTGAGTGGGTTGACGGAAATGACTTCACATTCGTGTTTGACCTTGGCCTTTATCCGGAAATCAGCCTTGAAGTAGGTAAGGATGACAAAGTTCCGAGTTATACCGTAAGCGTTTTCGCAAAGGATAAGACTACGATGGTCGAGAACCTTAAGAAATATTACGAGGAGAAAGCAAAAGCGGACGAAGAGAACAAGTCATCAGAGGAAGGTAAGGATGATAAGGAGCAACCATCTGTAAAAGAAGAAAAAACTGACGAGGAAATCGAGAAAGAGGCATCCGATAGACTTGAGGCTCAGTTCAAGAATGAGGCTGAATGGAGACTTTCCAAGGATATCCGTGAGTATGTTGTGAATAAGGCTAATATTACTCTGCCAGAGGAGTTCCTCAAGAGATGGCTTCTTGTTGCCAATCAGGGCAAGGTTACCAAGGAGGATATTGACAAGGAGTTCGATGGATTCCTCTCTGACTTCAAGTGGCAGCTCGTGCGTGGCTATCTCATGAAGAAGTATGACTTTAAGATCGATGAGAAAGACCTTCATGAGGCGGCAGAGGCCTACGTTACATATCAGTACGCAATGTATGGACTTAGCAATCTTCCTAAGGAGATGATTCAGGAGGCCGTAGTGAATATCCTTCAGAATCAGGAGCAGGTGCAGCGTATTGCCGAAAATGTAGAAGACAGCAAGGTCGTATCAAAGCTCAAGGAAGAGATGACTCTCGAGCCTACGAAGATTACTTCTTTGAAATTCAAGGATTTGAAATAAAGATAATCTAAAACCGAGTCACCCCTGGCATGAATGAAGCCGAACGGGTGTACCGCATAGAAAATGCGTCCCGGCTATTTACGGCCGGGACGCATTCTTTATGTAACGATGTTCGATGTCAGTAAAATCGGAGTCTGACGGCGCCCATAATGGATCTGGAATGTACCACCATATTTTTGAAAAATATTGCCTTAGACTCTCATCTTTGAAGACATATCCGCGATTTGCGTATGGTAGATTTCTAATTATTCTTTTTTCCTCAGCAGTGTTCTGTGCTCTTTCCAGTGCCCCTAATCCATATTTTCTGTCAAAGAATTCTCCGAGGGGATATTCTTTGTCGTCTTGTCGATATAGATAATCTCCGGAAAAAATTTCCATATCATATTTCGGCTCAAGGTCTTTGATAATACAAGCGACAGTTCCATTGCGCAAAGAAACTTCGGTACAATGTTCGTCGTAAAGGCTCGTCTTACGAGTTTTGCCGTCTCCGTCTAAGATATAAAAATCATTATCACTGAAAGCTTCTGACAAAATGCCGAAGTGTTTGGCTGTGTTTTCAGCTCGAACAGTCATAGTAAATGTATCTATTTTCCCTCCTTCCCATCTCTGCGCTGGTTTTAGCCAGTATGGAATCATGAAAGAAAACGATGACCCATGCGAAGTGCGATATCTATAAGAGTGCTTTACGATATTATAGCCAGGTTCGAAAACGCAATTGAAATAATAAGCATACGAGTAGTATACCATTTCATTATTCTTAATGTCATATAATGCACTTTCATCTACGAAAGGAACATCAAATTCATCAAATCTTTCGAAAGGGATATATCTGTCAAACTCTGTAATTGGCTTAAAAACAGTCAAACTATCATTGTGATTCGAATTTACTACTATACCATTTGTATAAGGAAGCGCCAATCCATTGAAAACTACAGCAAAATCCTTAATGTAGGGGTGCCCGGAATTGGGCTGGAATATAGTGTCATAGGCGCCACTTGATGCTTCAGCCTCGAATCCCATAGTTATGTTTTTCTTCTTATCAGATGGATTGAAAAAAACATAATTTACATCCACATCCACGAAACAATCATCCCTAAGAGTGAAAGACAAATGTTCCTCGCTTATTGAAATGTCGGTCTCTTGAAGCGGTATCAAGCAATTCCCTGATACATAATATGTGCTGTCATTAGCTAATATTGAGGCGCTTATGGCTAAACAAACCAAGCAACTAAACAAAATTCTATTCATAACAAAGAGGATTAAATGTATTTAATGGACGAGCCTCAGATTTTAATGTTGTACCTGGTGAGTGGAACTCTGCGTAGATAAATGCTGGGTCAATTGAAGTCTCTGCTGTATAAATCATTTTTTTATTATTGTCAGTTGTTTCTGTTTTTGGTCGAAAGAAACCAATGAAATCTTTCGCATATACATTAGAAGTTGTGAAATGTGGGTTTTCCAATGATCCTGACTTTGGATTGGCAGCATGTATTAGTTTATACCTTTCGTCTTTAGAAACTTCAGAAACGATGCCCACATGACCCTTCCATAAGGCTATGTCTCCTGGGTGTATGGTCTGAAAATGTAAACTTATCCGAGTGGTTTAAAAATTCATACAAGCCCTTAGTAGTGTTTAAAGGTAATACTGTATTTGAGAGTTCGTCTGCATATAGAACTCTACAAACGAATTCGGAGCAATCCATATATTCCAATGCAATTGGTGAAAAATGCGTTCTTAAAGAATCAATGACGCTTCCAATGTGGATGATGATGGTCTTTCTTATGATCTTGTGCTTCCT
>ERZ808274.28-NODE-28-length-81992-cov-3.843343_pt1 | contig 81992 bp, 79 predicted proteins | sample MGYA00521277_ERZ808274 | MGnify/ENA primary metagenome ERZ808274 (study PRJEB31516, sample SAMN03275597) | gut metagenome | biome: mammalia-associated habitat; material: feces | host: Papio cynocephalus | place: Kenya | collected 2012-07-28 ... | reverse complement strand
ATCTCTTGCTGCTCAAACAGGCGTTGGAGTCGCAAAGAAAGTTAATATGTTTGCACATTCAGTTGTTAGAGGCATGTCTCAAGGAGTTTTGCCACTTATTGGTTATAACAAAGCAAGTGGTAATCACAAACGTATGAAAAGCGTTGTTTACGTAAGTGGCGCTATATCACTAGGAATTGCAATTATTGCAATGATAGTTTGTTTGACATTATCTACTCCTCTTGTAGGAATATTTATTCACACCGAAGATGACGCTTTAAGATATGGAACATTATTTTTAAGAATTCTTTGTGTCGGTGCCCCATTTAGCGCCATTGCTTACACAGTTATATCTTTCTTCCAAGCAGTTGGAAAAGCGGTTAAGAGCTTAGTTTTAGCGTTATTAAGAAAAGGAATATTAGATATTCCATTAATGTTTTTATTAAATTTCTTAATACCTAATGGAGAAGGTATTGTTTGGGCAACACCTATAAGTGATATTATTTGCTCTCTAGTGGCTATTGTTTTATTTATTGTTTATGCAAGAAGACATAATGAATGCAAATCTGAAGTTATGGAAGGAGCTATTGAACATGACAGCGTTATACAATGATTTATTAAAATCAAATTTTTTAAGATTTTCTAAAAAAGACCAATACTCTTATGTTGGCCTTACAAAAAGAGTTTACAAAGAATGCAAGTTAGTTATATTTCCGTTAATATTGATTAATTTCCTAATATTTGTTTTTTCTATAAGCACAGATGTTGCATTAAATGTGATCGGCGTTAATTATTGGTTTGCGACATTGATTAGATTGGTTATATCTATATTCTCAATTATTTATTTCCAAGCTTATAAAGATGATGTTTTAAAGGTTTTTGAAATATTGTTCTTGCTAGGTTCGTGCTTTTGTCCTTATATTTCTATTCCTTTGCTAGTGTATGTTATATACAAAAACTTTATATTGGAAATTATTTATGATTGAATAACCTTCCAGATTTTAAAAGAGAACTGTAATTAAATGTATCTACCAAAATTATTTTACCAAAAAAGATTTAGGTAAATTAAAGCATGCATTTTTATATTTCTTATATAATTGTTTCAATATTGTTTGTTTATAATAAATATATTGAAAGAAGGATTGCGTTATGGAAAAACGAACATTAATTACTGGTGCTGGAGGCGGCCTTGGAAAAGAATTTGCTTTAATATTTGCTAGAAACAATAACTCATTACTTTTAGTGGATCTAGATGAAAGCGGTCTAGAAGAAACCAAGAATTATATATTGGAAAAATATCCTGAAACAAAAATTGATTTATTAAATGCTGATTTATCTAAACACGATGAATTAGAAAAAGTTTTTGATTATACAAATGAAAAGAAATTTTTCATTAATAATCTCGTCAATGGAGCGGGTTTTGGTGATTGCTGTGATTTTAAAGATATGGTTATTTCAAAACAATTATCTATGGTTGAAGTAAACTGCAATGCCGTTTTATATTTTACAAGGGTGTTCTTAGATAACATGCTTAAGTATGATGAAGGTCATATTATCAATATTTCCTCTATTGCAGGTCTAGTTCCTGGTCCATATATGTGTACATATCATGCTTCAAAGTCGTTTGTGGCCAACTTTGGAGAATCAGTTGCTTATGAACTTCGAAAAACAAATGTTCATTTGCTAACGTTATGTCCTGGTCCATTTAATTCAAAATTCGTTTCTAAAGCTCATAACGACTATACATTTTCAAAAATAAAACCATATTCTTCAAAAGATGTTGCAGAATACGGATATAAAATGTCTATTAAAGGTAAATCTTTTAAAATAACGGGATTTAAGAATAAAATTACATGCTTTTTGCCTAGATTCTTTTCAAGAAAATTTGTGACAAAAATGTCCGCAAAAACACTAAAGAAAGGTGCATAATGTATAAAATCATATTTAGCGATGTTGATGGAACACTTTTGGATAGTTCACACAATTTATCATCATTAAACAAAGAAGCGATAAAACAAGTTATTTCAAAAGGTATCCCGTTTGTTATCATTTCTGGAAGAAGCCCATCGGCTATAAGACTAATTAACAAACTAGGCGATTTCAAAAGTCCTATGATTTGTTATGGTGGTTGCCTAATGAAAGATGAAAACGATAATGTTCTTTTTAATATTGGACTTGATAAGAATAGATCTAATGAAATACTCAATTATTTAACTAAAAAATACAAGGATATTACTTATTGTATATACGCAGACGATAATTGGTATTCTCCTGATAGAAGTCATCCGAGAATTATATTAGAAGAGGAAATTGTTCGTTATCCCGCGATTGAAGGGGATATGAGCAAAGTTAAGGAAGATTTAATAAATAAAATGCTTATAATATCGAATGAAAATGAAATACCAATTATTGAACAAGATTTAATCAATAAATATCCGATGTATTCAATTGTGAAATCTTCAAATATACAAATTGAAATTATGCCAAAAGGTATTAATAAAGGCTTTGCGGTTTTTAAATATTGTTCCATTAAAAACATTGATTTGAAAGAGACAATAGCATTAGGCGATCATTTTAATGATGAACCAATGCTTGATATAGTTGGAAAATATTATCTTATGAACAATGCTCCAGAGGATTTGAAGAAAAAATTGACACCGTTTTGCAAAACAAATAATGAAAGCGGTGTTTATTATGCACTTAAAGATGCAAAACTTATTTAAAATTGCATATTTATTTCAAAATTACTCATTGCAATCGCTTACAAGAAGAAAAAATTAGATTTTTTTGCTATGTTATAAATTTTTATTATGCTATGATTGTATATCGGCAACTCTAATTGCCATTATATATTTATATAATCGGAGGTAATATTATGATTTTTGCAAATGATTCTACATCTTTGATAACTGTCGATCAAAAAATTGCAGAGTTTTTCAATAATAATTTTGGACTCGGCGGCGATTGGCCATGGGGAAATTTGTTGTTATGTGTAATCTCAATTTTATTATGTGTTCTCCTTTGTGGTATTGTTGGTTTTGAAAGAGAAAAACGCGGTAGAAGCGCTGGTCTTAGAACTCACCTTTTAGTTGGCGTTGGCTCATGCATGATCATGATTATTTCCGTCTACGGATTTCCAGCAATATTTCCGAATAGAGATGTGGCAAGACTTGCTGCTCAGGTAGTCGCTGGCGTTGGTTTTCTTGGTGCAGGTGCAATTATTCATAATAATGGCGGCATTAAAGGTTTGACAACCGCTTCAACGATTTGGCTTGTTATGGCTATTGGTCTTTGTTGTGGTTCAATGAACTTTGTACTCGCTATCGGTGGAACATTTGTCGTAATGGTTGTTCTTATTTCGTTCAGAAGAATTGAAAGACTTGCTTCAAAATCAAACCCAGTATTCATTATGCTCGCTCCAAGCGATGTACCAGTTATGAGCATTCTTCTTAGTGTTGCGAAGGATTATGGATGTGCAGTTACAGATGTAACAAGCCAAATTGTTAATAATGGTGGCAAAGGTTGTATCGAAGTTACCTTCTCAATGTCCGCTGAGCATAAAAAAGAAGTTGATGTTGATGGCATTATTAAAGAGCTTGAAACAAAAGCTCAAGCCGTTTCCATTCAAGTCTTAAATCATCATTAATTAAATTGGCACGCTTGAAGGCGTGTTTTTTTAAAACAACAAATTAGTCTCAAAGTATTGATTTTCACATATACAAAAAATAATAATGTGTTAGAATTAAAATATATTTTAATAATATGGAAAATAAGTCGGCAGCAACAATTGAAAAAGAAAGTCTTGAAGATATTGCTTCCTTGAACAAGGAAGAAAATAAAGACAATAAAAAGAAAAAGCATCCAAAGCTTAAATTTCTTTTATATTTTTGCATTATTATTATTGCTACTGGTGTTGCTTTATTTTTGTCGCTTTATCAAGATTTTGATGGTGTTGTTGCCTCTTTGATGAAAGCAGACTGGCGATATTTGATATTAATTTTAGTAATTGTTTTGTTCACATATTGTGTTGATGGATTTATTATTTTTATCTTTGCTCGTTTGTATACAAGAAAATATAAATATCATCAGGGCGTCGCTACAACTTTCATAGGTGCTTTTTATAGCGCTGTGACACCTGGGGCTAGTGGTGGACAACCAATGCAAGTTTATACGATGAAAAAGCAAGGTGTTGAGACCTCTAATGGAGCTTCTATTATGGTCATGGGCTTTATTGTCTACCAAGTTGCTTTGATTGTTATCGGCATATTGAGTTTAGTGTTTTCTGCTGGTTCATTAATTTCCACTATAGGATCTTTTGAGATTTCTTTTGGTGAAACAACACTTTCAATTCCTGCTATTCCTTTAACAATTGCGGGATTTGTTTTGAACGTTATGGTTATTTTAGGTTTGTTCCTTATGTCATATTCACACGCGTTCCACAATTTGATTATGCATTATGGAATTGATTTTTTAGCAAAATTAAGAATCATTAAAAAACCAGAGGAAACAAGAGAATCATTAAGAATTCAAGTTGAGAATTTTAAGATTGAATTAAGACGTTTATTTTCTAATATACCAATTTTATTGGTTGTATTTTTATGCTATTCGATAATTTTAATTTTGAGATTTTCAATCCCATTTTTTGCTGGTCTTGCTCTTGACGGATACGGTTTCAGAACAAACCTAGATGGGACTCTTATTACGCAAGCTATCATGGATGCAAGTGGTAATGTAATTGGTTATGAACCTGTACTATCGACAGGTGGACCTGATTTCGTTTCATTTTGGCAATCAGTATTTCTAAGTGCTTATCACCAAATGACGACAGGTTTAATACCTCTTCCTGGAAGTGCTGGTGTTAGCGAATATTTCTTTAACTTGATGTATGAAAAATATTTTGTGTCTCAGCAAGTAACTAGTGCTGCTCAAATTATCTGGAGATTTTCAACATTCCATCTTGTTTTGGTTGTTTCTGGTGTTGTTGCGGCAACATATCGCAGTTCACCTAAAAATGAAATTCATCACGCTAATAGGAAAACATTCGTTACAATGCAACTTGAAACATTTGATACGCGTAAAGCCTCCGCTGATAGCATGTATGAAACAGCATCCCTTTCTAGAAAAGAAATTCAAAATAGATTGAAATCTTTTGGGAAAAAGAAAGATGAACAAAATCATAAACCTAAAGAGAACAAACCACAAAATAAAACTGTGAATAAAAAGCCTAAAAATAAAGCAGTAGCAAGAGTAGACGAGTCTTTTGATGAGATTAAAATAGGAGACGATGAATAAAATGCGCATAGCATTATTCACCGATACATATCCACCAGAAATTAATGGCGTTGCTACATCCTGTAAATCCCTTAGAGATACATTGGTTAGTCATGGCCACGATGTTTTAGTGGTTACAACGAATCCCTTTTCAGATAAATTAATTGTTGAAAATGGCTTTGTAAGAATTCCTGGACCAGAATTAAAAAAGATGTATGGTTATCGCCTTGCAAATATTGCTTCCAGAAAAGCTCTCAAAGCAATACGAAGATTCAATCCCGATATAGCTCATGTCCAAACTGAATTCACGATTGGCATTTTTGCAAGAATCGTTATCAATGCATTAAATTGTCCATCAATTTATACATATCATACGATGTATGAAGATTACACATATTATGTAACTAAAGGATTTTTCGATAGATTAGGGAAACATTTTGTTAGATCTTTTTCTAAAAACATGATTAACCATTATGATGGTTTTATTACTCCTTCTTCAAAAACAAAAGATTATATGAGACGTATTGGTGTTGATATTTACGCTAATGTGATTCCAACTGGGGTTGATTTTTCACGTTTTTCAGACAAAAATGTTGATTTTATAAAAGTGAAAGAGTTAAAAGAAAAATTTTCGTTAGATGATGATACTTTTGTTTTATTATCGTTAGGCCGCATTGCAAAAGAAAAAAGCATCGATTTTTCAATTAAATGTTTTGCAAGGTTTCTTGAAATTCATAAGGATATTAAAGCGAAAATGGTCATCGTAGGAAAAGGCCCTGCAGTTGATGATTTAATAAGTTTAACAGAACAACTGAATATCAAAGATAAGGTTGTTTTTGTTGGTCCATGTCTTCCAAGTGAAGTACAAAATTATTATAAATTAGGTAACGCATTTGTTTCTGCTTCTTTAAGCGAAACACAAGGTTTAACATATATGGAAGCTATGGCGGCTCATCTATATGTTTTAGCCCGTTATGATCACAATTTACTAGATGTAATTCAAGAAGGAAAAACCGGTTTCTTTTTTGAAAGCGAAGTAGAATTTGCAGATAAAATGTATAAAGCATATCTCTTATATAAAAATAAAGATGATACGATGCTTAATCTCGCTATTAATAGTTTGGATAATTATTCAATCGAGACATTTTATCAACGAATAATTAAGGCTTATAAACATGTCATCAAACAACGTTGGTAAAAAAATATTGTCAATTCATGTAGGGAAGAAAAAAGCACTTCTTCATTTTGAGGATGAAGTTATCTCTTTGTCTTTGAATACTTATTTTCAATTTCATTTGTATGAGAATAAAATTTTAAGTGAACAAGAACTTAAACAAATCAATAAATTTAATGAAATTGATAAATATATTGAATACGCAAAAACAGCTATTTCCCGTTCGTATATGAGCGAAAAATGTTTAACCGATAAATTAGCCAAGAAAAACGTTAATAGCGGTGATATTGCTTATATTATTGCGTACTTAAAAGAAAAACATTTATTAGATGATGAACAATACGGAAATGATTTATTAGAATATTTACAATCGAAAAATTTTGGAAAAAATAAAATTATCGATATCTTATACAAAAAAGGATTAAAAGCATCGTTTATAAAAAATATCGATTTTAATGATGAAAATGAAATTAAGAAAGCAAAAAGCTTAATTCCATCTTTAGAAAAAAAGTATTCAAAATATAATTATAAAAACAAAATTAGCCACATCGAATCAGCGTTATTAAGAAATGGTTTTGAAACAAATATCATTCCATTAATTAAATTAAATATTGAAAATATTGATGAAGAAGATGAACTCAACAAACTAAAAATTGATTACTTGAAAGCAACAAAAAAGTACTTGAAAAAATATGAGAAAAACGACGCAAATAATAAAGTGATAAAATATTTATTAGCAAAAGGATATTCTTACAAAAATATAATTTATATAAAGGAGAAAACTGAAAATGAAAATTGAATGGATCAAAGATTTGAAAGATGGTGCACATGTTCATGACGAATTTATTGTTGCGAGTGTTAATAAATGTGCATCAGATAAAGGGAAACAATATCTAAATGTTGTTCTTCAAGATAAAACGGGCACCATTAACGCAAAAAAATGGGATGTTACTGAAAGAGATTTAGGCCTTATTGTTCCTGGAAAAGTTCTTGAATTTGATGGAGAAATTAATTCATACAAGGGCGTTTTACAATTCAAAATTATTTACGCTTCCGAAGTTGATGAAAAATTAGTAAATATTGAAAATTTCAAAAAAGTATCACCTATACCTCTAGATGAACTTAAAGCAAAATTAGACTATTATCTTCATTCATTTAAAGATAAAGACGTTGACTTAATAGTAAATACTGTTATTAACCATTTTTATGATAAATATATTACATATCCTGCTGCTGTAAAAATTCATCACGAATTTGGTAGTGGAATTCTACATCATTCACTTGCTATGGCCGATTTAGCGGAGCAAGTTGCAAGATTATATCCAAGTGTTGATCGCGATCTTCTCGTTGCGGGCGCTTTAATGCATGATATCGGCAAAACAGTGGAATATAAAGATCTTCCAATTCCTGAAGTGACAATAGAAGGAAAGCTTGTTGGACATATTTCGATTATGTATGCTGAATTTAAAAATATTGTGGACAAATTGAATATTAAATCAGAAGTACCTTTACTTCTTGAACATATGATTTTGTCACATCACGGAAAATTAGAATTTGGTTCTCCAGTTCTCCCGATGACAAGAGAAGCCATGCTTCTTTCGATGATTGATTTACTTGATTCACAATTAATGGTTGTCGATAAAGCTCTAAAAGATGTCAAACCAGGTGAATTTTCTGAAAGAATATGGTCAATGGACAATGTTGCGTTCTATAAACCAGAAGAGAGAAAATAGCCCACAATAAAAGCCGTTAATTACTATATCTTTATTAAAATAAGGGTATAGTTTTTTTAACGGCTTATAAATTACATTCCTTTTTTGATTTCGTTGGCTAAACTTGGCAAAGACAATTTATCAAGTTTGGAATTTTCCTTCATTGTAATCTGGAATCCTTCGTTAGAAATATATCTAGGAATGACGTGAACATGGAAATGATAAACACTTTGTCCTGCTTCTTTGTTGACGTTGGTTAATATATTTACTCCTTTAGCGCCTAACATCGCAACTTGTGCTTGTCCTATTCTCTGGGCTACATCCATAACTTTATGCATAATGTCTTTTGGAACTGTTAAAAAGTTATCAAAATGCTTTTTGGAAACCACTAATGTGTGTCCCTTTGTGACTTGAGAAACATCTAAGAAGGCAATTACATCGTCGTCTTCATAAACGATAGAAGAAGGAATCTCTTTTGTAATAATTTTGCAAAATATACAATTTTTATTTTCCATAATGTAAACTCCTTTATAAAAGGAGGATAGCATTCTATCCTCCAAATGTTAATAATTAATCTTCAAATAATTCTGGGAATTTTTCTTTGAAGTAATCAAAGATACTTGAATCGTGATATACAACAGAATATTTTTCAATATATGAAGAATATGTTTTGTTGACATATGAATCTTTTGTACCTAATGTTTCCGCTAATTTACGAGCAGTTCTTTCGGTAAATAAGACATCATCGTCACTATGTTTTGCTACATATGAATTTTTACCATCGATATCAAGTTTTGATGTTGATACAGCTTCAACAACTTCAACAATATAGAAGTTGTCACTATCGTAAATTACAAAGTTTCTTGGATCGTTTACAGCACTTTCACTTGTAGCAGGAGTTAAATAGTAATGACCATTAATGTTTCTTACATAATTGGATGAATCATACTTGTGTTCTTCTGTTTCCTTATCAAGGTTATCAACTTCATTTGAAACATTAATCTTGAATAAGCGATCTCTAATTGATGTTGGAAGATCTGTTAATCCACCATTTTTAACATACCACCCATCAGTTGTATAATCCTTTGTTGCTAAATCGGCTAATTTGATTTTTAAGCCTTTTTCTTTAGTATATGTGTACGCGCCTGTAAATTCACTTAACGCCGACATCGCTTCTTCATCAGCAAATCTATTGCCTTGATCAATCTTTTGATATTTTTCAATTAATTGGCCAAATTGTGTGCCAGGGAAGTATTTGTATGAACCAAATGTTTGCTCTACAAGTCCACAATCTTTAAGGAGTTGTTTTTCGTTAGCATCAAGTTCAATGACGTTTCCGTCTTTATCAATGCCTCTAAATCCTCTCCAAGCATTAGCAATTGTTTCAAAATTGACATCATTGTTACCAAGAATATATTTTGTTGCATATGTATTTAACAAAGTATTTGGCAATTCTTTATATTTTTCATCGCGTGTTAATTTAATAATATTAACTTTACGACCATAAGCTCTTCCGAGTGTGGAATAGTTGTTTTCGATGAGATATTGTTCAACTAATTTATCTTTGTAAATTGTTTTAATCAAATTGCGTTCAATATAGTCATCGTATCTTCCATCCATATGAATGAACGAACTGACATCTTCTTTTTTAAGATCTGGTGTTATGTAGCCTTCGTACCAATCCGCTTTTGTCATATCGACATCATACAAATCAGCATAATGAGCCATAGCTAATCTTCTTTCATAGAATTTGCCTGTGTCATCATTGTATGTTTTTGATGTTATTTCGTTATAAAAAGCTTCATTGATTCTTTCTTCAACATCTTTAAAGAAAGCTTTTAATCTTTTAATGCGAATTGCATCAACAGTGGTGTTATATTTTTCCGCTAAATATTCATCTTCGGTTTTGTCATCAGATACTTTGTTTTCGTGAGCGTAAGCACCCATATGTTTTTCGATGAATGATTTCATCTTTGCTTCATCATTTTCAGTAACCAAAGCTTTAATTTCGCTATATTTTCCAAATTGATCGTTAGTAATGATTTCGATGAAATTATTGAGAACATCATCTTTTTTGTTTGAAACTAAATCATCATATAAAGTTCCCATGATATTGTTATAGACATCAACTTTTGAATTATCATCTTTGTTGACGATAACATTATCATTGTAGTTGGTTGGTAAAGCATTTACTGAGTCACATCCTGTTAATAAGAATGCACCTGCAAGGGCTAAAATAAGACCTTTTCCAATTTTCATTTTATTTGCCATTATTCTTCACCTCTTATCTTGTTATCGTTGCATTGACCACCTTTTGCCCAATCAGCTCCAGTATGTGTTTTAAATCCTATAGCACAAGCTTCAGGAATTAATTTACTTCTTTCTGCTTCTTGAACTTTTAATGTTTCAATGTATGAGTTCCATGTTTGTTCCCATGAAATCATATCTTTTTCTTTAGTGGATACTTTTGTGCTTTCAATCCATTTGTTGATTGAATTTTCTAATTTTTCATCATTAAATTTAATTTTTTCTGATTCAACATATTTTTTATAAATATATTTATTTAAATTAGAATCGAAGTTTTTAATTTTGTTTTCAACTTCGGTAGCACGAGTTTTGTAATCTTTAACTTCTTGGTTAAGGAAATTAACGTATGTTTGCTTATCGTTTTTGGAAGCATCGACTGGGTAATCTGTTTGTCCAGGATATTTAGTGGTGTAGTATTCTGAAACAGTGACATTATTAACAGTCTTAATAAGTGGTGTACGTTGAACGACAATGAAATGAATTCCTTGATAATTGCTTCCATCGCCAGCACGAACCACTAAAATAGGTTGTCCTTCTTTTGTTCTTAAGATTTTTCCAAGCCCATCTCCTGTATCTGTAAAATTAAATCCAGGAAGAGTTGAGTAATCTTTTGGAGATGTTTCTCCTTCAACATCGGTTGGTGTAATGACGCCAACTGCGTGTTTATTTAAGTATTTATTAAAGTAAACATTACGTGGGTAATAAGTGGCAGAGCCATCATTAACTTCACGGTTTTTGTCATCTAATGTAACATTGTTGACTTCATTTAATTTAACAAATGCACCATAAGGAATTTTTGCAATTGTTGAACCTGCAACATCTTCATAATCATTTTTAACAGCATCAGACATTTTAATGTTACTTGTAGTAGCAGCTGCTTTTGTGCTGTTGTTATAAAGATTTTCGTATGCATAGACACCAAGTTTAAATTCGTTTACAAAACTTGTGTCTTTATCCATGATACCGAGGTCACCAAATTTAGATGATGAACTATCATCAGAATATAATTGAGCGATTCTACCAAAAGAATCATCGCCTTTTGCTAAAGCAGAAACAACATCGTAAAGTTTAATTGCATTACTTGCATCAATTGTAGAATTCCAGAAATTTGTTGAACTAGAATCACTTATTTTAACGAGAATATGACGTACATGATAAGGAACTTTTACATTCAAATAACCATCATATGCATCTGGATTTTCTGCTGTAGGTACAGAATCACGAAGAAGATCTGTGTTATTGTCATAAAATTGTTTGTTGAATTCTTCGAGTTCTTTTTGATACAAGAAATGTTGTAGTAATTCATCTTCATCTTCACAACTATAGCTTTTTAATAAAGAATCCCATTCCTCGTCATAGTTTGTTGAGTTTGTATCAGCGTTTTTCTTAGCTTGATTTTTGATACCTTCAACTTCGTTTTTAGCTTTTTTAAGTACTTCTTCGTATTTAGCTATACCACTAGCTTCAACTTTAAAGTAATTTCCGACAATAAGTTTATAAATATTATCGAACATAGAAGAAACTTTGCTTGAGTCATTGTAATAACTACCAAATAAGTCATTGGCGGTATAATTTTGAGTCTCACCAGCAGAGTTCTTGTAGGTTAAGATATAACCCTCAGGGGAATAAGTGACATCACATCCTGCTGCAAAAGTTGCTACAAGAAGTCCAGCCATAATTCCTAAGGTCATTTTTGATTTTTTCATAATTAACCTATATGCCTCCTTTTTCAAACATAGCGAAATTATCTTACTACTTTATTTGTATAAATACAACTAGTTATTCAAAATTAGTCAATAGATTTATATCTATTAGTGATAAAAATTGATTTTTTCATACAAAGATTTATCTTTGCAAACATTTTATCGTTTTCGTTGATTGATATTTGTTATGTATGTAAAATATATAAGATTTTGAGGTATTGATATGGACACACTCGAGATAATAAATTTACATGTATCTGTCAAAAATAAAGAAATTTTGAAGGGCATTAATTTAAAGACGAATTCAAATGAAACAATAGCTTTATTAGGGCCAAATGGCAACGGCAAATCCACTTTGCTTCAATCGATTATGGGAAATCCAAATTATAAAGTTACTTCTGGACAAATCCTTTTTAATGGCAAGGATATTTCAAATTTAGAAGTAGATGAGAGAAGCAAGCTAGGTATATTTCTTGGTATGCAATATCCAAGTGAAGTTCCAGGTGTAAATAATTCTGATTTTTTAAAAGCATGTTTAAATGCTCATAGGGAAAAACCTGTTTCATTATTTGAATTTTACAAAATTTTAGATGCTGCATATAAGAGAACCGGAATTCCTTTTGATATGTCAAATCGAAATCTTAATGAAGGTTTTTCCGGTGGTGAAAAGAAGAAAAACGAAATACTTCAAATGCTTGTTCTTCAACCATCAATTGTTATGCTAGATGAAATTGATTCTGGTCTTGATGTTGACGCGGTACAAGTTGTTGCAAAAATTATCAAAGAAGAGCAAGAAAAACGAGGATTTTTAATTGTGTCGCATTATGCACGACTTTATGAATTGATTAATGTTGATAGAGCAGTTGTTTTAGTAGATGGAAAAATTGTTGCAGATGGCGATCGCTCATTAATAGAAAAGATTGATACTGAAGGTTATGAGTGGTTGAAAAAATCACTTGGTATTGAAATTCCGAAAGAAGAGAAAATGAATACAGTTTCAATTGGAAGCTGCGCTACAAAAGAAATATTGAAGGCTAAGAAATAATGAACAAAATTATTGAATTGGATAATAAAAAAGAAGAATTGGAGATTTGTGATGTAAACAAACTTACAATCAGTCTTTTAAACGATTCTTCATTATTAATTAAAATTCTTAATTTAAAGGTTTGCGAAAATGTAAAAATAACCGCAAAAGTTGGACGAAATAGCCATTTAAAAGTTGTTTTTGCTGATTTTTCTAACGCATCTTATGAGGTCAATTCATGTGTTGATTTAAATGAAGAAGGAGCGGAATGTGAATGGCATTTAGCTACGTTATCAAATAATAGAGATAATAAAAAATTCGACATTTCATTTAATCACAATGTGGGTTATACAAAAGCATTGATGGATAATTACGGTGTCGCTAAAGATGAATCAAAGATTGTTTTTTCAGGAATTAATCATATTAAAACAGGTGCTAAAAAATCTGTTACTTCTCAAAACGCCAAAATTATTGTTTTCGATAGGAACGCAGTTGGTATTGCTTCACCTATTTTGAAGATAGATGAAAATGACGTAAAAGCATCTCACGCTGCGATTGTTGGACAATTAAATTCTGATCACATGTTTTATTTGATGTCACGCGGTTTAAGTAAAGAAGACGCAAGACAATTAATTACACTTGGTTATTTGGAACCAATAAGCAAACTATTTAACGCCGAAAACAAAGAAAAAATCAAAAAAGCAATTGAGGAGGCAATTTAAATGATTGATCCTTATAAGATTAGAAAAGATTTTCCAATGTATGTAAACAAAACCAAAATGCAAAATCATGATTTGGTTTTTTTAGATAATGCTTCAACAACATTTAAACCCTACTCAGTTATAAAAGCAGTAGATCAGTATTTATCTTTTGAAACATCTAATTCCCATAGAGGTGATTACGATTTGTGTTATCATACTGATCTAAAAATTGAAGAAGCGAGAAAAACAATTGGAAATTTTATTAATGCTGATGCAAATGAAATCGTTTTTACAAGTGGCGCTTCAATGTCGCTAAATATGATTGCATATGGTTATGGGGCTAAATTCTTAACTAAAGATGATGAAATTTTATTAACTGAAGCAGAACATGCCTCAAATATTTTACCTTGGTTTAAAGTTGCAAGCATTACTGGTGCTAAAATTAAATATATTCCTTTGAACGAAGAAGGAAGACTCACACTTGAAAATGTTGAAAAATCAATAAGTAGTAAAACAAAAATTATATCTATTGCTCAGGTGACAAATGTTCTTGGTTTTACTGTTGATATAAAAGGAATTTGTAAAATAGCACACAAAAACAACATTATTGTTGTTTGCGACGGTGCACAATCTGTTCCTCACATGAAAATCGATGTTAAAGATTTAGATGTTGATTTTTTAGCGTTTTCTGGGCATAAAATGTGCGGTCCAACCGGTATAGGATGTATTTACGGAAAATATGACCTTCTTGATAAAATGGATCCATTATTATCTGGCGGTGGAATGAATGCAAAATTTGAAATGTGTGGAGATGTTAAATATTTAAATCCACCAGCAAAATTTGAAGCAGGAACACTAAATATTGAAGGCATTTATGGATTAAAAGCCGCTGTTGAATATATTAATAATATTGGTATTGAAAATATACATGAATACGAACAAGAATTAAGAACATATGCTATATCAAAATTTAAGCAAATCCCAAATATTTTGATATATAATGAACATGCTGATAGTGGAATTATAACATTTAATATAAAAGGTATTTTTGCTCAAGATTTAGCTACTTATCTTAATAGTAAAGGCATTGCTTTAAGAAGTGGACAACATTGTGCAAAAATTTTGGTTTCGTTTTTGAAAGAAGTGGCTACGTGCCGTGCTTCTTTATATTTTTATACAACAAAAGAAGATATCGACTATTTGGTCGAAGTTTTAAAGAATGGTGGTGACTTTTTAGATGCCTATTTCGCTTAGTCCTCAAATGATGAGACAAATTATCATGGATCATTACGAAAATCCTCAACATAAGCATGCTCCTGATAATAAGAATTATGAATCTATACACATGGATTCTACAAACTGTATCGATGATATAATCGTTTATGTTTTGCAAAAGGATGGAATAATTGAAGATTGTTTTTTCGATGGCGTTGCATGTACGATTTCAACTGCATCAACAGATATTATGTGTGGTTTAGTTATTGGAAAATCTTATGATGAAGCCAAATATATAATTGAACAATATAAGAAAATGATTCACGAAGAAGAATATGATGCATCGGTTTTAGATGAGGCTATTGTTTTTATGAATACATCTAAGCAAGCAGCTAGAATTAAATGCGCTACAATTGGGTGGGATGGATTAGATGATATTTTGTGTCATCACCATGAACATAAATAATTATGGAAAAGAAAATATTAGATAATCAAGATTACAAGTATGGTTTCAAAGATAAAGATGTTTCCGTTTTTAACACTGGAAAAGGTTTAACTGAAGAAGTTGTTAGAGAAATATCGAAACTAAAAAATGAACCAGAATGGATGCTTGAATTTCGTCTTAAAGCGTATAAGGCTTTTTTAGAACTACCAATGCCATCATTTGGTCCAGATTTATCAAGTCTTGATTTCAATTCTTATACTTATTTTATTAGACCAAGTAAAAAAGTTGAAAAAGACTGGGATAAAGTTCCTGAAACTATAAAAAATACGTTTCAAAAGTTAGGAATTCCTGAGGCCGAGCAAAAATATTTATCTGGTGTAACGACACAATATGAAAGCGAAGCCGTCTATCATAACATGCTTAAAGAAGTTGAAGATAAAGGTGTTATTTTCCTTTCAACAGATCAAGCTTTAAAGGTATGCCCTGATATTGTAAGAAAATATTTTAATAGTGTTGTTCCTTTTAGAGATAATAAATTCGCCGCACTTAACGGTGCCGTATGGTCGGGTGGTTCGTTTATTTATGTTCCAAAAGGTGTAAAACTTGATAAACCACTTCAATCTTATTTTAGAATTAATAATGAAAAAAGTGGTCAATTTGAACGTACACTTATTGTCGTGGATGAAGGTGCTGATGTCCATTATGTTGAAGGTTGCACAGCTCCTATTTATAGCAAAGATTCGTTACATGCCGCTGTTGTAGAAATAGTTGTACTAAAAGATGCAAAATGTCGTTATTCAACTGTTCAAAACTGGTCAACAAATATTATAAATTTAGTTACAAAGCGAGCATGGGTTGGAGAAAATGGTCAAATGGATTGGATCGATGGGAACATCGGTAGTCAAACAAATATGAAATATCCTGCATGTATACTTGCCGGAGAAGGTGCCAGAGGAAATTGCATTTCAATTGCAGTTGCTGGAAAAAATCAATACCAAGACGCAGGCGCAAGAATGATACATTTAGCAAGCAATACATCATCGACAATTATTTCAAAATCGATAGTTAAAAACGGTGGTGTAGCAAATTATCGTGGCACTGTAAGACATGTGAAAAATGCATTAAACTGCAAATCACATATTGAATGTGATACTTTGATTTTAGATGATGTTTCAAAGAGCGATACAATTCCAACAAACATGGTAATGAATAACACTTCTTTTATTGAACACGAAGCTACAGTCAGCAAGATTAATGAAGATCAACTATTTTATTTAATGAGTAGAGGGATGTCTAAAAAAGATGCCACACAAATGATTATCATGGGATTTATCGAACCGTTTTCAAAAGAACTACCAATGGAATATGCGGTTGAATTAAATCAACTAATTAAAATGGATATGGATGGAAGCATTGGATAATGACTAGATTTGATGTAATTGTTGTTGGGGGCGGTCATGCAGGTGTTGAAGCGTGTGCAGCATGTGCGCACATGGGTCTTTCAACTCTTTTGATTACTTTAAATAAAAAAATGATATCAAATATGCCTTGCAATCCTTCCATTGGAGGAAGCGCAAAAGGAATAGTTGTTCGCGAAGTAGACGCACTTGGCGGAATGATGGGAATCGCTGCAGATCACGAATATCTTCAGATGAAAATGCTTAATACCGGGAAAGGTCCTGGCGTACAATGTCTAAGAGCTCAAGAAGATAAATATTTTTATCCGCATTATATGCAAACAATGCTTCAAAATGTTTCCAACTTAACAATTTTAGAAGGCCAAGTAGTTGATTTGATTCATAATGATAAAGAAGTGTTTGGTGTAATTTTAGATAATGGGGATTATATATATTCTAAGGCTGTTGTTATTGCTACTGGAACATATATGGAAAGCAAAATTCTTCGTGGAACAACAGTATTTTCTGGTGGACCTGATGGAGAAAAACCTTCTATTGGTTTGTCAAAATCTCTTCAAAAAATGGGAATTGAAATTGTTAGATTTAAAACTGGCACCCCTCCAAGAATCAAAAAATCATCAATCGATTTTTCAAAAGCTATTCCTCAATATGGAATGGATGGGAAATTAGCGTTTTCATATACTACAAATACTTTTATTCCGCTTAGTCAACAACTTCCTTGTTATTTAATTTATTCTAATGAAAAAACACACGAAATTATTCGTTCTAATTTAGACAAGACCGCGACATATAATGGCATCCAAACAGGAATAGGACCAAGATATTGTCCATCTATTGAAAGCAAAGTAATGACATTTGTTGATAAAACTAGACATCAACTATTTCTTGAACCTGAGTTTAAAGATGGTGAATCAATTTATTTGCAAGGTTTTTCGACTGCGATGAGCGAAGATATTCAAGAAAAAATGGTTCATTCATTAATAGGAATGGAGAATGCACAATTTTTAAAATATGCGTATGCAATCGAATATGATGCAATAAAACCAGAGCAATTTGATTTAACGTTGAAAGTTAAAAAATATAATGGATTATATGGTGCTGGGCAAATATGCGGAACATCAGGATATGAAGAAGCAGCAGGTCTAGGGCTTATTGCTGGTATTAATGCTGCGCTTTATGTTTTGAATAAAGAACCATTTATTTTAAAAAGAAACGAATCTTATATTGGCGTAATGATTGACGATATTGTAACCAAAGGAGTCAACGATCCATATCGTTTGCTTTCTTCACGAGCTGAATATCGACTTTTATTAAGACATGATAACGCTGATTTGCGCTTAACTGAGTATGGACATAATCTTGGTTTAATTAGCGAAGAACGATATCAGAAGTTTCTAGAAAAAAATCAAAATATTCAAAAATCCTTGCAAATATTAAATAAAACATATTTAGGCGCAAACAAAAAAACTAATGATTATCTAGCGAGTCATGGTTTAGAAACTTTAACTGCTGGTGTCAGTGGTGCCGAATTTTTAAAACGTCAAAATGTTAAATATCAAAATGTATATGATTTAATAGAAGAACTTCATGAAATACCTCTTGATTATATTGGTGTTTCGCAGCTTGAGATTATGGTCAAATATGAAGGCTATATAAAAAGAGAACAAAAAGAGGCAAATAGTTTTGATAAATTTGATAATTACAAAATTCCAAATGATATTGATTATTTATCTATGCACGGATTAGCCCTTGAAGCAAGGCAAAAACTTGACAAAGTTAAACCTCTAACGATTGGACAAGCGAGCAGAATTTCTGGCGTTAACCCAAGTGATATTTCAGTATTGATTTTAAATATTAAGAAAAATAATTATGAATAAGATATTAATCAAGAATTTTATTGAAGATGAATTAAAAATAGATGTTGATGATGAAACATTATTCAATTTTGAAACATATGAAAAATTGCTTCTAGAAACGAATAAAAAATTCAATTTAACATCAATTGAAGATGAAGAAAGTGTTTTGTATAAGCATTTTATAGATTCTTTGTATGCTGCTAAATTTGTTGATTTCAATAAAAAAACATTATGTGATTTAGGAACAGGAGCAGGTTTTCCTGGTTTGGTATTAGCAATTATGTTTCCTGCTCTAAATGTCACATTAGTGGAATCAAATGGCAAAAAAGTTAGCTTTTTAAAATTGGTGACCAATGAATTAAAACTAAAAAATGTTAATATCATAAACAAAAGAGCAGAAGAATTAAACAACTTAAAAAATAATTTTGATTATGTCACTGCAAGAGCAATGACACGACTAAATATTTTAGTTGAATTAGCAATTCCTTTATGCAAAGTTAACGGGGAATTATTAGCTTATAAATTATTTGATGTTGAAAAAGAAATACTTGATGCAAAAAATGCATTAACTCAATTAGATTCAAAAATTGAAACAATTTATAAATATGAACTCCCAAACAATGTTGATAAAAGGAGTTTATTAATTATTAAAAAGATTAAAAATACTAAAAAGCGATTCCCTCGTGAATTTTCAAAAATATCATCCAACCCATTATAAGTGTGTTATACTTTTAATGTTTCAGGGCAAGGTGAAATTCCTGACCGGTAGTAAACCCTACGAACCTAATCATTAGGTTGATCTAGTGAAATTCTAGAGGCGACAGTAAAGTCTGGATGAAAGAAACATTTGTTTTGTGCCCTGAATAAGGGTATTTTTTATGGATAAAGTAAAAACAATTTCTTTCGCAGCACTTTTGATTTTATGGTTTTTTATTTTGTTAAAAATTGTATCAAAAAACAAAAAGAAGACTGAGTATTCAAATGTAACAAAAACTATTGTTAGAATTGCTATTTTTGGAGCTATATCTACTGTACTTTATGTTGTTCCGGTTTTTAAGTTTCCAATTGTTTTCTTTCCACAATTTTTAGAATTTCATTTTGATGAAATACCTGCCTTAATAGCGGGATTTGCGTATGGTCCATTATCTGCTTTTGGAGTTCTATTAGTAAAAACGTTGATAAAACTTCCTTTTTCTTCTTCTTTAACAGTTGGTGAATTATCAGATTTTATATATTCTATCGCTTTTATTCTTCCTTCAGCATTTATATATAAAAAGCATCGCAATATTAAAGGCGCTTTATTGGGTTTATTTGTGGGTACAATGTGTCAATTAGTTGTTTCTTTCTTTGTTAACATCTTTGTAATGATCCCATTTTATCTTTTCGTATACAACATGAGTGAGGAACAACTTCTTAAAATATGCCAACTTGCTAATCCAAATATTAATGATATTAAATGGGGATATGGTTTGTTTGCGGTTTTACCATTCAATGCTATAAAAGATGTAATTGTTATCATTGTTACTTTAATAATATATAAAGCAACGCACAAATTTATTGACAAAATACAAGCATAAAAAAACCAGCAAATGCTGGAATTTTTATCTTATTTCAATTATTATTCAACGTCGATTGCACCGAATGGGCATTCGAATCCGAGTTCTCCATCGAATTCATCAACAATTGCTTTTGCGCGACCGTCGTCATCAAATTCGAAGATGTCTGGGCGAGTTCCGACGCAAAGTCCGCATGAACCGCAGAGATCTTGATTAACTTTTACTTTTGGCATATTATTCTCCTCCGATTGTTTCTTATTATAAACAAATGTTGTTTGTTCTTCAATAACTATGCGTTAATTATTTTGATATTTTTTTGCCCTTTATAAAAAAAGAATATAATGCTTAATTTAACAAACTATTTATATTAAAATAAATAAATGTCAGGAGATAACATGGAAACGAGAGTTGAAAAATTTAAAGAATATCGTGAAGAAATACAGAACTCTTTTTCTGAGTCTGATCTAACGACTAAAATTGTCACATCTAATCGAGTTAACGAAATCATTGATGAACAAAATAAAATTGAAAATTGCCAAAATGATTCGAACACGATTTCATATGATCAACTGATGAATTCGTATCAGATTTATGATAAAGGTGAAATAGATGAATATGTTTCACCATTATCTTCTAAATACAAAAAGAAATTAGCCTATATTATTACCGCAATTAGTGTGAATTCGCTTTTGGCTATTGCACTATTGGTGGTTACTATATTACATTTTGGAGGTATTTTATGAATAGACGTGTCGTTGTTGCAATTGACGGACCTGCAGCAGCAGGAAAATCTACTGTTTCAAAAGCAGTTGCTAAAAAACTTGGATTTACATATATTGATACAGGCGCTATGTATCGTGCTTTTACAAGTTATGTTATCGATAAAGGTGTTGATCCAAAAGATGAAAAAGCATCTTGTGCTTTAATACCAGAAGTGAAGATTACTTTATATCCAGATGGAAAAGTAATATGCTCTGGAAAAGATGTTACTAGAGTTATTCGCGAACCATTAGTAAGTGGGAATGTCAGTTACATTGCTTCATATAAAGATATTCGTTTAGCCCTTGTCGAACAGCAAAGAGAAATGGCTAAGTCTCAGTCAGTTGTTATGGATGGTAGAGATATTGGGACTTATGTTCTTCCAAATGCTGATGTGAAGATTTTTATGGTTGCTTCAGTGAAAGAAAGAGCCGACAGACGTTATAAAGAAAACATGGAAAAAGGTATCGCGTGCACATATGAAGACATAGTCGCTGATGTTGAAAAGCGTGATAGGATAGATTCATCACGTGCTTTTGCTCCTTTAAAACCCGCAGAAGATTCTGTTTTGCTCGACACTTCTTCATTGAATATCGAAGAAGCTGTTAATGCTGTTTTGAGTATTATTAAAGAAAAAGTTGGTGAATAGAATGGCATTAGGTGTAGTAGCGCTTATTGGTAGTCCAAACGTTGGTAAATCAACTATTTTTAATCGTATCATTGGTAGAAGACGTTCAATTGTTGATGATCAGCCTGGTGTAACTAGAGATCGTTTATATGAAACAACAAGTTGGCTTGGCAAAGAATTTAGACTTATTGATACTGGTGGTATAGAAGTTGCGGATAGACCATTTCAAGAGCAAATTCGAATGCAAGCCCAACTAGCAATTGATGAAGCAGATGTAATTGTATTTATTGCTGATGGAAAAAAAGGTGTAAGCAATGATGATAGACTCATTGCAAAAATGTTATATAAAACAAAAAAACCAGTTATTTTAGCTGTAAACAAAATTGATAGTTATGAAATGGTACCAAACCTAGGGGAATTTTATTCATTAGGTCTTGGAGAACCTATTCCTACAAGCGGAGAACACGGCATTGGCATCGGAGATATTTTGGATAAAATTATCAAAAACCTTCCTGATAAAAAAGATGATGATTATACTGACGCTATTACTTTTTCGATTATTGGGCGTCCGAATGTTGGTAAGTCATCCTTAGTGAATGCTCTGCTAAATAAAGATCGTGTCATTGTTTCAAATATAGTTGGAACAACTAGGGATTCTGTTGATACACCTTTTACCAAAGATGGGCAAAATTATGTTGTCATCGATACAGCAGGATTAAAAAAGCGTGGGAAAATTTATGAAGGAGTAGATAAATATTCCTCTTTGCGCGCTTTAGCGGCTATCGATAGAAGTGAAATTGTTTTGTTTGTTATAGATGCGAATGAAGGCATTATTGAACAAGACAAACATGTTGTCGGATATGCTGTCGAAAAGAAAAAAGCGATTGTTATCGTTGTAAATAAATGGGATTTAATTAAAAAAGAACAAAATACTCAATCTGAATTTGAAAAGAAGATTCGCAAAGAGTTTGTTTTTATCGATTATGCTCCAATTGTATTTGTTTCAGCTTTAAACAAATCCAAGATTGATAATATTTATAAAATGATAAAAATGGTTCATGAAGCATATGATACGCATGTACCAACCAGTCTTTTAAACGATGTTATTCAAGATGCACAAACGATGAATGAAGCTCCTGAATTTAATCATGGTAGATTGAAAATATATTTTGCAAATCAAGCGAATTCTTGCCCTCCAACTTTCGTTTTATTTGTCAACAAGCCGAAATACGCCCATTTCTCTTATATGAGATATATCGAGAATAGATTGAGAGATTCGTTTAATCTTGATGGAACTCCGATTGAAATTGTCCTTAGAGAACGTGTATAATAAAATAAACTTAAAGAAAAGGAGCTATATATATGAACAAAGCCGAATTAATGCAACTTGTTAGCGAAAAAGTTGATGTTTCCCGTGCAGATGTGGAAAATGTCGTCGACGAATTTCTTGCCTTAATTGAAAAATCAATCGTTAATGGTGAAGAAGTTAAGCTTTCTGGTTTTGGTATCTTTGAGAAAAAAGATCGCAAAGAACGTAAAGGAACAAATCCATCTGATGGTTCACATATTGTTATTCCTGCAAGTTCAACAATTGCTTTTAGACCTTCAAAGACCTTCAAAGCAAAACTCAACTAATTAGATTAGAAATAAGAAGCCGATTGATAATGGCTTCTTTTTTTATATAATAAAAATATGCAAAATAGATTATTTGATTCTTTAGCGCATTTATTTAATCAAAACGGCTTCCGTCTTTACATGATTGGTGGAACATCTAGAGATATGCTTCTTGGAATCGATTTTGATGATTATGATTTTGTTAGCGACGCCACTCCAAATGAAATGAAGAAATTTCTTGTGAATGGAAATTACACATTTGAAAGATTTGGAACAGTAAAAATAAAAATTGATAAATTCCATGTTGATATAACAACATTAAGAATTGAAGAAGGGTATAAAGACTATCGTCATCCTGACAAAGTTGTCTTCACAAAAGATTTAGAAAAAGATTATATAAGAAGAGATTTTACTATTAATGCTCTATATATAGATGAAAATTATAAAATTTATGATTTTTGTGATGGTTTATCAGATTTAAAAAATAAAATTATTCGTTTTATTGGGGATCCTGAAAAAAGAATTAAAGAAGATCCGTTGAGAATTTTAAGAGCGGAAAGATTTGCAAAAAAATTAAATTTTATGATTGAAGCAAATTCATTAGAAGCAATAAAAGAAAACTATGGTTTATTGAAAGAATTAAACCCACAGAAAATAAATGAAGAAAATAAGAAAAAAGTTTAATTTATTAATTAAACCTTGTAACATATAAGCATTATGTCAAACGTTCAAATGGAAGCTTTAGACTTCCGCTACTTACTTCTAGAATATTATAAAAAGCTAAAAATTAGCGAAAACGAATTAGCGGTCATTTTTATGATTGATCATCTTTTAAGTCAGAAAAATACTTTAGTGACTCCAGATTTATTGTCTTTGAAAATGAATTTATCAACAAAAGAACTCGATAAAATAATGGTTGGTTTGATTGAAAAGAATTTTCTTGTCTATGATATTGGAAAGAAAACAAAGATTTCATTAAAACCTCTTCAAAAGAAGTTATATGAAGCTTTTCAATTGTCGCTTGCCAAAGAACAAGAAATTTCCTCAAGTGAGGAGAAAAGTCAATATATGTCAAATATATATGAAGTTTTTGAAAGAGAATTAAAACGTTCATTGTCTCCATTAGAATTATCTTTAATTAATGAATGGGTCAATGATGGTTTCAGTGATGAAACTATTATAAATGCACTTCATGAAACATTAAGAAAAGGCAAGAAAACTCTTAAAAGTGTAGATAAGCTCCTCGTTCAATGGAAAACAAGAGATGATATTGAAAAAGAAGGCATCTCGAATGTAAAAGAAGTTTGGGATGATGACATTGAAAAAGCTATGGAAATAGCCAAAACAAAATGGATCAATGATTAATTTAAATATATTTTTATCTTATCTAAACAAACTTTATCCGAATGCGCATTGCGAATTAAATTATTCAAATGATTATGAACTTTTGATTGCTATTATGCTTTCTGCTCAAACTACTGACAAAGCAGTTAACAAAGTAACAGAAGTTCTTTTTAAAAGGTTTCAAACATTAAACGAATTAAATAATGCAACTAAAGAAGAAATTCAAGGATGCATTTATAGACTTGGAATGAGCGATGTTAAAAGCAAAAATATTAAGGAAATTGCAAGGATTTTAATAGAAAAATACAATTCTAAAGTACCTAACGATGAGGAAGAATTATTATCTCTTCCAGGCGTTGGTAATAAAACCAAAAATTGTTTTCTTGCAGAAATGTATCACCTTCCCTTTTTGGCAGTTGACACACATGTGCAGCGTATAAGTAAAAGACTAAATATCGCTTCAGAAAATGATAGTGTTAAAGAAATAGAAAGTAAATTATTGAAACTAATACCTCAAGAAAAAACTATTTTGGTAAATCATCAATTAATATCTTTTGGAAGAAATATCTGTAAAGCAAAAAAGCCGTTATGCGATGATTGTGAAATGAAAAAATATTGCTTATATTTCAAAAATATAGCTCATCAATAATTGATAGATAATCAAGTCTAGGATGATATCCAACTTTTATTAATTTTCCATTTTCTTTTATAAATGAATATTGAATAGAATGACGTTCATTTTTTTCTTTAAAATCGATTATAAAATTTGCGTCTATTAAATATGTTTCATTTAATTTAGTAAATTGGATAATAAAAAAAGCAATTCCTCCAAATTCGATAACTTTTTTAAGATGTTTGATTTGTTGAATTGGTATATTGCTTAAAGGAAAAGATGTAGTTGATTGAGTTTGTTTGGCTTCAAAATCAATGTAGCGTGATTTGTATATACCGTTATAATCGGTGGTGGATTGCTTTTCAAAATAGGCGTCAATAATTCTCGCCCCTTTGCTGTAATCAACTTTAACAATATTAATTGGAGTTGGCCTTTTTGTGATTAGACATAAATTCTTTTCTAAATAATATTGATTAGAATCGTTAATATCGCTTTCAAGGGACATACCTCTATTAGCGGCATTAAAAATATTTTTGTGTTTTATTGCCTTTGTTTTTTTGCAATTTTCTATTCTTTTGCCGTTTGGATAATTAATCATTCTAAAGAATCGCTCACAAATTTATCAAAATCTTCTGAAGACACACTTTCTCCAGAAGTTAATTTTTCAATTACTTGATGAATTGGAGATGGTAAATGTCTCATTTTTTGTAATACTTTTTTGTATTCAACCTTCATAATAGCTTTATTGTGAAGCATCGCATCATATAGGTAGGCAAGATTTAAAGCATCGGCATAGGCATTGTGTTGCGTTCCTTTAAAATCAACATTAAAAACTTTTAACATGTTTGCAAGGGAATAGGTATTGCCATTATCATCCTTAACAAATGACGAAATGAAATCACTTAAATCGAATGAATGCTTTATCATGAGATGAACATCGTCCGTATTAGCGTCGAGATTATAAGCTAAAGATTGTGACAATATTCGTAAATCGTGTGACCCGAATGTCACAAATAATGTTTTTGTAAAGTTTATTCCGAGATATTTTTTTAATTCATTTATTGCAACGCGAAAAGAAACCCCATCTTTTTTTGTCATATCTTCTGTAATATGGGTTAAATCAGTTACAACTTTGCCAATTTTATTTTTTGCTTTGACAAGGGTATAAAAACCTTTGTGAAACTTTTTTATTGTCATATCTTTTGCTAGATCAACTTTAACCGCTCCGATAGCGATCATCTCATGAGAAAACTGTGTTCCTTCTAAATCAAGGAAGCATAATGAACGACGTTTTTGTATATGTTTTTCTAATTCTTTCATAATTATTTTGCATTATATCATTACTTTAAAAATATTTTAAGTAAAAGTGTTTGTTTTAATTTGAATTTTTAATATAATTAAAACGTCTTGGAGAGAATAATGGCTAGAAAAATTAATTTTGATTCCAATACTTTGCTTAATCTAAAATTTAGCAAAAATGTTAAAGGCTATGATGCATTTCAAGTTGATTCAAGCCTTGATAAAGTAGTTGATGACTACCGATTTTATGAAAGCTTCTATAAGGAAGCCAAGGATTATATTGCCGAGCTTGAAGGAAATATAAAAAAACTTAAAGACGAGACAAGAAAGAAAGATATTGAAATAGCTAAATACCAAAAACGTCTTGAAGGGATCAAAGATAAAACCAATGTAACAAGCGAAAATATTGATTTGTTACAGCGTATTAATGCTTTAGAAAAAGCACTTTATTCTAGAGGTATTGACCCAAATAAAATAAAATAAATATATCCGATCTGGATAATTGCTAGCATTGCTAGAGGAAAGTCCATGCTCGCACCATCTGAGATGATGGTAGTGATTGCGCTAACGGAAAAAATAACGTTAGGTATGCAGGAGTGCATAACGGCGGAACTAGTCTAAAACTATGTCATGATGATGTTCCTGAAGGTGCCACAGAGACGAGCTTGATAGAAATGTCAAGGTGGAACGATGGTAAACCCCACAAGCGAGAAACCCAAATTTGGTAGGGGAGGTCGAACGGAAGAATTCAATTCCAATCGGCATGTGAAAGCATAGATAAATTATTATCCTAGACAAAACATGGCTTATAGGATCGGACACTCACAAAAGAAGGAATTTGTATGAATTTACCGAACAAAATTACAATATCAAGAATTGTTCTTATTGTAGTAACAATCATTTCAATGTTTGTTTTAAGTTGCATTGATTTTCAAGCACCGAATATTGGAGATACAAATATAAATCTTGTTTATCTAATATATTGCTTAGTTTTTATTATTGCGGCATTAACGGATTTTTTAGATGGATATCTTGCAAGAAAATTAAATCAAATAACCTCATTTGGAAAATTTTTAGATCCAATAGCGGATAAATTATTGAACGATTCAATGATGATTTTTATACTTGTTCCTCAACTATATGCTCCAAATCAAAGAAGTGATAAAACAATGATAACAATTTTAATGGTTTGCGTTATTTTAATGATTGCCAGAGATTTAGTTGTTGATGGAGTAAGACTTATTGCGGTTCAAAAAGGAAAGGTGATTGCCGCAAACATATTTGGAAAATGTAAAACTGTTCTTCAAATGGTTGCTATTCCAATGTTGTTATTAAACGATTGGCCATTTTCCTATTTTGATTCTTCATGGCCGGAGTTTTTGCAAATTTCGAATATTTTCTTTTATTTAGCTACTTTAATGTCTATTATTTCCGGAATCATTTATCTTGTTCAAAACAAATCTGTTTTTAAGGATAATTAACAATGGAAGAATTATTAAAATTACTAAAAGAAAAACATTTAACTTTAGGCAGTGTTGAATCGATGACTGGTGGCATGTTTGCTTCTTGTTTTACATCTATACCTGGTGCCTCATATGTTTATAAAGGTTCTTTGATAACATATTGTATTGAAGAAAAGATAAAACTTGCAGGTGTTAAGAAAGAAATTATTGATAAGTACAGTGTTGTTTCAGAAGAAGTATCAAAAGAAATGGCAAAAGGTGGGAAGAATGTTTTAAATGTAGATATATGTGTTTCAGTTACAGGAAACGCTGGCCCAACTTCTGATGTTGGTGGAAAACCTGTTGGTGAAGTACATATTGCAGTTGCTTATAAAGATAAAATATTTCATAAAAAGCTTAATCTCAAAGGTGATAGAAACCACATACGTAGTATGTGTGTAAATGAAATGGTTTCTTTTGTCTTACTTTGTCTCACTAATAAGGCATAAAAAGAGATTTTTATTTTCGATTGTTGTTTAATAGTGGAGAAAGGAATCAATTATGAAAAAAGATGATTTAAAAAAAGATAATAATTCATTAGAAGAAGCTCTTAAACAAATAGAACATGTTTTTGGAAAAGGCTCAGTAATGAAACTCGGTGAAAGACCGAGAGTAGATGTTGATGTTATACCTTCCGGTTCTTTGCTAATTGATGCCGCTTTAGGTGTTGGCGGATATCCAAAAGGAAGAATTATTGAAATTTATGGTCCTGAATCAAGTGGCAAAACGACTTTAGCTTTGCACGCAATAAGCGAAGCACAAAAGAAGGGTGGAAGAGCAGCGTTTGTTGATGCTGAACACTCCATCGACCCAGTTTATGCTAAAAATTTAGGTGTCGATATCGACGAATTGATCTTGTCTCAACCTGATAGTGGAGAACAAGCTCTTGAAATTGTTGAAATGCTAGCTAATAGTGGTGCTTTTGACATAATTGTTGTTGATAGCGTTGCCGCTTTAGTTCCTCAACAAGAATTAGATGGTGAAATGGGAGATAATCAAGTCGGTTTGCAAGCTCGATTGATGTCTAAGGCTATGCGCAAACTTGCAGGTATATTAAATTCCCACGAATGTACTGTTATTTTCATTAATCAACTACGTGAAAAAGTAGGCGTTATTTATGGCAATCCTGAAACCACAACTGGTGGTCGTGCGTTGAAATTTTATGCCAGTGTCCGCATCGATATTAGACGCGCTGAAGCAATTAAAAATGGAACAAATATTATCGGAAATACAGTTAATGTTAAAATCGTTAAAAACAAAGTTGCTCCTCCATTTAAGACATGTCAAATTGACATCATTTATGGAAAAGGAATCAACAAGACTGGTGAAATATTAGAAATAGGTGTTCAAAAAGGAATCTTAACAAAATCTGGATCATGGTTTGAATATCAAGGCAATCGATTTGCAAATGGTAAAGATGCCGCAAAAAATTATTTAGAAGAACATGTTGATTTAATGAACGAAATAATTGAAAAAATCAAATAAATGACAAAATTTAAAATGCGTCCTGGTGGCGCATTTTTTTATATAATAAAGTCTAGATAAGAAACAAGATTGTTGTTATAATATGTGCGTATCGAAAGATACTTATTACCTATTTAATTATAAAATTTAGGATAAATTATCCTTTAACTTAAATAATTCGTTGTTTTTCAAAATATAAAAACAAGGTAATAAACACAATAATAGGTGTTTTATTTTTAGAAAATAATTCACCTTTCATATATCGGAGGTTTATTTATGATTATTATGGACGGTGCAATCCCGACATGGGTGACTATTGTTTTAATTGCGGTTGCATTATTAATTGGCTTTTTAGTAACTTTTTTGATTTTCAAATTAGTTCCATCATTTAAAGCTAAATCTGCTGATAAAAAAGCTGAAAAAATCTTACATGATGCAGAAATTAGAGCGGAACAAATTAGAAAAAATGCTCAATTAGACGGAAAGCAAACTGTTGCAGAACTAAAACAAGAAGCTGAAAAAGAAATTCGCGAAAGAAAACAAGAATACGCTCAACAAGAAAACAAATTAAATCAACGCGAGCAAAATATTGATCGCCGTGATGCTAATTTATTAAACAAAGAAAACGCTATTGAAGAAAAAAATGAATTGCTCAATAGACGTTTAAAAGAATGTGACAAAAAAGAAACTCTTCTTCAATCGAAAATCGATTCAATTATTTCTGAACTTGAAAAGGTTGCTCAATTATCAGTAAAAGAGGCACGTGAAGAAATTTTTGCTCGTGTTGAAAGCAAAATGTCGATGGAAATTGCCGCGTATATTAAAAACAAAGAAGATGAAGCAAAAGCAGAAGTTGAAGATAAAGCAAAAGAAATGCTTTCCCTTGCAATTAGCAAATTCTCTCAAGAAACAGTTACGGAAAGAACTGTTTGTACAGTCTCACTTCCTAGTGACGAAATGAAAGGCAGAATCATCGGACGTGAAGGTAGAAACATTCGTACATTAGAACAACTTTTAGGTGTCGATTTAATCATCGATGATACCCCAGAGGTAATTACTGTTAGCTGTTTTAATCCAATTAGACGTGAAATTGCTCGTCGTACATTAGATATTCTTATTAAGGATGGAAGAATTCAACCAGGAAGAATTGAAGAAGTAACTGCTAAAGTACAAAGCGAAATGGATGTTCAAATCAAAAAAGCAGGCGAAGATGCCGCATTTAAATTAGGGCTTCCAAAAATTAACAAAGATTTATTAATGTATGTAGGTCGCCTTAAATATCGTACTTCATATGGTCAAAGCGCATATGATCATTCAATGGAAGTTGCTTACTTAGCGGGTATTATGGCTGCTGAATTAGGTCTTGACCAAAACTTAGCAAAACGTGCTGGTCTTTTACATGATATTGGTAAATCAGTTGATTTTGAACAAGACGGTTCACACGTTGAACTAGGTGCTAGATTGGCTAAAAAATATGGCGAACCAGATGTTGTTGTTAACGCAATTGAATCTCACCATGGTGATGTTCCTGCTAAATATATCATTTCTAATTTGGTTCAAGCTGCCGATACTCTTTCTGCTGCTAGACCAGGCGCTAGAAGTGAAACGCTTGAAAATTACATTAAACGAATTGAACAACTTGAAACAATTTGCAAATCATATGATGGTGTTTACCAATGTTATGCGATGCAATCAGGACGCGAAGTTCGCGTAATGGTTATTCCTGAAAAAATAGACGATTTAGCGGCTTTTAAATTAGCACGAGATATTAGAGAAAAAATTGAAACAGAAATGACATATCCTGGACAAATTAAAGTCTCTGTTATTCGTGAATATCGCGCTATTGAAACAGCAAAATAATTATGAGAATACTTTTCTTTGGGGATATTGTCGGCCGTGTTGGTCGAGAAGCTATAAAACATAATATCGAAAAACTGATAAAAAAATATCAGATTGATTTTGTGATTGCCAATGGCGAAAATGTGACCCATGGTAAAGGATTAATTGAAAAGCATTATGATGAATTAATTAATGATGGAATTGATGTTCTAACATTAGGCAATCATTATTTAGGAAAAAATCGTATCTTGAATTTTATAGACGATGCAGACTCTCTTGTTAGACCTTTAAATTTAATCAAAAATATTGGAGGTCAAGGCTCAATTGTTAAAGAGTGTGATGGAATTAAGATTCGCGTTACTAATTTACTTGGAACAGCTTTTATGAAAGAGGAAGTGGTTGCTCCATATCTTGCTTTAAAACAGCTTCTAGATGAAATTGATGGCGAAGATAGCATTCATATCGTTGATTTTCATGCAGAAGCAACAGGAGAAAAAATGTGCATCGGATATACATTTGATGGTTTAGTAAGTGCTGTAGTTGGAACACATACACACGTTCAAACTAATGATGCAAAAATACTTGAAAAAGGAACAGCTTTTATTTCTGATATCGGAATGTGTGGCGCGGCAAACGGAGTACTTGGTTTCGAACGCAACAGCGTTATTAATAAAACAATTTTTGGTGGCACTGAAAGATTTGAAATCGGCGGCGATGATCAAGAAATGATTAATGCAATTGTTTTAGATATTGATAACGACACTAAACGATGCAAAGAAATTTTTACTGTTAAATTATTGAGTTAGGAGAAATATCATGGCAAATAAATGTGAATTTCTATCTTTACCAGATGACAAACTTGAAAGACGAAGGAATCTAAATTTTTCATTTGATTATAGTGAAATTAAAATTCCTGATGTTTTAAAAAATTATGCTAAAGGGAAAAAATATTTTATCCATACTTATGGTTGCCAAGCAAATTACCGTGATGAAGAAATAATGTCTGGAATTTTTGAAAAAGCGGGATTTACCAAAGCTTTAAATGAAAAAGAAGCAGATGTTATTATTCTTAACACCTGTGCTGTAAGAGAAAATGCTGAAGATAAAGTTTTTGGAAAAATTGGTGATCTAAAATCTTATAAACAAGAAAATAAAAATGTGATCGTAGGTATCTGTGGTTGCATGGTTCAACAAAAACATATAATAGAAAAATTATTAGATAAATATAAACATGTTGATTTAATTTTCGGCACTCATAATATTTATGATTTACCAAATTTGTTGGATGAAATAATAAAAAAACGTGTGCGTTTGGTCGATGTTAAATCTGTTCCAGGTGATATAAGAGAGAATCTTCCTTCTAAGCGTTTATCATCATTTAAAGCATTTGTTAATATTTCTTATGGTTGCGATAAGTTTTGCACATATTGCATCGTTCCTTATACAAGGGGTAAAGAAAGAAGCCGTAAAATTGATGATATTTTAAATGAAGTAAAAGAACTCAAAGACTCTGGATATCAAGAAGTGACGCTTCTTGGCCAAAATGTGAATGCATATGGAAAAGATTTAAATGATGGCTCCTCTTTTGCAAAACTATTAGATGAAGTCGCCAAAATTGGAATACCTCGTGTAAGATTTTTAACTTCACATCCATGGGATTTTAAAGAAGAAATGATCGATGTTATTGCTAAACACGACAACATAATGAAATACATTCATCTTCCTGTGCAAAGCGGTTCAGATGAAATATTGCGTTTAATGGGAAGAAGATATACCGCTAAACAGTATAAAGATCTTGTTGATTTAATAAGAAAGAAAATACCTGATGTCGCATTATCTACTGACATTATTGTCGGTTTTCCAAACGAAACATATGAGCAATTTTTAGATACAATAAAAATGGTTGAAGATGTTAAATATGATTCTGCTTTTACGTTCATTTATTCGCCTAGAAATGGAACACCAGCGGCAAAAATAAAAGATAATGTTACTAGCAAAGAAAAATCACAAAGATTTAAAGAACTTGTAAAAGCACTTGAAAAAACTATTGCTGTTTCCTCAAATGATATGATTGGAAAAACTTATTCTGTTTTAGTGGAAGGTATATCAGAGAAGAATCCTGAAATGCTTTCGGGATATACTGAAAAAAATAAACTCGTTCATTTTAAAGGTGATATATCTCTTGTTGGAAAGATTGTTAATGTAAAGATAAATGAATCGCATCTTTATTCTTTACTCGGAGAACTAGTAAATGAGTAGTGAATTTGATATAGCGTTAGAACAATTAAAAAATGTTTTATATGAAAACGACGTTATAAAAAATTATTTAAAGACGAAAAAAGCACTAGAAAATAATAACGAAATTCAAGAATTGTTAAGTGAACTTAGAAAGCATCAACGCTTAATGTGCAAAAATGTGAATAACGATAAAATATATTCATCTGAAAAAGAAAAATATTTAGCAATCAAAGAAGAATTAAACTTAAATCCTTTATACCAAAATTTTATAAATTTACAAAACGAAGTAGATGTTTTATTAAAAGAAGTTAGAGACTATTTAAAATGATTATTGTTATTACTGGTCCAACATGTCTAGGAAAATCTGAAACAGCACTTAATATTGCTAGAATTTTAGATGCTGAAATAGTAAATGGAGATGCTTTTCAAAGCTATAAAGATTTTAATATTGGAGTTGCAAAGCCCCCAAAAGAATACTTTTCAATTATTCCTCATCATTTATATTCTTTTGTTGATCCATTTCATTCTTACTCGATAATGGAATATCAAAAGAATTTAAGAAGAACTATTGATGATATATTATCTCGCAACAAGATAGTTATTATCGTTGGAGGAAGTGGCCTTTATATTCGAAGTGGTCTTTATGATTATTCTTTTGAAGATGAAAAACCAGTTGATATGTCACAATTTGAAAAATTAAACAATGACGAATTGCATGAAAAATTAAAACAAATCGATGAAGTAGAAGCATCTAAAATACATCCGAATAATCGAAAGAGAGTAATGCGCGCTCTTCAAATTTTTTATTCTCAAAATAAGAAAAAAAGCGATATTGTCGCAGAGCAAAGCCATAAATTGATTTATGATGATGTTTATTTTTTTGTAAAAAACATGGAACGCGATGTTCTTTATGAAAGAATAAATAAGCGAGTTGATGGAATGGTTAAAAATGGTTTGATTGATGAATTCAAACAACTTTATAGCAAATATGGCAATGTAAACGCAATGCAAGCAATCGGATATAAAGAATTAATTGGAATTAATGATGATAAAAGTGATATCGATAAGCGCATCGAACTTATTAAACAACATACAAGGAATTACGCTAAAAGACAAATGACTTTTATAAGACATCAATTCCCTGTAATATTTTACAATGATGATAAAGATATTTTAAAGGTGATCAAACAATGAGCACATATCTAGATAGAACAATTGAACTATTAGGTTTGAAACGAGTTAACCAGTTTAAAGATAAAACAGTTTTAGTTGTGGGGCTAGGTGGAGTTGGTGGAACGTGTCTAATGGCTCTTGCCAGAAGCGGTTTTATGAATTTTATTATTGTTGATCATGACATTGTTGATGAGTCTAACATAAACCGTCAGATATTTTATTTCTCAGATGATGTAGGCAAAAACAAAGTTGATATCTGTGAAACGAACTTGAAAAGAATAAATCCGAACATCAATATAATTAAATTCAATATGTTTGTTGGAGAAGATAATTTAGATGTTTTTAACAGTTTTAATATTGATTTTATTGTCGATGCCATTGATAAAATTCCGTCAAAAATAGCACTTATCAAATATGCTAAAAAGCGAAATATTAAATTAATTGTTTCTTTAGGCATGGGAAACAAAATTAATCCTGAAAACGTTAAAATAACTAAATTAGATAAAACTTCATATGACCCTCTTGCAAAGGTGCTAAGATATAAGTTAAGAAAAGAAAATATTGATATTAAAACGATTGATGTCGCCTTTTCTAATGAGAGTCCGCGAGTTAGAAATGAAAAACCTTCTTCTATGATGATGGTTCCTTCTACAGCTGGATTATTAATGGCAAAATTTATTATTGAAAACATTTAGGAGGTAATTATGAAACACATACTTGAAATCGCAAAGAAAAGCGGAATAGATGAGAAATTTATTAAACAATACGGCAATGATAAAGCAAAAATATCTCTTAAATGCTTTGATGAATTAAAAAATAAAAAAGATGGGAATTTAGTTTTAGTAACCGCGATAACGCCAAGTAAAGTTGGAGAAGGAAAAACGACCATGTCAATCGCTCTTCAAGACGGCTTGTGCAAGATCGGGGCAGATTCCATGCTTTGTTTAAGAGAGCCATCATTAGGACCAGTTTTTGGTCTTAAAGGTGGGGCAACAGGCGGAGGAAAAGCATCCGTTGTTCCTAGTGAAGATATTAATTTACATTTTACAGGCGATATGCACGCTTTAACATCTTCAATTAATTTAATAAGCGCAGTTATTGATAACCATATTTACCAAGGAAACGAATTGAATATTGATCCAGAAAAAATTGTTTGGAAAAGATCAATGGATATGAATGATCGTTCGTTAAGAGAAATTGAAATAGGACTTGGTAAAAATAATGGCGTTCCAAGAAAAGATTCTTTTCAAATCACTGTTGCAAGCGAACTAATGGCAATCCTTTGTTTGGCAAATGATGAATTAGATTTTAAAAATAGAATTAATAATATCATCGTTGCATATTCGTTTGATAACAAACCAATTTATTTAAAAGAACTAAAAATATCAAACGCAATTATGAAATTAATGAAGGACGCTTTGATGCCTAATTTAGTTCAAACATTAGAAGAAAATCCTTGCATCATACACGGTGGTCCTTTTGCTAATATTGCTCATGGTTGCAATTCTTTAATAGCCACAAAACTAGCATTAAAATTAAAAGACATCGTTGTCACTGAAGCAGGTTTTGGTGCGGATTTAGGTGCTGAAAAGTTTTTAGATATTGCTTGCCCAATTGGAGGTATTAGACCAAATTTAGTTGTAGTAGTTGCAACTATAAGAGCGCTTAAGCTTCATGGTGGACAGCTATTTGAAGAATTGGAAAAGGAAGACGTTAATGCTTTACTTAATGGAATCAATAATTTAAAGATCCACTTAGAAAATATGAAAAAATATGGCTTGCCTGTATTGGTAGCTATTAATCATTTTTCATTTGATTCTCAAAAAGAAATTGATGCTTTGACATCGTGGTGTAGGGATAATAAATATGAAGTTTCTTTTGTTGATTCTTATTTAAAAGGAAGCTTTGGAGCGGTTGATTTTGCGAATAAAGTTGTTTCTTTATTAAAAGAAGAACCAAACTATAAGCCACTTCAAGAAGCAAATTCTTCGATTAAAGATAAAATAGAAAAAATCGCAAAAGAGATTTATCGCGTAACCGCTGTTGAATATTCTGATAAAGCAAATGAACAAATTACCAAATATGAGAATTTAGGATATAGCAATATACCTGTTTGCATTGCTAAAACACCTTTATCATTATCCGATAACCCAAAATTTGAAGTAAATGGCAATGACCATATTCTTCATGTCAAAGAAGTTAGTTTGTCAAGCGGTGCTGGTTTTATAGTAGTTCTAACAGGTAAAATTATGACAATGCCTGGTCTTCCTAAAATCCCAGCTGCAGTTAAAATGGAGAATGAATGAAAGAATATAATTACAACGTTGGTGACGTTGTCGAAATGAAAAAACCACACCCTTGCGTTCATAGATCAAAACTCTTTAGAATTATAAAACTTGGTGCCGATTTAAAAATTGAATGTTTAGGTTGTCACAATATTATTATCATTTCCAGAGATAGTTTTAATAAAGGTTTTAAAAAAATAATTAAATAATTTTGAATAATATTCACAAAATAGCCACTATAAGAATATTGGAGGCTATAATGTGGATATTTTTGCCATCAACAATTTAACACATGTTTTCCAAAATGGAGATAAAGAAAACATCGTTCTCAAAAATCTGTCCTTAAAATTCTCTAAAAATTCTTTTGTTGCTATTTATGGAAAATCTGGATGTGGTAAATCAACGCTTCTTAATTGCTTAAACGGAATTATTAAGCCATCAAGTGGAAGTGTTAAGTATTTTGGCAAAGATATTAATGAATTTTCTAAAAAAGAAAAAAATCTTTATTTAAATCAAGAAGTAAGTATGGTTTTCCAACATTATAACCTCTTTGATGATTTGTCATCTATTGACAATGCGATAATTCCATTGCTGATTCGTGGTGAGAAGAAAAAGAAATGCTATAGAAAAGCATTCTTTTTATTTAAGAACTTTAACCTAGAAAATTGCATCAACAAAAAAGCTAAATTTTTATCTGGTGGGGAAAAACAAAGAGTATCTATAATTAGGGCTCTATTATCTAATTCAAAAGTTATTCTTTGCGATGAACCGACAGGCGCTTTAGATGAACAAAATTCAATTTTAATAATGGATATATTAAAAGAATTATCTAAGCAAAAACTCATTATTTTTGTTTCTCATAACTTAGAATTTGTCAATAGATATGCTGATAGAATAATAGAACTCAGTGATGGCAATATAGTGAAAGATAAAATAGTAAATAATGTAGATAGCAAAATCAACATTTTCAAAAATAAAAGAGAACTAAAAAAGCAAAATGTCGTAACACTTTTTATCAAAAAGTTATTGAGAAATAATTTTGGAAAAAATAGTCTTGTTTTTATTATTTCAACTTTTGGTTTTTTGATTGTTCTTTTATCAATTTCTTTTATAAACGGAAATGATTTAAATAAAGAAAATGTTATTTTTAAAAATATCGATTCATTTAATGCAACATTATCATCTAAAATTTATAAAGAAATTCCAAATTCCTCATTAGTGCTTGAAAAAGATTCGTTGCCAAATGAAGATGAGATAAAAAATATAAAAGACATTTTTCCTTTATCTTATGTTTGTGATAACTACGATTATTTCATTCCAACGTATAGTACGTTTTCAATAAATAATACTTTGTTTAACAATATACAATTCATCCCATTTTATGAAAACAATCCTTTAATAGAGAAGGACTTAATTAAAAGTCTCAATGATGTTGTGATAAATGAAGAAATGTCGAAACTATTGAAGAGCGAAAACGACGAAATCATTGTTTTTAACCAAAGTGAAATAAAATATCATACTTATAATAAAAACATGCCTTTTGTAAAAGATGATTTTGGTTTTAATTTAAAACTAAATGTTAAAAAAACCATAAAAGAGTTTTCTTTTCTTAATGGTCCAAAAGTATATTATTCATATAATTTATTCGAAGAGTACTTAAAAAAGACTTCATTAGTTAATATAAGTGAGTATCTTAAAAAAGACACTAATGTTGTTGATTATTTAAATTTTTATTGTAAAGACGAAGCTATAAGAAGTTATTCGAAAAGAGTTTTCTTTTCCTCGAATCAAGACATTCAAAATGCGTTCTCTTTTATAAAAAACAATAAAACAGATACATACATAAATAGCGGCTCTTATGAAATTAAAAAAGTATATGTTCAATATATTGATTCTTTTTCAAATGCCTTTTTATTTTTTTCAATATTGTGCTTTGTTTGTTTGAATTTGGTTATTGGAATAACATCGTTATCAAATTATATTGAAAAGAAAAAAGAAAACGCGATTTTGAAAAGTTTTGGATTAGGAGATAATTCTATTAAGAAGATTTATACAACATCAAATATTATGATTATATTTTTGTCATATATTTTGTCATTTTGTTTATTCTTTCCGATTAGTTATTTATTAAACAAAATTATTTATGTGAATTTCAATTTAGAAAATCTAATTATTACTCCTTTTAAATCAGAAAATTTGTTTATGATTTGCTCACCAATACTTCTTTTAGTTATTGGCCTATTTATTTCCTATGTATTTGTTTATGTCCCTTTATTAGCAAGTAGAAAAATTGATATAGCAAAAGAATTGAAAGATGAATGAAAATTGAAATTAATAACCTAAATAAATCTTTTGGAGAACAAAAAATTTTTGATGATGTTTCGTTATCCTTTCCATTGAAAGGAATAGTTATTATTTGTGGTGATAGTGGCTCTGGAAAATCTACTTTATTAAATATCGTTTCTGGACAAGATCTCGATTATGAAGGTGAAGTTCTTATTGATAATAAAAATATTAAAAAGTTTTCAAATAAAGAATTAGAAAATTTTAGAATTAGTAAATTTGGTTTTATTTATCAAAATTTTAATTTATTAAATTTAGAGACAGTAAAAAGCAATATTTTATTACCTTTAGATTGTTCTTCCTTTTTAAGCCAAGACATTAAAAATAGAAGAGTGGCTTCAGTATTAGAATATGTAAATTTATCTAACTACGAAAACAAAACAATTAATAAATTATCCGGTGGTGAGATGCAAAGGGTATCGATAGCTAGGGAAATAATTAAATCGCCATCAATTCTTTTATGTGATGAACCAACAGGATCTCTTGACGAAAAAAACAGTGAACAGATTATCTCTCTTTTGAAGAAAATATCTAGCGAAATGCTTGTTATCATTGTTACTCATGATAAATCGTTTTTTAAATCGGCAAACGTCATTTATAAACTTTCAAAGAAAAAAATTAAATGTATTAAAAATAATAAAGTAACTAAATGCAAAGAAAGTTTTAAATTAATTGGTGGGCATTTTAAAAAAAGACAAACATATGTTCCGTTAAAGTTCATTTTTTCTCACAATATCAAAAAAATAAAGGAAAGAAAAATTAGATCATTTCTGACTTATTCAATGCTGTCTTTTAGTTTAACTGGGATTGGTATTTCTTTAATGTTAGCTTTTTCATTAAAAGACAAAATTAATAGTTCAATTTCTTCTATTATCGATCGCGATTTAATAGTTATGAAAAATAAAAATAATGAAGCATCATCTTTTTCTAACCCTTATAGCGCTCCTAAAAACGAAGTAGATAAAATCTCTGAGAGATACAAGGATTTAATTAAAAATACAGGTGTTTCATATCAAGTCAATTTTGAAGATTTTTTCAAAGATAAAAATGAGTTTTATATAAAAAATAAAACAGATAAATATGTTGTTAATTCATTAAGTGCACGTTCAATAAACGAATATAAGTTGTATGAGAAAAGTGAAGATGAAATCATATATCCATATTCTATTGATATTCTTGAGAATGACGAAATAATTCTTGGTTTAAATTATGTAGATATGGCGAATATTTGTTTCACTCTTAAGATACAAAGAAATTATTCTTCGCTTGGAGAATACATAAAAACAAACAATTTATTTCTTATATTAGATGTAAAGAATTCAAATTGGCAATATGACGATGAACAAATATTTTCCGTAAAAGCGGTAAAGGAAAGCAGTGACACATGCATCTTTCATAGTTCTCCAAATTGGAACGAATTTGTTTTTGAAGAAAAAATGCGTTTCCCTACAAATGACGACGATAAGAAAGTATATCCGTGGGAAATGTATAAAATATATTATCTAGATACGTATGAAGATCCAAAAATATTCTTAGACAAAGTGATACGCGATTATACGTTAAGCGATTTTATCTTTGAAAGAGCAAATAATTTCAATTCTCCATTGCTATGCAAGAACAGTGAAATATGCAATGTAAAAAGAATATATGTTTATTTTGCTGATAAAAATATCGTTGATATGAATGCACTAGAAAAAGTTCTTGATACATGTACAAATATCAAAAATTACTATTTAACATGTGATTTTTCATATCAAGTATTTGAAGAAAGCTTTTTAAGCGGTTTTAAAAATAATTTCTATTTATCCTCTGATAAGGAAATTCTTGAAATGATATCGGATTATGAAACGAAAAATGAAACAGATAAAATCGTAATACCTGATAATGCAATAAACGGAAATTTTCTTTCTAATTTTAATAATGGATTTAAGTTTTCTACAGTAATTAAAAGCCTTTTGTTAGGAAGAAAAACGCAAAACGTTAACGAAATATTAATATCTAAAACATTGAATGAAAAACTTGGATTTGTATACGGAAAAAGCATTTATGTATGCACTTTAAAAAATCAAATTCAAAAAAATGATTTTATTGAAAATGAATTTGTAATAAAAAAGATAAATGTCGTTGGGGTAGTTGATGAAGAAAAAGACTTCATATATCAGGATAGCGATTGGCCGATATCTTTTTTTAGAGATCTATTAGGAGTTTCTTCTTTTAATTTGATACCTAATCAAGTGGTCTTTGAATTTGAAAATCAAATAGAAACTGAACAAACTTTGAATAAACTAGAAAAAATGTTTAGTTCAGTAAAGTTTGCGAATCCAAATGATTCAATTGTTAAAAGCATAGATCAAACAATGAAATATACAAACGTAATATTATTTGCGTTTGCTTTTATTGCTTCATGCATTTCTTTTTTATTGCTTGCTATGATCATTTTCTTGAATATTGTAGAAAACAAGAGTGAAATCAAATGTTTTGAAGCAATCGGTTTGAACGAAATAAATATTAGGAAAATATATATTTTTGAAACTCTAATATATGGATTATATGCTTTTTTCCTTTCTTCCATTGAAACGGTTTTATTTGACATTATTTTATCTAAAGCTATAGGAAGTATTTTTAAAACATCAAACGGATTTTCCGTAAATATTTTTCCTATAGCTATATTATTATTTTTTGCAATAACATTAACAAGTATCGTTGCTTTTATAGTTTGTAAAATCTTAATTAAAAAGAAGAAAAAGATTATTTAGTAGTTACATTATGCTCCCCATCATAAAAGAACTGAACCCCAAGTACCGATGGGCCTGCGTGATATGAGTTCGTTGGCGATGCAGGAGAAAAATATACTTTTTTGAACCCTTTTTCGATTAAATATTTTTTCACCTCATTAATTGTTTCTTCATCACATGTTGAAATATTAATATATGCAGCAGAAAAATCTAAATTGTTATACGAGTTTATTCTATCTTCAACATATTTTTTAATACACTTTTGTGAATTTCCGCGATATATTTTGCCGATAACAAATGCACCATCATTATTTGTTTCAATTACAGGCCTTAATTTTAAAAGCTTTGTTGCATAGAATTTTAAGGCGGTACATCTTCCTCCTTTATATAAATAATCCAAATCTTTTATAATAAATGATGTTGAAAGGTAAGGAATTCTTTCTTCGCATTTCTTGCATATTGTGTCAAAGTCATAACCTGCTTGATTTAATTTAATTGCATATAAAACAAGCAAAGAAGTTGCTCCACTTGTACCTTTGGAGTCGATGATTTTTATATGTGGATTATTATTGGCGGCTGCAATAGCGTTGTTATAACACCCAGAAAGTTTAGATGACATTGTAAAATGTATTAAATAATCATTTTCATTAAGTTGTTTTTTAAAGAAGTTTTCATATTCTCCAATGTTTGGAGCGGCTGTATGGCACATGATTTTGGTGTTTTTAGTGAATTCAAATAATTCGCTTGTTGAAAATGTGTCATCCCTATAAGTTTTTCCTTCTTTTTCTGTACTAAAATGAATAATTGGGATGTTATATTCTTTGATTAATTCGTCTGTCAAGTCCGCCGTGCTTGTTGCACTGATTAAAATTTTCATATTAATACCTCACTATCTTTCATATAATATAAATGAGGAAAAAACTGTTTGAATATATTGATAGATTTTATTTAGTAGAATACAATTCTACCAGTAGTAGAGAGCAAAATATGAATATAAAAAAGAACGTAGCAAATAATATTACAAATTTAAGAAAAAAGAATAAGTGGACACAAGCTGAGTTAGCGGAAAAAATTAATTATTCTGATAAAGCTGTGTCTAAATGGGAAAGGGGCGAAGCGGTCCCTGATATAGATACTCTTTATTTACTTGCTAATCTCTTTAACGTAAAAATTGACTACTTTATTTATGATGATCATGATGTTCAGAAAGAAATGACTATTCCTAAAATCGAAGGTCTCTTTAAGAAATTAGCGGTATTATTTTTGTTCTCATTGGCTACTGTACTTATTGCTTTATTAATTTACATAATAGGCGATTCACAAAATTGGGATAATAAACCATTTTTGTGGATGTCTTTTATTTGGGCGACACCAATTCTTGCAACAATTACATTTATATTTTTTATAATTAACAAAATCTGGTTAGGTTCTCTTATTTCATGTGGAATGATTGTTGTTTGTTTGATTGGTTGCATATTTGGCGAATTCTTAATACATAATATTTTAGGAGGAAACGCATGGATGATTTGGTTATTTGTTCCAATTATTGTTGGAGCCATTGTGCTGATATTTTTCATGCAAAAAGCCAAAGGAAGGATGATGTTTAAAAAATGAAAAATGATAAAAAAGTAATTGTTTGTTTTTTGTTTAGTTCAAGCCTTCTTTTTTCTTGCTCGTTATTTAACAACGGTTTACAAAATAGAACCGTTCCTGAAATCACTGATTTAAATGGTGATAATGGTGCTGGATATTCAAGAGTTGAATCAACAACATTTTCGATGAATGATGTGTACGACACAAATAATATGAAATGTCTTTCTTCTATTGGCGGTTCCTCGATTCTAATTGTGCCAGTCGAAACTAAAGATTCACCAAAATGGAATGAAACAATGCTCAAAAACTTAGATTTAGCCTTTTTTGGAAATAGTGAAGATACTGGTTGGGAATCAGTTTCCTCGTTTTATAAAAAAAGTAGTTATGGGAAACTAAATATTTCTGGGGAAATTGCGCCTACATTGAAATTAGACTACACAACATCTTCATTAGCCGATGCTTATATTGAAAAAGATGGAGAAAAATCTCCTTATTTAATTGCAATTGATTCATTTATGAAAAATCAAGAATATGATTCATTAAGAAAAGAATTCGATAAGAATAAAGATGGTTATATTGATTCAGTTGCTTTTATATATTCAAATGAAATTGATTCTGAAAATGGTTATTGGGCAGTTACATCTTGGCTTAATTCAAACGCAAATTTTTCTCTTCCTAATGTAAACGCCTTTATGTGGGCTTCATATAATTTTATAAGTGGAAACCAAAAACATAATCGCGTTTATCCTTATGCCGCTTATGGAAATTTAGTGGATTCTCACACAATTATTCATGAAACAGGACATCTTTTGGGTCTGGATGATTATTATTGCTATGATGAGAATGGTTGGGATCCAAGTGGGGCAATAGAGATGCATTCAAATAATGTTGGAGATGAATCAATATATTCGAAATTCCAGCTTGGATGGGTTAATCCTTTATATGTAAAAACTGACACATCAGTAACTTTGACATTGAGAACTTCATCAAAATACCCTGATGCGATTTTAATAAATGATTTTTGGAACAACTCAGCCTGTGATGAATATTTATTAATTGAATATTATTCACCTGATATATTGAATAACAAAGACGCTATCGATCCATATCCAGGAAATGGTTTTAGAATGTATACGACAAGCGGATTTCGCATATACCATATCGATGCAAGAATTGTCGAACTTACACCGCGTGGAACAATGGTTGATTATAGCGATAGATTAGAAAATGGAAAATCTTATTTTGTTGGAGCGTCTAATTCTGCTTCATTATCTTATTTGAAAAACAACAAAGACGATTTTAAATTGCTTCATTTAATGGAAGCCGGCGGTGTGAACACATTTAAAAGAAAAAAGTCAAGCGCATCAAACAAAACTCTATTTAAAAAAAATGATATGTTTGAACCTTCGAAAGAATTCTTTTATAATAAAGATAAATTTAATAGTGGTGAAGATGTTGGGTATAAGATTTTTATAAATGATAGTTCTGATTTTCAAGGAACTTTAACTATACAAAAAATTTAAATTTATTATCGCTGATAATAGGAAAGGATTTATGAAAGGTAAAGTTATTCGCTTTAATCCAGAAAAAGGATTCGGATTCATTAAAACTGATGATGGAAAAGATGTTTTCTTCCATTATTCATCATTAGTAATGGATGGATTTAAGACCATTGAAGTTAATTCAATTGTTGAATTCGATATCCAAGAATCTGAAAAAGGTTTACGCGCTTCAAACATTAAAAAAGTTGCTTAAGTCATAAGCCGTTAAAAAAGCCTATTGATTTAGGCTTTTTTATTTTATAAAAATATTTAATTTTTAACTAAGAGAGTTTAAAATAAAATTGTTATGGAAAATGTAAGAACTATTTTACTTTCTAGAAGCATATATGATGACAACGATAAAGAATCAAATATGCTAAGAGAATATTTAAAGAAAAATAAGACACTATTAATAAATATTATGTCTTCACCTGGAGCAGGAAAAACGACCACTTTAATAGCTTTAATCAAAGCATTATCTAGCAAATATCGAATAGGTGTTATGGAAGCTGATATTGATAGCGATGTTGACGCAAATAAAATTGCAAAATTAACAAAAGCAAAATCAATTCAACTTCATACAGGTGGGATGTGTCATTTAGATGCAGGCATGACAAAAAAAGGTTTAGACGAATTAGGAATTAACGACTTAGATATTGTGTTTTTAGAAAATGTCGGTAACTTGGTTTGTCCAGCTGAATTTGATACAGGATCCTTACTTAATATGATGATTTTATCAGTTCCAGAAGGAGATGATAAACCTCTTAAATATCCGTTAATATTTGAGAAATCTGATCTTGTTGTTATTAACAAAATTGATACATTACCTTTTTTTGATTTTTCTACAGAAAAGTGTAAAGAATATATATATTCTCGCAATAAAAGTGCTACAATAGTTTCAATCTCCGCTAAAAACGGAGAAGGAATAAATGATTTGGCTAATTATATAACCAAAAAATTCGGAGAAATAATATAAGGAGAAATTTATGCCAGAGCAAAATAAGAAAATTATTTCCAAGTATCAAGGAGAGAAGGAATTAGATAAGGCTTATGCTGAATTAGGCAAAAAGATTACTGATGTAGTTCCTCACAAACTAAAAGGTGTCACTTCAAACGATCCTGAATATTGGGGATTAAAGGAAGTATTAACACCTGAAATGGTTGCATTAGGCAACAAGATGAAACTTCGCAAGTATTATACTTTTGAAGAATTAATGGAAATGAATAAAGACATGGAACCATGTGATCTTCAAAAATTACTTGATGATATGTCTATTGTCGGAATTATTGAATATGATTATGGCGATAATTACGATCATAACGGAGAGTTAAAGGATAAACCAAGAATCAAACGTTATCGTTTACCTTATTTCGTTCCAGGCAGTGCTGAACTTTTCAATTCGACTGTCGATAGAATTGAAAAAAATCCAGCGGTCGCTTCTTTCTTTGAGAGAATGACTTTTATCCCTCTTGCAGGTGTCACACAAATGCTTCCTCCTGGAGGTGATGGTGTTGGAATGCATGTTATTCCAGTTGAAAAAGCTATTAATTCAAAGTCAGAATCAGTTGATTTAGAACATATTTCTTATTGGCTCAAAAAATATGAAGGCCATATTTCTGCCGGCATTTGTTCTTGTCGCGCAAGTAGAGCTTTCCTCGGTGATGGTTGTTCAGACGATAACCAAGATTGGTGTATTCAACTTGGCGATATGGCTGATTATACTGTTGAAACAGGTCGCGCTCACTATATTACAAAAGAACGCGCTCTTGAAATTCTTGAAATTTCTGAAAAAAATGGATATGTTCATCAAATTACTAATATCGATGGTGAAAACAAAATTTTTGATATTTGCAACTGCAACGTCAAGATATGTAACGCTTTAAGAACTTCTTTATTATTTAATACTCCTTATTTATCAAGAAGCTCATTTACAGCAAAAGTTGATCCGAAAAATTGTGTTGCTTGTGGAAAATGTGTTGAATCATGCCCAGCAGGTGCTGTTAAATTAGGACAGAAAATGTGCCATAAGGATGGCAAACCAGTTACCTATCCTCATGCTCCATTACCAGATAACAATATCTGGGGTCCTTATGCATGGGACGAAGAATATCGTGATACTGCTCGTATGTCAAACACATATGAAAGTGGTAGTGCGCCTTGCAAAGCTGCATGTCCAGCACATGTTCCAGTTCAAGCGTATTTAAAACTTGCTCATGACGGCAAATACAAAGAAGCTCTTGCAATGATTAAAACAGAAAACCCATTCCCTGCGGTATGCGGTAGAATCTGTAATAAACGTTGTGAAGACGCATGTACACGTGGAGACATTGATGCACCTGTATCTATTGATGCTGTCAAAAAATTTGTAGCTGATTTAGATTTGAATGCAAAAGATCGTTATATACCTGAAAAATTAATACAATCCGCTGTTTTAGATCATTTTGATGAAAAAATAGCTATTATCGGCGCTGGTCCTGCAGGATTAAGTGCTGCATATTACTTAGCATTGATGGGTTATAAACCAACTGTTTTTGAAAAGAATCAAAGACCTGGTGGCATGTTAATGTATGGTATTCCAACATACAAGCTTGAAAAAGATGTTATTGATGCTGAAATTGATGTCATCAAACAACTCGGTGTTGAGATCAAATGTGGTGTTAATGTTGGTGAAGATGTTTCAATTGACGAACTTAAAAAACAAGGTTATAAAGCTTTCTATATTGCAATTGGTTGCCAAGGTGGAAGACGTCCTGGCATTAAAAATGATGATGCAGTTGGAACAGAAATTGCAGTTGAATATTTGCATAATTCATTTGAAAAACGTGAAAAATTCGAAGGTGACGTTGTTGTTATTGGCGGTGGCAATGTTGCTATCGACTGCGCTCGTAATGCTCACAGACTCGGTGCAAAAACAGTTTCTATGTTCTCACTTGAAGATCGTGAATCGATGCCTGCAAGTAAAGAAGAAATTAAAAAAACACTTGAAGAAAATATTACTATTAATAACTCTTGGGGTCCAAAAGAAGTTATTGTTGATGAGAATAATCACGTATCCGCAATTGGTCTTATGAAATGTTTAAGAACAATCGATCCTGAAACTAAGAAATTTTCACCACTTTATGATGAAAACGAAACAATTACTGTTAAAGCAGATAAGATTGTGTTCGCTATTGGTCAAACTATTAATTGGGGCAAATTACTTGAAAATACTAAAGTAACATTCTGGCATGGTAACTATCCAATTGCTGATAAACTTACATATCAAACTGCTGATGAAGATATATTTGTTGGTGGTGATGTATTTACAGGACCACGTTTTGTAATTGATGCAATTGCTGCAGGTCATGAAGCAGCAGAAAGCTTGCACCGCCATGTAAGACCTCTTGCCTCATTAACAATTGGTAGAGATCGCCGTCGCTTTGTCACCCTTGATAAAAAGGATCTTCAATATCCTTCATACGATACAATGGGAAGACAAGAAGCTGGTATGGATGAATCAATTGATTACAAGAATTCATTTAAAGATGCTCATAAAGACTTAACAGCAGAACAAGTTCATATTGAAACAGGACGTTGCTTATCTTGTGGTGTGTCATATGTTGATCCTAATAAATGTATCGGATGTGGTATTTGCACAACCAGATGTAAATTTGATGCCATTCACCTTGTAAGAGATCGACCAGATTGCACAAAAATGGTTGCGGGTGAAGAAAAAATCAAATACATGCTTCCATATGCTCTCAAACGTGGACTCAAGATTATTGCACACTCTGGTAGCAAGGAAGCTAGAGAACTCGCTAAAAAACGTCGTGCATATAAGAAAGCGCACAAGGCTAGCAAAAAATAATTATGCATGAATTAGGTATAGTTGTTCATGTTATTGACCAAATTGAAAAAATAGCTGAAGAAAATAAGGTTAATAAAGTTGTTAAACTTACTCTAGAAATAGGGGAGGTTTCTACAATTGTACCTTCGTATTTCAGAGATTGCTTTGAATGGTCAAAGAAGAAAACAAAATACATGAAAGATTGCGAATTAGAATTAATCATTATCGAAGGCAAATCTTATTGCAGAAATTGTAAAAAAACTTATAAAACAACTGAATACGCTAAAGAATGTCCTTATTGCCATAGTTTAGATACATATCTAATTACTGGAAATGAGGCAAATATTAAGGATATTCAAGTCATTTAAAAAGGAGAGCTTAGCTCTCTTTTTTAATAGACCTTTTATTTTTTAGTGGAACATATTGGTTAATAATTCAAAAACCAAATAAAAAAAGCAAGAATTCATCTTGCTTTTATTGATTAAGAATGATTAGAAGAATCTTCCGATTAAATCACGGCTGTATTCGACCGTTTCTTCCATATCGCCGAACGCCATAACTTCACCAGCGTAGAATGTATTGTTTTCACCTTGCATTCCTTCAACTTTATCATACCATCCATCAGCATAATCTTTTGAAGAAACATGTGGGAAGTAATACCAGTCGTCAATTCTTTCTACTTTTTCAACTGGACGTTTGCAAATTTCCATATCTTTTAATGTTGTTTCTTTAGCAACTTCAAATGGAACGTCTTCCATACCCTCATGATTGCGGAGTGTGAATGTTACGAGTGGTTGATCTAAATCTTCTGGCCAACGATGATAGAAGACCATTAAGTGTCCTCTTGTTTCGTTTGTCATATTTTCAAAGAAATAGTATGAAATATCAGGGGTATTTCCTTCAGCAGTACGAACCGCCATTGTGAAATATTCTTTGTGAACAATCTTTGAGAATAAATCTTTTTCTTTTTCGTTTGGATCACCGTATTTAAGGAACAATTCGAGTGGTGTGCAAATGATTAACTTATCAAACACTTCAACTTTTCCATTAACTGTGACATATACTTTTCCATCTTTTCTTTCAACTTTTGTGACTTCACTATTTAAAAGAGCAGGATGTTTAAGATGGTTGTTTACGCCTTCCCAAATGGATTGAGTACCATTTTTCCATGTCCAAAGCTTACCAGTTGAAAGGAATTGTTTAACTGTAAATGCATCCAAATATTTTAAAACATAAGCTGCTGGAATTTCATCAAAATAACCATAACCGAATGATGTAAATGGTCCTTTCCAAACAGTTGTAGCGGCTTCGCACTTATTAAGTTTGAGGAATTCACTGAATGGCATGCACAAATCTTTAAGATTTGGGTTCTCGCCTTCAATGTGTGCTAGTTTCATTTTTGGTGATGGACAAAGTCCTTCATATCTTCCCTGTGCAACACCTCTATGACCATTAACATCGTATCCTTTGTATTTTGTATTAAGGAGTCTTGATAACTTGTTAAGTTTTAGAAGCATATTTAATTTGACGTGTAATGGACGTTTGACTTCTTTACCATCAACTGTCATAAATTTACGACCCATCTTAGGACCGTCTAAGTGTGATGCTCCACCAAATTCTTCACATTCATGAACAGCGAAATAAGTATCGCAACCCATAACTGCGCCCATCTCAATTGTCTTGTCGACCCATTCACCATTCGCGGTTTTAACTTTCATTAACGGTGAAAAGGCTTTGCCACCAACACGATTTGATTTTTCGTAGATGACATAATTGTTGTATCCTTTTTTCTCAAGATACATAGCTGCTGACGTTCCGGCTGGACCGCCACCAATGATGCAGATTCTTTGATTTAAATCTTTCATTTTAATTTTTCTCCATAAAGAAGTTTTACTTCTTGTTAGCATTAGTTTAATCCTAAAAAAATAACATGGCGAAAAATTTTTCAAAAATAAACATATATTCGGTATTTTTTTATTGAATTAGTAATTATTGATATATTCTTTAATCTCTTTATCAAGATAATTTACCAATTCTTCAATCCCTTCTTCTTTTTTAGCAGAAGTGATAAATATCGGAATATTTTTATTACGCATGCTAATGTTCTTTTTTGCTCTTTCGATATCGAAATCAAAAAGATCTTTAACATCGGCTTTTGTTATTGCTATTAAATTAGCTACTTCAAACATAAGCGGATATTTTAGTGGCTTATCGTCGCCTTCATTGGTGGAAAGTAGAACAAGATTTTTACTAGCTCCTGTATCAAATTCGGCAGGACAAACTAGATTACCAATATTTTCTAAAATGACCACATCTAAATCATCCACTCCAAGTGCATCAAGTGCTTCGCGAGACATTTGACAAGTTATGTGGCACGCTCCCATCGTATGCATTTGAATTGTCTTTACTCCTAATGCGTTTATCTTTTGAGCGTCGACGTCACTATCAATATCGGCTTCAATAACTCCAATTCTATATTTATTTTTTAATTTTTTTATTAAAGAAGTTAGGAGAGTTGTCTTTCCGCTTCCCGGGGAAGACATAACATTTAAATAAAACACATGTTTTTTCTTCAAATTTTCTCTTATGTCTTTTGCCTCTTTGTTGTTTCTTGAGATTATATCTTCTTTAATTTCAACAATTTTAACGTCTTTCATAATTTTCCTCATTATTATTATAATCTTTTACAACGATTTTCAGCATATAAAACTTTACTTAACTATATAGTTAAGATAAAATAAACGCCTAAGGAAGTATTATTATGTCACTTAAAGCAGGTATTGTTGGCCTTCCAAATGTAGGGAAATCTACATTATTTAACGCCATCACAAATTCACATGTCGAAGCAGCAAATTATCCATTTGCTACCATAAATCCAAACACTGGAGTTGTTAATGTTCCAGATGATAGACTTAACTATCTAACAAATCTTTTCAAACCAAAACGCACTATTCAAGCAACTTTTGAATTTTACGATATTGCTGGTCTTGTGCGCGGTGCGAGCAAAGGTGAAGGGCTTGGAAACCAATTTCTTGGTCATATAAGAGAATGCGATGCAATTGTAGAAGTTGTTCGTTGTTTTGATTCTAATGAAATTATTCACGTCGACGAAAGCGTTGATCCAAAAAGAGATATTGAAACAATTAATTTAGAACTCGCTATGGCGGATTTAGCCACGGTTGAAAAACGTATTGCGGCTATTTCAAATAAAGCTCGTATAAATAAAGATAAAGAATCGACATATGAAATGTCTCTTCTTGAGCCTTTACACGAAATACTGCTTAAAGGCGAACCAGCTAGACTTTTAAATATGAAAGATGAAGATTTTGAATTTGCGTTCAAGAATTATCATTTATTAACCTTGAAACCTATAATTTATGTCGCCAACGTTTCTGACAGCGATTATATGGATTTGGATAATTGCAAATATTTAAATGAGGTTAAAGAAATTGCAAATAAAGAGGGTTCTCAAGTAATACCAATTTCATGTGAAATAGAATATGAGCTTTCCTCATTGTCAAAAGAAGAAAGAATGGAATATTTGCAATCATTAGGCGCAAATGAATCAGGATTAGATAAAGTTATTAAATCAGTTTATAAATTGTTGAATCTTGAAACATTTTTTACAGTAGGTCCTGATGAATGTAGAGCGTGGACTTTTCACAAAGGAATGCTTGCGCCTCAATGTGCTGGTATTATTCATACTGATTTCGAAAAAGGTTTTATCAAAGCGGAGATCTATTCCTTTGATGACTTAACAAAATATGGAAGTGAACTTGCCTTAAAAGAGGCAGGAAAAATAAGAATGGAAGGCAAGACTTACACCATGCAAGATGGAGATATTGCTTTCTTTAGATTTAATGTATAAGGAGAAACATAATGTTTAGAATTGGATTTAGTGAAGATATTCATCCATTTAAAGAAGGAAGAAAACTATTTTTAGGTGGAATTGAAATTCCAAACGAAATAGGACTAGATGGTCATAGTGATGCTGATGTAATACTCCATGCTGTAAGCGAAAGCATTTTAGGAGCAATGACTTATGGCGACTTAGGCCATTTATTTCCAGATGATGATCCCAAATACAAAGATATTTCTAGTGTTGAAATACTAAAAGAAGTTGTTTCTATAATGAAAAAAGAAGGATTTAAAATCAACAACATTGATATTCAAGTAGCTACAGCTCATCCAAAATTAAGCAATTATATTGTTGAAATGAGAGAAAACATTGCTAGTATTCTTGGAACAAAGCCAATTAATGTTTCGATTAAAGCTATGTCGAATAATGGAGTTGGTCCAATTGGCGAAGGAAAAGCCTGCAAGGCACAAGCTTTTGTATTTTTAAAACATAAATAAACTATTGATTGAATTATATTACTCTTATATAATAAGGCGTTAAAATTATGAATATTGAATTATTGCTAAAAGAAAAAATAATAAAATGTCTCAAAGAAGAAGGACTTGAAGTAGAAATCAATGATGTAATTATTGAAAATTCAAAAACTCCTGATCATGGAGACTATGCAACAAATGCTGCTTTAAAATTTGCATCTAGACTCCACTTAGCGCCTAGATTATTAGCTGATAAAATTGTTTCAAATATCGATAAAGACGGTATTGAAAAAATTGAAATTGCTGGTCCTGGTTTTATCAATTTCTTTATGAAAAAAGATATGATGAATTCTGTTATCGAGAAAATAATTAACGAAGATAATAATTATGGACGAGGCGAAAACAAAAACCTAAAGGTAAATGTTGAATTTGTTTCAGCCAATCCAACAGGTGATTTGCATGTTGGCCATGCTCGTATCGCTGCTGTTGGTGATAGCATTTGCCGATTATATGATTTTGCGGGATATGATGTGACTAGAGAATATTATGTAAATAATGCCGGAAATCAAATTTATACTTTAGGATTATCATTAGATGTCAGATATCGCCAACTTAATGGTGAAAAAATTGAACTTCCCGATGACAGTTATCACGCTCATGATATTATCGACATCGCAACTAAATTTAATAATTTATACGGAACGAAATACTTAGAAAAAACAAAAGAAAATTTTGATTTTTTAACTAAGTTTGGAATGGAAGAAGAACTAAATAAGATTTGGAGAGATTTAGATTTGTTCCGCGTTCATTTTGATATTGTTAGCCTTGAAACAGATATTAGAAAAAACAATCATGTTCAAGAAGTTTTAGATACAAAATTTAAAGATTATTCTTATGTTCAAGATGGTGCGACATTTTTAAAAACAACAGCATTTTTAGATGATAAAGACCGCTGCGTTGTTAAAAAAGATGGTTCATATACATATATGATGCCTGATATCGCATATCATCTAAATAAATTATCAAGAGGATACGATTTATTAATCGATGTTCTCGGCGCAGATCATCACGGTTATATTAACCGTATGAAATCCGCTCTTATGATGCAGGGGTATTCAAAAGATACTTTAGAAATTGAATTGATTCAAATTGTTCGTCTTATAAAAGATGGCGAAGAAGTTAAAATGTCTAAAAGAACAGGGGCAGGCATTTCATTAAGAGAACTTTGTGAAGAAGTTGGTGTGGATGCTGCTAGATATTTCTTTGTTTCACGTGCCGCAAGTGCTCATTTAGATTTCGATTTGAATTTAGCTCTTGAACACAATTCATCAAATCCTGTTTATTATGCTCAATATGCCCATGCAAGACTTTGCAAAGTTCTTGAATTGGCAAATGATATTGAATTGAATATAAAAAATCCTAAACTATCCAATAAATACGAAATAGAATTGCTAAAATGTTTAGGAGACTTTCCAAAGGTTGTACAAAACGCTGCTATCAAACGCGCTCCACACGTTATGGCAAACTATATTCAAGAATTAGCAAGTCTCATTCATTCTTTTTACACAGAATGTAGATTGATTGATAGAGAAAATATTGAGATTACATCATCGCGTTTGGCTCTTGCTAAAGCGGCAAAAATAGTAATGAAAAATGCATTGAATTTAATTGGAGTATCTGCTCCAAAAAATATGTAGAAAAGAGGACTTTCTTATGACATCAAAAGCATTAATAGAATATGCAAACGACGCATTAATATTATCAAATGGATCTCTTAAATTCAGAGATTTGTTTGATAAGGCGATTTCTTTATCAGGTCTTGAATTAACTGAATCTGAATTAAAATCAAAAATGGCTTCATTATATACTCAACTTACATGTGATGGACGTTTTGCTTTATTAAGTGACGGAACATGGGATTTGCGTTCACGTCATTCTTTTGAACAAGTTCATGTTAATCTCGATGCCTTTGAAGATGATGATGTTGGTGAAGATGACGAAGAAGAAAAGAACCTTCTTAAAGCCGAACTTGGCGAAGTTCCATCAGAAGACGACAAAGACGATTCATCTGACAGCGATGATATTGATTTTGATAAACCAAAGAAAGATGTCGAAGACGAAGATTATTAATGGATAAAGCAGCTAAACAGATTTATAAATTAATTAAAAAATACGATACAATAACAATTCACGGACATGTTAATCCCGATTGCGATTGTTATGGTAGTTCTTTGGGGTTGCGCGAAATTTTAAGAGATAAATTCAAAAATAAAAAAATATATTCGCTTGGTTATGGCAGTGAAGCCTTATACGATGTTTTAGGCAAATATGATGAAGTTGATGATGAAACAGTTAAAAACTCTTTAGCAATTGTTGTTGATTGTTCGGAAACATCTAGAATAATGGACCAAAGAGTAGTAACCGCGAAACAAATTGTAAAAATAGATCATCACATTGAATCGACTCCATTTATTGGTTATAAATGGGTTGACAATGGTTCGATTGCATGTGCTCAAATGATTGCGGAATTTGCTTTTCATTTTCATTTAAAAGTTTCACAAAAAGCCGCAAATTTGTTATACCTTGGCATATGCACTGATTCGGGAAGATTTAGATATGCTCCAACCAACGCAAAAACTCATAGAATTGTTGCAAAATTATACGAATTAGGAGCTGAACCAAAACCTCTTTTTGATAGACTATATCAATCGGATGCAGTTTATGTAAAATATCAAGCGTTACTTGTTGGCAAATTTCAAATTACTGAGCACAAAGTCGTGTATTGTTTTGCAGATGTCCCTGATTATGAACAATTTAATTTAAAATATGAACAAGTTTCTAAGAATGTTAATGTAATTGGAAACATTAAAGGATGCCCAATATGGGTTTTATTTACAAGAAGTCCAGAAGGAACGATACGCGTAGAATTTAGAAGCAACGGTCTTGATGTCCAAAAAATAGCTAAAAAATATGGTGGTGGCGGACATAAATGCGCTTCTGGTGCTAGATTAGAAAATCAAAAGGACTTTTCTTTAGCGATGAAGGTCGTTGAAGATTTAGATAAGTTAGCAATGGAGAATAATTATTAATATGTATGAAAAAGAATTAAATGTTTGTATTGATGCTGTTATATCTGCATCGAAGATTATAATGGAAATTTATAATTCAAATGATATGGCAGTTGAAATAAAATCAGATAATTCTCCAGTTACTAAAGCTGATAAAGCAGCAGATTTAATAATTCGTACTTTCTTAGCAACAAATTTTCCGTCTTACGGATTGTTAACCGAAGAATCGAGCGATGATTTATCACGTTTAAAAAAAGATTATGTTTTTATTGTTGATCCAATTGATGGCACAAAAGAATATATTGCTCATAGTGGTGAATTCGGTGTTAATATTGGTCTTTCCTATAAACATGACGTTGTCATGGGCGTCATTATGATTCCGGTGACAGGTGAAATATATTATGGAATTAAAGGTGATGGTGCTTACTATTTAAGTAACGCTTCCGCTAAACCTATAAAAATACATGTTAATAACAAAACAAATAATTTAACAGTCTTAATGTCTAGATGTCATGCAAACCAAAAAGAATTTGATGTAATTAAAAAGCATAGCGATGTTATTAAAAATCAAAAAGCTGTTGGTGCAACAATAAAAGGATGTCTAATAGCAAAAGGTGATGCTGAAATGTCATATAGATTTTCATCAAATACCAAAGAATGGGACACATGTGCTATGCAAGCAATTGTTGAATCTGCAGGTGGATATATTCTTAAATTTGATAAAACACCTATAAAATATAATCGTGAAGATGTGTATAATAGAGATGGATACATCATTATTAATTCTTTAGATAACTATTTATTGTAAGGAGAAACTTTAAAACAATGAAACTTAAGAAAATTTTACTTTCTCTTCTAGTACTCCCTTTTGTAAGTGGATGTGGTGAAAGCGAAGGAACCAATATTCCAATTGAAGAATACGTTCCAAATCTTCCAGAAATTAAAAACAAAAATGTTGGAGACATTAAAGAAGATGATAATTTTGTTTATTTTGATTTCTATGAAATAAGCGATTTCCATGGAGCGGTCGAATATAACAAAGATGATGATCATATTGGGATTGAAAAATTATCAACATATTTTGATCAAAAACGTTCAAACAATCCAGGTGGAACAATTCTTCTTTCAGGTGGAGATATGTGGCAAGGCACCGCGGATTCAAATGTAACAAAAGGTAATTTGGTTACATATTCGATGAACGTTATGAATTTTGACGCTATGACGCTTGGAAATCACGAATACGATTGGACAGATTCATTTATAAGAAATAATAAGAAAAAAGCTAATTTTCCTTTTTTAGCCGCTAATATCATTGATGATGGTACTGGTAAAAATCCTGATTATGTTCAAGCTTCTGTTGTCCTTGAAAGAGGAGATTATAAAATTGGTGTAATTGGCACAATTGGTGATTCAATTAAGAATACAATTCTTGCTTCATCAGTCAAAGGATTAACGTTTGAAAAAGAAGTTGCGACTGTTAAATCTGAAGTAACAAAATTAGAAGAATCAGGATGCGATATTATCGTTTGGTCATCTCATAACGATTTAAAAGAATTAAAAACAAAAATTAATGGTGAAACAGATTTGGGAGTTGATCTTATTTTCGGCGGTCATAGTCATACAAATCTTGTCGATGAATCAAATGGTATCCCTATGATTGAAACAGCCTCAAAAGCGGAAGGTATTGCTCATTGTCAATTAAAATTAAATAAAACGACTAAAGAAGTAAGCGCTATTGAAGGGTATGGATATGAAACTAATTTAGTTGATAAAGAATTCGCTAATGATCCAGATATTACAATGATTTACGATCAATATAAAAAAGATTATATTAATCCAATTAAAAATAGAAAAATCGCCAAAGCAAATGGAGATTTTGATAAAAAAATAAGATTGCCGAATTTGGCGGTTGAAGCGATGTATAATACAGTTAAAAAAGATTATCCAAATGTTCGTGCTGCATTTACGAATATCAATGGCGGTGTACGTCAAGAAATTAAAAGTGGCACTGTTACATATGGCAATATTTATGAAGCATTTCCATTCGACAATGAACTTGTCATTATTGAAATTAATGGTAAAGCGATGAAAAAGAATGTCACTAATCCACCAAGTAACGCTGCAATTTATCAAGATGTTTTAGTGGCAACAAATCTTAATAGCAGTGAAACATACCAATTCGTTACAACCGAATTCTTAGCAACTTCATCTGACTTTTTCTTGGGAAGTGGTAATGTAGTTGCCTATACAAAGATCAATTTAAGAGATTGTATAAGCGATTACATGAAAGAAAAGAAAACATTAAATGCTGATGATTATAAATCAAACGCAAAAAAAGAATTCAATAACGCAGAATCGTTCTAAATATTTCTAAATTAAGAACCACAAAAAAACGGCATTAGCCGTTTTTTTATAATTATTTGTTTGGCATTTCACTTGCGAGTTTTACTCCTAATACACCCGGCACCTCATCCATCAAGATGATTTCAATGCCTTCAGATAATGTATTATCAATTAATGAACATCCATCGCATGCGCCGAGCATTTTGACATAAACTATTCCGTCAATGAAGTCGACAAATTCAATATCGCCACCATCACGGTTTATAAATGGCCTAATTTTTTCTAGTGTATTGATAATTAATTCTTTTGTTTCTTTTTCGTTCATAAACAAGATTATAACGCAGTTATATTTCTTTGCAAGTTTTGTGATAAACTATTTTTATGATTATTAAAAGAAAAGATATATTTGATATAAACGCAACTCATTATAAGATTCTTGTCACATTAGAAGAATTGAATAAAAGAAACAAATACCCTTCTCAAAAAGGCGTAAATTATATTTTAAAAGGAATAGATAATGATGATACATTGGGATTAAATGATATTTCAACATTTGCCACTTTGATATCCTTGAGTAACAAAAGAATAAGTTTTCTAATTTTATCTCTTTTTAGACACGGTCTTATCAAAAATGTATATTGCGAAAAATATGACCAATGTTATCTAGCTATTACAAGCAAAGGTGAGCGTTATATAAAAGAATATGAATCTAACCATAAAATTAATCTAAAAAAGAAATTCAAAAAGACTATTTCAAAAAAAGAAATAGTGGAATTATAGATATAAAAAAGTTAGCCGATTGGCTAACTATTTTTGTTTATTTGATTTTAGGTAACTATATTCTTTTTTAGAATTAATAATTTTTGTTTGTTCCTTGATGTTGAAGGCACCTAAGATAATTAATGCAGCTCCGAAGAAGAGAAGCAAACCTCCGATAAGATAAGGAACGAAATTTAACGATCCATGTCCGTTGTAGACAACATTTATTGTCAAGTTCATCGACATAAACATTGCTCCGGCTAGTAATGTTAATACTCCACCAATAATTGGAAGTACAGCACTTTTGAATGATGCAATAAGAGCAGTTAATGCGAGTAGAATAAACACAAGACCAAGAATTCCAGCAACACTAGCATGTGAACCTACATTATTCTTTTCTAAATAATTTACTCCATCGATGTTAGAGAAACGAAAAATAATTTCGTATCCGTTGTATCCTTGTCCTTTAATCGTGGCAAATTGACCAGGAATAAGAAGTAAGATGCAAGATACAACAAGGACGGCAATAGTGATGATAGAGGTTAGGAATACTCTCTTTTTCATGTTCTATCTCCTTTCCAATGTTTGGTTGGGGCGACTGGGATCGAACCAGTGCTCATGGGTTCAGAGCCCACTGCCTTACCACTTGGCTACGCCCCAAAATAAAAGGCGGCGTTATTGGTAAATGGTGCCCGGGACCGGACTTGAACCGGTATGGGATTTGATTCCCGAGGGATTTTAAGTCCCTTGCGTCTACCAATTTCGCCACCTGGGCATTTAAGATGGTCTCCCGTAGACGATTTGAACGTCCGACCCCTTGATTAAAAGTCGAGTGCTCTAGCCAGCTGAGCTAACGGGAGATCTTACAATTCAATTTGAATTGCTTTGATATTATTGCACATTGCAAATGCATTTGCTACTATTTTTTGAAAAAATATTAAAATGATATAAAAAACAGCGGTTTATTTATAATAAAAAGGGAAAAAATAAAACGCCCTAAGGCGTATTAATTTCGAGTTGGTTGGGGTGGCTGGGATCGAACCAGCGAAGTGACAGAGTCAAAGTCTGTTGCCTTACCGCTTGGCTACACCCCAAGAGTGGTGGAGAAAGGTGGATTTGAACCACCGAACCCGAAGGAACTGATTTACAGTCAGCCGCGTTTGGCCACTTCGCTATTTCTCCAAGACTTAGCACACATTTTAATGGTGGATGTTAAGAGGCTCGAACTCCTGACCCCCGCCGTGTAAAGGCGATGCTCTCCCAACTGAGCTAAACATCCGCTTCACACTAAATAAAGCGTGCTAAATTAATATACATTATTGATAATTATAAGTCAACGCAAAAATTGACTTTTAATAACCTTCTTTTCCAAGCAAATGGAACATGTTTTTCTTGTAAACTTCAACACCAGGTTGGTTGAATGGGTTTACGTCTAATAAATATGCACTCATAGCGCATGTCTTCATAAAGAAATAGAACAAATATCCAAGATTATAAGCATCCAATTTCTCAACATTGAGAACAACATTTGGTACTTTTCCTACCTCAGTATGAGCTTTTAATGTTCCTAAGAAAGCTTTTTCATTAACGAACTTCATATCTTTGTTTTGCAAATAGTTCAATCCATCAAGATTTTCTTTATCGAAAGGTACGACAACTTGATGATTTGGATTTTCAATATAAAGAATTGTTTCAAATAAAACTTTTGATCCTTCTTGAATAAATTGTCCTAGTGAATGAAGATCGGTTGAAAATGTTGCTGAATCTGGAAGAAGACCTTTTCCTTCTTTTCCTTCGCTTTCGCCGAACAATTGTTTAAACCATTCGCTTAATTGAGTTAGGCGCGGTTCATAAGTAACAAACATCTCCACTTGTTTATTATGATTGAAGAAATAATCGCGGATAATAGCATATTTATATGCATTATTTTCATTAATATTTGGATTTCTTAATTCAATCATGGCTTTATGAGCGCCTTTTAATAGTGAATCAATATCAATATTGGCAACCGCCATAGGGAATAATCCAACAGCGGTGAATACGCTATATCTACCACCTATATTGCTTGGAAGAACAAATGTTTGATAGCCTTCTTTTGTTGCTAGTGTTTTAAGAGCGCCTTTTTCCTTATCAGTAGTTGCAAATATTGCTTTTCTTGCAGCTTCTTTTCCTATTTGTTTTTCAAGTAAATCTTTTAATAGTCTAAATGAAATAGCGGTCTCAGTTGTTGTGCCACTTTTTGAAATTACGTTAATTGCGAATTTTTTATCTTTTAAATAATTGAGGGTGTCATAGATATAATCTGAAGAGAATGTTTGCCCAAGAAAAATAATTTCTGGTTTTCCTCTTGTAAGTCCGTTTAGCGCCTCAATAGCGGCTCTCGCTCCTAAATATGAACCGCCGATCCCACAAACCACAAGAATATCGAAATTCTGCCTAACGTATTCTGCTGATTTTTTTATTTGTTCGAATTCGACTTTGTCATATGTATCAGGATAATTTAACCAACCAAGAAAGTCGCTTCCTGGTCCTGTTTTTTCATCAATCATTTTATTAATTTGATTGACTCTTTCTTGATATGAATTGTAATCAATTTTGTTTAAAATGTGTTCATCGTTAACTTTAACCATTTTGTTTTTCTTCCTTCTTTACCCATTCTGGTAATTTTTCTTTTAAAGCTTTAAAATCGATATATTGTTTATCAACTGGAACTTTCTTTGTACTTTGATTATGATATGAATCTTTTTCTTCTTGGCTGATTTTGTTCATTGATACTTTTAAAAATCCATCATCAGCTATTTCGATAACTTTTACGTGGTATGTTTTTCCGATAAGAAGATAACGAGATATATTTCTAATGAAAGTATTAGCAATTTCTGAAATATGAAGAAGGCCTTTTCTTCCATCTTCAAAAATCATGATAGCCCCAAAAGGACGTATAGAGATGACTGTTCCTTCGATTATATCGTTGATTTTGTATTCATTCATTTTTTAACATCGCCTTAAGATAATTAATATCTTCAACAGTAGTTATTTTATAAAGTTTTTTGTTTCCTTCAACTATTTTTATTTTTTCTTTTGATTTTAATACTAACTGAGTATCATCGCTCACTAAATGTTTTTTCTCAATGTGATTATCGAAAATAGTTTTAAATTTAAATGCTTGAGGTGTTTGGATTCTTACATATTCATTTCTATTTGGAACTTCAACAACAATACCGTTTTCAACTTTAGCAATAGTGTCTTCTAATTTAATTGCCATTGTTGCTGCTTTATATGTTTTTAACGCATCAAGTAAATCGACAATATTTTTTTCTTCTACAAGTGGTCTTGCTCCATCGTGGATTAAAACATTGTCATCATCATCCGCTAAACGGTTCTCTTTTAAAAACTTTAAAGCGTTATCTACCGAATCAAATCGTTGTTCTCCATTCTCAACAAAATAATATGGTTTATCTTTTAGATACTTTTCAAAAACATTATGATAAGTCTTATTTGTTACAATAATCAGCAAATCGATGTTGTTTGACTTTAAAAAAGGTTGCAATGAATAAAAACAAAGAGGCTTATCATTAACAATATAAAACTGTTTTAAGACTTCGTTTTTAAATCTAGTTGAATTACCTCCGAAGAGGATTATTGCAATATTTTTCATTATTTGTGTGAATATTTTTCTCCGCGCATCTCTTTTTTAAGGAGTTGCTCTTCTTTTCGTTTGATTTGATGCTCAACAGAAATTTTGTCAATTATTAATTTTATTGTTTGATCAACATCTGAGAATTCACGATAATCAGCCTCACATGCAAAATTTACACGTCCGCCTTTTAAAAGAGAAGAAACAGTGGATTGATCTTTTTTGTTATAGATAGCGATTGCATTGCCGCCATTTTGTTTAACGAGAACCATACATGGGACATCGGTCATTCCATCACCGAGATACACCATATTTTCATATGGGATTCTTCTTGATGTAGTTTTATTGTTGACCGAATCATCCTTAATATTTGTTATTCCTTTTGAAATTCTAAAAAAGTATTGAGTTTTTTGTGTATAGTTAATTGCAAATTTTGGCCAAATAGGAAGTTTGGTATCAGGGTCGTAATAGAATTCACAACCATAAATCTTTTTAAATTCTTTTGCGATAGTTGTGCCGTCCACGATTTCTTTTGTGCCACTTGAAATTAGGTAATGTTCGATTTTTACGCCTTTTTCTTTTCCATATTCATTAATTCGTTTAAACCAAGTTTCTACGCCCGGATAATAAACAACTTCTTTTCCTAATGAGTTTAACCATTTTTGTGTGCATTGAATTCCTTTTTGTTTCGATAAATAAATCATCATCCACATATAAGAAAGAATTCTTTCAGTGCCTGTTTTTCTTGAAAATTCCCCGGTTGCGCCCCAAAATTCTTCTGGAGTCATGCCAAGCGCAGGAATAAATCCATAGTTTTGCATATCAGTTGTTGACAATGTTTTATCAAAGTCGTACATGATTGCCATTATTGGTTTTTTAATCATATTTTTACCTCGTGTAAAGATTAGCATTGTTTCGATAATAAGTCAATTTTTATAAAAATTGGCTTTTTTATAATTGTTTACATATTTTTTATTTTTGGTATTATCAAGTTATGAATTTATTTATCTTTGATTCACTTGAAACAATCGATATTCCACAATGGCTAATTATAGTTTTGATTATAATAGGCATTATTGTTGCTCTTTGGCTTATTTTATTTTTAATGTGTTTGTCTTTTGCGATTGTATTTAAAAAGAAGATAAAAAGTATTTCTTCAACTATAAATATGCTTATGTATCAACGTTATGAAATTGTCCAATCTTTAATTAATATATTAAAAAAACACGATATTGAGATATCTTTAAGCGATAAAAACGCAATTTCTATGCTTGAAAGAGTGCATGATTTTCAATCACTTCCCAAGAATGATCGCGATAATAGAGTTCTTTCATTTGTTCATTCTTCGCATAACATTTTATCATTATGTGAATCATCTTCTGATGTCATCAATGATGATGAGTATGTAAATAAATTGGTTAATTTTAATGATATTGAAGAAACATATCGACAAAAGAGCGCATTATATAATTCTGATATTATTGGATATAATTATTGGGTTAATGTAAAATTTGTTAAAAGTTTATTAAGACTTTTTAGATTTAAACCCAAAGATTTAATTGTTTAATTTTTTTATCAATAAAAAAACTTTGACACTTCCGCATCAAAGTAATTATCAATTTTGGTGCAGCGAATGAGAATCGAACTCACACGGATTGCTCCATACGCCCCTCAAACGTACGCGTCTACCAGTTCCGCCATCGCTGCATCGATATGCTTAATAACTATACACTTTTGTTTTGCTGTTAACAAGACAATTTTTATTAAAGCCAACTTGAAAAGGCTAGAGATGCTATACCAAAATATGTTAACAAGCTAACAACGTCAACAATAGTTGTTAAAAGTGGTTGAGCGACAACTGCTGGATCTTTCTTTATAGCAGCAACACCAATTGGGAGCATAACAGCAACAATTTTAGAAATAAATGTTGTTAAAAATAATGTTCCTGCAACAATAATTGAAACTTTTAATGCGACTTCTGCAAATTCGAGTGTCCAGCAATTACCATGCCAGATATTCACATTAGTGAAATTAAATATTGCATTATCTCCTTCGACAGCACTTAGGTCTCCGAGTGAGACAATACCTGCATATTGTTCAAACGTAAACCAAATAAAGGCGAATACAGCAACACATGCGCTAATAAGTAATGCTGACAAAGCTTCTTTTCCAAGAATTTTCCAGAAATCTTTTGGTTCAAACTCTTTTGTGGCAAGTCCGCGAATCATAAGAGCGATTGTTTGTCCTCCTGCATTGCCACCTGTATCCATTAACACAGGTATAAAAGCAGCTAAAACAGGAACGATAGCAAGCTTGTCTTGGAAAATTGAAAGAACCATTGATGAAAACGTACCAAGAACTAAAAGAATAACAATCCATGGAACGCATTTTTTGGCCATTTGAAATACTGATGTATCTAAATAAGAATCATCAAGTGGGGCAACGTGTGACAAACTCTGAACATCTTCGTTTGCTTCTTGTTCAATAACATCGACAATATCGTCAACCGTAATTAAACCAACAAGTCGTTGTTCATTATTTAAAACAGCGATTGCGTTTAAGTCGTATCTTTTGATCAAGTTAGCAACTTCTTCTTGGTCTGTGTTTACGTTAACTGTTACAAAGTCGCGATTCATTATTTCTGTAAGCGGAGTATCACCTTTAGCAAAGATTAAGTCATCTAAATCAAGCGTGCCAACGAGATTTCTTTTATTGTCGATAATAAACAATGTATAAATTGTTTCCTTTGCTTTTCCAACTTTTCTAATTTGCGAAATAGCTTCGTCGGCAGTTAATGTAGAAATAAGAACTAGAAATTCAGTGGTCATGATTGATCCAGCTGAATCATCTTTATAATTTAATAATCTATTAATGGTTGCACGTCTTTCTTTGGAGACGTTTTTTAAAACACGAGTGACCAAATTTGCAGGCAAATCTTCAAGATCGTCGACAAGATCGTCGGTGAATTGCTTATCTAAAATAGTAGCGAGTTCTGCGTCGCTCATCACATGAATTAGTTTTTCTTTTGTTTCAGGTGATAGTTCAGTAAAAAAATCCGCTGTATATTCACTTTTAACTACTTTAAAAATAAATACCAATTTTTTTGTATCTTCGATATCGTCACAAGCTTCCGATATGTCGATAGTTGGAATAAGTTCAAAAAGTTGACGAATGCCTTTAATATCGTGATTGTCTATTAAGTCTTCAATTTTTTTTGTTGATATTAATTCGTTTTCCATTACCTTACTCCTTCTTTTATGAGTTTACTAACTTTATTTAAATAAAGAAAGGAAAAATTTTTGTTTCTAAATTTATGTGATAAAATAGCAATGTTGGAGGTTTTACTGATGGAAAAAATATTAGTAGAAACAAGTGCGCGACATGTGCACGTTACACAAGATACATTGGAAGTATTGTTTGGCAAGGGACACACTCTTGAAGTAAGAAAAATGCTTTCTCAACCTGGACAATTTGCTTCAACTGATAAGGTGGAAGTTATTGGATATAACCTTAAAGATCCAAATGGTGTAAGACCATCTGCCAAATTTTCAATTCTTGGGCCAGTTAGAAAAGCAAACCAAGTTGAAGTTTCTTTTACTGACGCAAGAAATCTTGGCCTTGTTGCACCTGTGAGAGAAAGCGGAGATATCGCTGGTTCTGGAAAATGCACTTTGAAAGGTCCTGCTGGCGAAGTTGATCTTGAAGAAGGCGTTATTGTTGCAAAAAGACATATTCATATGACCCCTAAAGATGCGGAAGTTTTTGGCGTAAAAAATGGCGACATTGTAAATGTCAAAGTTGATTCAGGAAAAGGACGCGCTTTAGTATTTGGCGATACTGTTGTTCGCGTAAGTGAAAAATTTGCTTTAGCAATGCATATTGATACCGATGAATGTAATGCTTGCGCAGGAAGCGGAGTCATTTACGGAGAAATCGTGAAATAATCATGAAAACATTTGAATATATTCCTCAAAATGTTTGTTCAAGAAAAATTATTTTTACTATTGACGACAATAACAAAATAATAAGTCTTGAAGTTGTTGGGGGATGCAACGGTAACCTTCAAGGAATTTCAAAGCTCGTAGAAGGAATGGATGTTAACGATGCTATTAAACGTCTGGAAGGAATTAAATGTCGTGGTTCAAGAACCGGTTTAACATCTTGCCCAGATCAAATTGCTAACGCTTTTAGAAAAGCTTTATAAAACATTTGAATACGCGTTATTCAAAGAATATAATACATATAACTTATCAAGAACTATGCCTTAAGGATGAAATAGCATAGTAGCAACTCTTTGAAACAAAAGTAAGTGCTCTTCCTTAGCAGAGGCCCACCCTCTGAGCGATAAGACGGACAAACAAAATAACGGCTGTCCCATTGGTGGGTAGCCGTTTTATTTATATATAGGAGAAAAAAAGATGAACGAAAAGAATTTGTTTACAAGTGAATCCGTTAGTGAGGGACATCCAGATAAGGTGTGCGACCAAATTGCTGATGAAGTTCTTGATTATTGTTTAAGCATTGATCCAATGTCGCGTGTTGCATGCGAAGTGTTTGCTACAACAAATTATGTTCTTATTGGAGGAGAAATTACATCCAAAGCAAAACCTGATTATGAAAAAATAGTCAAAGATGTCATGAAACGCGTCGGCTATACAAAAGATGAATATGGTTTTAGCGTTGATAAAGTGAAAATTGACGTTAAAGTGAAACAACAATCCCAAAATATAGCACAAGGTGTTGACACCGGTGGTGCTGGCGATCAAGGAATAATGTTTGGCTACGCAACAAATGAGACCAAAGGATATATGCCATTAGCAATTTCAATTGCTCATAAATTAGTAAGAACAGCAACTAATTTAAGAAAAAGTGGTGAATTCAAATATGCACGTCCTGATATGAAGTCACAAGTGACAATTGACTATGAAAATCCTAAACATCCACGAGTTGTAACTGTGCTAATGTCTATTCAACATGACGGAGATTATGATGAACACGAATTTAAAAAATACATTATAGAAAATATTATGAAGCCGGTTGTTAAGTCATTTGATATGAACGATGATTTCGAAATACTTATTAATCCAACTGGAAGATTTGAAATCGGCGGTCCGGCTGGTGATACTGGCGTAACTGGAAGAAAAATCATTGTTGATACATATGGCGGTGCAGCACGTCATGGCGGAGGAGCTTTTTCAGGTAAAGACCCAACAAAAGTCGATAGAAGTGCAACCTATATGGCCCGTTATATTGCCAAAAATCTTGTCGCAAGTGGTGTTGCCGATAGGCTTGAAATTCAACTTGGATACGCAATTGGGAAAAGCGAGCCTGTTTCAATTGGAATCACTACATTTGGAACAGCTCATTATAACGATGATGTCATATTAAATATTGTTCATAAAGTTTTCGATTTAAAACCAAACAGCATTATTGAAAAATTTCATATGCGCAATCCAAATTACAAATATACTGATTTTACTTCATATGGTCATTTAGGAAGACAAGATTTACATCTTCCTTGGGAAGAACTTGATAAAGTAGAAGAAATAAAGTCCTTATTAAAGTAAAATAATTACCCATCATTCTAAGATGGGTTTTTATTTATAAAAATATTTATTTTACTCTTTGAAAAATAGCAAAAGTATTGCATAATAAAATTAGAAATTATCATCATAGTATAATTTGGAAAGGAGAGCTTTATGAAATACCAAATTATTGGTAAGAACATTGAAGTTACCGAAGGTATTCGTTCAGCGATTGAAAGCAAGCTTTCACGTATGAACAAATATTTCGTGATTAATGAAGATGTCACTTGCCGCGTTGTTGTAAGATCCTACAAAGTAGGCGCTAAAATCGAGGTTACAATTTTCACACCTCAAATGGACTTACGTGCTGAAGTCACTAACCCAGATCTTTATGCAGGTGTTGATTTAGCAATTGACAAACTCGAAGGTCAAATGCGCAAATTAAAAACAAGAATGGATCGTTCCCGTGGAGGAAAAATCTCCCTTGGAAAAGCAATTTCTTTAGAAAATATTGAACCAATCGAAGACGAAAACGACGATAACGAAACTGTTGTTCGTACAAAATCAATTTACCTAGAACCGATGAGTCTTGATGAAGCTGTTACAAGAATGGAAGCCATCGACCACCCATTCTTCATTTATCTTGACGAAGAAGATGATCGCATTTCTGTTTGTTACACTAGAAAAGATGGAGGTTATGGTGTAATTCAAGCTGAGAATAGCCTTAAATAAATCAATATATTCTCAAAAGAGCCTATCGATTAGGCTCTTTTTTAATAAAAATCTTGTTATTTGTGCTTAATGTTAATAAAATTAACAACATGGGAAAAGTAATTGCTACTGATTTAGATGGAACACTTTTATATCCTAAGAAGAGAGTTCGCATGATTTCTACAAAAACTCTCCGTTTTTTAAGAAGATTTGCTGATAATGGTGGAAAAATTGTTCTTGTCAGTGGGCGAAACAGCGAATATTTAAAAAAAGTTGCCAAAAAAATTGATAGAAAATGTGACATGATTGGATGCAATGCATCTTTCGTGATTTCCGATGATAAATATATTAAAAAAGTTTATTTTAATAACGCAAGACTTGCAGAAATACTTGATGAGATTGAAAAAACATATAAACCTAAAACATTCTTTCTTATGAGCGAAGATAACCAATTCATTATGCGTGACTCATTTGAAAGTAGATTTTATTCTGCTGGTTATGCTTTGTGGAACTTTTTTGAAGGTGTTTATCGTGAACCATTTATCGTAAGTAAAGAAAAATTTAATGAAATTCTTAAAACAGGGAAAATTCGTAAAATTATGATTTTCTTTGGAATTGGGAAAAAGAACGTAAATTCATCAAAAGAAGCAAATAAAGGAATATTTGAAAAATACCGCAATGAAGTTGAACCAAGTTGGTCTGGAGAATTTATTGAATTGTCTCCATTTGGTTGCTCAAAATCTGAAGGATTGAAATATTATATTGAATATAATAAAATCAATCATAACGATGTTTATGTCGTTGGTGATTCTGGGAATGATATTTCTATGTTTAAAGAATTTCCTGAAAATAGTTTCTGCATGAAACATTCGCCGCTATCGGTCTCGAAGTATGCGAAGCATGTCATCAAACATTTCAGTGACTTAGAGAAATATATTGTTTAGAAAGGAATTTATAAAATGAACAATTACACAGCAGCTATTGCAAGTTTTGTTAGATTCGATACAGTCGTTTTTAACACACTTGAATACGCAATGAAAAAAGAAAGCTACGATATTAATGCTTATCGTGCAAGAAAAGAAATTATTGAAATCGAGATTACAAAAAATACTCCACTCAAAAACTGCCTAGATAATAGCGGTGAAGCTGGAGAAAAATTGATGAACAAGATCAAAGAATTATTAGATTTAATTTATAGCGATAATTCAACAATTGTTCGCATTGGAGCAGATGGAACCGAACTTAGAGTCGATGCCGCTCAACATATTGCTGTTTATGATGCAGTTATGCCAATTCACGAAGAATTAAGAAATATTATTGCCGCTCACGTTCAACAAGCTAATAAAGAAGGTAAATTCGACGAACCAACATTTCCAGAAGTTCTTGAAAAAGAAGAATATTTCTATCGCGGACTTGTCAATATGCTTTTAATTGATGACTTAGATCATCTTTTTGCCGAATATAATAAAGCACGTCAAGAAGCAAAAGGCGCAATTACTCCTCAATCTAATTTTATTCAAAATGATATTGGAAGAATTGTTGGCTTTATGAATTTGTCTCGCCAACGTTGTGCGTTAAGAAGTGCTGATTATTACGAATTAATCGATCCTGAATTTGCATTAATTGAAATGACAAGCGGAAGAAGAGATTTACCTGCTGGAAAGAATTTTGGTGATGTTTTTACTGATGTTAAGAAACTTGCTCATGATAAGACAATGAAATGGGAACAAGCTTGGAAACCAGTTTATGAAAAATTCATCAATCACTTTGCTGATGAAGCACGCAAATTACAAGAAAACGATAATAGCCACGCTGCTTAATCTTTAATTAACAAATTAATTGTGGTAATATTAACCCACTAGAAAAGAGAATAATATGAAAAATAGAATTGTATCTGGAAAAGAAATTGCGTGGTATGTTGTTGCCGGAATATTTGTAATGCTTGGTTTAACATTAATGGTATTTGGTATTATTGGTCATCATATGAATGTCGCACTTGATGATAATTTTATTAAGCAAGCCGAAGATAGTTTAGTTAACGCAATTAAAGTACCTTTTGATTTTAGAATTTGGGGTATTATGTTTGTTTTACTTGGCGCAATTATTACTATTATTACTCTTAACTTTAATGCTAAGAAAACTGACAGGGAAATTGAAAGAACTGTTCGCCGTCAGCAAAGATTAAATGCTGGAATGGATACAAAAATTGAAGTTAAATCAGCTGTTAAAATAATTGAAGAAAATCCAACACCAGAAATTATCGAAGAAAAGAAATAAAAAAACAGGGCATGATAAATGCCCTTTATTTATTATGAATATAGAGATTTTAATTCAAGTTGTTTTATTAGGCATTGCTTTAAGCATGGATGCTTTTGCGGTTTCAATTACTGATGGCCTTATTTATAAAGATATAAAAAAGAAGCATATGTTCTTTATAGCGGGTGTTTTTGGCTTTATGCAAGCAATTATGCCTTTGATTGGCTTTTGGATTGTGGAACTTATCACTGTTATTGTTGGTGAAAGTGGCGGAGAGCAAGCTGGCAATATCATGACTATCATTGTTACATGGTTATCTTTTGCTCTTTTATTATTTATTGGAGGCAAAATGCTTGTCGAAGCCATTATTGATTTAAAGAAGCCTACTGAGGAAAAACAACCAAGAAGTTTTTCTATTAAAGAAGTGCTAATAATGGGTGTTGCAACCGCTATTGACGCACTTGCTGTTGGCGTTTCATTACATGCCGACACATATGTTGATGAAACAAAGTGGGTTTTTCTACATGTCACAATAATTATGGCTATTACATTTGCTATATCCTTATGTGGTTTATTTTTTGGGAAAACATTTACAAAATTATTAAAAGGCAAGTTTGAAATAACATCAATTATTGGTGGCGTTATTCTTATTTGTTTAGGTATTTGGATTGTTCTTGGACATTATTTAGGAATTTAATTTTTTATTTAAAACTATTAAATAAAAGGCTTTATTGATAAAATAATTACATGAAAGATAAACAATTATCATCTTTGGCTGATAATCTTATTTCTTCAGTTATTCGAAATAAAACTGATTGTTTTGATGAAACAGTTGTTGTTTTTCCTAATCTTATTATTGAACAATGGTTTAAGGCGTATTGGTTAAAAACACAAAATGACAACGTTTTAATGAATGTTTCTTTTAAAACTTTAAATGAAATAATGCCGAAAATTATTGAGGGTAGAAATTATAAAGTTATATCTAAGTCAAATTTAAAAATCTTAATTCTTTCTGTTTTAAGTAATGATGATAAAAACATTATTCCTCAAGAATATAAAGATTATTATAAGGACAACCCAATTAAACTTAATGATTTTGCATCAACATTAGTAAAACTATTCTTAGAATATTATGAGGATGATTTTTTTAACAGTGAAACTTTTAAAAATTCAAATTTATTTAATTTTTATAGTGAAATTCTTTTATTGTGCAACAAGCATAATTTTGGAACATTAGAATCTCCAAAAGCAAAAAAATGTAATTCAAAAAAGATATATTTGTTCGGTTTTAATAAATTAAACATGGTCCATCAAAGACTAATTGAAGAATGTGATTATATTGAAGATTATTCGTTAGAAAAAGATAATTCAACAAATAAAAAAATTGAGATTATTTCTGCTCCATCAAAGTTGAGAGAAATTGAATATGTGCATTCATCGATTTGTAAATTGATTAAAGATGGCGCAAAAGCAACTGATTTTTACGTTGTATCTCCAAATATAAATGAATACGCAAATGAGATAGAAAGGGTTTTCAATCAAAATGATATCGACTATCCTTCTATTCCTTATTCTTTGAGAAAAACATCTGATATTCAAAATGATGTCATTGATGCAGTTAAAAAGCTTTTTGATATTGGCAAAAACGGCAATTTTACACGTTTAGATTTTTACAATTTAATTTCAAATCCAGTCATTAAACTTGTAAGAAAACTTAATGATGATCAAATTGAAGATATTATGAGGGCGGTTGTTAATTTAAATATTTTTAGAGATCATCCGCTTTTAAACGATTGGACATATTTTAAAAATAGAATTTTACTTTCGAAAATTTCTTCGATCAATTTTGATGATAATATTGTAAAAATGTCTGATAGTGATTATATTCCTTATTCAAATATATCATTTGATGATGATTTGATAAATAAAGTAGTTGGAATCATCGATGATTTGTATGAATTAATCGATCTCTTTAAGAGAAACGAATATCTGAGCAACTCATTAATAGATGAAATAAAAAGCAAATTAGATAAATGGATTTATTTAGAAGATAATAATGCTTATTTAAAACAATATTCTAAAATATTAATGGTATTAAACTCCTTTAAGGAAGTGGATAATAAAAATCTTAATGTAGATAACTTGTTTTATGTGATTTTCGATGATGGTAATATGAGTTCGATGCAAAAAAACACTGCTTTCACAAGTGGTGTCACTTTTGCAGATTTCAATATAAATAGTATTGTTAGTTCAAAATATATTTATTTTTTAGGAGCGAGTTCAAATAATATTCCTGTTGCAGAAATAAAAAGCGAACTCGACTTAAGAGAAAAAGAAAAAAATAATGATGATGAATTATGCCTTTCTCTTCTTTATCAAAATGCTAGTGAAAAGATGTTTGTTTCTTTTACAAATATCGATTTAGAAACAGATGAGGAATTTTATTTAAGTCCTATTGTTGATTTGTTGTTAAAAAGAGGCATTGGCTGCAATCTTATTAAAGCTGATTTAGATGAAACTAGGCCTTATGATGACCTTTTTACAAGAAAAGAATTTGGCGACAAAGATTATTATCAAAATTTGTTATCGTTGACTCAAAGTTCTGTTAAAGCAATTACTCCTTCTGAACCCATCTTTTATGAAACGATTAGCGCTCGTAAATTAGCGGATTATTTAAGCGAACCATTGTCCGCTAAAATAAAAAACATTTTTAACTATAATGATGATTTGCAAGATGACATCAAAGATGAATATGAGCCATTTTCGCCAAATAACTTAGATAAATCAAATGTTGTTAATCATCTAATAGTTGAAAAAATTAGCAATAGATATGAAAAAGAAAAGTTTTTAAAGTATGCAGATCTTAATAATTTTATTCCTACTGTAACAAAAAATTATGAATTAAATGTATTAAATTCATATGATAAGATTGCTAATAAAGCAATTGATTATATAAAGGAAAATGCAACTGCAGAAATTGAAATCAAAGAGAATTATTCATTAAAACTTTTTGATGATAATAAGGAATGGAATTTGTTAATAAATAACGCTTATGTTAAATCAACAAATAAAAATGAGATTTCCTACTTTGAATTAAAAGAAAAAATAAAAAGAGAGATCAACATTACTGATTTCATGAATCTATATATTATCGCTTTAGCGGATGTTATAACATTAAACACTAATGAAACATATCACATCATTTTATGCAAAAATGACCAAATGCCTACTGATAAAAATCCTTATCGAAAAGGTAAATGGGAATTTGATATCAATTCGGACAAGGCAAAAGAAATCTTAAATGAAATTCACCGAAGAATGGGCGATTATTCTTGTAATATTGCATTACCTGTAAAAAATCTAAAAGGAGTGAAAGACGGACTTACCACTTTTGAGAAATACAAAGATTGCTTCTTTGGGGAACACGGCAGTTGGAAATATTTTGATTACAAAAATATGTTTTCGCCTGAACAAGATTTAGGATTTAATCATTATAGTTATAACAAAACTGATTTTGATAAAGAAATGAAAAAGCATCTTGCATTGATTGCTTTTCTAGATTTTAAGGAGGAATAATAATGGCAGTTAATAGCACACCTTCAATATTCTCTTTAAATAATTTTAAGTACGGAGAAAATTACGCGATTGAAGCATCCGCTGGAACAGGCAAAACATATAACATAACTGAAATTGTTAAAAAATTAATAGCGGAACACAGTTTAGGCTTAGATAAAATTTTAATTGTCACATATACAGAAAAAGCTGCAGGGGAATTAAAAAATCGCATTCGTGAAATATTGACAAAGCCAGTAGAAGAATATTCTGGAAAATCAATTCAAGAATATTTTCCAAACGTGAATACGGATATTGATAATGCTTCAATAGGTACAATTCATTCATTTTGCAAAAACACAATTACTGAATTCGTTGTTTCTTCAAATCAAGTTAATAACCTTGAATTAGCTAGCGATAATGATCTAGACACATTTGCTAAACAATATATCCGCAAAGGAAATATTTTAAACGACATAATAACTTTTTTTAATTATGGATATGAACTTGATGAGGAAAAGCTTATCGAGCGAATTAAATCGGCATTAAATTCATACTATTTGGATTTTAATTACAATGAAAATGAAAATATAATTCAATACGAAAAAACAGTAAAAACTAACCCATTTGATGAATTACATTTTAAATTAGTTCTTTCCGATGATTTTGAAGGAGTTTTGCAAAAAAATGATCCTAATTTATATAATGACTACCTACTTTTAAAAAATAGCAATAACTTAGTTGGAAAAGAACTTGCCTATTTGATAAAGAATTTTAAAGATTTTATTTCTGATGGAAAAACAATTACTAGTTATGGTGTTAATATAAATAACGGCTTTACAAAGGAAGAAAAAGCCGCCTTTAAAAATTTATATGAGCTTAAAACAAAAGCTTTAGGTTTTAAAGAGGATGTTTTTTTGATTGATAAATATATTACTGATATATATAAAGAGTTTGAAATTTATAAAAAAGAGCATCGCATTCAAACATTCAACGACATGATAAGGGTAATTCATGAGTTATTAATGCAAGATGGTAGCAAACTATTAGAACTCTTGAGAAATAAATATAAATACGCAATTATTGACGAATTCCAAGATACAAATGAACTTCAATTCAATATATTTAGTAAGATTTTCTTATCACCTAACCATAATATAATTGTTGTTGGAGACCCAAAACAATCTATTTATGGTTATCAAGGTGCAGATATAAATGTTTATAAAAAAGCAGTGGATATAATAGAAAAAAATGGACAAAAGTGTCGTTTAGCTAAAAACTATCGGTCCGCTCCTGGAGTAATTGAATTTGGGAACGAATTGTTTAAAAATTATGATTTCTTAACCCCTTTTGAACCATCTTTATATTGTAATGTTCAAGATGACGGAAAAGAAAAACGTTTAAAATATAAAGGTTCTTATGCTTCGTCGTTATGGTTAAATTCAGCTCCTTTAGATCAATATGAATATGCAAAATTTGCTGTTGAGCAAATCGTTGATTTAGTAAGCAAAAATAGCAAAGGAGAAACAAACCTCCAACTTTCATATATGGATGAGGGAAAAATCAAATATAGAAATGTGACGTTTGGAGATTTCGTTGTTTTAGCTAGAACAAGAAGCGAAATGAAGCCTATTAAAAACGAATTAGAAAAAGCTGGAATTCCAGTAATTAAATATAAAGACAACGCATTATTTTCTGGTATCGAATGCGCTCATTGGATAGCGCTTCTTGAAGCGATAAATGTTCCTGACTTTACAGGTTATAATCGCGGATATTTTAAAAAAGCATTGATTACAAAGTTCTTTGATATATCTCTTAACGATATAAATAATCAAATATATGATGATGATAGCACTCCTGAATTTTCATTATTCAATAAGTGGCGGATATTAGCTAAAGAAAAATTGTGGCAAGATTTATTTGATGAAATACTCATCGATACTGAAATCGATAAAAAAATGTCTTCATTAAGTGATATTCAATCATTAGCAATATTTAAACAAATCGCCAGCTATTCAATAGATTATTTATCAAAAGATAAAGATATTATTGATTTAATCAAGTTCTTAAGAAATGTTTCTAAGTATGGCGATGATGAACTCAATGATACTGATATCAGTAACGTTATTAAAAAATCTACAGATTTTGACTGCGTTAGAATCATGACAATGCACGCATCCAAAGGTCTTCAATTTCCGATTGTTATTTCTACAGGTGGCTTTAAAAAAATGCATCATCCTGATGGAGCCTGCTTTGATTATCATGATATTGGAAACAGTGGAAAAGAAGTCAGGAAATTAGCGTTTTTTAAACACGATAATTATGAAATGGAGCAAATTAATGAATTTAAAAGAATTTATTATGTTGCATATACAAGAAGTGAATATCTTTTAATTGCGCCTCGGTATGCAAAAATAGGGTTAGGTTTTATAAATATCTTCGCAGCAATGGAAACTTTTCTTAATAGTTGTATTAACAAAACTTTTACAGTTGATAACACTAATATTCCCTATTATGACATCAGAGATTTTAAAAACAGACCATTATCGCAAATTAAAAAAGATGTTTCACTTATTTTAAGTGATAAAAAACAATCACAAATTGATAATGATGCATCAAAAAAACAAATTGATATGTTAAAGGATCTTATCAAAATAAAGAATAAGTCATTAACGTATAAACATTCATATTCATCTTTAGCTCATCCAAAAAATAATGGAGATGAAACTTCTTTTGATGACAATCTTAATTCAGACAAAGAAGGAGAAAGCGTTCTTCAAATGATTGAATATGATGAATCCGCAAAACAAATAATAGGCTTTTATGATGGCAATTTATCTCCTATTGAGATACCAAATCGTTTCCCTAAAGGTGCTTCATTAGGAAACGCTATTCATGAAGTGTTTGAGAGACTTGATTTTACGAATTATGAAGAAAATTTAAATAACGTTATTCTTGATAGATTTTTAAATAATGGATTTGATTTTTCTAACAATAATGAGGCATTAACTTATGTCAGAGATATTGTTGGTAATGTTTTAAATGCGAAATTGCCTATTGTTAAAGGAGGGAATACTTGCAACGGCTATTTTTCGTTAAATCAAATAGTTAATTCTAATAAAAAGGCTGAAATTGAATTTAATTTTAATTATCCAAATGAAAAATTAAAAAATTATCTCAACGGCTTTATGGACTTACTTTTTAAAAGAGATAATGTTTATAGTATTCTTGACTGGAAATCTGATTTATTGAATGACAATTTTGAATCCTATAGCGATGAAAAAGAATTAAAGAAACAAGTCGATGATCGCTATTCAATACAAAGAGTTCTTTATTCGTATTGCTTAATTAAATGGTTAAAACAATTTTATAATGAAAGCGAAGAGGAAATTTTCAATAATCATTTTGGTGGAATATATTATGTTTTTGTTCGTGGGGCTAACAAAAACACATCTAATGGTGTGTATATCCAAACATGGGATTCATGGGATGATTTGAATAAAGAATTTAATAAAATATTAAAAATGAGTAAAAGGCAATAATTATGGAGTATTTAAAATATTTTGATGCATTAATTGAAAATAGGCTCATAACTCCAATCTGGAGAAATATCATTATTCTAATTGAGAAAGAATTAAAGGATTCAAATGATAAAGATGATTATCTTATTATATTCATTATTCTATTTGCTTTAATTGATGATGGAAATTTATGTATTTCTTTAGATGAAAATAGATTATTGGAAAAATGGAATAACAAATTAAACGGAACCTACATTCTTCTTTCTGAAAACAATTCATTAAACATTGATTTATTTAATTATGTAAAGGATAAATCATATAATGTAATTCACAACTCCTTAGGAAAAATAAACAATGTTACATTAAATGAAGTAGTGGGCTCAGATAAGTTTTTTGAAATAGATGATAATTGGCTTTATATTAAGAAAAATAATACCGCTAGAAAGATAATAATTGAATCATTAGATAGATTATTTTCTTCTTCTTTTATTAATTCAAAATTCGATTATAAAAGTGTTGTTAGCAAAAAATTACCAAAACCATTTTTATTAACAAATGGCCAGGAAAATGTTGTTTTAAATGGTCTTAATAAAAATTTAGTTATTACTGGCGGACCTGGTACTGGAAAGACAACATCAATTTTGTTCTTATTAATTGGATTAATGATCAACAATACTTATGATGAAATTTATCTTCTTGCACCTTCAGGAAAAGCTGCAAGTAGAATGAAGGATTCAATTAAAGGTGGACTTTCTGTTTTAAGCGATGATTTTATTAATAACAACAAAGCTATTGCTGATAGAATTGCAAATTTAAATAGATATACAATTCATTCTTTTTTGGGAATCGATCAAAACACAAATGCATTTAAACATAATTCAAAAAATAAATTTAAAGAAAATTCAATTTTTATTATAGATGAAGCAAGTATGATTGATGCGTGTCTATTCGCGTCTTTATTATCATCAATTCCTGATAAATCTCGAGTATTCATTATGGGTGATAAAAACCAACTTCCTTCAGTTGACGCTGGAGCGGTTTTTGGTGATTTAATTATTAAAAAATCTTTAAAAGAAAATGGCAATATAAGCGAACTCGGGGAAGCAGTTAGATTTAAAATTGGTAGCCCAATTTATAAACTCGCCAACGAAGTTAATAATGAAAATGAAGTTTTATCTGAATTACCTTGGAAGAATGAATTTTTGACAATACAAAAAAACGAAAACAATATTTCTAATCCGGTCTATTATTATTTAAATCCCCTTAGTGATAAAAACATATCGCAGAAGGAAATAGTTTTAACAGCTGTCAAGAATTTTGCAATTGAGTATTATAAAGATTTGCAAGATCTTTGTACCAATTTTGAATATAAAGACAAAAGCGAGCTAAAGAACTTGTTCACAGATTGTGTTAAACGGGCTGAAATATTAACCGCCGAAAATAACGGTGTACGTGGTGTGAATGAAATAAACAATTTTATTAAAAATAATTTTCTTGATAAAAGCAAAGTATCGAGTGTTGATGGGTATTATCCTGGGGAATTGATTATTGTTAACAAAAACAATAAATCTCTTGATTTAGCTAATGGAGATTCAGGTGTTTTAATGACTTTTAAAGATGATCCAACGTTATATTTTATGATTGAAAAAGATTCTGAAATTATCAAAGGAGAAGGGAAAAATGATGGGAAGATTTTTAAACTCGGCGGATATTTATTTTACCCATTTAGATTAATAAGCAAAAATGAAATAAGCAATGCTTACGCAATAACGATACATAAATCTCAAGGATCTGATTATAAAAACATACTAGTTATTTTGCCAGACAAAAAAGGACACCCTTTATTAAATAGACAAATTGTTTATACGGCTATTACTCGAACAAAAGGTGATACATATATTTTATCGAATCAGGATAGAATTCTTGATGCAAAAAATACTCTAATTGTTAGAGATACTAATATCAATTGACCTAAAAAACTCTCAAAGCCTAAAAGTTTTTAACAGGAGTATTTCACGTATAAGTCTATTGCCCAAAACATAAACCATTTATTTTTTTGCACAATAGAATTCAAAGTTACAATAAAATTTTACAAAATAAAAACACGAAATTCTCCGTGTTCATTTTTTAATGGCGGAGGATAAGAGATTTGAACTCTTGCGGCCCTTTCAGACCCTATGAGCTTTCCAAGCCCACCCCTTCAGCCTCTTGGGTAATCCTCCGCGATAGATTAAATTATATGTTTTCTTTATCATAATATCAAACTAAATGTATAATATTTACAATGCTAACGATAAAAGTAGAGTTCAAAGAATCCAATCAAAGAATTGATAAATATATTCGCAAATATCTTAATGAAGCTCCATTGAGCTTTATTTATAAATTATTCCGAAAAAAAGATGTTAAGGTTAATTCTCATTGGGTTAAGCAAGATTACATCATTAAAGAAAATGATTTAATTACTATTTACGTAACAGATGAACAACTAAAAGATTTTTCTAAGCCAAAGGAACTTAAAAAAGCTCAATTAAAATATGAAATCATATATGAAGATGAAAATATTTTAATAATTAACAAGCCCCGTGGTTTGCTAGTTCATGGTGATAAAAATGAAAAAAGATTGACGTTATCAAATGAAGTTTTAAATTATTTATATTTTAAAAATGAATATAATCCTCATCTTGATCATGGGTTTATACCTGGTCCAGCACATAGGCTTGATAGAAATACATCCGGTATTGTAGTTTTTGGCAAAAATTTAGCTTCTTTACAAGAATTAGAAGATTTATTTAAAAATAAAGACCAAATTATAAAGATTTATCAATGTTTAGTGGTGGGGAAAGTAAATTCATCACAAGAAATTAATTTGCCATTAATAAAAGATCCAAACACAGGCATTGTTAAAGTAGGAAAGATTTCCAGTGGTGCGAAAAGCGCATTAACAATTATTTCACCATACAAAATGTATTCAGAGTATTCTCTTATTAACGCTGAACTCGTCACGGGCAGAACTCATCAAATTAGAGTTCATTTAAGCAATATTGGTCACCCCATAGTTGGTGATTCAAAATACGGAAATTTTTCTGTTAATAAATCATTCAAAGAAAAATATAATTTTGAAAACCAATTTCTT
>ERZ808274.27-NODE-27-length-83616-cov-4.496523_pt1 | contig 83616 bp, 98 predicted proteins | sample MGYA00521277_ERZ808274 | MGnify/ENA primary metagenome ERZ808274 (study PRJEB31516, sample SAMN03275597) | gut metagenome | biome: mammalia-associated habitat; material: feces | host: Papio cynocephalus | place: Kenya | collected 2012-07-28 ... | reverse complement strand
TTGAAAAAGAATTATCAGATGATATTGATATATCTTTCAGTTTATAATTTAAGATTTCATAATTTCCCTTAATTGCAACATTTGAAAAATGATACATTCTTCCGTCGCTTAAATAAATAATATGTTTTGTACCTGTTGAATCTATATCTATATGTGAAAATGCAAGAAAGGTTCCGCTGCCAAGAGAATAATAATCAGTTTTATCGACGTGAGAAGAGGATTCTGTTTCGTTCTCGATATTGTTATAAGATGTAAACCCCATAACATATCTATTATCAACATATTGTGAACTGTATATATGTCCGATAACAAGATCAAGCCCGCTTTTTCCTTTCAAAACATAATCGGTGCTTGATAATGTAAGTTCTCCTGTTAATTTGTTAACTTCTTCTTTTCTGGTATCTGATATATAATGACTATTTCTTATATACGGTCTTGAGTTGAAATCAATTTCTTCATCACTGGAACTATCAGATACTATAGAACTACTGGCGTCCTCGTTATAATCGGCATATGGGATTTCTTCGTTTATAAAAGTTTCCGGAATTTCACGAGTATAATCCACAACAGCTTCACAAACCACTTCAGGTTCGTAATCAGGGAACGCTTCTAGACCGCTATACTCCGTGTCTATTGTTATTGAGTCTGCCATTGCTGTGAGGGGAAAGACCTGTGCCGCCATTAGTAATGAAAGGATTGCGCTGAAAACTTTTGCTGAAACTGAGTGATGTGTCATTGGTGCTGCCTTTCTTTAATAAAATATTTTGTTGAATATTGATTAAATAGTCATAATTTCGTCTCATATTGTCAATTTTATAATAACACATACGCATTTATAAATCAATACCATTCCCAAAAATTCATCTATTAATATTTAATTTCTTATATCACTTCAACAGTTATTTAATAGTTTTGTTTGCTTTATCAAAAAAAGCAATAATTAAATCCAATTAATTTTTCAAAACCTATTGCAATCTTATCCATTTTATGGTATTATACTTGTAGGTTAGTTGTAGACCGTTCTTTTAGGTGATTTCAAAGGTAAGTCTCTAACCTAAAAAATCTGTCTGAATTTCTCAGGCAGATTTTTTCTTTATATAGATTTTATACGCTTATTGTTTAATAAGGCATTTTCTTTTTAATTTTACCCTTTATCATACTTTGTATCTAAAATAGGATCATTAGTAAAATCAATCAGCGGAATATTATAACTCCCCATTCCAGAGCTATTGGTAAACATGGAAATTATCGGTCGCGCATATCCTAAAAGTAACGAAGGTGCTGTTCTGTTAAGCAATGAATTAATTATCTCTTCACCAATATTTTCCCATCTAAAATTCGACAATATAGAAAACTGCACTGTGAATAAATCGCCTTCTCCTTCATTAAAAATATTCATATGCAAAATAACTCGTGCTTTGTTTTGAGAAATTCTTAGAATTTCCTTTTGGTGGTTAATTTTGATAGTCCATTTTTGCTCGCAAAAGTCAGGGTTCGCGTGATAATCAAAAGCAAAAAGCTGAGGTGTTGTATACTGGAATGGACTATTTTTTGTTTCTGTCATACGTTACTCCTTATGCCGCTATGCATATAACATGGGTTACGTTGATTTTACTTGTATCTATATTGGATGGATCTGTCTTAATGGTCGATGTGTGATTTGTTTCATCAGATCCCTCGATGTAATTTTCATCTATATTATCTGGGCAAACATATTGATCTATAATAGGAGTATTTGGTTTTTGGAAATCGTCAAAGATATTAAAATCTTTTCCTAATATATGTTTATTGCCATCTTCATCAAATGCGATAATATGATCCTTTTTCCCTTTCCCCGGAAAGACTTCAATTCCAACATCATTTAATGCTTTTACTATATCATCGAAATTAAATGCAATTGTTTCTCTTTTCTTCATATTTTAATCCTTTCAAAATTTCCGTATATTGTTTTTTCGATACAATACACGAATTGTCTGTTACACAAATTTGCGTTTCAATATATACGGTTTTAATTTTTCTAAACGTTTTCCAGAGATTCTTATCTATAAAATTTTTTCTATCTTCAAAATTACTTATTAAGCATTTAAAATTATATTTTCTAACTAATTCGTTAAAGAACGCACATCTTAAATTTAAATATGACGCATTTTCTAATACGACAGACCTACTCGATAGTATCGCACAAAATTCAGAAAACTTTTGAGCAACAAATTTGTAGTCATCCAACATTGTTAAATCGCACACATAGTCATCATCTACCTCAATTATAGCTTCAATAATCGCATAATTTTCAATAGTTCCAAATTTTTTAGTAGGTGCTTTCTTGCCCCACTCTCTTGCTAAAGCAACATCAATAAAGAAGTATATTCCGTTGCCAAGCCAGTGTTCATCACTTTTGTTAAATGTAAAGTTGTTCGATATAATACTTTCTACATTATGTTTATCTGTTGCATGATATGCAGTATACCTCTGAATGTTTCCCATATTTCAGCCTTAATATTCAAACGTCTAAAAATTTTCATTACACCAACATTATACCTTAATTATAGAGTATTATCAATACAAAAATGAAAAATTTTTCGCATTTTCTAATCCTTAATCTATTTTATCCACGTATCAAAAATCACATCATCTCGATTCAATTATAAAAAATCCGTCTCATCAGTTCACATGGAGTTTACAATTTTAGTAGTTGACAAAACTGATGAGACGGAGTATAATGTATTCACACAAACAATTTACCCTGTTGTTTTTATCTGTAACTTTTATTCTTTTAATTTGCCTACCAATAAGGAGACACCATAATGCAAACAGTATTAGCCTATAAACGAGTCTCAACCGACACACAGGTTGAAAAGTACGGACTTCCCGTTCAGCAAAAAGCAATCGAAGACCTCTGCAAAAGAAATGACTACTACCTCGAAAAAACATTTACCGACGAAGGAATTTCAGGATTCCTTAAAGACGAAGAAGATATCCCCTCAAAGAGAACAGGATTCCTCTCAATGGTTCAGTACCTGAAAGAAGACCCGTCCATCAAAACCGTAGTCGTGTACGATACCTCACGTCTTTGGAGAAGCACGAACGCATGGACATACGTCACAAAAATCCTCAAGAAACTTAAAGTGGATATTAAAAGCGTAAATAACCCCGGATTTACACTTTACCCCGAATCATCCAGTGAAAAGTTTCTCACAGGAATTGTAGCTCTTACCAACTGCTACGACAGAGACGTAATAGTCGAAAGACTTGAAGGCGGTCGCTCCTATAAAGCAACAGTAGCTCATTCAAAACCTTGCGGTACTCTCCCTTACGGATATCGCTACTCCTACGATAAAAAGAGTGTTGAGATTAACCCCGAAGAATCTAAAGCAATACTCCGTATGTTCAACCTTGCCGCAAAAGGCTATAACAAAATCGAGATAACAAAAATCATGAAAGACGAGGATTATAGAAACAGAAATAATAAACCGTTCCCGCAAAGCTCAATTTACTACATTTTAAAAAATGACTTTTATATCTCAGTTCTCCGTTATAACGATAAGATGCATGGAACACATAAACCTATCGTGCCAATGGAACTGTGGAATAAAGTCAATCCGAATTATATTCCGGTGGAGGGATAATTGAAAACAGTTTATACCTGCCCTATGTGCGGCTCAAAAGAAGTCTTCATAAATGACGAAAATCAGATTCTGATCATCTGCGGACATTGCGGAACAGCGACAGTGTTCGACCCCGAATATACAAAAGAATCTGCATTAAAGCTCTATACCAATCGCCCCGATATTCACGCTGAGTCCGTAACAAAAGTTGAAAAAATACTCTTCCGTGTAGTAGCAATACTTTCAACCGTAGCAACAGTGGCTATGGCAGTAATCGCAGCGAAATGTTCAGGAGTGATATGAGGTGATAAAGTGCCAATAAAAGGTCTGATATTCATCTTCTTGATATCTGTAGTGGTCAGCATATTCCACGGAACAGATATTTACGATTTGTTTAAATCGAAGTCGGACAAAAACGACTCCGACGAAAACGATAAAAATAATTAACCTAAAATAAAATCGGCTCAAATCCCTGAGTAGGATAACAGGCGTTCGTGGAATTTGATTCTATGCGTTACACCTTCCGAAATGGATTGGCTCGGCGTTGTCTCTGAATTGGGCTAAGAGAGTTTCGCCGAATTAACCTGTAGTTTCAATCGAGATTACTCCCGAAAGCGGCAATGATTCACCGACAGAAGAAATCGTTATGGTATTTTTAGTCTCTGATCCGTTGTTGATTGATTCAACCATATTTTTGTAAGCTGTAGTTATTACTATATTATTCATATTATTATATCCTTTCTTGTCTACAGTTATGTTCTTGTTAATATTCTTATTAATACATCCGATCGTTAAGTCTTTTGCTTCTTTAGATTTATGAACCAGACAGACTGGTGCTAATACAAAATTGCCATCACAATCGGTAGTTCCGATTTCTTCTTCATTCAATTGTTATCGCTGAGTTTTTTATCTCAACCTCTATATGTCACCATATAGTTCAGCATATGTCTTTATCCTGCTCAGAGATTCGAGTCGATTTTACAACATTATACCACAAATTCAAAAATATTACAATAACGAAAGGATTCTCGAAAATGAAAAAGCTCATAGGTCTTGTCTCTACTTTAGCACTCGCAGTTGTCTTTATAGTCGGCTATGCAGTAACACATGAAACCATCCCCGCCGGATATGTCGGCTACGTCTACGACAGAACGGCAACAGCAGAAGATGACGTTATCCCCGGTACATCGGTCATTAATACCGAGCGTACAGGCAGAATTTCAATCAACCCATTCACACAGGAAGTTATTACATATCCCACAACAATTGTCTCAAAGAACTGGACTGGTATCGGCGAGGGCGACAATAAAAAGGATATGTCAATGCAGATAGCTTCTCAGGAGGGCAAGAACATCGACGCGGATATCTACATAAGTGTTCGCCCGATAGATATCGAAAAAATCATAAAGTCTTTCGGTACAAAGTCGTTTGATTCAATTATCGACAATGATATCTACGGATTAACAAAAGGTAAGCTATCAACCGTAACTCAGAACTATTCCGTTTACGATGTACAGGCAAGCCGAAGCGATATTCAAAATCAGGTTTTTGAAATCCTGAGCAAGAACCTCAATGAAACCTACGGCGTAGAACTCGTTAGACTTGAAATCGGCACACTCATCCTTCCTACAGATATAGCGGAAAAAATCGACAGAAAGACGGAAGCACAGAACGAAGTCGAGCTTGCAAAGCTTGAAAGAGATAAGCAGGACGAAATCAATCAGCAGATAGTCGACGCACAGAAAGCTCAGTCGGAAAAAGAACTTCTTCAGCGACAGACGGAAGCAGACGCAAAAGCCTACGAAATCACGAGAGAAGCGGAAGCAAATTTAGCCGCACAGGAAGCAGAGCTTAAAATAGCCGCTTCAAAGGTCGAACAGGCAAAGCTCGAAAAGGAAGCCGAACTCGAAAAGCAGAAGTCCTTTACAGACGAATACTTCCGCGATAAGGAACTTGACGTTCAGAAAGAAGCGGTAAAGGCAATCAACGGTTCAGTTAAGACAATTATCACGTCAGGTGACGGGGAAGGCTACGGAGCACTGTTCGGAATTAAAGAAATTTTAGAGGACGTAAAATGAACGATTATAAAGAATTTATCGAAAAAAGAAGTGAAAGAATAACCAATACCGAATGTATTCAGGTAGACAAAAGCGAACTTAATCCAAACCTTTATGAATTCCAGAGAGATATCGTGAGATGGGCATTGGCAAAAGGAAGAGCAGCAATATTCGCGGACTGCGGTCTTGGTAAAACTCTTATGCAGCTTGAATTCCTGAATCAGATCCATAAGAAAAACGGCGGAAAATCTCTTGTCGTAGCACCTCTTACAGTAGCACCTCAGACAGTCCGCGAGGGAGAAAAGTTCGGAATTGCCGTTAATATCTGCGAGTCGAGTAAGGATTTAAAAGACGGTATTAATATCACAAACTATGAAAAGCTCGACAAATTTCAGAATTGTAATTTCAGCGCAGTAGTCCTTGACGAATCCTCAATCCTTAAATCCTTTACGGGCAAAGTCAGAAATCAGATTATAGATATGTTCTGCCATACTCCGTTCAGACTTGCTTGTACCGCGACCCCCGCTCCGAATGATTTCATGGAACTCGGAAACCACGCTGAATTCCTCGGTATCATGTCGTATACAGAAATGCTTTCAATGTTCTTCGTACATGACGGCGGACAAACTTCAAAATGGAGACTTAAAGGTCATGCGGAAAGTGTGTTCTGGAAATGGCTCGGAAGTTGGGCAGTCGTAATGAACAATCCCTCAGACCTCGGATATGATATCGCCGGATACGATTTGCCTCCGCTTAATATCCATGAAATCATAGTCGACGGAGATAAACCCGTAACAGAAACTATGACGCTTACCGATAGAAGAAACGCAAGACGAGAAACGCTCGATATGAGATGTAAAGCCGCCGCAGACCTCGTGAATAACGATAAAGATAATCAGTGGCTCGTGTGGTGCGATTTGAATAGCGAGAGCGAAACTCTTCATAAATATATCCCCGATTCCGCAGAAGTCAAAGGCAGTGATAAGCCGTCGGATAAATCAAGCAGAATTATCGGATTCTCAACAGGAGAAAATCGAGCACTTGTCATAAAGCCGAGCATCGCAGGATACGGACTCAACTGGCAGAACTGTCATAAGATGATTTTTACAGGACTTTCCGATAGCTATGAACAGTATTATCAGGCAGTGAGAAGATGCTGGCGTTTCGGTCAGACAAGCCCTGTAGATGTCTACATAATAATCAGCGCACGAGAAGGCGCGGTCAAGGAAAATATCGAAAGAAAACAAGCCGATTGCGACAAGATGAGAACCGCAATGGGAGAACAGACAAAAGAAATAGTCAAGAAACAGCTTCAAAGTACTTGCAGACTTACAACACCGTACGAACCTAAAATTAAAATGACATTACCTATGTGGGAGGAATTCAGAAATGAATGTGCTTAATCAGTTGATAGATAAAAATCAGAAGTTCGCTATGTATCAGGGAGACTGCGTAGAAACCTTACGCGGAATTCCCGATAATAGTATCCATTATTCAATCTTCTCTCCGCCGTTCGCAAGCCTTTACACATACTCGAATAGCGAAAGAGATATGGGAAATTCAAGCAGCGGCGAAGAATTTCAGGAACACTTCGGATATCTTATAAATGAGCTTGCGAGAGTAATCATGCCCGGAAGACTTGTCTCAGTCCATTGTATGAATCTTCCCGCCATGAAGTCAAGAGACGGATTTATCGGAGTAAAGGATTTCCGAGGAGATATCATAAGAGAGTTTCTGAAGTATGGATTCATCTTCCATTCTGAAGTTTGTATCTGGAAGAATCCTGTAACGGAAATGCAGAGAACAAAAGCTCTCGGACTTCTCCATAAGCAGATTAGAAAAGATTCTTCAATGTGCAGACAAGGACTTCCCGATTATATAGTAACATTCCGTAAGCCCGGTGAAAATCCCGAATACATAAGCCACGACCATGAATCCTTTCCCGTAAATGTTTGGCAGAGATATGCTTCTCCCGTATGGATGGATATCAGACAGTCCAATACCCTACAGAGAACAAGTGCGAGAGACGAAAAGGATGAGAAGCATATCTGCTGCTTACAATTGGGAGTCATCGAAAGATGTATTGACCTCTGGACAAATCCCGGCGATATAGTCCTTGACCCGTTCGCAGGAATTGGTTCAGTCCCCTATCAGGCAGTTCTTATGGGCAGACGCGGTATCGGAATTGAACTTAAGGATAGTTATTACATACAAGCCGCAAAGAACCTCGAAAACGCCGAAAATAAAGTCAACGAGTTCGGAGCGGATACAAACGTCAGAATGAGGTGTCCGAAGTGCGGAGCAAAAGTCGAAGAAGATACTTGCCCTGTCTGCGGATCTAAAATAGACGAGCTTTATAAAACCATAGCCGAAGAAAGTAGTACTACATACGGCGATGAAGAATACGACGAGGAAGTAGAATGAGACTTGAAAACGCTATTATAAACAGATCGTTTGTGGAAGCTATGGGCGCGACAGTAGAAAACAACGTAATTAAGTCAGTGAATGTTGATATAGTCGGACACTTCGGAAATGCGGTTTGCCTTGAAATTTTGTGTAAAGATGTACGTCCCGTAAGTATGTATCAGAACATAGGAAATATCGGGTATGTAATAAGAGCATTTGTAGAATTTTTTGACTTATCAAAGGATGACGGAATTAAATTATCACAAATTAAAGATATCCCTTGCAGATTAGTTTTCGACAAATCAGAAAAATGTATAGGTTTCGGAAGCTTCATGGAAGATAAATTCGTGCTTACATCCCACTTCGTAAATATAGATGAGTGATAGGAGAACAGAATGAGCAATATCGAACACCTCTTAGAGAACGGATTGATTGCCGCCGATAAAGCAAATAAAATAGGCAAAGACCCCAGAGAAGCATTCTATCAGGAAATGTCAGCCCTCTATAATAAATGTATGCTTACAGTCACACAAATAAAAGAAGATGACCTATGGGAAATAGTGCAGTACGTACTTTTTACTTGGGAGAATGGAGAGTGAAATGAACACAAGCGAAGATTTAGCACTCGTAAGAGAAACACTTAATAATATACAAACTCTGAAAAAGAAGTATCCTAAATTCACCATTGAACGATTGCTCGATGCACTTGATATAAGCGAAAAGTACGGAATTCCTTTAGATGAAATAAGAGATTACTGTGGATTTGAATTAGTAGACAAATATAGAGATTTTAAATTCCTCTTCTGTCATGGATATACGCTCTCAAACAGAGAGACATTCTATAAATTCGATGCATCTAAATGGTATCTCCGTCTCACGTTCGGCGGAAGCGGAAGATTTAATTTCATAATGGATACAAGATGCCTGTCCGATAGACTTTACTGCGATAAAGCAAATGAATTGTATCAGGCATTTCTCGAAAAACTTTTAAGCTATAGTCCGCTGGATTATGATCGCTTCAACGGTGAGTATTTGTTCACAGTAGAAAACGGCTATAGGCTTTATAAGGACTTTAAGGAAATCTACGAGACAACAAAGACATCAATAAATAACGAACTAAAAAATTTTAAAATAAAACAGCTAAAAGCGGAACTCGAAAAGCTTGAAACAGATAGCTAACTTGTAGGAGAACGAAAATGAAGATTAAATCAGGAACAAAAGTTAGAGTGACACATAGACGTAAAGGCACTTTTACAGGATATGCGGCAGAAGATTTTGACACGGAAACAACGGAATTTTACCCGATAAAGACTGCGCAGTTTGTAGACGGAGTGGCGAACGATTGGGACGAGGGCGAAATTATCCCTTGCAGAAACACGCTGTGCAAGATTGAAGTTTGGGAGGATGAATGAAAGACCCGACTAAAATAAACGTGCTTGTGGCTTGCGAAGAATCACAGCGTGTTTGCGTGGCGTTCCGCGAGAGAGGATTTAACGCTTTCTCCTGCGATATACAGGAGTGTTCTGGCGGACATCCCGAATATCACATACTCGGAATCGCAGCGAATAGCGCAGAAAAGCAACGGAAGAGAAGAGCGAGGCAAGGCAGAGCAACGGAATTGAATAGCTAAGACAAGAAACGAATCGCAACGGAAACGAATTGCTATGATAGGAATAGCGCAGAACCGAAACGGAAAAGCGAAGCAAGGACAAGCAAAGGCAAGGAAAGGCGACGCTGAGAGCGGCAACGGAAAGGCAACGCAAGGAATCGAATCGCAACGATAGGCGTAGCAACGGAACAGCAGTGCTAAGATAAGCTGCGGAATGGCACCGAATCGCTACGACAGGACCCGAAACGGAATCGAAGAGCAGTGATGCGCAGCGAAACGGAAACGCAAAAATACCGCGCCGGGCGGAATCCGGCAGAAAGGATGAAAGTATGAAAATCGACACAAATAAGTATTATGTCGTAAGAGGAGGCAGCAGATTTTAAGATGATAGAGCACCTCGGAGACATAACAAAAATATCCGGCAGGACAGCTCAGCCTGTCAGAGTAATAATAGGCGGCTCGCCGTGTCAGGACTTGTCCGTTGCCGGAAGACGCGCAGGACTGGACGGAGAACGCTCAAGTCTGTTTATGGAGCAAATTAGAATTATAAAGGAGATGCGCGAAACATATGGAAAAGAATACCCTCGATACATGGTGTGGGAAAACGTCCCCGGAGCTTTCACCTCAAACGGAGGAGAAGACTTTAGAAAAGTCCTCGAAGAAACGGTCAGGGTCGCGGACGAAAACGCCGTTATACCTCGACCTCCGCAAGGAAAATGGAGAACAAGCGGCTGTATCATGGGTGACGGATTCTCCGTTGCTTGGCGTGTACTCGACGCACAGTTTTGGGGAGTCCCCCAGCGTCGCTGTCGAATCGCGCTTGTCGCAGATTTTGGAGGAGAATCCGCTCCCGAAATACTCTTTGAGCGAGAAAGCGTGTCGCGGCATCCTGCGGAGGGCGGAGCAACGCGGAAAAAGGTTGCCGGAGATGCTGCAGAATGCGTTGGAATCACGAATCGCGGAGCTTACACAGGCGAAATAACGGAAACTCTCCGAGCGGAATCGCACGGCGCTTTGCCTATGGTCGGCAGATACGATAAGTCGGCGGGATTTTGCGACGGAAACTCGGCAGATGCGCGGTCGGTGGGGTTTGAGGAAGAACGCTCGCCTACGCTGAGAGCGGGTGCTATTCCGGCGGTTTGCGCGGTTGACAATCACGGAGCGGACAGCAGAGTTGAGCTATCGAAGGATGGGAATGCGCAGACGCTGACCTCCCGCATGGGTACGGGCGGCAACAATACTCCGTATATCATGCGGCAGACAAAAGCGTACGGAATCTGCTCTCAAAACTCAAACTCCATGTTGTCCGATAATCCCGACAGCGGCATATATGAGGCGGAGACTTCGCGTACTCTCGACACAAGCGGAGGTAATCCGTCAAGCAATCAGGGCGGGATTGTGATTGCAAAAGCGGTGTGTGCTACAACCGGCAAATTTACTCAAATTGAGGAAAACAAAACCATGACTATTTGCGCGAGAGATTATAAAGATGAACCTATTGTCTACTCTGAGACGCGATATACAGTGTATAGACTGACTCCGCTCGAGTGTGAGCGACTGCAGGGATATCCTGACGGATGGACTGACATAGGAGCGTGGACAGACTCAAAAGGCAAACTGCACAAGGAGAGCACAGACTCCGCGAGATACAGAGCCTGCGGAAACAGCATAGCACTGCCGCCGTGGAGATTCGTCCTCGGAAGACTGGCGGAACAGCTTGAGCGCGGCGCAACTATGGCGAGCCTGTTTGACGGCATAGGCGGATTCCCGCTGATTTGGCGGGAGCTTGGCAATGTGACGGTATGGCAGAGCGAAATCGACGAATTTTGCGAAGCGGTAACAAAAGTGAGGTTTGGATAATGATGAGAGATTACGAAGACCTTAGCTTTACGAAGCAGGATTTCGACAGACAGAGAAAGGAGCAGACAAGGATGAATAACTTTATCGAACTGCACGACTTAGAAGGTAAAAGGATGCTTATATCCACAAATCACATAACTAATGTGTGCGAAAGATACATGGATAAGCAAAATGCGGTGATATATTTTGACACCGCCGATTGTGATTTTGTCACGGCAACCGAATTCTACGAAGAAGTAAAGCGGCTGCTCGCGGCGGTCGAGTATGTGTACAAGGAGGAATGAAATGGATGGATTTCACAAAGAAAAAACACCAATCGCAAGAAAAGAGCATAAATGCGACCTGTGTCACGGAACGATAGCAAAAGGCGAAAGATACGTACATATAGTGCAGTCGGATAGCGGAGATGTTTTCGACAGCAAATATCACACAGGTTGTTATGATTTAGTCAACCGATATGTGAGAAATGAGGGCGGCTACGTTGACAACTTCGATGAGTATAACGTAATCGATGATATATTTGATAGGGTTTGTTTTGATTGTGTCCATAGAACAGGATGCGAAATACCGAACATAAGATATCGCGAAATTGCTACTTGCCCTTACGTCGTGGAAAGGTATTTGAGATGACCTATAAACGCTACTGGGAACGTAACGGAACTCGTCGTCCGTTTCCTCCGCTGTACGAAGCAATGAAAGCATACGGAGACGTGATGTATAAAGTGCCGGAGTACGTCGAGCCGAAACACTGTAAATGGTGCGGACAACCTCTGAATGGCAGACGGACAAGATTCTGCTCAAATGAGTGCAGTAAAAAGTTTAACAATATGACTGTTTGGAATAGAGGACGTGACGCTTACTCACTAAGGATTTTGTACCGAGACAACTTCACCTGTCAAGACTGCGGCGAATTTCATGCTTTCAAAAACGAGTTCGGAATCTTCGTCCCAATAGACGACGGAAAATTAAACGTACATCATATAGTGCCTGTATCAGAAGGCGGCGGAGATGAACCATCAAACCTTATTACATTGTGTGTCGACTGCCACCTTAAGAGGCACGGAAAGGAGAAACATGACTGACGAGTATATAAACAAAGCTCCAACGGCAACTATTTTCGATAGCCTTGTTAAAGCGAAAAGCGTTTTAGCATCTCACCACAATATTCTCGTTTCTGTTTCGGGCGGGGCGGATAGCGACTGCATGATTGATGTTATATACAATCTCACCCCTAAAGACGAGGAACATAAAATTACATATGTGTGGTACGATACGGGCATCGAAATGGAAGCAACTAAACGACATTTAAATTATCTCGAAGATAAGTACGCCATTAAAATTTTAAGACGCAGAGCAAAGGTTACAGTTCCGGCGGCAGTAGCTAAGGTGGGATACCCGTTTTTCTCAAAAGAAAATAGCGATAGAATAAGCAGACTACAACATCATAATTTTAATTGGGATATAGGAACAATAGAAGAGCCGGTGGACAAATATCCTAATTGTCAAGGAGCATTAGCGTGGTGGTATGGTACAAAAGGGAGATTTATAGTATCAAAAATTATGCGGGACTATATACACGATAACCCGCCAGACTTTCCAATCTCCGATAGATGCTGTTACTACGCGAAAAAGAAGCCATCAGGCGATATGGAAAAGGAATTAAAAGCCGACCTTGTTTGCCTCGGGCTAAGACGTGCAGAAGGTGGTGTTCGTTCGAGTATATCACAATGTTTCAACTCCAATAAAGGCAAAGCCGATAGATATTATCCTTGCTTTTGGTGGACTGACGAAGATAAATCAGCTTTTGAGCAAGTATACAATATAACCCATAGTGATGCTTATACAGTCTACGGTTTTAAACGCACCGGATGCGCAGGATGCCCGTTTAATAGTAAATTTGAAGAAGAACTGAAAGTCTTACACAAATATGAACCCAAATTAGCAACCGCCGTTGAACATATCTTTGCGCCATCTTACGAATACACTCGTGCCTATCGCAAATTTAAAGAAAGCAGGAGAAAGAAACATGACTAACAAAGCAATATTAGTAATAGATATGCCCGAAACTTGCGGTGGTTGTCCTTTGTGTATCGGAGACGAATACGATTTAGTATATGAATGCTGCTTGAAGTATAAGGGATATGTCGGGGCAAAAGATAAACCTGAGTGGTGTCCGCTAAAAGAAATGCCCGAAAGGTACGATACCGAAAGAGAGTATATCTTAGATTTTGATGAGAGCTACGAGAGAGGATACAACTCTTGTCTTGACGATATTTTAGCGAGAGGAATTAAAAATGAGTGAATACGTAGACAAAATCGAAGTATTAAAACGTGTAGAGAAATACTCCCTTATCCATGGTAGCAGTGAGGGACATTATAGCGGAGTTGCGGATTGCATAGGCGAAGAAGTAGAGGATATCCCACCCGCCGACGTTGCACCTGTGGTACACGCACGGTGGATTGATAACGGTCGCGGCGGGTATGCTCATGCGTTATTCTGTAGTAATTGCGGATGGCTTGACGGATATCCGATTGAGGATAGGTTTAACTATTGCCCGAACTGCGGAGCAAAAATGGATGAAAGCGATGATGAAGAATGACTGACATTAAACTCAAAAATTGCCCGTTCTGTGGGAAGCAAGCTGTATATATTGGCGTTTGCGATGACGAAGGAAATTATCACGGACAAATCGGATGTGAATACGAAAGTAATCCGTGGAGCGGACTGTCCTATGCGCTGATGCATAAGGGATGGGGAGAATGTATTCTCTGTACAGGCGATGAAGTGATGGGCGGCGTCCTGTTCGATACATCAGAGGAAGCGGCTGACGCGTGGAATAATATAGGAGATGCAAATGAAAGATGAATGGGAATATAGCGAAAGAGCAACCCAGATAGCAGACCAATCGGAGTTTATCAGAGAGCTTGCAATAAGACTTGATGACAAGATAGATAGCCTTAAAAGTTCCATTGACGATTATTACTATCACGGAATACCTCTTTATACGCAAGTTCAAGCCGATATAGTCCGCCTGAGACGAGAGCTAATGGTGCTTTCAAAGAAAGTAAGAGGATTTAAATTATGATAGATTGGATAAGTGTAAAAACACGCCTTCCTGAAAAGTCGGGAACATATTTCGTGTGGTATGGTGATTGGATACTAAATCATGCAGTAGGTGTTCTCCCTTATTCGGCTGTACATAAAAAATGGAACTGCTATGACAATTGGGATCCCATCGATGATGAATGCACAATAGATGGAGTAACTTTCTGGGGAGAAATAAATACGCCTTGCGAAGAAGAAAAGGTTCGAGGCGTAGCATATCCAGAACTTACCGCTCTTGCAAACCTGTTTGAAGATAAAGGCATCCCGTTTACGTATATAGATGTTTCGGACGAAATGTTCATAGGTCGCGAAATTTATTATCCTTCAATGTATAAATGGATTTACGTAGCAATGATGTCCCCTGTTTCAGATGGAGGAGATGACGGTTTAATTGAAATCCGAGAAAATGGTACAGATTCAAAAAGCCGTAAGGTAGCAGGAAAATTGACAGCACAAGAAGCCTTTAAAATAATGGAATCTCACTGGAACAAAAAGACTAATAACTTTTGGGAGACTGAATAAATGAAAATCAAAGAAGTAACATCCGAAGCAATAACCTTTGATAACGGAAATAAAATCACGTTCCATCATGAGCGCGACTGTTGCGAAAGAAACTACGCAGATTTTGAACAGCTCGACGATTTAGCAAGAAATTATAACTACGACGAGAACCTGATATTCGAGCCTGTAGAAAACGCAGGATTTAGATTCGGCAGTCATCCAAATAGAATGTTCTTCGTCCCGTGTTATTCCGAGCAAAACGGATATTATAGCGCGGATATAGATATCTATTATAACGACGAACAAGTTTTAAACTTTGGTTGTAAAGGAGTATTTGACTGGTAAGTCAAGTGTTCGGAAAACCTGACAGTCCGGAAAGACGGACAACAATGGGGTATCGTCAAGCGGTAAGACACAACACTTTGACTGTTGCATTCGTTGGTTCGAGTCCAACTACCCCAGTAAGCCCATGTGATGCAATTGGCAGACATGACGGACTTAAAATCCGTTGCGAAAGCGTGTCGGTTCAAATCCGATCATGGGCATAAATCTTTTATAAAAGAAAGGAAACAAAATGATTAAAGTAGAAAACATTGAAGTCTTTGGTTGGGAAGCCGCAATACGAGGTATGAGAAACCCAATGAACTCATGGGCAAAGTCAGACACGGTGTTCGCCGGATGGGGTGATAAATCTCCTATAATAGGCGAAAATGATATGAAACTCATGAAGAACCTTCGAAAAGCCGGAACAGACCATAGGAAGTACCTCCGCATGATTAACGTCACAATGGATATAACCGCGCCGATGTATTGGTGGTCTGAATACGATACTTATAAGGTTGGTACAGTTGCTAACTCATGCTCAAAAATGCATCGGATACACGCTAAAGAATTTACGCTTGACGATTTCTCATACGAGCATTTGGATACAGGATGGTATGCTTGTCTGGGTGAAACAATAATTCCCCTTTTGAACAGAGCAAGAGAAAAGTATGTCGAAACAAAAGATAAATACTATTGGTGGATGCTTATTCAACTTCTTCCTGCATCCTATAATCAGCGTCGAACAGTACAGCTTAACTACGAAGTTCTTCTTAATATGTACCACGCAAGAAAAGAGCATAAGTTAGACGATTGGCGAGAGTTCTGCAAAATCATTAAATCTCTCCCTTATTTCAAAGAAATTTGCCTTAGCGAATAAAAACCCACATAATCAGAAAGGATTTAAAAAATGGAAAGACTTGTAGAAATCCAGCATCCCGGATATTTCAAAACTTATTGGTTCTTAACACCTGAAGCACTCGGCGAAATCAAAAAAGGAGATCTCGTTCTCTGTGATACTAAAATCGGCGATCAGGTTGGCAGAGTTGTTTCAGACCCTATAATAGCTGAAAATGTCTCCGATATTGCCGTTCGCCTCGGAGCAACACTTCCTGTTAAAAGCATTAAACAGGTTTGCGGCGAAATACTTCGAACCCATATTTTCAACAATGCAAAATGGAATACATTCTTTGCCGTAACATCCGCCGCAAAAGAAATGATATATAAACCGGAGGAGGAATATAAAAATGTATAAGAATAAAATCGAACTCACAACAATGAACGATATTCAGACGTTCGTAAACCTCGTAACTTCCGTTAAATCTCCCGTTAAGTTGATTGACGGAAACGGGTTCTGCGTTAACGGCAAAAGTCTTCTCGGAGCAGTCGCGGCAGTAGAGTGGGATTCCCTTTACTGTGAGTCCGAGGAAGATATCTATAACCTTATATCAAAATTCTGTGTGAGCTGAGGTGCAGTCATGAGTAGAAATAATCATTGCATCCTTTGCGGAAAAGAACTCAACGAAATGAATCTGAAAAACGGATTCCATATTCATGCCACCTGTAAATACGGAAGCGAGTTTGACGGAGATTTAATTGATTTTCATCTCTGCGTCGAGTGCGGAGATTCATACATAAAGCACTTTAGGGATATCGGACTTTACGACCCCGTTATTGATAGAACAGAATATAACATCCTGACCGGAAAGAAGCTGACGGAGGATAAGACTTGAAACAGATAATATGTGTCTCAGGTCGCGCGGGAGCAGGAAAAGATTTCTTCGCTTCAATGCTATCAGCAGAGCTTACTAAAAAGGATAATAAAGTTCTCGTGTGCCATTACGCAGACCTTGTTAAATATGTCTGTGAAAAATTCTTCAGATGGAACGGACTAAAAGATGTAAGCGGAAGAACACTTCTCCAAAAGATTGGCACAGATGTAATCCGTAAGAAGAACCCGAATTATTGGGTGGATTTCCTCTGCGATATGTTCCTGTTCTTCCCCAACGAATGGGATTATATCATTATCCCCGATTTGAGATTCCCAAATGAGTACGAAAGAATCCGCGAACGAGTAACGCCTAACGTTATGTCGGTTCTCGTTCAGAGAGAAAAAGAATCAGAAGAATCCGAACATAAACTCACTGAAAAACAAAAAAATCATTCATCCGAAACTTCGATGAACGACTTTCCCTTTACAGTGACGATATGTAATAACTACGATATTTCCGCACTTCATGAAACAGCAAAAGACTTCGCGGAATATCTGATAAACATGGATAAAAATAAGAAAGGAGGTGACTAAATGTCAACTAAAAGAATTTTCATTGATATTGATTGTACCGTAAATAACTACGCAGAATTATGGTGCGATAAGCTGAACGAAAAGTTCAAGAAGAATGTTAAGTATGAGGATATAACCCGCTATAACATCGACGCAGTGTTCCAGATATCTGTAAAGGCTGTTCTGTCCGTGATAGATGAGCAGTTCTATAATGAACTAAAGGTATTAAGCCTCGTTCATAAGAATCTCAAAAAGCTGATTGATGAGGGATATGAAATCTACTTCGTAACATCAACTCCACCGAGCGAGGTTCAGATGAAAGCGAACTGGATAAAAGAAAACTTCCCCTATATAAGCCCGAAAAATATTATCTATGCCGAGGATAAATCAGTTTTCGCCGGAGATTTCTTCATAGACGATAATACATACCATATCGTGAACTCCGAGTGTGAACACAAATTCATGTTTGCGCAGCCGTGGAACGAATATTGTACACTGCCTAAGAACACCATAAGAGTCTACGATTGGGATCAAATCTATAAGCAAATCAAGTCGATCACAGAAAGCGAAAAGAATACAAAAACAATATCAATAACACAAGACAGTCTGCGGATATCAAACGCATTAACTTTACAGTATTAAATTTACGCTAACTCGCTGTTCCATAACTTAGACTTTTCCTCTAACAGCTTAAAAGAACAACAATACTGACTCAGTACATGGTTTGGATTACATCCTATATTGTGTACTTTCTCAGCCATCATTAAGATTAGCGGTTCATTATCGCGACAATATTGATATTCCTTTAATAGCAAATCAGCGTATTTTGAATCGCTATTCTTTATCTGTTTGAAATCCTTAATGGTGAGAACAGAACTCGGAGCAGGAAACATAAATGAAAATCTAATAGACGATAAAGCATTATTGGATCTATCCTTTATAAGTAAGCTTGTCTCGTTCTGCTTTTTATTTGATGAAATCGGAGCAAAATAATTATATTCAGAGATTGATAAAACTATGCCACAAACAAATTTACTATTGTTGCCATAATTTATATAAGGTATTTTGGATTCAAACTGTCTCAAATAATCTGTGTATTTAGTGTCAACGTCAAAAAATTTCAGCATATATCCTTTGTCAATAAAAAAGGTGGCAAGATACCACCTCTGAATTAAAGTCCGCGTTTATCGGTAGCGGAACACCTTGAATTAAAGCTCTCACTTACGGTGGAGAAACACCTTGAATTAAAGCTCTCACTTACGGTGGAGAAACACCTTGAATTAATCCACTAATATTATATGCGATTTTATTAGATTTGTCAATAGCAATTTTATAAAAAGAAAGGAATTATATGACAGTAATTAAACGCGACGGTCGAGAAGTAGAATTCGACAAACACAAAATTGAGGTGGCTGTTTCAAAAGCATTCGCGCAGCTGAATCAGACAGATGACGGACATCTCGCAGAAAAGATAGCAGAATCAATAGGTAATATGGGCGGCAAACTCGATGTTGAGGAAATACAAAATATCGTAGAATATAAGCTCATGGCTTCAAAACATAAAGATGTAGCGAGAGCGTATGTCGAGTATAGATATATCCATAAGCTTGTAAGAGAATCAAATACAACCGATAAGACAATAAAAGAGCTTATCGACGGAAGCTCGGATTATTGGAATAACGAAAACTCCAATAAAAACGCAAGAGTGGTTACAACTCAGAGAGACTATATCGCGGGAATTACAAGCACCGATATCTCAAAAAGATTCCTGCTCCCGAAGGATGTAGTTGAAGCAAATGACGCGGGAATAATTCACTTCCATGACCTTGACTATTTCGCTCAGAAAAGCCTTTCAAACTGTGAGCTTGCTAACCTCGAAGACATCCTCCAAAACGGCACTGTTTTGAACGGAGTTATGATAGAAAAGCCGCATAGACTTCTCACAGCAATGACGATAGCTACACAGGTGATAACCGCCGTTACATCATCTACATATGGTGGATGCTCTATTAACCTCACGCACCTCTCTCCGTTTGTCAGAGATAGCTATAATTGGTATCTCGATAAATATAAGTCGTGGGGATTCGATGAAGAAAAGTGTAAGGAGTTTGCCGACAAGGATTTGAAGAAAGAGGTAAAAGACGCAGTTCAGACCTTTAATTATCAGGTTAACTCAATGTCAAACACCAATGGTCAAGCTCCGTTCCTTTCAGTGTTCATGTATCTGAACGATGACCCCGAATATATCAAAGAAACAGCAATGCTGATAGAGGAATTTTTCAACCAGAGAATCTTAGGATTCAAAAACGAAACAGGACATTATATAACTCCGGCATTCCCTAAGTTACTTTATGTCCTCGACGAAAACAATATTACAGAAGATTCGGAATATTGGTATCTTACAGTTCTCGCCGCGAAGTGTACCGCTAAAAGAATGGTTCCCGATTATATATCGGCAAAAATCATGAAGCGAGATAAGGTAGATAAGAATGGCAACGGTAATGTGTATTCTTGCATGGGTTGCCGTTCATTCCTTACACCATACGTAGACCCTGAAACCAATAAGCCGAAATATTGGGGACGCTTGACCATTAGTTAAGGCGTCGTTAAACCTTGTGAACGTGTGACTAACGGTGTGCAAATATAAATTTGTGCTAACGGTGAAACCCGGAAGACGGGCAATACCGTGCTAAGATTTCATTTGAAATAAAGTGTAGAGACTATCGAAAGCTATATATCCATTAAAGAATGAATTGAAAATAAGGCGTAAAGCACGAAGCGAGTAGAGTAGGATGGAGATTGTTGCCATCCAAAGCGCAAGGAATTTCTTTTTAGAAATTATGAGATAGTCCATGCGGGTAGTAATATTCGTATGTTAACCAAGGCGTTGTTACAATAAATCTCCCCGATGTAGCACTGTCATCAGGTGGAGATATAACAAAGTTCTGGGAAATCTTTGAAGAAAGAACAGAGCTTTGCCATAGAGCATTGCAGTGCAGACATGAAAGACTTGCTCTTGCGACAGCAGATGTAGCTCCTATTCTGTGGAGATACGGTGCTCTTGCGAGACTGAAGAAAGGCGAAAGTATCCATAAACTTCTCCATAACGGCTATAGTACATTGTCTCTCGGATACGCGGGACTGTATGAATGCGTAAAGTATATGACTGGAGAATCACATTCCGGCGGTAAAGGAAAAGAATTCGGAATCGAGGTAATGAAAGCCCTTAACGCAAAATGTGCACAGTGGAAAGCCGAAGAATCTATTGACTATTCCCTTTACGGAACACCGATAGAATCAACGACATATAAGTTCGCGAAGTGCTTGCAGAATCGTTTCGGAATTATCGAAGGTATAACGGATAAAAACTATATAACCAATAGCTACCATATCGTAGTTACAGAAGAAATTGATCCGTTTGAAAAACTCGCGGTAGAAGCTGAATATCAGAAGCTCTCTCCCGGCGGAGCAATCAGTTATATCGAATGCGCTAACCTTACAGATAATATTCCTTCAGTCCTGACGGTTCTCAAATTCATCTACGATAATATCATGTACGCCGAACTTAATACAAAGAGCGATTATTGTCAGGTCTGCGGATATGACGGTGAAATTGAAATCGTAGATGAAAACGGAACACTCGGATGGAAATGCCCGAACTGTGGCAATACCGATCAGACGAGAATGAACATAGCGCGGAGAACTTGCGGTAAAGATACAATGTTGCCGCAGTAAAATGATTTAAATTCAGGGGAAGCCTAAACTGTATTACAGCATGGTAATCCTGAGCCAAGATTTATAACTAATTCAATAGACAAAAAAGGAAACAAAATGTTAGAACACAAATGCGAAATTTGTGGGAAGATGTGGAGGAAAAAATTAACTGCAAACGGAAAAGTTGTATGTGGTAAACATTATAGCCAGTTCAAAAAGTTCGGTTATTTTCGCGATACATCTCCCCGAACACAAAGAGATAAAAACAAAATAATAGTAGATGGCGATGTAGCCTATATCGAACTTTATGATAAATATTATAACGTCATAGCGAAAGCAATAATTGACGCCGAGGATGTACCGCTTGTTCGCAATATAAAATGGCGATTGAACTGTAATGGATATGCGTATAACAATTCCAATGCAAATATATTTTTACATAGAAGAATATTAGGTGTTGATACCATGGTAGACCATAAAAATGGCAACCGACTTGATAACCGAAAAGTAAATTTAAGGATAACAGACCATAGCACAAACCAAATGAATATAAATTACGATGGCGTATATCCTCACGATAATAGATGGAACGCGAAAATCAAGCTCCATCAAAAGCAAGTGAATTTAGGTATATTCGTATATGAAGAAGAGGCTAAGTACGCAAGATGGTACGCCGAAAGAATTTTATTTAAAGAATTTGCTTATCCGAAAGAAGAACCTGATATTATAGAAAGCCGCAAAAAGGAGATACAAGAGTTAGTTATGAATAAGGTGCAGAGACTACAATAATCGCCATAGCCGAACCGATTTAACGGATGGTATGGAACGTATAGTCCACTCCCTAACAAATATATCGAAAGATAGGGTATAAAGGTACATTGGAACACAGTTCTGGAATCAAGGCAGAACTCAGGAAATCAAAGACAGATATGTCCACCTTGATAATCACGAAGAAACAGTATGAATTATGCATCCATTAGGAAAATGGATATAGCTAACGGCGAAGGGGTTCGAGTGAGCCTCTTCGTGTCGGGCTGTAACTTCCATTGTAAAAATTGCTTCAATTTAGAAGCGCAGAACTTTGACTACGGTCACGAGTATACACAAGATACGGAAGGAAGAATCCTCTCGCTTGTGTCAAAACCGTATGTCGCGGGACTGTCTATTCTCGGTGGAGATCCCCTGTGGCAGTCCGAAGAAGATATTAAACTTTATCTAATCCCCCTTGTGGAGAAGACAAAATCACTGAATAAAACAGTGTGGCTTTGGTCTGGATTCACATGGGAAGAAGTCAACCATAATCCAGTCTCGTCACCTCTCATCACTCGTAGAAAACATCTCGTAAAGAAATGCGACGTGTTTGTTGACGGAAGGTATAAGGACGATCTGCGAGATTTAAATCTGAAATGGCGCGGAAGCTCAAATCAAAGAGTTATAGATGTCCGAAAGACTTTAAAATCAAATGAGGTAATATTGTATTGTGAATGATAAGAAAGTAATTTTTCTTGATATCGACGGAGTTTTAAATTATCAATCCTGTAAAGAAAAATTCGGTAAATACTACTTCGTTTCCGATAAAAAGATAGAACTGTTTAAACAGCTTGTCGATAAGACAGACGCTAAAATAGTTCTCTCTTCAACATGGAGATATGGATGGGCTAATCCGCCGAATGAAGATACTCCGCTGTACGAAGCTTTAAAAAATAAGCTTGAATCATATGGCATAACCATTTCGGATAAAACACCTGTAATCGGATATCGAGGAACGGAAATAGACGAATGGTTAATGTGTCATCCCGAAGTAGAAAGATTCGTTATCCTTGACGATAATCAAGGACTGAAACCTCACGGAAACCACCATGTCCAAACATCATGGAAATACGGACTTCTCGAAAAACATATTAAACTCGCAGAGGAAATACTTAATAAGGAGAATTGAATGAACAGAATAGCAGAATTTGAAAAGGTAAGTTTTGAAAGATTTTTAGAAGACGCAAAGACTTGTTATGAATCGAAGGATGAATCAGTTATAAAGGAAATCTACAATAGTATAAAGCTGCCTGTAAGAAAAACAAAAGGCGCGGCAGGATTTGATTTTCTCCTTCCGGTCAAGACAGTAATAGAACCCGGACAAAGCGTGACAATCCCGACAGGAATAAAAGCAAAAATTGAAGACGGGTGGTTTCTCTCGCTCTGTCCCAGAAGCAGTCTCGGCTTTAAATATAAACTCATGCTCGATAATACAGTAGGTATAATAGACTCCGATTATTATTCCTCTAAAAGAGAAGGACATATCCTCGCAAAAATGACTAACCATAGTTCCACAGCGGCAATAATAGAATCAGGCGAAGGATTTATGCAAGGCATCTTCCTTCAGTTTGGCATAACATATTCAGATAACGCAACGGAAGAAAGACAAGGCGGATTCGGATCTACCAATAAGTGAAAGTGAAGTCAGTCAAGGAGGATTCTGTGAATAACGAAACTAAAACAAAAATGACCGAGCCAAAGAAACAAGCCATCATAGAACAACTTTGGCTGACGTATTATAACGATACTCTTTTTGCTAAAGGTCTTATAACCGAAGAACAAAGAAATAAAATGAGAATAAAAATCAAAAGTCGTTCGGCATCGGTTGGACGATAAAATAAAAGACGCGGACTGTTCATTCAGCAGCCGCTCTTTTTGTTTTACCTTGATTTTTTCTTTGTTTTATGTTATTATAGTATAGATAATGATATAACGAAACTTTTCATAGGATTAATAATGGAAATACACAACATAAGACAACAGCTGAAAACAAAAAGCATTTACGACATTCCTCTGAAAGTGACATTCTACGCGCGAGTCTCATCGGAATCGGACGAACAGCTGAATTCCCTCGGAAACCAAATCAACTTCTACGAGGATTTGATTAAGAAAAATAAAGCATGGACATTTGTCGAAGGGTATATCGACGAAGGTCTGTCAGGCATATCCACAAAGCGCCGCGAAAACTTCAACCGAATGATAAGCGACGCCGAAATCGATAAGTTTGACCTCATTATCACAAAAGAAATATCAAGATTCGCAAGAAATACACTCGACTCAATCCAGTACACACGACAGCTGCTCAGTTTCGGCGTAGGAGTGTTCTTCCAAAACGATAACATAAATACTTTCGACGAAGACTCCGAGCTGAGACTTTCCATAATGTCATCAATCGCACAGGACGAGCTTCGCAAGCTTTCAAGCCGCGTGAAATTCGGACACCAGCAAGCCATTAAAGAAAACGTAGTCCTCGGCAATAGCCGCATTTTCGGTTATAAAAAAGATAACAAAAAGCTCGTGATAGACGAAGAGCAAGCACCTATGATACGTGAGCTTTATGAAATGTACGCTACAGACAACTACTCAATGAAGCAAATCGAAAAAATCTTTTGGGATAAAGGCTATAGGAATTATAACGGCAAAAAGATAGCGCACACCACCATGTCCGGCATAATCTCGAATCCGAAATATAAAGGCTACTACGTTGGGAATAAAGTCAGAGTCGTCGATATGTTCACGAAAAAGCAGAAATTTCTCCCGCCCGAAGAATGGGTGATGTTCAAAGACGAAAGTGGAGAAATCGTTCCGGCAATAGTCTCTGAAGAGCTGTGGGATCAGGCTAACGCGATTCTCCAAAAAAGGAGCGACGACGTTAAAAACCGAAAAAATCTCTGCAACCACGCCAATCTTCTGACGGGAAAATTGTTCTGTACCTGCTGCGGAGTGTCGTACCACAGAAGAGCGTCGATCGACAGACAAGGTAATAAAAACTCCACATGGACTTGCGCAAACAAGCTGAACAACGGCACTGACTGCTGCGAGTCTTTCACGATACACGAAAGAGAAATCATCCCAATAATATTCGAGGTGTTCCGCGATACTAAAGCTTCATCCAAAGCAATGATGGAAGAATATGAGCGTATGTATCTCAGTATAAACAGCGACGGCAGTATCGAAAAGCAAATTGATTCTCTGAACTCTTCAATCGAGCTTGCATTAAAAAAGAAAAATAAGCTGCTTGAACTTGTCGCGCTTGACAGCATCAGTATAGCGGACTTCAAAAGCATGACGGAACAGTGCAACAGCGATATCAAAAAAGCGGAGCAGGAACTCGCCGAGCTTCACGAAAAACAGGAGTCCGGCAAAGAGTTCAAGGAAAACATGGAAAGAATTCGCCGTGTTCTAAAAGAAGCGGAAAAGAACTGCGAAAACGGAGTGATAACAAAGGAATTCGTAGATACCTTTATTGATAAGATATACGCAACACCGATTGACGATAAAACAATGAAGCTCGATATAAAAATCTTCACAGGCGAAAAGTGCGAAAAATACCTAGAAAAGCTCAAAAAGCACTCCGGCTTCGACTACAGCTCGGGTCACACGTTCAAGAAAATCTGTCCCGAACTGAACGCGAAATACACAAGAGAGAACCGCGCTTCGTATGTAAGAGAAGTTGAGGTGAGATACATAGTGAGAATAGTTGCATAACCATAAAAAAGGAGATACCTGCTTATCAAGTACCTCCTTTTCTTTTACATACGCGCAGTTCCGCCAATACATCCAACAACAGCTCTGCACGTTTTTCCATTATCTCCGTTAATCCTATTTACTTCTTCAGCAATACTCAACTTAGCATCATCGTCTCCGTGAACAAGGTATAGCTTTCCGTAATTGTATCTCTCCGTGTAAGCCTCGACTAACTCCGACCTGCAGGCATGAGACGAAAAGCTGTTTAAAATTATGACCTTGCACTCGTTCTTGTACTTCCGTCCCTCAATTTCAATCTTCTTGTAATCCTTTGAGTTTTTGATTTTTGAAGCGAGACTGTCTTCCGAAGAATATCCGCAGAACGCTATACAGCAGTTAGCCTTGACTAACAACTTCTTTGCCCACGACACACTCCTACCGTTCGTTAGCATACCCGAAGAAGAGAGAATTACCATAGGCTCGTCTGAATCCTGATATGCGACAGAATCATTCCAATCGGTTACAAATCTGATGTTTCCCCAATGAATAACCTTGTCCCATAATTCCTTGTCTATAGGTATAATGTCTTTCCATAAATTGGTTACATTAGTTCCGAGCGGCGTGTCAATTACAATCGGTACGTGAAAATCCTTTTCGCAAAAAATCAGATAAAGCTCCGTCAAAATGTTTTGGAGCCTATCCATCGCAAAAACAGGAATAAGCATTTTTCCGCAAGAATGAATACAAACATCCTCTATGTACGATTCAAGCTTCTCGTCATCTTTCTTTCTGTCTCGAACCGAATGATTTCTCTTATCCGCGCCGTATGTAGACTCGCCGATCAAGATGTCACAGTACTCGTGAGGAATTTCAATATCATGCAAATAAGGTTTGTAAATAGTGGGAGAACCAATGTCACCAGTGTAGCAAAGCCGCTTTTCTATTTCTCCGCCAAAATATAAAACGATTTGAGCGGCGTTGATTATGTGATGAGCATGATAATATTTTATCTCAAGATTTTCGTCGATCTCAATTCTTTCTCCAATCGGAAGCTCGACAAAATTTGCTATAGCTGCGTCAACATCGTCAAGAGTGTATAAAGATGTCGCTTTCATTCCTCTCTGTTTCGATAGCTTCTCCGCATCAGACTCCATTATCTTTACAGAGTCAATCAACATCATCTTGATAAGCTCTCGGTTTCCTTCAGGAACATAAACCTTAGCAGTACAGCCTTTAGCGAATAATTCAGGTATCGCGCCGCAGTGATCAATATTGGCGTGAGAAATAAATATGTAGTCGATTTCCTTCGGTTTAAACCCCTTCTTCCGCGCATGATTTATCTTGTAGTTCTCGACAATATTTGAAGACTGAAATAACCCGTAGTCAAGGAGTATCTTCTTCTCACCGAAATTTACAAGATAACAGCTGCCCGTTACTCCATCCGCACTCTGTCCGACAAAATCAACCGTAATAGAATTACTCTTCATATTCATCCTCGTTAGTATCGTCAATCGCAAATCCGATAAGCGGACGCGGTTCTTCTTCTGGTTCTTCCTGTAAATTAATCTTCTGCACTAACTTAGCCATTCCAATCTCGGCTAAATTTACAATACATGAACCTATCTCCGATAATACAGGATATAAAACCGTCGACGTAATTACTCCGAGTAAAAATATTTTAGTTTCCTTCATTAAATTCCTCCACATCGTCTGCTTTCACAGCGCACACCAGTCTTTTTCGATTATTGTACAACACTATTCTGTCACAGGTGATTAAACCTATTACATAAGGAATATGGGGCTTGACTCCCGAAGGTAAATCAAACCCCGTATACCCCATAGATCCCTCGCGTATCTCAACCTTGTCTCCGATAGAAAAGCCGTGTTCATCCCATGACCTATTCTCGTCACTCGATTCAATGTTTTCCTCGGAAACTGCCGCAATAGGAATGTTGCCCACTCCGATTAAATAGTTGCTTCCTGTAATAGAGATAATATTGTATCTATCCCTGTTGACATAAAAATATCCGCCCTGAGATGTCCTGCATCTTACTCTGTCACCAATCGTTTCGGTGTTCGTAAGACGAATTATATCTCCGACATTAAACTTACTCATTCCTTTTTCCATTCATTCATCATCTCATTGTACATCGACTGAGCATAAGAGTTGCCCGACATTCTGTTGTGATACATATTCCAAATGTGTTCGAGCTTCTTTGCCTCATTCGCTGACAAAGTTCTGATATCCTTTCGTCTGTAATATAGGTCTTCAATCTGACTGCCTAAAAGTTCTACGTTCGCTTCTTTACAAAGCTTTAAACTGACTTCAATCTCCCTCAGAGACGCGCGGATTTCATTTTTGAATTCCTCATCCTTGTCCTGATTTTCCTTGATTGATTTTTCAAGTTCACTAAGTCGATGCGTAGTCTCGTCGTACTTCGTTTCCTTTTTCACAAAACCGCCCATCTTGCCCGTTATTCTTTTGTAAATCATGGTGATAAGAGCAATAGCCGATAATATGTACCCGAAACTCGCACCGACAGTTTTCACTATGTCAATGACTTCCATATAAAACCTCCGTATCAGTCTTCTTTGGTTTCTTTTTCAGCTTCTTCTTCCTCCGACTTTAAACCGAAAATCTTCATAAGACCATCAAGGAATTCAATATCAAGTTCCATAACGGCAGTTTCAATTTTAGAAAGAACTTCTTCATCAATCTCAATTCCTCTTTTCTTGAGCTGAGATACGACATACTCGTGCTTGTCTATATCGGGTTCAGTCTGCTTGATCTTTTCAGCCGCCTTTACATATCCCTTTACAATGTTGTAAAGTTCTTTTTCCTTGAGCCACGGAATTACATCCTTCTTAAACCAAGGGAGAACGACAGAAGTAATAAGAATTCCGATAACCGATATAACAATCTTTGATACGTTTTCTACTAATACATTGATAATTTCGTTTGACATAATTAAACCCTTTCAGTATATTTTAAATTTATCCATCCCGCGCCGGATTTGAGCTTTCCCCAACCATCTTTTTCAGTCACAATAGTGTATCTTTCGTTTCTTTTAATTTTTCCCGCTATAGGATAATTGACTCCCGCGCCTGTCCTGTAGTTGAGAACGTCAGTGTTTACCTTGATAATGTACGGCTTGAATATAGGCGACGGAACAGTAGTATACTCAACTCCGTCGTATTCGTCAAGAATCATTCCGATGAATCTACTCCATCCCATATCAAGCGTTCGGTGGGGGCATCGTTTAAGGTATCCTGAACACATCTCGTGAGTTATAACATGGTCTATTCCTATGTTGTATTTCTTCATTAAATCCGCTATAACGGAAGCCGCATTCTTTTCAGCTTTGATAAACCTGTCTCCGCCGGAACGAGAATAACAGATTTCGACCCCTATGCCAAGCCTGTTTCCTTTGCCGTAAGCTCCGTCGGACGCGTGCCAAGCATTCCTGTTCAGCGGAATTCCTTGTATAGCTTCCTTGTCATCAACCGCAATATGGAAAGAAACCTGATTGTCGTTTGACTGCATATACTTGATTTCGTTTTCCGCAGAAGCATCGTTCGCCGTGTTGTGAACTACAATGTACTGCGGATTCATAGTGTACGGACATTTGATATCATATTTGTCCTTTGGCATCGGTATTTCCCGATAACTAACCTTGCTCATTTATACTCCCTTTCAATAACCTGTACTCGATATGTCTTCCTGTATCGCTTCGTTAACCGTGTTTTCAATTTTCATATCAACTGCCTGTTCAAGTCCCATAAATTCGTTTTCAACCTCAACCATTGCTTCAGGCGAAATCAGTTTGCTGATTTTGAGCTTGAACTTAGTGAACGCGATTTTTATCTTCAACACATTTTCCATCTTCGACTTGTTCATGTAGAAAGCTACAACAACAGTAAACGCCGCCCCCGTAGATGGAATTGAATAGATAAAAATAGAAGTGTCCCTGTAAGTCAAAGCACAGAAATTAGCCATAATAAGCTGAAAAATAAAAAACAGTCCCGTGGCGAAGACTATAACCTTTGACGTGTTAAATTTTTTCATTTTGTTTCTTCCTTGATAAATGCCGCATATCCCTTTTTCTTAAGGTCTAATACCATGTTTTCAGCGTTAGACTTCACAGAAAAATATCCGACCTGAACCCTGTAATATAAACCGTCCTTGTTTATGTACGATCCTTTGTAAACGCCTCCAAGACCCTGAACCTTTTTGAGATAGCTCTCCGCATTGCCTTTAAGTAAGAACGCGCCAACCTGAACTCTGTAGAAAACAGAATTGTGAGACACTCCTTTTTTCAGATATACCGCAACAACATTGTCTACAGGTCTGCTGTATATGTCGCTCGTTATAAGCTTGCCGTCAATAAGCTCTCTTGTAGAACCTCCGCCGTCAAGATTTATAGCATACTTGCATCTAAGCTCTAATATGATTTGAGTTAGAACCTTGAAGTTAACTCCGGGTGCATCTACCGTAACAATAAATATAGTGCTGTCGTTGTAGCCTAAACAGGTTCTTCGCGCATTGTAGTTTATCTCACTTCCGACAGTACTGTTTGTAGCCTTGCCATTTTCAATAAGACAAGGATACCCCGAAACAAAGTCCCTAAGATTGCTGATTTCACCGATTTTGCCGTAAACAAGATTGCCCGAAAGATTTATACCAATACCTGTGTTGTATCCCTGAGATGATATAATTCTCTGTTCGTCCATATAGGTAAAAGCCGTAGTCCCGTCCTGCATAGAGAAAAAGCCACCGTTTGTAAGTACCGATGGCTTTTTAGCTTGCCTGTTGTAAAATGATTCAAGTGATTCTCTCGGATCAGCGCATAGAGCAAAATCAATTTTCTCGATCTCGCTCTTAGGAATCTCCGTTATATGTACATAGTTGTAATTCTTGTGATTGTAAACCTTCAATAAAATCACTCCTTTAGTTATAATATAAGAGATATGAAGAACCTGTATCAAACTTAGCAGATGAAGGACTCAACGCTGTTATTGTTAATGTCCCTGAATTAATCGCGGCACTTAGATAGACCGTTGCATCAAGTACACCAGTCATTGTAACTGTTCCTGAATCATATTTCTCTATTTTTTGCATATCAATAAAGGTTCCATTGCTATACACAGCAGAACTTATTACTCCTCCACCTGTATTAATATTAGTTCCATTAATGATAATTACAAAATTGTTTACCTCGCCAAGTCCGCTTATAGTTATTCTACTCGTGGATGAGGGTGTAGCATTTTTGTTTTGCATACTACTACCGCTTCCTCCATAGCTACCACTAACTCCAAAAATGCTCACACCGCTTTTTATATTATCTGCAACTAAATTTGAATCTCCCGCAACATATACGTTTCCGGTTGTGTATTTAGACGCCGCGACAGCTAATTGTTGAGCAGTGCTCGGAGTTACAGTTTTACCCGCTTGTGAAGCTATAGTTCCGGAATATCTAACCCCATCTTTGTAAAAAGTCTTACCTGAAAGTACATCGCTTGTGGTAGCGGAAGCATTTGCTCCAAATGTCATATGACCGAAGCTCGCCCCTGTAATATCATAAGCTGCAATCCAGTCTATATAATGCGTTATTCCTCTGCTATAAAAGCACATTGTCACATCATACAGATATCTATTCTCTGGTATGTTTGCAATTACATAGAAAGTCTGCCATTCAGTTGTCGGTGCATAAGAATAATACAGCATCACACTGCCTGTGGCTCCCGTTGGGCGATGTGTAATCGCTAAATTAGGGTAGTATGATGTGACAGATTCGCTTGCTTTTGCTCTAATAGCAATTAAATATGTTTTCGAATCCGATGTACTTGAATCAACTGTAGATGTAAACCAAAACGCATTACAAATACTTGTTCCCGCTGTATTAACTGGGGTTAAAACCAAAGCGTTGCCGTTTTCACTGTCTTCGATGTTTTCTATAGAATGTGAAAAATATGAACTGACATTGGAATTCCATACTATAGTGCTTTCGTCTGAAAAGTCCGACGGTTGCGTAAGTACATTACTCCGTATCTCTCCGCCAACTCGAAACGAATCGGTGTAACTCGTAACACCCGATGCTAACTGTAATACGTCCTGTATATTTGTACTATCTGCCGCTCCAACCGTAACCTTGCTAAGTCCGTCATAAGCAGAATCAGGAGTAACTACCTGTTCACTTGCCGTAGGAGTAACCGATTTCGATTGCAAATTCAATTTTGATACCGTGACTCTGCTGAATCCGTCATATCCTTCGTCCGGGGTATATATCATATTGATTGTCGAAGCTTTAAGCGTCTTTGTTTGTAAATTCGGTTCTTTAGAACTTCCGTGAATCAAAATCGGCATTACGGTTCACCTCGTATAATAATCTTTATCGGAATTGTAGCCGTGTTCTTCGTTCCAAAAGCTTTGAGCGTTATACTCTTTGCGGCTTGACCGCCATCCTGTAAGTTAAGCTTTCCGTACTCTGCAACCTGAGAAGCGGTAGCGTCAGTCGAAAGAAAAATATCCACAATACTGTCGGCAGTAACTCCGAGTACACTAAGCGTCTGCGTGTATGGTACACTGCTTCCCGTCCAAGTCGTGCCTATGTTCGCCGTCCGTACTGTTGCCTTGAACTTGTCCATATAAGCCTTTGCAATCTTGTTCTGAACAGGATTGGTCGAAGTATCGCTCATCTCGCTATCAACCGTAATAGTCGTGCCACTACCTGACGATGGAGCGGTATAAAGCTTGCCGTCCGTACCCTTTCTGACAGGCTGAGTGTCGGAAGCTGTAGCATCGTCAGCTTTAATACCTCCGACAATATCAGAACCCGCACTCGGTATAGTCTCAATCTTCTTGTCAAGTTCCGCTTTAATAACCTTGTTCTGAACGGGATTTGTCGAAGAAGCGGAAAGAGCGGAATCTACCGTTATAGTAGTTCCGCCCCCTGAAGCACTGATCGTTCCGTCTTCCGCAATCGTAACTCCGTCTCCAACCTTTATAGGGAAATATGTAATAGTCGGCTTTATCGTTCCCGAATTTATTTCAGAAAGCATCTGGTTGATAATTGTAGTCGAGTCTCCTTCTTCGCTCGTGGACGATAAAGTTATCGTAATGTGCGTCACATTGTCAGGAATTTTGACTATGGCAAAGCTTTTCAAAGAAACAAGAGTGGAGACAAAATCATAGCCTGTATTTCCACTATAGCCTCGTATCAGATACTTGTAGTCACAGTGCGTGTTGAAACAGTAGTATTTTCCCGATTCAACCTTGAACCAAATTCCGGCTGTAGGATTGGCTATAGCGATTCTGTAGTAATATGCCCCATTAAAATGACCGTTCGTGTCATAATATCCTGCTTTCCAAGGATAGTCGGCACAGTAAATTGTTTCAGATTCTGTAGCCAATCGCTTAACCCTGTTGTCCATCTCAGTTGAAATCGACTTCAAAGCCTGATCTATGAGAACCATGTTGGAACCAGCGCTTCCGCAAAGTGCTTCTCTGAATCTTTGAAAATTTATATCTTTGCCGTCAGTCAGAAATAAATCATAATTAGACGTTTTACTTTCAGCCATTAACTCACCTGCGTTCCGTTAATTATGTAATCTTTCATACTTCCACAATCTCCACATAAATTCCGACAAGCTCACTGAGCGCATTGTACACAGGATTAACTGTATCCCTGTTGCAGAGGTACACCACGCCGTCTTCGATATAGTACTTGCCATTCTCCAACGCCATGTTGCCGTCATACGGTATCGGGTCGTATTTTGTACCGTCGTGTACCTCGTCAATGCGCATGTACAGTGCCGGTGTAATGTCGGGTGTCCACGTCTCCTGCGAGGTGTGCGCCTGTATGACCTTGTACAGCTTGCCGAGATGCTGCACCTTGTATCCAACCGTGTACTCCGTGTCTTTTGCCCATTTGGGATAAAACGCCGTCATGCGCACAGCCGTAGCGTCGTCAACGGACAGCGTATTAATCTGCGCCGTGATGAGCATTAACATTACTTCGCTTTCGCTGAGCGGACGGTGCTTTTCTTCTGCTTCTGCCTTTGCCGCCATTTCGTTGTATTCTGCTTCTTCTTCCGCTGTCATGTCGCGGATTACTCCGTTAATGCATATTTTCATTTTGTTCTCCTTTCGGTGATTGCCTTGCCTTCCAACGTGACGATTTGCCCGTTGTGTGTTACTACTTTTGACATTTTGATACCTCCTCATCTGCCGTAGATTGTAATTTTACCCGTAATCGGTGCATACGTGGAGTTTGCTGTTTCAAGCTTTACGGTTGTAGCTTTGCCGACTCCAAGCACAACATTATATGGGATATACGCGTTTGATGGAGTAATATTGGTTTGGGATATAGCTCTGCCCGGCTTGCGGCATTCCCAAACCAGCCCGTTATATTTTGCTATTGCGTGATTGTAAGCCAAACTACCACTTTTTGGCACATTCACAAATTCGAGACACACTTGTATGCCATTTATGTATAAGTTTTGCGCCGAATCCGTGCTTGTAGCATTTTGCAGTCCGCCGTTAATCACTAATAATTCTGTGTAATTGTCTAAATCACTGATTTCAAAAATTGCGGTTGCTTCCGTTACTTCTGCTTCAAGAATTTTAGTCCATTCTTTTCCCCCGCCCCCGCTCGGCATATCCGTCGCTTCCCACTCCGTCGGTTTGCCAGCATTATCGACAGACTTCACTTTGATAATCTGCCCAACGGATGCCGTAGACGGAGCAGTAATCTTTTCGGCGAGTGCTGACGTGACGATTTTGTTTTGCACGGGATTTTCCGATGTCAACGAGAGTTCGCTGTCTGTCGTAACAGAAGAGCCACTCGGTGCGTCATAATCCGCCACTATAGACATAACATCCATGTCAAGCAGTATCCAGTTTTCAATGTCGTAGTTTCCTTTAATCTGACTAAGCGTTTTTGTTGCGTTAGTTGTATATGTACTTACTATGCCATATTTCGGAGAGAATAATGCTTTAGAGCCATCTGAGTAAATAATATTCAGATATGACGAATTTCCTGTAGCTGTCTTATCCCATTGCTTCCATGACAAAACGGTTATTTTTACAGCGCCAACCTGCGGATTAGGATTCGTCCATGTAAAGTTCGTAGCTCCGGCATGATAACGGAAATAGGTTTTCCCATCTTCAAAATTAGTCGGGTTCGTCACGAATCCTGCGCCGCTTAATGTGTCAGAAATTTCATTTTCCGTAAACGGCAAATCAGCCAATGCCCACTTTGCCACATTTGGTGTTTTTGTAGTCCATAAAATTCCTTCTTCGTCTACACCAACTTGTTGCGTCATTTCGTTAGTTTTTTCAGAAGCTTTTACACCGCCGAGAGCGTCAGCCGTAGCTTGCGGGAGCGTGTACGCGGGCTTGTCCTGCGGAGTTACATTTCCATCTTCTCCAATACCTAATATTTTACCCGCATTATCTGCACCTTGATTCTTGTCAAGTTTTTTCTCACGAGCAGTGACATCAGCCAAAGTTTTCCCATTTATTGATTTAATTTCTGTCTCTGCCATTTTAACCTCCTATCTGTAAATTTCCTGTTTGTTCGTCGTAGGTGATAGATGCGCTTGTATCTACCGTTTCCTCAGAATATGACAATGTTAATTCATCCATATCTATAGTTACTTTATGAATTTTCTTGCCGCCTATATCTTCAAAGTAGCATACAACCCCAATGTTATTATAAATAATGTTCGATATACGGTATTCAGCTGATCGATCTCTTAAAACAACCGGAATAACATTTTCACCAAAAAATACATCAAGCGGATCCGCATTGAGAGCAACTGTTGTACTTCCGTCCTCATTATCCAATTTCATAAATATTGCCGAACTAACAATATTTTGTAAACCTAAACTCGTTAATGTCGTTTCGCTATCACTATGAGATAAGTTGATGTCGAATGTTTGCGTATCCCCTTTAAAGTGAAGTGCTATAGCTGTTTTGCCCGTGTTCTGATTTGTATTTGCATTATAACGATATAGTAACAAATAGTCATTATCAGGTGATTGAGCCGACGCACTATTCTTCACAACGGCATACATAACCACATTGGAACTAACAGCCTCATAGATTTCTGCGGCAGTTTTGTCTACCGAATACGTAGTATTTCCGCTGTCGTCCGTCGTTGACGAAACATTGATGTAAAAAGCGGAAGATCCACTGTTAAGCTTCTTAATGTAGCTCCATGCACTTGTACCAAATTTATACGTAGCCTTAAATCTCTTGTTGGTTGCAGTCTCAATAAAATATGTCGCTACTGGAGGGTCTCCTGTCGTATAACTCATTAAGTAAGACATTATCGGCAGATCATCCTCGGTTATTCCTAATTCCGTGCAAGCGTCGCCAATAGCTGTTGAATAGCAAATCTGATATTTATCATAATGTCCAAGCGCGTTAGAATTGAATGTAAAATTACTAAATACTTTCAGTTCTTTTTTTACCCATAAGCTATACGAATCATCAAATTCGTAGTAATAGCAAGGTTGAAGATTGCTTAATGAAGGAGGATCGGTATTATCCCATCGAGCTGCCATAAAAATTCCTCTATTCCCCTGTTCCCCTCCTTCATAAAACTTTGTCTTATCTTCAGTTCCTAACGGCAAATAATGCCACGGAATAGTAGTAAAACTATCAATCCTATAAACCTTTACATTATTTAAATCTATAACAGATGTCGAACTCTTCTTTACTACACTTTTTGTGCCGCTATAACTTTTTTTAACAGACAGTCCATTTTCTGATAGAATTGTCTCATCATCGCTATATTTTCCATCTACATAATATAGATACTTATTATTTTTATCTTTCAACTCTGTTAAATATAGAGTGGATTTGTCGTTGGAAACGTCGCCTGTTATATCAACAACATTATCCTCAAACGGCTTATTCTTGATATAAGCAGGGTTTGTCTTATCAAACTCATACCAATCAGGCTGCTTAATACTGTCGTCAACATACTTCTTAGTAGCAGGATTGTAGTCTTCCGTAGGAGTGTACTCTGCTTCGTTGGTTTTGGTAAGTACCTCACTGGGAAGATATTTAATCGGAATAGTTTTTATTTCCTTTGCGCTCTTAGTGCATACCAATTTCAAATTGTCGACTTGTGAGTTGTCCTGCCATGTCTGGAGTATACGCGAAGCTGTCTTTGTGACATAATACGGTGCAGGAGTCGGGTAGCTTCCGATGTATAACATACCGTCAGAAGTCTTCTGTACTTCTACGTTTTCTTCGTATAAATTCGTGTCATTGTAATAAATACTCCACTTCTGTCCCATCTCAAAAGGAATTTCATCATGCGTTGTCTCTGAATTAACTACACCGATAGTAATCGAATAGCCTGTTATATCACTTCCTTCGGTTTCATAATACATATCCTTGATATACTTCGGGTTGATAGCCATCTCGCCAGTAACTCCAATGAATTGAATCGTCATTTCAGCATCTGTGTTATTACCGAATGTTACTCTATCGCCATTTGTCAAAAGAATCCATCCATACTCAGGATTTTCCGTAGTCGGATCGTCACCAATTGCCGCAATAGTTGGCAGTGCATCTGCGGGAGTATAAGCCGTAAGAGAATATTTTGTGCCATTAACAGTAATGTCCACAGTGTCGCCCACAGTAAACGACGGAAATGATGCTATATCTGAGTTATTCAAAGAAGCAATCGATGAATTAGCACCAACAACAATTTCTTTTTCGACTTTATATGGAGTTTCATAATTTCTGTATGTAGTCTCATAGTATGTCAGAGTATATCCATCGTCAGTATGTACCATGTCTATCATATGGATTTTGTAGTTTAAAGTGTCATCAAAGCTTAAAACAAGGCATTGCCTTTTATAATCATATGCACAGCTTAATAAGCTATAGAGATCACCGTCATCACCCCGTAGCAGAATACTAGCAAATTCACTATCAGCTCGCCCAATCTTATCTAAATCTTCTGTATTATAACCTATAGCTACATTTCTGTTTTCGTCATAATATTTGTAAAGTATAATAGACGAAGTAGAGGATGGTGTAATTTCTTCGCACGTTGTCCATTTTTTCTTACCACCATCATATTGGCTTAAATAAGTTCTAAACCTTCTTCCGATAGCTGTCTCAATATAGAATTTCGTATTTTTGAATGCTGATCCAGATACTGAATATGTACAATAACACATAATGGGCATATCTGCATCTGTTAATCCCATACTATCAGTAATATCACCTGTATTTAGATACCAGAATATGTCGCCTTTATTTGACGCAGCAACTTCTTGAAGATTATCAAATTTGTCATATGTCTTTACAGTCTTTGGAGCATATAACCACGGATATGATAATCGATCATCGCTATGATAAAATTTACACCTGGCATAATTATTTATATCTTCATATTTAGTATCAATATCATCACATACAAATCCACCCGGAGTAGCAGGATAGCTTCCTTCCATATTAGCAGGAGGCAAGGTTCGGGGATCTAATTGATAATATGATTGGTATAAATGAATATCATCGCTTTCAGATGCTGCGAATCTAATATAAGAATATCTTGTCTCTAACCACACTGTCCCGTTTTGTGTAAGTGCATTTTTTAATGCATCAAAGGTAGGTTCAATGTTATATGTAATAGCGTCATTAACCTTTAGTATGAATTTTCTATCCCCTAATTGATTATTGTAAAAATAATACTCATACACTTGCATCCCATTATAAGTATCGCTGTTCTTATATGTACTTTTGCGTAAAGTCTCTTCCCACGTTTTAGCGGGTTTAAACGGATTATTTTTTATAAAAGACGGACTTGTAGTATCAAGCTCTTCTACATCCGCCTGAACAGCACTATCCCTAACATAATCCTTTACCGCCTTAGTCGAAGGATAATGCTTGCCATCCGCGTCGTCCCCGATTGAGTCAACCTTGTTTCCCTTGAACTCTGCCTCAATATTCTCCCTCGCATTAGCCTTTTCCTCATCGGTCTTCTCTTCGGGAACATACTTCACAGCATTGTCAAAAACTTCTTCAAGCGTTTTCTGGTCTTCCGGCGTAAACACATAATCACTCGGCTTTGCGCGTCTTATAACCGATACGTCTCCGCGCTCTTCCGTAAATCTCGCTTTACCGTCTTCACTGATAACATATCCGTAGAATGAAAATCCCGGAGTGTACTGGAGAAAAATGTCAGGTATATCAACAACACTTCTTCCCTCCTCGTCCTTGTAAACCTCTTTCACATAAGCCTTGTCGGAAATGTCCTTGTTTTCAAAGTGTACCTGAGTACATATAGGATTTTCTAAAATAATTTTTTGGTTAACATCCCATTGGAAAAATGTCTTCTTTCCGTTGGATAATCTGAATTTTAACCTCATTCCAAACCTCCACTTAAATTAATCAAATCACTGAACTTGTATTCGTCAATGTCCTCTATCGCCATGCTGTCAAGCTGCGATAACATCAGGTAGTCGAATAAAATTCCCGCGTCAGCATCAAAGTCAGGAATCTCCATCCTTATCAAATCAATAGAAGGAGCTTGTCCTACCGATAGGTAGCCGCACTTTTCTGCCATCAAATATAAAACTCTGTCTCTGACCGCATTTCTTATCTGCACGTCAGAAACAGAGTCTATAATTTTTCGGCTTTTAGCAGTCTGTATTTTTGCCATTATCCTATACCTACTACAATTCTGCCTTTTCCGTATTTGGTAGTTTCACCGTTTATCGTGACAAAAGGAACATACTCAAGACATTTTCCGCCAAGGTCAGCCGTAGCCGAACTTGATATGTCAACCTTCATACGGCTTGCCTTGCTCGTGTCAACACTTGCTGTAGCGGTCAAAGCATCCTTCTTCGTGCCGTAATAGTAAACCTTACATCCGTATGAAGAAGCGTTCGATAAACTTACATCCGCGCCGTTCTCGTCAACAATGTCAACGTAAAACGTCAGCTTCGAGCCTGAGATTATTCCGATATCTTGTAAACAGTTGATTTGTTCATAAGCATTCATTTAATCCTCCTCGACAAATTCAATAAAACCGTCAAGCTCGTCAAGGTCTTCGGCAGTAAGAGAAAAATCTCCCGCAGTCTTTAAATCCTTTTCCGAAATTTTGATAACGTCAAATCCCCATTCCGCTTCTGTTTCGTGAAGAGCAGCTATCTCTTTCATGAATTCCTCGCCTTTTGCCTTTTTCTCGTCAGATACAGTAGGGATTCCGTCCACTTCTGTGTCAGGTTTCAGTATCGGATTGCCGCTGTCGTTGAATTCCACTTCGGGATAAGCTTCGATAATTTTTCTCTCTTCTGCTATGACGAATTCAAATTCCTTCTGTAAAGCCTCCGCCATCTCACGAATTCTCTTTGTTGCTTTAATTTTTGAAATCGGCAGTCTGAGTCTCGTAAGATTCTGAACCGCCGCGTTTGCGTTAATAATTTTTTCGTATGTAATCATGCTTGGAATACTATCTCCCTTCTAATACTTTCACCACTTTTGTAATAGTGGTATATTCCACTTTTGGCGAAAACATATCCGTCTCGCGTACCGAAAACTTCTTCATAATGGCTTGCCGACCACGCACTTCCTTCGTTAACTGTAGTGACGCATCCACCAGTTACCCATAACTGTCCTATTCCATCAGTAGTGCTGCCGCCTGATAGCTTTAAATCACACATAGTCGCAAGTGTTACCGTCCCATAAGAACTATAACTTCCGCTATCATCACCGTTTATGTTTAGATATGCATATCCTAAATTCAATTTAATCGAGCCATCTTTAGTACCTGTTCCAGACGGCGGCGACCTAAGAATGAGTTCCCCTGTACCCGAAGTTCCTATATATCCACAATAATCAGGATCGTCATCACCAGTAGTTATAGGGATATCAGTGGATGTAATGCATATACCTGTCGTACTAATGTAAGATAAGGCTAATCCTTTACAAGTTTTTCCGCCTGATTCATTACCACCCTCGATATTCCACCAATCATAGAATTCTGTTGTTTTGATATAGCTGTTGTTAGGGAACGATATTTGTGCGCACTCCATTTCACCAGACTTATTCACGGAAAACGCAGGTGTAGTTTTCGTTGTTGTAGTATAGTTATATCCGTTATATGTCCTGATCTCAATGGTCTTATAGCCAACACTAATACCATCTATGCCAAGATAAACACCTTCCGACGTTCCAGTAAGTGAACTCTTCCCATTATATAAAGCACTGCTTCCGATAGTGAATCCGCCAATGTTACCACTCTGAGCCGTAATACTACCTTTCATCACAATGTTTCCGTCAGTGTCAAGATAGAACGTCTTGTCAGTTCCTTTCTTAATAGCAATACCGTTTGTCGCATCAATGTTTATCGTGTTCTTTCCCGTCGCCATGGTTATAGAACCGTTTGTAAGTTCCATTCCCGTGTCGGTTAAAGAGAAAGAAAAAGAGCCATTCGATTTCTTGATATTGCTGCTGAACTTTTTCCACTTCGTGTTGTCGTATGTTTCGGAATCGGCAGTCGCAACAAGCAAATCGTTAGTCAAGGCATAAGAACCGCTGATATTAGGCGCAGTGTAGCTCTTTCCCGAACTTCCCGTAACAGTAGAACCACTTCCGTTATAAAGCCATAAGTCATCTTTCTTGAATCCGTTTTCAGGAACGCTCGTATAAATAGTTTTCTTTCCGTCTATTTCATCATAGATGTCCGAAGGTACTCCGTCAATCGACTTCCATGTAAAGCTGAATACTCCGTTAACTTCCGTCTTTGTGTATCGGTATGAAGACTTCTCGCTTGTGTTGAACCATAAGTCACCTTCACGAGCAATAGCCTGTTTGTATTCATCCGATGCCGTGTCAGAAATATTTTCCGCGTTCGGATAAGGCATATCATCCTGATAGAATGAATCAATCTTTCCGTCATATTGAGACGAAATTTCAAGGCTTAAATCGTTCACTTGCTTGTCAATATACTGTGAAATCGAATACTCGGTTGTTGTATCTCCATTGTTGATTCTAAAGAAAAGTCCGTTTTCGTCAATTCTAAATGTATTTCCCTCATTAGCGATAACAAGATTTTCTCCCGCGATAAGTCTGCCTATAATAGCCTCGGCACAAATTCCGTACATCGTACCACCGTTAGCAAGCGTAATCTTGCCGATAGCGGAAACAACAGTGTTCCAAGCGTCGCGAGTAAAAGCTATTGTATTGCTCGTGATTTTAAGCTGCTCGTCACTGTAGCCCGAACCTTCAACTTTACGGAATGTCATGCCCGATGAATCCCATGTCTGTTCTTCATTAGAAGAAGAAATAATTCTCTTCAAAGAAACGTCAAAAGCATTGTTGATAAGGTCTTCAATCTCACTCTTGTAGTTCTTCGAGAAATCAACAATGGATTCCCAGTTAGCTTGAACCTGTCCCGCAGTTGTGGCAGAATCTGTAATAAGGTCTTCATAAGCCGCGCCAATATCGTTTAACTTAAATCTGTTGCCAAATGACATAGAAAAAGATGTCTCATCATCCCACGAAAATTCCATTTCCAGTAAAATAGGATGAAGTAAAACATCTTCGTCTTTTTCGATATGTACAATGCATCCCGGTTTAGTCTGATTCGTAAAAGCAGTAAAGTCGGGCAGGAATAAATAATTGTTCGCGTCAACATCAAATGAATAACTCGGTTGAGATTTGTTAGCCGAGACTAACTTAGCTTCATTGTACAATTCAGAAGCATATCCCATAATTTCTTCGTCAGTCATCTTGTCGGTAATAACAAAGTTGTCGTTAGAATATGTTCCTTCTTTGAGGTACGGACTAAGCTCGATAAGCTGTGCTTTGCTTAAATATTTGCCTAAAGAGCAGTTCGCCGATATAGTGGAAATTTCCGCAATGAGCGAAGTTATCTCACTCTGTTTTGCTTCAATTTCAGCCTGTTTAGCCGCTATCTCCTGTCCCTTAGCTTCGGATGCCGCTACAAGCTCACTGTATGTCATACCGCTCGTGATTTCAGACTCGCCAATCGTAATTCTGTCATCAGTATATCCCGCCGCAATTCTTACAGCTATAACATTATCGTAGACCTTTTTCTCTCCTTCAAGAGTTGTCTTCTCGGAAAGTAGAGTCGTAAGCTCTTGTCTCTTAGTGGTAAGCGAAGCAATCTTCTGACTGTATGTAGTCTCGTTAGATTGTACCGCCGCTTTCCAGTTGTTAAGAGCCGCAATCAAACCGTCGCTCATCCATTCACTGTTTTTGTAATAGTCAATGTTAATGATGTAGTTTGTACCGAGCGGATTTACCTGACGTATATCAAGGTCTTGTCCTGATACATATAGCTTCGTGATTATATCATCCGAGTCCTCATTCATCTCAAAGTTTGTCATTAAATTATCGAACGATAAATATATGTCAGTGTTCATCGTAGAGCTTTCAAGCAAGGATGAAACCGAATGTAAAGAGATCTTCCGATTCTCAAAATCAAAATCTACAATGCATTGATACGCCTTTTCAAGGTCGTTGTAGAGAAAATCAAGCAGTGTCTTTCCTGAAATATCAAATGTCCTGTAAATACTGTTCAGTGTAGAGTCTATCTCGCCCATCTGCCATCCCGGAGCTAAGTACATTATATATCCCATTATCGTCGTAGGGTTTCCGTCCTCGTCGAAGTTGGTTGTAGCGTCATATAGCTTGTACGTTCCGTTTAGATAGTCAATAGTCTTGTAGGATAATTCGTATTGCGCAGATTTAGCCGAAACCTTTTTATAAATTTCAACTCCGTCAGTCTCTTCGGAAACTTCGGTTATAATAAAATATCCGAGGTCTTTAATGTAAATCTGCCTGTATACGTTAACTTTGTCGTATATGCCAAGAGATTTCTGCTCACCAAACTCGTTAACTCCTCTGTCATAAGCAGTGAACGAAAGCTCCGACGTATCGTTGTATCTGAGAGCACATGATGTGTCCCCGACATTCAGAACTCCGAGCTGAGTGTTGTCAGGATTACAAAGAATAAAATCAGGAATTTCGTGCCTGTAATATTTGTCAAATGTGTTTATCATACCGAAACCCTTCTGATTACAGGAACCGTAATTTCAACAGTGCCGGAACCTATAACCGTTATAGTGTTAGCTCCGGGCAAAAGCCTAAACCAATTCTTGTTGAAAGCACTGAGTCTTCTAACTCCCGAACTGCTTTCAATGGTTTTAAGTCTGTTGTCAATGGTGACTACTTCTCCGCCGCTTAATCCCGTAAAGGTAAAAGCTCTCGTGTTTTCGTTTCCGTTGATAACAGATATGTCTCCGCCCGAAGATGCCATAGTAATTTTTATTACAGGATAAATGTAATCTTCAATGTCGCTGTCGTTGTATATCTCTGTAGAAACTGAAGACGTTGCCGTGTACTTAACAGGTTCTTCATAAGCATAAGGCGAATCACATACCGCAGTTACACTAATTCCGTACATATCGTTTCCGTGAAAAATATCTTTAGCTTCCGTAAAAATAGCGTTGAAGTATATAGCATTCAAATCATCCTGCACAATTTGAAGCTTCTTGTATCCGTTTCTGCCGACGAGCCACTTGTAGATTTCGCTTCGTCTCTCTCGTGTTATAGGCTTTTTGCTGACGAGCGAAATATCAAATTCAAGTACGTCAATTTCTCCTCGCCCATAAAAGAACCGAAACGGATTTCTCACAACATTTCCAGTGATAAGTTCACTCGATTCTCCTACCGACTCATCAAAGCTGCCGTTGTCGTTGTAAATGTAAAGCCCAAATAAATCCGATGGAGTTCCGTCATATATCAAAACTTCTCCGTTAAAAGCCATGCGCCCTCCTTTCAAAATAAAAAGAGCCATATTAAAACGACTCTGAGTTATTTGTTGTATTTAATTAGAGACTGCCATAATACATAGCCATGCTCTCTTTGGTTATTATATTAGCTGTCTTACTGTCGTTACCTTTTCCTTTTGCCTCTTTCCAAGGTTCTTCCATGCGTGTAAGCATCATTAACCAGTACGGAGTTTTGTCACCATAATAATCTAATACGTGGTTTATCGTGTCTTTTTGTTCGTCTGTAAGATTTGCAGAGAATCCGATTCCATCAACAATAGAACCCGAAACTTCTCCTACACCGCCCTCAGTCTCATGATATAACTCTTCACATACAGTACCGCTTTCCCACGCACGAAATTCTTCGTCAAATAATGGTTTATCATCCCAAACAAGCGACCATGCCTGACAGTAGTAGCATAGCTTTTGTAATTTCATGAACGAAGTAGCGCCCGTTTTCTCAAGAATATACGCCGCCGTATCAAAAATATTAGCCATATAAATTTCCTTTTAATTATTCTCTTCAAATCAAAATTAGTATCAACCCTAAGACAACAGCAATGGCTATGAAAAGCTCTACTTTTTTGCCTCTGTCTTTATTAACATTAGAAGTAAATAAAACCAATATTCCCGCAAATAGTGATATCGAAAATCCATAGATAAGAGCAATCTTAAATAAATCTTTTACTTCGTCGCATTTATCTAAAATGCCAGCCGTGCTAAAAATAAATGAGAGCATCGCCATGACAATCGAAAAAGTTTGTATTGATCTCGATTCAAAATGATTAAATTCATCCCTTAGTTCACTTAATTCTTCTCTGAAATAATAGGAACAATACTGCTGATATAAAGTTGACAATTTATTTATTAGTTCTTTAACTTCAGAATCTTCTTGATATTCAAGTAATTTTTCAATATAAGAATCCGCTGCGATTTGAAGGTCTTCAGGGTCAATGTCTGAATTCGTAAGACTGCTATAGTCCTCGTAAAACTTTTTTGCTTCTTCGATTACTTTCTCTTTTTCCATAAAGACACTCTGCCACGATGACTCTGACGATTATTTCTCATTCTTTTAATAGCAGCTTTTGCTTCTGGGCATAGATCCATAGAATCAATTTCATCATTAGTTAAATGAGCTATATCAATACTTCTTTGAGTACTTTGTTTATTATTCTTAATCGATGAATAAATAACACCTTTTAATTTATCCATAATAAATCTCCATAATAATTTAGGTTTACACATATATAATACCACCTTTTTATTATCATATTATGAACAATGCTCAATATTTCTAATTAAATTTAAATAACCAACCTGCTATACCCAAAATAAGTACAGCAGGTCAGTCATATCATTTAAATAGCCGCACCTTTAATTTTAGCTTTAAGTCCGCGACGAGTAAGTCTGTCTTCAAGAAGTCCGATAGTGTACTCAGAAACTCTCTTCATCATCTTTTCAGTTTCAGGGAGAGCATCTGATGTAATATTGTCAGCCTTGAACTCAAATAAATGGTCGATTACAACATCGCTTGAATATCTCGGCATAACATCTCTCTCAAAGTTACGAGCAATATATTTAGCAGGATCTTTGACAGATATAACAGAACCGATACCATTCGTAATGTTCTTAGCGAAGTCAATGAATCTGCCAATCGTGTCTTGCATCTTAGAGGTATAAACAGCTTCTCCATCTTTGAGAACCGCGAATGTCTCATCGTTTTTCAGCTTCTTGTTTTTGCTTCCCACAATACCACCTTCGTGATAGAATCTAACTCCGTCAAGAAGCCAAATTCCTTTCTTCGGGTCGTATGTCAGAGCCTCATAACCTACAGATTCATTGAATGCTTTCGCAAGCTTCTTATTTGCGTCACTCAATTGTTTCCTGAGTTCTGTGTCTTCTGTCATCCACCAGTCTTCACCGTTACGGCGCATTTCCTTACGCGTTCTGTCTACGAGCTTCTGATAAGTCTCATTGTCCAGTTCTTCAATCTTTTCCTCGTTGTCTGACTTTTTATCGTTTAATTTGTCCTTTGTACCGATGAGATCAAGATCGCCACCACTATACTCATCTACAGCAGAAAGAACTTTCTTCCAAGCATCTTCGAGAGATTCAACCTCCTTGTAGTAAACACGGCAATATTCCATAAGCTCGTTCCATAATGCTTCCCCGCCGGAACGGATAAGTTCATTAGCATCACGGTATAACGTACCCTCCTGATTCAGATAATCTTCAAGAGCGTTTATCTTGTTATCATATGCCGCAAGTTCCGCATTCTTCTCATCTTCAATACGCTGTAAAGCCCTTTCTCTTCTTTCTTCAATAGAATCAAGTTCAGCCTCATGTACTTTTTCTATAGCGTCGAGTTTTTCGTCGCGCTCTTTTTCGTACATATCGGTTTCATTATCAACCTTTTCTTCTATTAAATCCTGCTGTTTCTTAATAGACTCTTCAAAAGCATCGTATTCTTTGTCGAGTGCGTCAAGCTGCTTGTTAAGAGCATATTCTGCCTGATACTCCGCAAGCTCATTCATGGCGTCAGCAAGCTGTTGTTCAAGGTCGAGTCTCTTAGCACGAGCTTCCTGAGAATTGTCAAGTGCGAGGAGATCTATCTGCCCCTGTATAGATGAAATATTTTTATTCATCTCAGCGACTTTCTTGTTGTAGTCTTCCTCGTCCTTGGCGTCTTGTAAGCTTTCCTTCTTTGCGTCGATAAGCTTCTTGTATTTATCAAGTTCTTCATCAAGAGCTTTCTTCTGAGCATCAGCCGCTTCTTTAATATTGTCTATTAAGTCGTCATAATACTTTTCGGACTGCTCTTTGCGGTAACTGTAAGAATCATTTTCTCTTTCTTTGAGGTCATCCCAATATTCCTTTTCTCTATCGGCAAGGTCATCGTAATGGTCTGATATCGCGTCTCTTTCATCCTCTAAAGCGTCAATTTCATCCTGAGTCTTACGCTTGATATAATTAACAACCTCGTCAAGAACAGTATCTATCGCGTCATTTGCATCATCAATAGAATCGTTGATTTCTTCAAGAGCTTTTATTTGAGCGTCTTTGATATCATCGTACATATCCTTTGCTATTTTGCGAATAGATTTAGCATAGCTTAACCATTTGTCTTCAAGATCTTTCAGAGTTTCGCTATCATCGGAATAGCCAATTGATTTGTAATAATTGCTTAACTTAATTACTTCGTCTTGCAGCTTTCTATAAACGTCAATTTGATCTTCTTCAGAATCTTCTTGGTCTTCTAAGATATCAAGCTGCTTTTGAAGCTCATCGCTCTGCTCGTTGTATAGAGCAACAGTATAAGAAAGTCTCTTTGTATCAATTGTCTTTCTAAGGTCAGGCGACAAAACATCCTTGTATTTTTCGGTCAGCGCATCAATCTGTTTAATCGCTTCTGAATTATTGCCATGTTTTGTATACTCGTCATCAATCTTCGTTAGTGCGCTGCTAACAAGGCTTTGTCTTCCTTTGTAAACTTCTTCTTCGTATTTCCTATATTCGTCAAGATACTTTTCCATTCCGGCGAAATACGAAATATTCATAGCTTCAAGAGCGTTGTAGTATTCCTCTTCTGAAATCTGACCCATATTGAGATAATGCTGCTGAGTCTTGTACCATTCTTCAAACTTCTCTTTGTATGCATCAGTCTGTTTTCCGCTTCCACTTCCGCTGGTTGATTTTTCAGTTAAGATGTTTGAGAAATCAGCACTTTCGAGAGCGTCTGCATATGCTTTTTCCAGTGCATAACTTGAAATTGCTTGCTTGATAGCCTCTTCGTTTACAGTAGGATTTCCATACTTTTCTACCCACTTTTCAAAGCTGTCGATGTCATTTTCTTTTACGTTTTCAAAATAGGTATCGTACTGATTCTTGGCGTTAATTTCTCCTTGACCATACATATTTGTCAGGATATCTACACCTTGAAGCTTCATCATCTCTTGGCTTAACGAAACGATTGATTTTATTACATTCTGAATCATCTTGTTAAGGCTGTCAAGAGATTTTTCCTGTAGCTTGAACATACCAGTGGATTCATCAACTTCAAATGTCAATTCAGGATATGATTCAAGGAGTTCGTCAACTTCTTCTCTTGTATACTGGGTTCCATCGGCATTATCTTTCAGAAGCTTTGCCATTCCAGAAAGTTTTTCCTGATAAGTTCCAATCAAAGGGCTAATAGAACTAACCGTAGTGCCATACTTTATCAAGGCGGCGATTTCATCAGAAGTTGCACCTCTGTTTACTTCTGATTCGATAGCAGCGTCACGCTTCGTGTCAATATATTTTTTGAGTTCGTTGTCGTTAATTGTGTAAGCATCGCCTTCGACTTCAAGTATCTCGGAGAAATCCTCAGAACTCTTTGCTAATTCAAGATAAGTATCAACAGAAATTTTGCCAGTCTCACGGTATTCCTTGCGAAGTCGGTTAGCAACGTCAGCAGCTTTGGTGTAATCGTTTATAGTTTTTTGATCGGCGGCAGATAAGGTATTCTCACTCACAGCATTATTAACATCTTCTACCGCAATTGCTACTTCTTTAAATCCGTTAGCGGTGTTTTTAGCGATACTCTGAATACTATCTAAATCTCCAATATTATTTCCGAGATTAGAGATTTGATTGTCGAGTTCTTTATAATACGCATCAAGATTTTCTTCTGGGATATCTTTAAACCAAGTCTGATCCTGCGCCCATATTTTTAGATAATCTGTAATACTCGAAACTGATTTTTCTACATTGTCATATGTAACATATAAACTATCTAACCTCTGTTCATAGGTGCTAATTGCTTTATCGCTAAATACCTGATCTCCATTTATATCTGTCAATCCTTCAAGTATTGTTCTAATCTGTTTAGCCTTAGATGATATTTCCGATACATCATTTGCACTAAGTATCACATCCTCATCTAATTCAAATATATCGCTTAATGAAATTCCTGACTTTTTAAAGATATCTACAATTAAATTATTTGCATCTTCAATCTCTATGTCTAATTTCTTAGTTAGATCATTTTGAAGATATGATATTAAGCTTTGAATGCTACTAACAGAGCTTGCGTAATTTTGTTTATAATCATTCTTTAATCCACCGCGCCATCCGCTATATGACTTGGGAAAATCTGCTATAACTGCCGCCCTTTCTACTTCGCTCAATTTTTCCTGAGCACCAGTAGCTTCTTCAATAAGGTTCTTGTAATTCAGCAATGCTTTGCCTTGCGCATTATACGCAGATACAACAGAAGGAGATATTTCAACTATCTTATCAACGATAGTTTTAAACTCGTCATATTCTTCCTTAGTCAGATTTACATTTTTACCGTTCTCGTCAACGCCCTCGGCAAGCTCTTCATATCTGCTTTTTAGTTCGCTTATCTTGTTGATATTGTTTGTGATACCGCTTTGAGTGGAGTTAAAATTTTCTAATGCTTCTTTTGCTTCTTCAGCAGTATAGCTTAAACTCTTAAAATAATCAACACATTCGCCTATTACCCAAGAAATCCCTTGAATTGCTAATCCAATACCAAATGACACAGCTAAGTTTGCGAGTGTAGCACCAGCCGCTTTAGCGATAGTACTAAAAGAACTCATAGATTTTTTATACATATCAAGCGTAACTGTATTTGCTTGAACAGATGCATCACTCTTATACACACTCTGAATAAATGTTCCTAAAGAATTATTAGTTTTGGTTATATCTTTAATAACCTTTTTCATTTCCACAGATGATTTACCAAGGCTACTATTATATTCCGCTATCTGTTCAGCAGCCGATTTGTAGTCAATTTTGAAAAGTTGTTTACTAAGTCTATCTCCAAGGCTTGTACCGCTAACACTCCATATGCCCAAGTCATTCTTCGATAAAATAGCACCAATACCCGTAACAATACCGGGTAAAGTTCCGATTGTCTGCGTTATCTTATTCAAAACCTGAAGTATAGAATCTCCACCGGATACTACGTTTTTAATCAAATCAGAGTTTATAACAGTAGATGAAAGCTGCTGGAACGATGTTCTGAGGTCAGTCATTCTACCTTCGATTGAATCTTTGAATGTTGCAAGCTCACGGTCTGCCGAACCAGCCGATTCTCCAAGTCCATCCATAACGTCTTTAGCTGTCTGGAAATTCTTGATAAGAGAAATAATCGAATCCGCATTTCGCTTTCCGCCAAGGAGATTAAGAAGGTCTGCTTGTTCAACGTCCTCTAAATCTTTCCACACATCCGCGATTTCTTGCATTATTTGATATGTACTTTTAAAGGTACTATCATCAATCATGATATCAACTTTTTTATCTGTGAGACGAAGAACATCTTCGCGCAATGTAGACACGCTTGCCGCCATTCCGTCAGTAGCTTCTCCCGCAGATTCAGCTTCTGTTTTCGCGGCACGAAGATACATCGTAAGCGTTTTGAGCGTAGTACCAACCTTGTCTGTGTCCTGAACAGTTGAGTTCATAGCGGTGATAAGCGCAATTGACTGTTCCATCGTGTTTCCGGCAGCACTTAAAGCCGAAGCCGAACGAATAAGCGCGTCTCCGATTCCTGCTGAACTAATCGCGAAATTGTTGCCCGTGTAGTTCATCTCATCAACAATGGTCATAGCATTTTCAGCTTCAACGCCAAATGCTTTCATCGTCGAGATAATACTCTGAGAAGCTTCATCAACGTCCGCAATCCCATCACCGACAGATTTGTAAATTAAAGCCGCCTTAGCAAGTTCTTCAGAATCTGAAAGGGAATATCCAAGTCTCGCAAAGTCAGCAGTCGAGTTGATAACATCAGTCATTGTCGCGCCGACTTCTCGTGCATTGTCGGCAGAACCGCTTAAAAACTGAGCATAAGCATCTTTTGTTTCGTTTGTAACCTTGTAAAGCTCCGTCATAGCGGTGTCAAGCTCAACGACATTGCTTACCATGTTCTTGAACATAGCCACAGCTTTACTCATTGTCTGAGTTACAATCGCCCATCCGCCAAACTTTTTATAAGCCGCGTATATTTTGTCTCCAAGGGTCTGAGTTTCAAGTCCTGCTTCCTTTGCCGCCGCTTTGTATCTGTTTACATCCTGAGCTAACTGAGCATATCCCTCACGAGAATTGCCATAATCCCTGTTCATAATGGCATTGTAATTATTGACAAATTCGGGATTTTGAGCAAGCTTAGTATTCTTTTTATAGAAGTCCTCTAATGAATTTTTAGCTTTCTCTATTGATGTCTGAAGATTAGTAACCGACGCTCTTTGCTGGTCGAAAGACTTTTTAGCACTCTCATCAACCTTAATCGCTTTAATAAGATTAGTCAGATTATTCATGCGGAACTGTGTTTCAGAAAGAGCTTTATTCCATGCACTTGCGCCATCAGACATATCAAGATTCTTTAAATGCTCCATACTGGCTTCCAAGACTGTAAATTCTTTCTGCGCAGACTCATTAAGGTTCATGTTTTCAGCCTTGCTCTTGAGCATTTCATATTGATTGTCGATCTTTCCAACAACTTTTAGTAAACTTTCTGCTCCACTTAAAACGTCATCAAATTTGAACATATTATCGTGTCTCTCGCCATTAGTTTGAGAGTTTTTAATCATGTCCATACGAGTATTGATAGTGCTAAGAATATCAGCACTCATCTTATATTTCTCATTTAAAAAGCTATATCTAGTTGTCAAAGTATCTACGGTATCGATCGCATTCAAAAAATAATTATTTTTATTCCACGAATCATCTACAGGTGAATTTCTGTAATTTTCATCTCTAAACGCTCTGACTTGACTGTTCATAGCATTATCCAACGATTTTATGTATTTAAGAGTGTTTTCGTTTAAATCACCTGTGCTGTTTTTAGCCGAGTCAATAGCGTCTTTTAAATCAATAAACGAACGCTTAACAGTATCAACTTGATTCGCATTAAGCCCCTTTGTAAGAGCGTCAAAGTCTAAACCTTTTTCAATACCGGCGATTGCGTCTTTTATTTCAGTAAGCCCTAATGTGCCGCCGGAGTTATCGATGGTAGACCTTCCGATCTGGACATAAGCATCTCTAACCTGTCCTGCACTATTTTTGACTTGTTTGAGAGCGTATTCAAGCTTTTCCGTGCTATCAAAAGCATCTTTCATCTCTACTACAAATCCGCTTACTTCACCGTTCGTTTCCTTTACGGAAGTCTTGATATTTTTGATACTCTGTCCAGCAGCAATCAGCTCGTTTTGAACTTCTTTTATCGCAGTTGCGGAGTCAGAAAAATAAGCCTTCTCTTTTAAAGAAGACTCATCAATAATACTGCTTTTCTTTATATTACCTGAACTGCCGCCATTTCCCGAACCACTCCCGCCGGAGTTACCCGAACCGCCTTTAACCTGAATGCCGTTAATATTAACAGACATATTTTTAAGAGCATTCTCTATATCGGCTTTTAATTTATCTATAGCCTTATCAGCCTTGAATCCGCTAATCTCTACAGGTACGACAATCTTCGAACCGCCGGAAGCTAATTGACTGCTTAACGTCTGTATATCTTTTTCGAGCTGACTTAAACTCGGTTTAGGGTCTGCACTGACAATAACCCTAAGTGTTCTGTTGTTTGCCATATCATTTCCTTTCTATTTAATTACATATTGTCATATACATCCTTAGCATATTGACTGAGCGTAAATCCATCTGAGAACTCAGGAGCCGCAGAAGGATTGATTTCTATTCTGACTCCGACGCCGTACTTGTCCGTGTTGGTAAATTCCTCTATAGCATCCTGCAAATAGTTACTTCCCTCGTAATAAGCGAAATGATAAGGAAATCTCTTACCGTTATGCCATGCCCAACCTGTATCGACCAAAATCGGAACAAATCCCCAAGGTTTACCTCCCGTCGCACGAGAAGATCCCCACGATACATCATCATCAAAATAAACCGCTATGCTCTTGTCAACAACTGCCGTCTCCACTCTAAGAGATCTTTTAAAGTTGTTATAGCGTTTATATTCTTGCGGCACATTGTTCGCGTAATACGAATCAATATGCTTCTGAATGATATCCTTTAATCTTTTCGCTTCATATATCAATAGCTCATCAAGACTCATACCGTCAAATAAGTCGTCTTTGCCTTTCTTACCGCCACTACGATATAGCATTTGCCCTATCTGCGTCTCCCAACTTATCGCTCCCATATTATCCTCCCAAAGGAAATGATACAGCCGTTAATTAGAATATCATATTTCCTTCACTGTCATAACTCACTGTAAACTCTTCTTCATCATCATCTTTCTTTTCTGTGTCTTCTTCTGCCGACGGAATACTGTTCAGTATAGTTGTAGACGGCACTGTGTACGTCTCAGGGATAGCATTGAACTTATCTGCGATAGCTTCAATCTCATCCTTGTTCGATGCAAGCTTGTCTGACATATCGGCAATAGCGTTCACAAAATCAAGAATCGGATTCTTATTTTCAATTATTCTGAGCTTGTGAGCTATAGCCAAATCTACCGCGCAAATAATATCCGCCATTACATCGGACTTTTTTATATCGTCCCACTGACTGCGGCAAACAAGATACCACTTATAAACCTTGTCCATATCGAATACAGAAATGCCGCTGTCTGTCTTCGTCGGAATATTTGCGTTAGAACGTCTCTGAAGAATCGTAGTAAATAAAACAACGTCTTCAATTTCGGGGTGATATCCGTTTTCACCCACAACAGCATCCGATACCATCTCAACAATTTCACTTCTCTTGTCAAACGTCATGTCGAGATCTACCTCAATGTCAACAATTCCGATTCTTATAGTTCTCTTGTTTTCTGTCTGAATAGCCTTTACAGCCTGATCTATCGTACTAATATTAATCTTTTTCATATTTAACCTTTCAATTCCTTTCTTTTCTTTCGAGCTTCTTTAACAACTTCGTATTCTACCCATCCTCCATCAATGCCGGAGTAGGTAAGCCACCTGTAATTAATGTCCGGGAAAACATACCAAAATAGTTTTCGTTTAAGTAAAGCTACATTGTCCGGGCATCCTTTGATGTCAATAACTTCTGTGTTCCCATCTTCGTAGGTTATAACAAAATCCGCCACATAGGTTATAGGCTGAATCGTTTTCCCGTCGCGGGTGAATTTAGGCTGCAAAATATACTTAACCTGTCTTTCACAGCCTGTTATTTCACCGCACTCCATTCTCGGAATACACCAGTCACGATAAAATTTCATTTCCATAGCGGAGTCGAAAACAATTCCGTCAAATGTTCTTTTGCTTTTGTCTCCGCTGACATTAAATTTGCTACGAGTCATAGTAAATATTTGTTTACTTTTTAAATGCTTTGACAGCTTCGAGTACTTCCTCAGCAACGTCTACATCCTGAATAGCGTTAGGATTCTTCTTGCCGGAGATTTCAACAACCTTTGCGCAAATATCCGCACTTTCAACACCATTCTTGATAAGCTCCGAAATAGTTGCAATAATTTCTTCCTTTACCGCCTTGAGCTTTGCCGAAGTTTCCTTTGTCTTCTTTTCGTGAGCAGCCTTTGCGTTGTCAGAAAGCTCTTCTCCCATCCAGAGATTGAGGTCAAGTCCGAATAAAGCACAGTTCTTTGTAAGGCATCTCTTGATAGACTTGTTAACTGCCGCAGAGGTGATATTATCAACGCTAAGAGAATTGTTCCTGTTGTCAAGTACAGGAAGCTGTTCGGGTCTTGTAATTCCGTCAATTGTAAGAGCCGTTTTAACCCAAGCCGTCTTGCCATCAGAGAAGTAGTTAACTCCGTCTGCGGTTTCGATTATGTCATATACCGAATCGGGATAGTATTCAAGAATTGTTCCCCAAGCTGCCGCCCACGGAAGATATGTAATATTTCCTTTAGTCTTGTGATACTTGCTCATGTCTATAGAAGATAAAGTTGCATATACTGATTTCTTTGTTTCTGCCATTATATTTTCCTTTCCATTCCTTTTATTTCGTTCATTTAAACACGTTTGAAAAAAGGACATAGGAATCAAACCCATGCCCTTTCAAACATAAATTTTTTATTACTTGTATCTAACCATCTGTACGAGGATAGCACTGTCAGCGGGCTTAAGAATATCGCATTCAAAGGACTGTGTTGAAGGATCGCCTTCGGCAGAGAGCGAGAATGTGAATGCAGAAGACCACTTAAGGTTAGGAATGATAACCTGAAAAGGCTCGTCCTTACCAGTTTTAGAGTTACGAATAACAGTGTCACCTACGAGCTTGTATGTACCTGAGAATGTCTTTGCGTCAATTGTGTAGGTCTGAGTGTCTGCGGCAGAATCAAATGTGTAATAAACTACAACATTAGTTACTGCGGTAATACCTGTAAGAGTCAACTCCTTTTCAGATACGGCAGAAACCTCTACAGGAGTGCCAAATTCATCGTCAGCCTTGTAAACCACAATCTTTGACTTGTCTTCCTTAGGAGCATACGCGAGAGTTACCTTACCAGCCGCAGTAGTCTTAAGAGGATAAAGTTCGCCCTTGTCTGTAGGAGTATCACCAGTTGTGTCATATTCTGTAGCCTGTCTCATGTGAAGAGTCTGAGCGCCGTTTACAGTAGCAATACCAGATACAAGCTCGATGGACTTAGGAGAAAGAAGAGCATCCTCTACAGTGAGAGTACCTTCCTTGTTGAATTCCCAAGTGATAAGCTTGTTGTTACCACGACCACCACGAGCACTTACCTTGTCCGCAGTGATATTAATCGAAGAGTTCTTAAGTGAGTCAAAACGGATAACAGGCTTACCTGTTTCCATATCGTAAAGAGTTACGTCAAGTACCTCTTTCATACCGAACTTATCATTGCCAGCCATGTTTTACCTCCAAAATAAAAAATCCTCGGAAATCCGAGGTCATTCAAATAAATTTATATTCTTGCCAATCCAGTGATTCAGATCGACATCTTCTTTCTTAGCCCCATGTAAGAGTGCTTGATAACCAACTTCATAATCGTCAAACGCTTTAAGTCTTGCAAGCTGATCGTTTATCTGCCAAATGTCATAATCGCCTATTTCAGATATCGGCTTTCTCATCTTAGCCGCCATAATGCTGATAATATCCGCAAATGTTATTCCTGAATCATTGTCGTCATATTGCTTTCTCTTTCTTCTTAGCTCACGACTTCGTTCAAGAATCTGCCGCGCTTTGTCGTTAGATGGATTTTCATGAGATTCTTCGACATTCATAAGATTTCTGTCCTTTACAATCTCTTGAAATTCACCGATATTATTCTGAGATAATATTCCATCCCCAATTCTTATCGTTCGCTTTTCAATATCGCAGTCAATTTTCTCGTGCGTCAGCATCTTTATAACATCGTAAAATGATTTGCTATCTTTCTTGTTGTATATAATGTTTGCAATTATAAAATCAATCGGACTTAAATCATCAGATTCAATGTCAGGAAATAGACTTTTAAGTTCGTCCTTTTGAATGCAGATAGCGGAAACAATTGAAATATAGCGGTCATATCCGAATTCCCATATTTCCTTTAGCGGAACAGAATAAATCTTTACCTTTCCGCTGATTGGTATAGGAATTCCTGTGAGATACATCATCTGTCTGTGTTCAGAAGTCACGTCATCTCCACCGCCTTGTAACGCGCCCATAGTCCAACGTACTCTCCGTTCGCGTCAAGTATTTCATCGTTTCCCGCTTCAAATAACATTCGCCCCATCCACTCTTCACTTTTTGAATTGTGGATTATATCATCAACACAACTGAGCATATAGTCAGCTCTTGTCACTCCGTAATCCGTCTTCATTAAGGAACGGTGACAGAATATGTAAAATGTCACAGACGTTACACGATAATATACTGCCGATGCCTTTGATGAAGAGTATTGAAAGCTCATGCAGATAAAAGACTTCGCCGATTCATTAACTCCCGGAACATACTTGGTCGGATGGATCCTGTCGTATATCAGAGATTCTTTGTCTTCGACTTCGTAATCAAGGAAGTTTGTCTCATTGTTGGCTAAACACTTAACAAGGTTTTCGTTTTCAAGAAAGCTGTTTATAAAATTCCATTTATTATTGGCAGTGGTTTTGAAATGATTCATAGTCTTTACCACCTTTAATATAATGATTTTATCGTCAAATGCTTTTCTGTAGTTCCATTTGATAAAACTACAGTCTTGCCTATATCCGATTTATTTTCTGCAACTAAAACAATTTCACTGTCGCTTGAAGATACAATTTTTACGTAATCATTGCCGTCGGTTATACTCCAAGTACAAGGAGGACTGCTTCTGTATGTGCGGTTGCGACCAACGACTAAATAACTGCTTCCTTCAATTTCATTTTCCTGAACAGATTCCTTGTAGTCTGCTATCATTAATTCCTTGTTATCAGTTGCGTCATTAAAAAGATCCTGCGATAAAGCAAGAGTTATAAGTCCGCGACCTCCACTGTAGTTATTGCTTAGAACATCCCTCTGAGTGATTTCCCACGCATAAGGTTCTTCGGTGTAGATATCAGCTAAAAATCTCTTGTTACGCTTTAACTTGATTGTTTCATCGTCGCCCGGAAGAAGAACCGAAATAGTACTCTGAATGTCGTCAATCTGTCTGCCTTTGAATACGCCTTCATTGTATCTCGTAACAATGGCAAACACAGCCCATCTTTCAATGATATCGAGAGATTCATTCTGCCATTTGAGCTTGTAGTTGCACTGAGTCATCTGACCGCGAACATAAACTTCATCGTCGTAATCGCGAGAGTTCACAATCCAGTATCTATCATCCCAAATAATATAATCCCCATAGTCAATAGGTTCTCTGTTAAGAGCTTTAAAGCTTTTGACCGACGCCGTTTCAGTACTGTCGATTATTAGTTTTATGTCATCATTATTCCATATAACCTGTTTCATCGAAAGCATATTATCTTCGTTCGACAGTAAATCATTCTTCAAATAATGTAATGCTCTTTCTTTCGCATTGTTGCCGCGTTGTTTCAGTCGAATTGCATATTCAGCACGGTTAGCCATCAGTGCCTCCGTTTATCATAGAATCTATGATATTCTTAGCCTTGAATACTTCCCGTTTGCAAAGCCGCATATCATACTCGCCGTTTTCGAGATAACCGATAATGCTTAAAGCTGTCTGATAACAATCACTTTCTTTAACTTCAGGATTTATCGCCATGTAGCCCATCATTTCGATTTTTAAGCTGTTTATGTATGTGGATAAAGTAGGTTCTTTATCTTCAAACATTGGAAGAATCTTGAATATCTTGCGGGATAACGAGGATAAGTATTTTTCCATACCTGAATCCATATCAGTTACCTCCCAAGAATGATTCTTCTATACTGTCATATCGAAAGTCGCGGTATGACTGATCTCTGATTTCCTTCATTCGATTAAGTATCTTTTCAGGTGAGAATCCTTGAAAATCCTTTGTATTGAAAATGTTGTGCATCTTATCGGTATCATAAACTTTAGGAGAAATCCAGTAGTAAACCATGCCGGTAGCAAGTATATCAATCTGGTCGTCGGTTAAATCCACGTCGAAAGACTCTTCATCAAAATGAATGTCGCCTCCCGAAAACTTGTTGTATTTCGCAACTGCGGATTTAAGATAATCTCCAAGCATTTCTTCTTCAACTAATGACGGGAGTTCAAGCAGATCATAATCGGTAATCTTGTTTCGGAATTTTCCGTAAACGTCATTAATATCTGTTCCCATATACCACCTTAATCAAATTTGAAGTCAAAAATATCTTCAAGAGCCTTTATACGCGCATATGATTCAATTTCCTTGTTATTAAACTTTCCAATCGCAACCTTAAGTACAGAAGATTTAACGTCTTCCGAAAGAGCAGATATCTTCTCTATCATGTTGTCAACAGGAATTTCAAAAAGTGTGTCTACATCAACAGGAGATATCGTACCCGTGTAATATCTTGTAATACCGAGATATTCTCTTACGTCGGGGTCTTCAATATACACCCAGTTTTCTTCAAAGAAAATACGCTGAGATGACTTCATGTTTACAAGTTCTCTGAGTTCAATGTACTGGAAATCTCCGTACTTCTCCCATTCAATTTCAAGTCCATAGCTTCTTTTACTCACATAAACGAGCTTGCCCGGAGTCATATTGTAAACAGCAACATTTTCGTCAAGGTCGAGATCAGGACGCTTTTTAACAGCCGCAACCTTAGTCTCCGTCTTCACCTCAGTATCGACAGTTACAGCAGGTGTTTCTACCGCCGCTGATTCAACCGCTATAGCTTTTGCCGCAACAGAAGCAGAAGAACCTCCCGTTTTCTTGCGAGAGGTCCCTTTACTTTCGGTTGTAGTTTTAGTTGTCTTTGTAGTTTCCTTGTTTTCCATTTATACCTTTCCTTCCTATATATTAAATACGATTAAGCAGCGAGCTTGTACTTACCGAATACATCAGTAATAACAACGCCTACGCCGAACTTTTCTGTGAGGAGATAGTCCTGAGTAAGGTCTGCATTTACTGTGTAGGGGTTAGCGATAATGAGAGGACTGCCCTCGGTTACAAACTTAATCGGTCTGCTGTCTCCGGCGATAACGTAGATTTCGTTGTCCTTCATAACAGCGGTCTTAGTACCAGCCTTAAGAACATTGCTGAAACCAACAACAGGAGTACCGTGGAAAGAACCGAAGTAAATGCCATTGTACTTGTCGTTACGAGCTGCTTCGGAAGAAGAAGCTACAGAATCAAGTGTGATGTTGGAGCAAGCCTTCTTTGTGCCGTAAATAGTAGCGGTCTTGCCAGTGTAAAGCTCAACCTTGTAAATGAGATCAGCAAGAGTAGCCTCAGCATATGTACCTGTAGCGTTTACTACATCAGAACCAAGCTGGTCTGTGCCAATGTTAGCGAATGCATTGTAGCAAGCTTCATACTTCTTGTTGAGCATAGCCTTGTTAGCACCCTTGATGTAGTCGGTGAACTCAACTCTACGGGAGAGAATTCTGTTCATCTCTTCGTAAACCTTTACGCCATAAAGTCTGGTAGGAACAGTTACTTCTGTAGCACCAGCCATTCTCTGACGACGAAGACCCTGTGTACCGTCAGCGATTGCAGAAACAATAAATGTATCATCCTTCTCAACGATGAACTTGTTAAGGTCGCCCTCAGCAATGTTTCTCTGTTCAACAAGATTCATGAAGAATTCGTTGCCAGTAAGACCATCATTCTCTGTAATTCTGATAATTTCTTCAATTACTGTGAAAAGACCATTGCACTTACCGTCACGAATGTCACGATAGTCAAAAGATGTCTTACCGCCAGTAATCTTCATAAGCTCGTTGTAGAGAGTGTCCTTAATATCATTTGCTTCAAAGTTGCGCTGATTGCCTGTGCCGCGAACAGCGTCAACTGCGAGTTTTACAAAGTTATCCATTTTATTATCCTCCTATTTAAATTTTTCTTCTCTTAGTCAACGCATACGACATAGAATGTCTTATTGCCCTTTGTGTATGTGTCGATAATCTTACCAATAGCGGTAGAACCTGTAGTTGCAGTTGATACAGCAGTGAGCTTTACGCCAGCCTGTAATTCAACGATCATGCCAACAGGGGATGTGAGAGTGCCGTCAAGAACATCTGCTGTGATGTCAAAGCAGTTGCCGGAAACAGGTCTGAAACCACGGCATTCAGCACCAGCTACGTTATAGAAATTGCCAAGGTCATAAACATTCTCACCATTTACAGAAACTTCGGGAGTTGCAACGATAGCAATGTCCTTGAGCTTAGAGTTAGCTGCGGGAGTTACTGCTTTCCAAAGTTCTCTGTCGTTTGTTGCGTCATAAAGGCTGTCAAGTACAACTACGCATCCATTGTCGATAGCTGTGTCAGTACCACTAGGAGAATACTTGAGTGATACGAGTCTTGCGCCGTCAGTAGTGCCTGTAAGAAGGCTTGTGATAATTACACCATGTGCCATGTTAATATTCCTCCGTTAAATTTAATTAATATTTCTTGCGCCGTTTGCAGTAAGAATTCCGCCATAACCATCATCATCAACTTTGGGTGACGGTGCGGGTATTCTAACAGACTTCGGCTTCTTTACAGTAAATTTTGCTGTCTTATCAGCATAAATGCACTTGCATTTGATTTCAATTTCATCAGCAGTAAATTCGCCGATATGTTCACGAAGTCCTGTGTATTCTTCGTTGCCGGAAAGAAGTTCTTCCCATTTTTCAAATACACCGTTCTTCTCGTCAAGCTCAATCTTTGCTTCAACATCATCCTTATATGCCTGAAGTGTAGCAATATCCTGCTTGAGTTCTTCATTCTGAGATGTAAGTTCGCTTATAACAGCATCCTTTTCAGTTGTAATCTGTGCGATTTCATCTGAATGAGCTTTGTCAGACTCAGCCTTTTCAGCTTCGTATTTTGCCGTAACAGCAGATTCCGCTTCTTTTGCAATATCATCCGCAAAAGAAAAAGCCACCGAATTATCTTCAGTGCCTTCATCAAAATCTACAATTGCAATCTTCTTCTTTTTCTTTGATTCTGTATTAATCTGAATATTGTCGCCGTTAAAGGTGAATTCAAATCCATACATCTTCCAGTCGGTGCGGTCAAATACATAAACTTCTCTTGCTTCAAGGTCGTAATCGTAGAAGCAATATCTGTTCACTTCTCCCCAATCACTTGAAATCTTTTCCTCGGAAACTTTTTCTCTGAGTTCTTCTGAAATATTGCCGATAAGATTGAAAACACTTGCTTTAAACTCATCGTCAGATATTTCTTCGTTAAGATTTACAGCTTCGGGAGTAAGACCGTACATAGAAATAAATTCTTCTCTGTTCACTTTTGGTTCTTCCTCCTTTTGTTTGGTTTCTATATCATCCCCATTCCGAGGTTGATTAGCAATTTCATTAACAAGTTCTATAAACTTGCTAAATTCTTCAGTTGCCTTGTCTTTGTCAAAGAATTTTAAAACTGAACCTTCAAAGCAAGGTTCAACATCTTCCCCTAAAAGACAAAAAGCCAGAAAACGAAAAGATTCAATGTAGTAAGAACCGTTTTCATCTCTGTCTTCAAGCACTTCAATTTCCATGCTGTGCTTTGCAAAACCTTTTTCTTTAAGACATTGGTATGATCTCTGTCTCTTCCATAAATAAACCGGGATGACAAAATACTCGTGTACTCCGCCTTCATCTTCAACTGTTTCAAACCTATATCCGCTATTTTCGGGAACTACACCAAGTGGTTCAGTCACCCAACCTTGTCTTTCGCTGTCATCGTCAGAATAATCGTGACCGCCGAAATCATCTTCATCAGCTATGTAATGAGCTACGATAGGTTTATAAGCCGCTGTATCATATGCGCTAATAAAAGCTTCTTTCGGTATAATTGAACCGTTTCTGTTAGCTCCGTGATAAGCTACCCATAATTCAGCAGCGTCAATGTCGGGATTAAGTTCGAGTATTTTTTCAAAGCGGCTTTCTGTTTCGTATTGATATTTCTTCACAAAATCACCGCCTTTCAGAATAGAAGCATATCCGTTGCCTTAACTTTCTCTTTGTCCTCATCGCTTAAAGAGAACATAAGAGATTTGTTGTTACGAAAATACCATATATCGCCGGACTTAAACATAAGCTTATATCCTGACGCAATAAGAGTATCTTTAATTTTTTCATCCTTTGTATATAAGAATCTCATAGACTACGCCTCCACTCTGTTTTTGTTTGCACCACTATCAGCAGTTTGTTCTCCTGCCTCGGTAAGAGGTTCGCCGTTTGATTCATTGGTAGGTCTGCCTGATTCGCTGTCACCCGACATAGTGTTTGAACTCTTAAGCGGGACTTCCAGTGATTCAAGATTTAGTATTACATTTTCAAGATAAGACATACCAACCGTCATAGTCGGAGTGTAGGACATTGCCGCGTCTATCGCCATTCTCATAGGTCTGCCATACTGTCCGAGCTTTATATACTGGTCGACTTTTTGCTTCCAATTATATATAGTTACATCAAGGAACGATACCGCAAACTTAGGTTTTCCCGAAACTGATTTCAGACGCCTGTTTACCCATCTTTCAAATTGACGCAGTACCTTAAAACACATAGCTTCGTCGGAGTGTACGCTCATCTCAATTGCGTATGAAGAGGGATCGTCTCCTGCACCAAACATAAGAGCGTTAACTCCCGCAGAACGCCAGAATGCATTTTCTGCTTCAATGACCTGACTTGAATCCGATAAAGCTCCTGTTTCCTTGAATGAAAAAGGAGTTATTTCAAGAGGTGTTAAGAATGCTCCAACTCCTTCAGGGAGAATATCAAGAAGGGTATTATATGTCTCAACACAAAGCGGTTTCGGTATTTTAAGTCTGCCGTTTTCGTCTACAGGCATTCTAAGAGATAAAGCCTTATAGTTATTTGTCTCACTCGCATTTTTAGATATCGACTTATAATCTTCGATATCTGATAAAGCGGTAAACAAAGAAACAAACGGAGGTATCGGCGTGATGGATGATTCATCTATCTTAATGCAAATACTCTTCTTTACATCAGGCTCCCACCACTGATCTCCGTTCCTTGATTTATAGGCATTATATGCAGTCTCAAATTCTGTCGGATAATTTGCAAGTTCCTCTTCCTTGCCGTTAAAATACTCAAGGTTGAACTGATATGTGTAGCATCCATCTTCGGTTCCGTTTATCTGACAATAATCAGGGTCGAGATGGCGAATTGATAAGCTGTTTGATTCTTCGCATACATATCCGTAGCATACGTCTTCTTTGTACGCCTTTTCGAGAATTCGTCCAAACTCATGACGTACATTTAAAATATCAACACTGTTTCGCGCCTTTGTGTACGTCTTCCTGAATGAATTAATTTCGTCTTCTGTCCTCTGAATATACGGGTCAAAATCAGTCGGATAAATTACATAAGCGAAAAGAGGCATCTCCGCGAAATATTGTATCAGTCTCTTGTACTGTGAACTCGTATTGTATAAGGTTCGGCTCATGTTTCGGAGCGCGGTTTCATAGTTTTCGGGATTCTGAAGATAGTCTACAATACTGTCCTTTTTATACATACTGTAGCTAAGTCCGAATCCGCTATTGTTTGTATCATTCGCATTCCGATATGTAATTCTCGAACGTTTAGCATAGGTGAGAATGTCTCTCGCTGTTTCAAAGGTTTGTATCATGCCTTTATCGAATTCGGGAGCTTCTTCCATATTTTCAATATATTCCGCAGAATACGGTATTTTTCTGTTTACAATTGCCATGTCTGCCTCCTTTCTTATTTTATTTTAGGTTTGCGTACAAGAATAATATCCTCTACGCTTCTATCATCACTTATAGGATTTTCTCTGAGCTGTCCTCTTCTGAGTAAACTCAGTTGATAACATAAAAGACCATACACGAATGCACGGTCATCATGAACTTTATTTCGTTTGTCCGTAGGATAATTGTATGAGACTTTTCCGCTCGTCACATATTTGCACATCAAAAGAATCTCATCTTTCATGCGCGATATTTGAGCAAGCGATATCTGTTCATCTGCCGATAACTGATAGATGTTTTCATTTCCGTTATCATCTATCGTGCTGATAAAATCCTTACCGTCATATTCTTCGGGGAAATGTACAACTCCGAGCTTTGTCATTTTCTCAGCCGCATCAAATATTTCGTTTCTGTGCGACTGCGGGTCGATAAGTCTCATTATATCAACTGCGTCAGGGAACTTGTACTTTGCCGTTTCGTTGGCTTTGTGAGACGTATCAATAATTCCCTTATGAGTGTTGCCGCTGCCGTCAGTCCAATCGGAAAGTAAATAGTCAGACACGCCGCCAACCATCTGCCCACCTGCACCGGAGTCACAAACAACTGCCGATATGTTCTCATAATCCAAAAATCCATGCTCATTACCGTTGTATTCAAGCAAAAGCTTTTTAAACGCTTCAACCTGCTCCGGCATAATCATAGGAGTTTTGTTTTTCATATCTATGTCGACCAGATTCACACAGTTTACTATTTCCATATTCCATCCGGTCTTTTCGTCATTCCAAACCTTTGCGATACCGATAGTTGAGTTATCATTCAGTCTCGCAGAGTCCCACGCGAACATATATGAAAAGTCTCTTTCGCCATGAGTAAATCTAAGTTCGGGCGGTTTATGAGTAGTGTACTTCATAAGCTCACGCCTTGTAAGAATCTGTCCCTCATGTGCGTCAATAGAGAACTTGTTGTAAAGCTCACGAAGTCCCTTTTCTCTGTTCATCATCGCCTGATCCACTTTAGCCTGTGAAATAAGCGCGGGATACGGTTCACCGAATCTTTTCGCGTTCATTATCAAATCAATGTTAAAGTTACAAGCATAATAACGCTTGTCTCCCATATACATTCTACGCGCAAAGTTTTTCATCTTCGTGTAGAATTCAGATGATTGGTCTGAAGCGGAGGATGAATATAATAATTGGTTAGGAAATGCTGTCGGTTCAAGCGTAATATCAATATTACCGCCGAGAATAGCCTTTTCGTCTTGGTCTGTGAAGTGTTCCGCCTGAGTGAAAAGTTCATCGCTCATCCATGCCGCTTCATCAAATCCAACAAGATTAGCTCGTTTACCTTTAATGTTGATTACATCGGAGTTAAGCGTGTTTATCTCCGAGCCATTAAACAAACGCATATTAAAAGACGCCGGAGAATGTGTGAATCCATCCGACGTTGCACCATTTTTTACAAGCTCGTTTATAAAAACGTCTGTAAGCCCTCTCGCAGACGCAATTTCCTTTTTGGCAATTTTCTCTATCTTTTTGAAAACTTCCTTAGACTGTTCTCCAGTATTACCGATAAAATATGATACATGAAAAGGGAACAAGAGAGAACGCAGCATTGTGTATCGGGCAAGGTCAAATGTCTTCGCACCGTCTCGACACACAAGCCATAGAGCGAACTGAGAAAACCATGTTCTATATATCTTTTCAGCCTGATAGTCATAGTAGTCGAAGCCACAGAATCTATTGCCAAATTCCACAGGATGACCTCGACCCCACTGTATGATTTTACAGTATCGGTCGTAAGTCTCCTGCTTTCTTTGGCTCAACTCTTTCTCTGTAGGCTTAGTATAAATGTAGAACTTTCCAGTCGCCATCATACACCGCCTTTATTCTCAATTTTTAAAAGCCTTAATTCTTCTTCAAGTTTTTCTATCTTTGCATCCTTTTCACGAATCATGTCCGCCTGTTCCGCTACCATAGAAGCATAATCGTCGCTCTGAAAATTCAGCTCGTCATTAAGAGCCTTAGCACTGATTCTTTCAACTTCAAGATATGATTCTGAAGTCTTTGCGTCAATGTAGTTAGCCTTAATCGGTGCGTAATCAGCATCAACCATAGCTTTCATAATTCCGGTTAAAGTGTTGTTTCCGCTTTGATTCTTTCCGCTGCCTTTGACTGAAATACCGTTATCACTCGCTATCGTCATAATCACGGCGTTTACATTCTTTTTGAGTGTACCCAAAGTGTCAAGCGTTTTGCTGTCAGGAGTTCGTTTATTGAACTCCGCACTAATAAGCCTGTCTATCTTATCCTGCTGTAACATCGTTTTTACAAGGTTGATAACACACTGAATCTTGTGAGGATCCTCAACAATACTGTCCGTCAAATAATCGGCTAATACATTAAAAAGGTAACGCAAATCCGTACTTGAATAATTGGAGTCCGTAAAACAGTCGTAACCTACAGTTGATAAAACATAGTTCTTGTTCTTGATATCCTCTGATTTCCATCCTCGATCACTCTCCCCACTGTCTTCATTCGGTTTGTTTTCTCCTCCGGCAAGCTCCATAAGATATGTTCCGAATGTCTTGCCATCATATTTTTTGGCATTAACCCTCAGCAAATATTTGCCGAAGCTGAAGCTGTCGACGTTCTTTGCGGCATCATTCATTTCGTTATAGGCATTTTCATCATAATACAAATCGAGATAATGGCAAGTAGTGATAAATGCGATTTTTCTTCCGTATTCTTTCTCCATCTCACGGAAAAGACCATTCACACAGTCAGTGCAAATGGTTGCATATCCGTTATGATATTTATAGAGCGGAGAGTTTAACGACATATAAAAAAGTCCTTGCGCATTTTCTTTGTACTTGCCACAACGTGAACATTGATATATATGAACATCCTCGGGGATTTCAAACTGCAAGGGCTTTCTTACTGTCTTTGCCATAGATTAGAGCCTCGAAAAGCGCATTCCCTTATATCTGTTCTCAAGAGACGGTGCAAGGTCGCAACAGGTCTTAAGTCTCTCGTCCTTGTAAACAGGTTCTCCCGTCTTAGGATTTCTGTATGTCTGAGCGGGAAGAACCTTTGTGTAAAGATTCATAAGTCCGAGAAGTTCAATATTCTCTCCCGCGTCGAGTGTTTCAAAAATAAACTGCTTTAATACCTTATATCTTCTTTCTGCTTCTGCATATGAAATGTCTGCATATACAGAATAAGCCTTTAATACTTCACTTGTTTTCATTCAATATACCTTTCTTTACTAATATTCTCATTCTGAAAATCTAAAATTATAAACTGCGTCTTTTCCTCTTCTGTTGAAGATAAACATTGACTGACTCGGATATGAGTATAGTCTGTTCTTATTGGCGTAATCATCACTTCCGGCAAGTGTTCCTACGATACTTGCGTCGATCATTCTTTCAATATTCTGATTATGATGTTTGTCCGCCATGATGAAATAATCCATTGCTCTGAGTCCACTTTTATCAAATAAAGTGTTAAGAGTATTTACATCATTTATAGAGTCGAGATCTCCGTGTGTAGCGTATATCGCGTGACCGCAGCAATCAAACGTGATAAACTCATAAAGAGATGTGTCGTACATAACCTCGACAGACTTGTTATTCATAAGTCTCTGTTCAAGCCACCAAGGAATCAACTTTTCTATGTTGTCCGAATGGTCACTCTCTTTGTAATTCTGTACTGTGCGAAGATGGTTTCCGTATGTATGATGTATCTTTACAGGCGCGTATGAGGAAATAATGTCAACGGACTCTGCGATAAGCTCAGAGACATGGATTATCTGATCACATACTCTTTCTTCCGCCGCAACTCGTGAGCTTACATGAATTGCACCGTCCGCCATATCACCGAGAAGAATGACGTGTATTATCTTCGGCTTGTGAAGCTGAATTTTTTCTACAATATAATCTACGTATTCCTGTACTCGCCTGTAGCAAATTGAGGTGTTGTAACGGTTAAAAATGTTATCCGTTGTCATACCGTAATGCCAATCGGAGAATACAACAACTGCTTCACATTCCTCGTGGTCATATCCCATTTCAGGAGCAATAAGTTCCTTTTCTCTGTTCAATGCCATTACAGAATCAATAAGAACCTCTGTTAAAGCTTCAAATCTTGCTTGCGGTGTGAGAAGCTTGTTAAGCTCTCTTCTCTGATCTGCAACTTTCTGCTTCTCAATTCTGAGCTTCATAACAGCCTTTTCAAGTTCTTCGTTGTTTCCTATTTCTCCGAATCGTTTGCTGTTACCTTCGAGCATTCTGTTGAAATACTGAAACTCTTTGCGATACTTGCTTTCTGTGTAATTGTAGTTAAGCTCATTATTGAGTATCTTTGCTACATTTCCCCATGTGCCTATTTCATCTTTAGCTTCACATACACGGCAAATATATTCTTCTTCGTTTTCGTTTTTCCCTCTTTTAAATTTAGCGGGAACATAATCAATCATCCGCATCATCCTCCGTGATATGAACATGGCGTTCATCGTTTACAGGAAGATAATTCGCGCAATTATCAATCGTAATGTCTACGCCAAGAGGCTTTTTTGCATCATCCGAAAACTTAGCAATTATATCTGCAATCTTGCAAACCTCATACTTGTCGCATCCAATACAAATATGATTGTTAATCATTTCGTTTTACACAACCTTTCGTTCAATGTCCTTAAGTACCTTCATTGCAAAATCAGTCTCCTCAATGTAATAACCTTTTCTGTTAGACTTCTTCTGCTTGCATACCATGGCAATGTAAACATCCTTGTAATGTTTTCTAAAGTATGCCGCCTGACCTGCTGAAATTTCTTTCACTATCTTTTATACCTTTCTTTTTGACGTTTGAAACACGCATAGGTGTCTCTTTTCATACACATCGAATTCCTTTACGTTGCCAGTTTCGCTATAGAAAATATAGGGGAAAACGCAAAGTCCTATTTGTTTACGCTCGATATGCGTTCATGTATTCCCTCATAAATTCCTTACGATTTTCGGCAGCGCAATGTACACAAAACATTTGGGAGTTTGACTTCTTCTTAAATGGTTGACCGCATGACGGGCATAAGTATACCTTCGGAATGTGATTGTAATAGTCGTAATATACCCCCACATTGTCGTAATCCGTTATTTCAATTGCATATTCTCCAAAGCTCGGACACTTGTCCATGAAGTTGAGATATAAACGAGCGCGAGGCATAACCGTTACAGCACCTATACTAACAAGGTCAGGTATATATGTAAGATCTATGTCTACACTCTGCGGCAGCCCTGCCATATCTCTAACTCTTCTGCTTATTTCGGACGTAGCATAAAAAATGTTTGCCGTATATTCCTTGTCAAATTTTAAAAGCCTGTAGTATCGGTCAAGCCTTACATAAGTAAGGAGAGTAAACATCAGCTTTTTACAATTGTAACTGCACTGATAGGATTCAATTACCTTTAAATCTTCCTCAAAAATATTGACATAGCCGATAGAAACAAGTCGCCCTTTTCGGTTTACACTGCGCAAGGCTCTGTTGATAATCTTGTACTGAACAACGGGGTCGAATCCCGGATAATACTTCTCGCAAAACTTGTATAACTCTTCTTTGCGCTTTGCGGGTTTGTATTTGAGAAAATCCCTATAATATAATGTAAGTAAACTAAGCTCAGTGCAGTAATACTTAGTCTGGAATCCCTCGGATAAAATCTTCTCCGCATATCCGATTTCGTCATATTTGTATTCGTTTTGAATCAAATCTTTATCCTCTCCTTGCGATACCTCTTGTTTAAGAATTCAATATCACCATTTTCATCAGGTACAGGAACTTCAACATAACCGTCCCCTGAATCAACCAAATTACTGACGATATATTTGCCGACGGTATGCCAAAGTAAGTCCTTGTTTGATTTAGGTTTTTCTTCGTAATAATATCTGATGAAGCAATTCGTAACGGCATAGGCATCGTATATCTTCTTGATTAACTCATCCATTAATTGCTCCGTGCTGATAATTACACTCGGACATTTACCGACGCTTTTTTCATCTTTCGCTTCGTCGCTCATCGAAGCGTCAATACATACCATTTTACTATGTTTTGTAAATTCCTTAATTTTTCCCTTGACAAAATTATATTCCTCTTCGGTAGGTTCGTGACCGCCAATATACAAGCTCTCATAATCGAAAACTGTTGATTCTTTAATCTTCTTCGTGATTTCAAAATTGACGCTTTCAATATATCTGCATAAGAGATTCATTGAACTGTCACTGTATACGAGCGGCATAAATTTGTAGTAGTTATCTACCATCTGCTGTTCGTCCACAGTTCTGAATTGCTTTGATATCAACTCATCAATCGTCATTTTAAAGGTTCGCTTGCAGGAAGTGTTCGCCTCGTCCTTGTACTTTTGAAGATCTTTTCTTGCGTTAGCGTACCTATACTTGAAGAAATACGGATACTTGTCGATTATAACATTGTCGCTCACCGCGTCTCCTGACTTTTTGAGCCAGATACTCGGTATTCCTTTTACTTCTCTGCCGATTTTGGTTTTGTCAATTTGAGCAGATTGTGCTTTGCAACACTGCTGTAACCTCGACACAGTTAACTTGTATTCCTCACTGTCCTTGCCATAATCACGTTCAATATTCGGAAGCATAGCGTAGGCGATGCTACTCTTGTTTGTTATGCTGCCGATAATAGAACCAAATCCAAATGTATCCGCTTTATATAAATCTTCTTCGGTGAAGTTTATAGCTTTCGGACTCGGCGGGTCATATACTACAGGCAACTCATCTTTATATGTACCTTTAATCATCGTTTTGTTCGATGTAGAGGCAATAATATCATAATCAAAATCACTTCCTGCCCATCTTACACATTCATGACCGTGCCAGTTTACGATGAATCCGAGATAACAATATCTATACCATTTTTCAGTTTCTTCGTTTTTAACCAAATGCGCTACAACGTGTTCGCTTCTGTACGTTAAAGGAGAGCGCATTGTATCAACGGTATCAACGCTTCTCTCATTCCAGTAGTTAGAATAGAATTCGTTTTCTTTGAGTAGTCCCGTAACTTCAAGTCCGCAAACGTGCTGCATATAAGCATATGGGTCTGACACAATAACCTGAAAGTTACCGTCTACCATAATTTCGCCCATACATCCGTTTTGAATTTTCGTCTTAATCATGTCACGAATCTTCGTCCGAATGTATTTGTCGTTCCTTAATTCGGGATTTAAAATCAAAGCTCTAAGCCAATGGTTGTCACTTTGCTGCACATAATCTTTAATTTTATATGCAGAAACATTCTCGCCGAGGAGAAAAAGGAGCATATAAAAATAATTGTCGTAAGATATGCCGTTTATATATCTGACAAATTCATCCGCCAATTCGCGAACATCATTTTCATTTAAATCAAGAGTCTGGATAAATTGATAGTTTAGGTTTAGAACATCCTTTGCCACTTTCGGCGTATACTGCGAAACTCCCCATTCGAGCTTGTTCTTATGGCATTCTTCTATGTATTTGTCTACACTCGGATATGACTTCCATAGCTTGAACTGAGACTCGCTGATAATCATGTCATAGTCTCTGAGATCAGCATAAATCGGATTCCCGTTTTTATCCTTATATATAGTCTTTATAAGATAGTTTCCGCCGTTCACCTCTTCGCAAAACTCATGAATCGGAAACGTACAAACCATGCCTTTAATAAAGGACTGTCTGACACACCACTGCGATGGAACATAGTCAAGTCCCAACTCTTCAGCCCACTTCTTTGAAAGCTCGGGAGAAATAAGTCCCATGCCGTCGGTGCGCTTCATTTCCATATGTTCAATCATTTTCTGCTCAATATGGTCATCGTCATTCCAATCGGTTTCTGTGACAAAGTTTGCCATGAAGTCCGTGTAATTTGTGTAATCCTTTACTACGATAAAGCGCGGCTCTGATACTGTCTTTGTAGCGGAGGAAGCAAGACCAAAGTATGCGTTAAACTTGCTCGGTGCTAAAGGCACTTCTACATCTCTGCCGTTATTAAGTCTCTTTCTAAGTTCGTCAACTATTTCCGTGTCGCATAGAACAACAGTTGAAACTCTCGCTTGACCCGCCGAACAAGATATTCTCTTATATGTGTGTCCGTTGATTTTCACGCCGTTCTTAAATATATACTCATAATGCGACGGATGCTCCATTACGATTGTAAGATACTCCGGCACAAACATCATGTTGTATATGTCTTTCTGCACCTCTACAAGATGAGCTATCTCGGCAGGAGTTTTCTTATCCTTCTTTCTAAGAAATTCCTTTTCGCTAATCCAATCTTCAAGCTGCTTTGCGTTATAGTACTTTCCCGTGATATCATAAATGCTGCGAATCATTTGAGAACCCGCGAGAGCAATAATTTCTCCTCTTGCCCTCGCTTCGTCAAATGATATCTCAATGTTATATTTGAATTCCCTCAGTCTGCCGGTGTTAAATTTGTAAACATAATAAGGTCTGTTCGTATTCATTCGTCTTCCTCTATGTATTCTTCTCGGTATTCTTCGCGATATATCTCAATTATCTCTTCGTATTCTTCATCTTCATCGACAGGGTAATAATGTTCACACTTTATTGGTTTGCCTTTTCTGCGCTCCGTATTGCAAATATCACACCATATGCACTTGCGGCATTTTCTCTTCTTTCGTTCGTCCAAAACTTTAACTCATCTCCCTTGACGCTCTCGCGTTTTTTATCCGTTCCGCAAGCTCACGCTTCTTTTCATCTGTCATTTCAACTTTCCTCGGTGGAGAGAATTTAAACCATTTCTTAGGCGCAGACGCTATCATCACTCCGCAATTCTCCTCCGGCATTTTAATTATTTTCAAATCGTTATTGCTTTCCGCATATTTCAGTAGCCTGTTTATCATGTATGATTCATTCGTACATATTTCACCGTTCTTACCGTCGGCAGTGTGGAAGTACGACGTTTCTCTTATTTCTTTCAAAGTTAATACCTCGTTCACAATTCAATTAATAAAAAAGAGAAGCAACTGCATATTCTACAGCCGCTTCTCAATTTATTTTTACGGGTGTTCAATCAATAAATATCTTCATTTTGTACTTAGCATATTCTCCTTTGGCTTCAACCCTCTCCATCTTATAGCCAAAGTTTTTACTATAATCGTCAACATAATCCGCTACATCATCTTTAGTAACTGTCTTCGGAATATCCTTCCTTATATCAACAAAACAAGTATAATGCGCGTATCCAAATTTCTTACCACTAACTTTTATGTAATCTCTTAAATTAATTCCGTCTATCACTATTTTTTATAATCCTCAAACAACAAGATAACAAAATCGCTCCTACGGCGTTTCCTATAATCACAAGCAACAGAAACGCGTATGCCTCACTATTAATACTTCTCGATGCTATTATGTAACACATATCCGCAATTGAATGTTCCGCTCCCGAAAGGATAAACGCCGCAACCGCAAATACGGTGAAAAAATTGTCTTTAATCTTAACACAAGCGCAGATTATTACTCCGCAAAGGATAGCTTTCAGTATAACCTCTAATACTGTACTCGACATTTTCATTTCAACAATCCGCCGCGCCGTTTCGCTGTCAGCCAATAGGGAGAATAAACATCCTATAAAGTTGCCGATTAGTATCACAAGTATTTCGGGGATACCTCTCAAACCCTTGATATCCCCGATTCTGCCTGTGTACAGTTTCAACTTTAAACCTATAATCGCCATTAAACCAAAAGCAAATAATATCGCTCCGGCAACGCCGCCTACGTTCATATAAACCATCGCGGCAATAGCTATCATAGTTCCCGCGAGAATCGCACTTATAAAGTCGCTTAAATATCTGATTTTCATATTATCAATCCCAGAAGTCATAGAAATATTCGGAAAACATCTTGAAGAACTCATCCTTTGATTTAAGTGCCTCGGCAGTGATTTGCATCTCATCTGTGTTCATTTTATCTAAAAGCGCAATCATTTTGTCAAGCTCTTCATTCCAGACTTTTTCGTTTATTTCCACCGCGACATCACGGGATTCATGTTCGCCCGAATACGCGTCTACAACCCACGGAGTACCGCATCTTTCGTACCTGTGCCATGTCAAGATTTCTTTCATTACTGTAATAAACCATAACCATGTTTCGTATGTAGCTGGTTCGGAATATCCGTGTTTCTTTAAAAACCTCTTTCGTTTAAAATACACTCGGATATCCGCTAAATTGTTCAGGAAATATTTGCCGCGAGATCTGAATAATCCCCATTTTAAATCTGTTATCTTTTCATCTCTCTTCATCACATCACCTTAAATTCATGTCCGCTCTCAGATTCATAGAACATCTTTCTGAGAGTCACAATATCTGTCGGAATTTCTGCCGCAGATTCTTTGTCATACGTAGCTCTTAAATCTCTGATCCAACCGTAATAGCTATTCGCAAGAGGCGTCAGAAGACCTGATAAACGCTTGCGGTCAGCATATCCTCTACGGATAACTTCATGCGAAATTCCTCTCATGAACTTCCAGAAGTTATAGTAGGCTAACTTGAGCTTTATCATAAACCCGTTTGAATCTTCAATAACAAATCCTTCAATATCTCTGCCGTTATACTTGTATTCTTCAGAAACGACTTCGTAATACCAATCGTAGAATTCCTGCCACGTTGCTATTTCGATTGCTTTTTCCTTACAGGTCATTCCATTTGCTTCCGCGAAGTTCTTAACCTGCTCATAGTCAACCTTTTTGAAATTCATGTCGTTGCGGACAATATCAAGTAAGTATAAATTACTCTCATCGTAGTCGATAACATGAGGGTCGTTCTTCATGTCGACACATTCAAAGACAAAAGACACATTGTTTTCTTTCGAGAACTTCTTTATATTTTCAATCGTTTCAGCGGAATACTTTTCATAGAACATATCTCTGAGCCATTTTGCAAAGTCACCTTCAGGAGAAGATTTAGTCGTGATAAACAGCGAATCGTCCTCATCATTATAGGCAACAATGCCGAGGAATCCATTTTCCTTTACATAAGCCGTTACAGGGAACTTCAATCTGTACTGAAGCATATCAAGATTTGTATCGCTTCGCTCGTTAATACTGAAGAACTTGTTATATGCTCTCGCCACAACCCTCTGTTTGGGGATATTGATATACAATCCTCTTGCCCTTATTGTCTGTTCATCCCACTTCTTATCGTAGAACGCAGTCTTCGTAAAATTAAACGAAGAAATATTTCCATACTGCTTTTCTTGGATATACTTCGACTGCCTAAGTGCTATGATTGTGTCTCCTACGCTCTGAACCTTATCACTACCGATGGGTTCAACTGCTCCGATTTCCTTAAATACTGTGTTGTGAATTTCAGATGTTTTAGGTTCTTCTCCGTGACAAAGCTCAACACATCTTAAATCTCCGCCAAACTCAACCTTACCTTCGAGATCATAGCAACGATTTCCAACCTTTATAGGAATATGTTTAGGATTTCTATGTCCGTGAATCTGATAGAAGTTATCGCCGGAGTTTGCTTCAAACATATTGTTAACTGTTTCCGCGTCAGAATAATTGCCTACTCCCTTTATCATTTGTTCAGTTGAGACAAGAGTAAGATTTTCAGGAATAGTGCTTAAACCGCCGTGAGTAACAAGATAAGTTTTGCCGTCATAATCGAAGTACGCGCACTGTCCGAACTTCCTGTAGAGTTTTCTAACCTCTTTCTTGTCTATACCGCCGTTTTCAAGTTGCCCGCGAGTGTGTAGCTCAAATTCTTTCGAAGGAGCAACGCCGTCATTTGCCCATACCCAAAGCCATCTTTCATGATTTCCCTCAATGAGGAATACGTTCTTCTTCGTATATATTGAAAGTAAGAACTTAATTACTTCCGCGTTTTCAATTCCTCTGTCAATATAATCTCCAACGAAGATGTAATATTCATTATCTTTAATGCCATCTCCGATATACTCATTAAGCACAGTGCAGCATCCATGAATATCCCCGATAATGTGAATCTTATTGTATTCCGAAAGATTTGTCTTCTTATACCATATCTTTTCAAGCTCGTTCGGTTTTATAACCGTAATACCTGCGGGTATCTTCTGTGTCTCAAAACGCGCATACATCTTGTCAATAGCTGACTCAGGGACTCTCTTCAAAGGTTCTCTTGCCGCATTTCTTTCCTTTGCAACCTCTATCGGAATATCCGTAAAATCTACGCAGTAAATTCTATATCTGTAGTTTTCGCACAAATCCTTGTATCTGTTCATTTCAGAAGTCTTTGAATTTGTCGCGTCGATTACGGTAAAGTCTCCGTGCTGCATACGGTTTTCAAGTGCCTTGAAAAGAAAACTCCAAACAATGTGGTCGCTGTCAGGGTTTATGTATTGATTTCCTAAAACATTCATAGCAGGTGAAGCGCACATAAGTCTTATTTCATCCGCCGATAAAGTATATCTTTCAAGTCCGTTTTCTTTAATCCATGTGCTTTTGCCACATCCGGGCGATCCTCTAAGTAATAATAAAACTCTCATTCAGTCTCCTATAATATTAAAACATCTCGTCAATAAAAACATTCATTTCTTCTATCGAGCTGATTTCACCAGTTTCCATATGTCTGTTTTTATCACAATAAAAATAAACTATTTTGTCTTTAAAAATATTAAATTCAAGATACTCGTCAATTTCGTTTATGTACTCAATCTGTATACTATCGGCTAATGTGGGCGTTATGTTGTAAGGCAACCGACAAAGATATGGTAATATCTCTCTTACTTTATCAGCGAGTTCTTTTAAAATTGCACTATAATTCCCGTGGGTTTTATCGTATTCCCGTATAGCCTCAATTTCTCTGAGCGTATCTTCGCAGTCATCTGAACTCATGAACGAATCAGAACTGTAACGACTCACCATAATATTTCCTTCCTATTAATATGTATTCTCTTGTATCTCCGCCGCCCTGAGCGTATTCTCAAGCAGCATCGTAATCGTCATGACTCCGACTCCGCCCGGTACAGGTGTTATGGCTGACGCGACCTCGGAAACTCCCGCGAAGTCCACGTCGCCCACGAGCTTGCCGTTTTCGTCACGGTTCATACCGACGTCAATCACGACCGCGCCTTTTTTCACCATGTCAGGTGTGATGAATCCCGCTTTGCCGACGCATGACACGAGGATATCCGCTCTTCTCGTCACGTCCGCGAGGTTCTTTGTGTGGGAATGGCATACAGTCACCGTGCCGTTTGCGTGGAGCAGGAGCATTGCCATAGGCTTGCCGACGATATTGCTTCTGCCGACAACTACGCATTCCTTGCCGTCAACGGAGATTCCCTCGTATTCGAGCATTTTCATAACTCCGGCGGGTGTGCATGGGAGAAAATCGTAGCTGCCTATCATGATTTTGCCGACATTCACCGGGTGGAACGCGTCAACGTCCTTGTACGGCGGTATCATGTCGAGAATCCGCTTTTCGTCGAGGTGCTTCGGGAGCGGCAGCTGGACTAAGATTCCGTGAATCATTCTGTTGCTGATTATCTCGCGCAGCCTTTCAATAAGCTCGTCCATTGTAGTCTCGGTCGGCAGCTCGTGTACCTCGGAGTAGAATCCCGCCTCTTCGCAAGCTCTTCTCTTGTTGCGGACGTACACCTGAGACGCGGGGTCTTCGCCTACGATTATCACGGCAAGTCCGGGGCGGATTCCTGTTTTTTCGTAAAACTTCTCCGCGCGTTTCTTTATGTCCTCTCTGACCGACGCGGATATTTTCTTTCCGTCAATTATCTTTGCCATGCCGTATCCTTATTCTACTATAGGGATGAACCATGCACTGCATTTCATATCGTCATTGGTATATGGATATTTAGGTGTGTAATGTGAGTTATCATCGTAGAATCTTCCGTCTATAAATTCATACACGCGTCCTTTGGTTATCGTAAATACCGAATCCGATTCATCGTCAGTTGCAACCACTTTCCCGTTAAATAAGTTATCTTCCGATCCTTCTTTTTCCTCTTCGTCAAAAATCTTTTTTGTCACAGCTTCAACGGCAGCTTTCTCACTATATTCGTCCTTGTGATAACGATTTACTTCAACTTCCTTTGCAATGGATTCTCCGCGATAGAATTTAGCTTTTGTTTTGTCGCCTTTAGAGATAACAACTAATTTGAACTCCGATTCAATAAGTTCTATATTATTGTCATTTACCCATTGTCCACGATTATCCTTTGTGCGACAATTGCAAGAAGTGAAAAGCTCATCTTCACGGTCAAATTCAACAACATATTTAAGAAGTGTTGATACTGAGTCTATATATTTTATTGTGCCTATATCTCCAACTTTACAATTTGTATACCTCTTGTCAATTATCCTTACTCTATCCCCAACTTTAAATTTGCTCATTTATTATCCTACCTTTTCGTTTTGAATTGCCTGATATATTTTCTGTCTGCCATAAGGTGTAAATCTCGTCTGTGTCAAAATCACGCCATACTGTTTCATAAATTCCTTTTTCACAAAGAGAGGTCTGTCAGTAGCGTTTGAATATCTCGCATATGCCGTAAGAATACCCGATTTGTCTCGATAGCAGAACCCATGGTCTACTAAAAATTTAGTAAGAACTCGTTCCTTTATACCGAATACCTTAGCTGTCTCGCGGAAGTTTGTAAGTCCGTCACACGAAACCATTGCATCATAATAAGCTACCTTCGGTTTCTGTGCCTCTAAAATAGCATTCTTGTCGTCAATGATTTTCTTCGCCGCGATTAACGCTCTCGCGACAAGCTCTTCATTCGACACGCTCATGTCTTCCTGACCTCTTATATATGCGCCGTTCTTTCTGATTGATGGAATAACTTCATGTGTTACCCATCGTTTGAATCGTTTTGCAGATTCAAGTTTGCTGCTTAAGATAAGCGAATACATTCCAGATTCATTGATAAACGGAGTGTTCTGCATCCTCCCGATGGAATCCTGAATTGGGACATCGTGCCTATCTTCACTTTCCACATGATCTGCGACTGCTTTGGTTGCTCTTCCATACCCTAACGCAGTTGCCACATCTTTTCCCGCGAACCACGGTTCTCCGTCTTTTTCTACGGTTCGTATTTTTCCAAATTCTTCACTTTCAAAAGTTATAACGTCGTTCATTTTATCCTCTGTTTCCTTGACAAGTCCTTTCCAAAATTTAGGGTTACAAAAAACCACTGTAAAAATGATGAATTTATCTACACATAAACATTCAATATATGCCGATAAACTATTGCTTTATTCCATATATTGTGGTATAATTACCATGACGGCGGACAGAAAGGAGTCCTAATGTCAACATCCGAGTTTATTTTGATTGCTTTGGAGATCGTTAAGATCTTCATCGAAGTTATTAAATTGACTAAGTCAAAGCGATAACGCCTAATCATTTCCGAGCCGAAAATTGTTATACCGATTATTACATAAATTGCAATGGCACGAGGATTCATCACATCTTCGCCGTCAGACCGTCTGCTAACCGGTCAATACATACGTCCATGCTACGTATTTTTTGTGTAATCTGACGTATAACTTTTTTCGTTTGCCATTGATTTTTATAAATGCATATGGTATAATTATATTGAACTCAGATGTTGCAATAGACATCCTTTCAAAAGCACCATGTGATGAGTGGTGCAACACACAAATGGATTTAGTACTTACACCATGTGCCAGATCCTCTTAAAGTCGCTCGACTAGCAATCGGGCGGCTTTTTGTTTTTGTCCATACTCATCAACTATATATTCTTCTAAGCTCATTTCTCATGACCTGAGCCATATCAGAATCAAGAAGCAAACCTATACGCAAGACAGCTTCTCTCGAATAAACCATTACTCCGCGAGGTCTTATCGGAACTTTGACTCCGTCAACCTCTACGTAATAATCGCCTACCCACGCCCTTTCGCGTATTGTACATTGTTCTCTTATTTTATTTGAACTGATAAATTTTCTTTCTTTGAGGAATTCCTTTATATAGATGCTTATTACTTGAAGTATTTTTTCTTCGCTTTCGTCATAATAAGCAGCTATCTGAGAAGTGGTGGAATACCCGTCTTCAATGAAGTAGTGGAGGTTCCCATATTTTTCAAGAATCTCCGTCGACTTCGAAAATTTGTCCCTCTCCGATTTCTTCATAATCTTCGTCGGGATCTTCTCGTAAATCGAGTTCCTGCTGATATTTGCCATTTTTGTCATCCTTCTGTAGTATATAAGACCTCATCCATGCCGCTATCGGACAGTCAAGAACCATTCCAAGTCTGAACATCACTGTCGGGTGATAAAGCTTTACTCCGTTCTGTTTTACCTTTACTACGATATCGCCATCCTCGTAAATTATGAGATTTCCTTTAGAGTAAGCTCCGTCGACATTAAAGTAGAAATCCTTCTGCGGAACAATAAGGAAGTCTTCGCCGTTAATCTCATAAGCTAAATAAACTATAGCCGCGCGGACTGCATCAACTGTCGTTTCGTAGTAGTCCGCAATGTGTTCAAGAGACACGTAATCATATCCCGGAATGGTCTTGTAAGGCTTGAATTTTTCAAGTGTATTGAAGTACTTCATCAGATAATTTCTATCCTGCTTTATCTTGAAAATCTTCTCGTCAAAGTTCATTCTCGGAGCACTGTCATCCCACGAAGGTTCACCTTTACTAAGTCTTTCAAGCCATTGCCTTAACAACATTCTCATTCTAATTGAGGGAACAAACACCCATATGTCATCGCCTTTACGGATAGCTGAACGCCATATCCACTGAACCATCTCCGCTAACGCATAACCATCGTCGTTAATCTTGCATCCGCGTTCTTCAAAATAAAGTTTCACATAGGGATTCATGAAGATATTTACTACATAAGCCAGTGTGTTTCTGTTAATATACTGGTTGCTTGCGCGGCAGTTGCAAGGAACAAATGAAGATAAATATCCTTGAGGTGTGAACTTATTTCTTTTTTCTTTGAAAACCGTCCACATACTCTTTTCGGCAGGAGATTTTTGGTTAGTTTTGAAGTATGAACTTATATGATTCATAAGCCTTTTTATATCTGTGTTATGTGTACCCCGGTTAGGTCTGCCATACCAAGAAGCGGATAATGCAAATGTTTTCTTGCCTATATCGTTCATGAACTTGTCGTAGATATGGACTTTGCTTATTAAGTCCTTACCAATATCATTCTCTATAGGTTCGTCAGTGAAAATGTACCCCCGTGTATCATCTTTCTTAACGCCTATAAACGAATATTCAAGGTGGTTAATATCAAAGTAATATCTGAGCGGCTGAGTTTCAAACAGATAAGTGAGGACAAAAACCTTAGAAAAAGCCTTGAAAACATCGACAGGAAACGCCCAACCTAAAGCGTTTTCGCCTATAGTCTCAACTTTTCCCGAATCACCCGATCTAATTAAGTCGTATAAGGATTCAAAAGATGTCCCCGAAACATCTCCTCCAACCCATTCGACATCATGACCGGTAATTTTAATAAGCCCGAGACTTTCAAGAAGCTCGAAATCTTTTTCCGCGAATCTTGAATCGACCTTTACAACGTCCATAACCTCATCGAAAATGAGAGTATAGTTTTTATCTTTCAGAAGTCCGGCTGTGTTTCTGTCGAACTTTCTGAACAAAGCCTGTGTAGCAACGATATTAACTCCATCCTGTACAAGCTGATTGAACGATTCTCCTTTAGTGCCGACACAGTTTGTCGGAAGGTAGAAGTTCTTTTCAGGACATCTCGCAAGGATACGTTCACACTCATCTAAGAAGGGAGTTACAAAGACAATCTTTTCGTCTCCCGACGCCTTTATGTAGTTAATTGCAGCCTCCGTCTTTCCCGTCCCGGGAAGCGAATTCAGCACCTTTATTTCCATTTTTTGCCACCTTTCTCGAAATTGTAGGATGAAATTTTTTGTCCGCTCTATGGGACTTTTAGCCCGTTTTTTTCCTGACCCCCAAAGTTTTTAAAAAATTCTATGTTTTTTCCCTGAAAAAATATGAATCAAATTGATACTGGAAATCTTCTTACTGTATATACACACAAAAAGATACAAGATAAAAGAAATAATTCAAGAAGCAATTGATATGAGAGAAGTAAAAGAAAAGAATATAATAAAAATAAAAAAAGAAAAATAATAAAATAAAAGATAAGGAATAATTCTTCGCTTGTTGGTCTTTTTCTTCTGGCTTAATTTTTAAAAGGTAATTTGTTGTTGTGAGTACATTATACCACAAGCTCAGAATTACATCAATTATCTTTTTCACCAAAACCATGAGTAATTATTTGTATAACTTTAACAATTATGATGAATTAAAGCCTTTAAAGAGTAAAATACACCTATATATAACTATAAATTTAGTTATTTTACAGTCCTGTAAGTCTAACTAACAATTTAGTTCTTAATCAATAGCTGAGAATAATAGCCTTTAAGAGTGAAAACAAAATTTGAAAATATCAATAGCCTTTAAAGTCGGTATTTGAGGTATGCCGGAGATCGAACGAAGGCGTACCGAACAAGAGCAATAGCTGTAACCTTTAAGTTAACTTCAAAGTTAACATGATATTATATATATTATATTTATATTATTATATATA